>BNJU01000791.1_pt1 | contig 331186 bp, 349 predicted proteins | sample 8539281 | NCBI WGS metagenome assembly BNJU01 (sample SAMD00202456, study PRJDB9452) | human saliva metagenome | isolation source: human saliva | place: Japan
CTATTATTAAAAATAATTTGACAATAAAAGTTTTATTTCTTACAATTAAAGTGTAAATGGAAATGTAAGCGATTGCTTATAAAAGGTATATTTTTTTAAAAGGGGAAAAGACAATGAGAAAGAGTTTACGATTATTTTCATGTGCTGTCCTAGGGGCAGCTATTTTAGCACCAACAGTAGTTGGCAACAATCATGCACAGGCCGATAGTTATTATGGCCGAGGTTACTATAATAACTATTCTTATAATCCATGGTATAACAACTATTATCCAAACTATGGTTATAACTACGGCTACAATGGCTATTATCCAGGCTATAATTACAATTATGGCTATAACTACGGTTACAATAATTACTATCCAAACTATAACTATGGCTATAACTATAATTATGGCTATAACAACTATAATCCTGGTTACAACAACTACAATGAATCAGGGACTTACCGCTATAGCAATGGCTATTTGTACTACATCTTGAGTGATGGTAGCTACTATGTAAACTATAATGGACGTTGGGTTCGTGGTGGTGACTATAATAACAACAATAGTGGTTCTAACAATACACCAACGACAGGTTATGAGGTTTTGAGAAATGACCCTCACTACCGTTATGAAAATGGTACTCACTATTATTTGAAAGATAATGGCGATTATTACTATTATTCAAATGGTAAGTGGGTGCTTGTTAAGGCTTCAAACGCAGATTCAGAAGCTCCAGCAACTTCAGAGACAACTTCAACTGTAGATTCAACTTCATCAGCAAGTTCAGAAGCAGCGTCAACTGTAGATTCAACTTCATCAGCAAGCTCAGAAGCAGCATCAACCGTTGATTCAACGTCATCAGCAAGCTCAGAGGTAGCGTCAACTGTAGATTCAACGTCATCTGCAAGCTCAGAAGCACCATCAACTGTTGACTCAACTTCATCAGCAAGTTCAGAAGTAGCGTCAACTGTAGATTCAACGTCATCTGCAACCTCAGAAGCACCATCAACTGTTGACTCAACTTCATCAGCAAGTTCAGAAGTAGCGTCAACCGTAGATTCAACGTCATCTGCAACTTCAGAAGCGCCATCCACCGTTGATTCAACGTCATCTGCAACTTCAGAAGCACCATCAACCGTTGATTCAACCTCTGCCACAACTTCAGATGCTGCTTCAACAGGTAATTCAACTTCAGAAGCGGCTTCAACTAGTAACTCAAGTTCTGCTGTAACGTCTGAATCTTCTTCAGCAGCAACTTCAGAGACAGGTTCAACATCAGAAACAAGTTCTGAAGCTCCTGAACTTGAAAAACCACCATATGCGCCTGAAACAAACATTGACTATGATAAGTTGCCAAAACCAACATTGCCACCAACAGATTATCGTATGTACTCAGATCCACGATTTGTAGATGACAACGGTACTTATTACTACCGTGTGGCTATGACTGATGAAGAAAATGCGCGTGGTATCGATGGTTACTACAAATGGGTTGATGGTAAGTGGAAACTCTACAATGGTACTGCCAATGATGACCCTGAGCTTGACCCAGACTTCCATAAACCAGCAGGAAACGATGAATACATGTACGATGACAACGCGTCAAGTGTTAAATTGTATTCTGAAAATGTAGTTGGTACTGGTAAAGCTGGTGAAGCTCTTCCATTCCAAAATGTGGATGAATTCAAAGATTATGTTATCAAGAATCTTGCTCCAAAATTCTTAGACAATGCTGGCTGGGATTGTAATGTAACCTGGGAAATTGAAGATGTTGACAACTTCAACGCTTCTAAGGGCAGTGCTTGGGCACGTGACTATGTTATTACAGCTAATCTCAAGAGCGGTGTTGACGACAAAAAATATAGTGATGTTGAATTTGGTTATGTTAAATTTGTTTATCATGTAGAACCAACTGAAAACTCTGATTATGTTGAAGTTGACTCAGCTAAGGCTGCCTTTAATGAAATCAATGCTCAACGTACAGCTGCTGGTTTGCCAGCACTTACATGGTCTGATGATCTTTACAATAGCACAACCCTTCCACATGCCAAAGATATTTCACACACTTACAACAGTGATGGTATTGTTTACCGTCGTGAATCTGATGGTTCAGTTGTAGCCAATAAATGGTTGAGTAGTGGTATTCGTGAACTTCTCATGAGTCCAGATGCTACTCAAGCAGCAGTAGCTTGTGTTGTCGCTGGTGACGGTACTTACTACTGGACTTTAAATTACCAATAAGAAGCGTTTAAATTAATTGTCCCAATAATGGAGGAGTCTGAGGTTAGTCTTGGACTCTTTCCTTTATCTATTGAACGTTTAAGCTTTCAATATGGTATAATAGAGCCTAGAAAGAAGGCGAAAATATGCAGGTTAAGAGAGTTCAGGATTATATCTCTAAAGAGTGGTTCGATGAAACCGATGGCTCTTATTTCGAACGTCTAAATAGTCGTTTGCAGGTGCTTTTGAAAAAAGATTACCCTGATTTACAAGGACATGATTTTATTAGTAATATCAGTCTTTTGGATTATAGGTTGGTTTTTCTTGATGAAGTTATTGCAAATGCTAATGAGAAAAACGAACATGTTCGGGAAACCGTTCACGATGTGACCAAGAGTTTATTGTACGAGGATCAAGACATCCAGGAACAGTTGGATAGTAGGATTACTTTTGGTCAAAAAGTGGCGGATGAAGTGGCCCGATTTGGTGGATCTTGGACTTTTATCTTGTCATTCGTTGCTTTTATGGCCATTTGGATGGGGCTGAATGTTGTTCAACCCTTTGGGATTGCCTTTGATAAGTATCCATTTATTCTGTTGAATCTGGCCTTGTCTACTCTAGCGGCCGTTCAGGCACCATTGATTATGATGAGTCAGAATCGAGCATCGGATTATGACCGTTTACAAGCGCGTAACGACTATCACGTCAATACCCAGTCTAAGGAAGAAATCCGACTTTTGCATGAAAAAATAGACCACTTGGTTCAACAAGACCAATCAGATCTTCTGACAATTCAAAAATTGCAGACAGAAATGATTATGGGGGTTAGCCAACAAGTTGAGAAGATGTCAGACGTTATTCGTGTCTTGAAAGAAGAAAGATTAGAAAGGGAGTCTCATGGGAACGAAAAAAATTAATTTAGTTGTTGTAACAGGGATGAGTGGTGCAGGTAAGACTGTAGCAATTCAATCCTTTGAGGATATTGGATACTTCACCATTGATAATATGCCCCCCTCTTTGGTACCTAAGGTTATCGAATTGGTAAAACATAGTGAAGAGACAGACAAGATTGCTCTTGTTGTTGACATGCGTAGTCGCTTGTTCTTCGATGAGATTAACGATATTCTGGATAAATTGGAAAGTAATGAGGAACTTAATTTCAAGATTCTATTCTTGGATGCCACTGATGGTGAATTGGTTTCTCGTTATAAAGAGACACGTCGTAGCCACCCATTGGCGGCAGATGGTCGTGTTTTGGATGGCATTAAGCTTGAGCGTGAGCTTTTGTCACCGCTTAAGAGTTTGAGTCAAAACGTGGTTGATACGACAGAATTAACCCCACGCCAGTTGCGTAAGGCTATTTCTGAACAGTTCTCATCTGAACAAGACCAATCTTCTTTCCGTATTGAAGTTTTGAGTTTTGGTTTTAAATATGGATTGCCATTGGATGCAGATCTGGTTTTTGATGTCCGTTTCTTGCCAAATCCTTATTATGATCCTGCACTTCGTAACCTCACAGGTTTGGATAAAGAAGTTTTTGATTATGTCATGAAACATAAGGAATCAGAAGACTTTTACAATCATTTGACACAGCTTATTAAACCAATCTTGCCTGGCTACAAGAAAGAAGGTAAGTCTGTTCTTACCATTGCTGTTGGCTGCACAGGTGGTCAACACCGTAGTGTAGCCTTTGCACATCGTCTGGCTCAAGATTTGAAAAATGATTGGACAGTCAATGAAACACATCGTGATAAGGATCGACGTAAGGAGACAGTGAATCGTTCATGAAAAAACCAAGAATTACAGTAATAGGTGGGGGAACTGGTATCCCAGTCATTCTTCGTAGTTTGCGTCATAAGGATGTTGATATCACTGCTGTGGTAACTGTAGCTGATGATGGCGGTTCTTCGGGAGATTTGCGTGATATCATGCAACTGACACCTCCAGGGGATTTGCGTAATGTTTTGGTAGCTATGAGTGATATGCCTAAACTTTATGAAAGAGTTTTCCAATATCGTTTTGATAAAACCGATGGTGCTTTGGCTGGTCATCCACTCGGAAATTTAATCATCGCTGGAATTTCAGAAATGCAGGGATCTACCTATAATGCCATGCAGCTTCTGACGAAGTTCTTCCACGTTACAGGAAAAATTTATCCTGCTAGTGAGACAGCTTTGACGCTTCATGCCGTTTTTCAAGATGGTCATGAAGTAGCAGGGGAGAGTAGTATTGCCCAGTATGATGGCATGATTGAACGCGTTTATGTGACCAATACCTATAATGACGAAGAGCCTAAGGCCAGTCGTAAGGTTGTTGATGCTATTATGAATAGTGATATGATTGTTTTAGGTCCTGGATCTCTTTATACATCGATTTTGCCCAACCTAGTTATACCAGAGATTCGTCAGGCTCTTATCGAGACCAAGGCTGATGTGACTTACATTTGTAATATTATGACTCAGTACGGAGAAACTGAACAATTCTCAGATGCCGACCATGTGGCTGTTCTTAATCGTCATCTTGGCTCTGATGTGATTGACAATGTCCTAGTTAATATTAAGAAAGTACCTAAGGAATACATGGCTAGTAATAAATTTGATGAATACCTTGTTCAGGTTGAGCATGATTTTGAGGGCTTACGTCGTGAAGCTAAAACAGTTGTGTCTTCTAATTTTCTGCGACTTGAAAATGGTGGTGCCTTCCACCATGGTGACTTGGTAGTGGATGAGCTCATGCATCTAGTGAGGAACAAGTCATGAGTTTCACAATTAAGGTTAAAGAAGAGATAATTGCTGCTTCAAGCAAAGACAAGGCTGAATTGTCAGCATTGATTAAGATGTCTGGTTCGGTTGGATTGACCAACCAAGGATTGACTCTTTCCATCTCAACAGAAAATGCAAAGATTGCGCGACATATCTACCAATTAATGGAAAGTCGTTATCAGAGTAATCCTGAATTGAGACATCACAACAAGACCAATCTCAAGAAAAATCGTGTTTACACGGTTTTTGTCGCTGACCATGTCAATGATATTTTGTCCGATTTACAATTGGCAGATTCTTTCTTTGGCTTTGAAACAGGTATTGAAACATCAGTAATGGAAGATGACGAAGCTGGAAGATCCTATTTACGAGGCGCTTTTTTGGCGACTGGAACAGTACGTGATCCTGAAAAAGGCCGTTATCAATTAGAAATTTTTTCCGTTTACCAAGACCACGCAGAGGATTTAGCTTCTCTCATGAAAAAATTTATGCTCGATGCTAAGGTTTTGAGTCATAAAAATGGGTTTGTGACCTATCTTCAAAAAGCTGAGGACATTATGGATTTTCTCCTTGTTATTGGCGCAATGAACTCTAAGGATGTCTTCGAAGAGGTCAAAATTATGCGAGAAACCAGAAATGATCTGAATCGTGCCAATAATGCGGAAACAGCCAATATTGCTAGAACGATTAGTGCTAGCATGAAACAATTAATAATATTATCAAGATTATGGATACGGTTGGCTTGGAGATTTTACCGGTGGAGCTGCGCCAAATTGCCCAACTCCGTATTGCCAACCCAGATTACTCTATCCAGCAGATTGCAGATAGTATAGAACCTCCTCTGACCAAGAGTGGTGTCAACCATCGTCTCAGAAAAATCAATAAGATTGCCGACGATTTGTAAGTAGAAAGGAAGCTTTTATGGCTTGTACAACGATTTTAGTAGGTAAGAAGGCCTCATATGACGGCTCTACCATGATTGCACGTACTGAGGATTCTCAATCAGGTGTTTTTACGCCCAAAGAATTTCTCGTCGTGCCCCCTGAAGACCAACCGCGTCATTACCAGTCTGTGCTTAGCAATTTTTCAATTGATTTGCCAGATAATCCTCTACGTTATAGCTCTGTCCCAGATGCGCTTGGGAAAGACGGTATCTGGGGTGAAGCTGGTATTAACTCAGCTAATGTTGCCATGAGTGCAACAGAAACAATCACGACCAATGCGCGTGTTCTCGGCGCTGATCCTCTTGTTAAAGATGGTTTTGGAGAAGAGGATATGTTGACTTTGGTCCTGCCATATATCAAGACGGCGCGTGAAGGTGTCCTTCGTTTAGGAGAACTCCTTGAAACTTACGGGACTTACGAGTCTAATGGGATTGCTTTTTCAGACACTGAAGAAATTTGGTGGTTGGAAACAATTGGTGGTCACCATTGGATTGCAAGACGTGTTCCAGACGATGCCTATGTTACTAACCCAAACCAACTTGGTATCGATCACTATGAGTTTGAAAATCCAGACGATTATCTTGCCTCACCAGACATTCGAAATTTTATTAATAAACATCACTTGGATTTGACTTATTCTAATGAACACTTTAATCCACGTTATGCTTTTGGTAGCCAACGAGATAAGGATCGTCATTATAATACACCACGTGCCTGGGCTATGCAGAAATTTTTGAACCCAGAAAAAGACTATGATCCAAAATCATTCTTTATTCCATGGTGCCAAAAACCATACCGCAAAATTACAGTTGAAGATGTTAAATACGTTTTGAGTCTTCATTACCAAGATACGCCTTATGATCCTTATGGACCTCAAGGAGATGCCGTGAGTCAACGCCAATTCCGTCCAATCGGTATTAACCGTACTAGTCAAACAGCTCTCTTGCAAATGCGTCCTAACAAACCATCAGAAACAACTGGTATTCAGTGGTTAGCCTATGGATCAATGCCATTTGGTACAATGGTGCCATTCTGGACTCAGGTCGAAACAACACCTGCTTATTTCCGTCAAACAACAGATAAGGTTGATACAGGTAATTTCTACTGGAGTAATCGCTTGATTGCTGCTATCTGTGATCCTCATTTCCAACAGCATGAAGCTGATTTAGATGCCTATGTAGAAACAACGATGGCTCTTGGCCATGCTATGATTAATCATGTCGACAATGCTTTAGCAAATGGTGAGAGTATTGATTTTGAATCTGAAAATCAAAAGATTAGTGACCAGATTCAGTCAGAAACAGATAAACTATTGGCAAAAGTCTTAGATGATGCAAGTAATTTGATGACCAATCGTTTTTCTATGAGTGATTAAAGTCATCAAAAAAACCTTTCCAATTTTATGGAAAGGTTTTTTCGTAGTCTAACCTTACTTGTTTTCTTCATCCAGTTTCGAGAGGAGCTGATAAAGTGTAATGAAAAAGAAAAGATTGAGTGAAATGAGGAGGCCTGATGCCCATGGCAAATCGCTTTCTAAATTTCGAAGAGGTGAATTCCAAGCAAAGTGTGCCGCAAAAGCACCGCAAGCATAAAGCATACCAATAAGACTGTACTTGGAATTAATGAGTTTTTGACGTGAACGCCATATAAGGACTAGCCCCATAGCAAGGAAGGACGTGTAAAGCCAGTGAGACGATACAGCACCAATAGTTCGACCAAGAATCCCTGAAACCGTATAAGAAAAACCATCAGGCAAATCTGAAAGAATATAGGAGAAGTCTTCACTAATCTGGAAGCCAAGACCTGCCGTAATAGCGACAAGCAAGAGCTCCTTGTAACTTTTTGTTGGCACCATATAGATAGCAAAGAGAAAAGCAGCTAGTTTGAGGGGTTCTTCAACTAGGGGAGCCATAAGAGCATCCTCAAAGCGGTAGAAGAAACTCTTTGAAGAAAGATGAGCAGTCACCCAGTCGTGAGAAATGGTATTGGCATAACCAGCTATCCATCCTGTGATAAAGACTCCACCAATTAGAGCAAATATGAGAACAAGTGGTTTCACCTGCCATCTCTTGCCTAAGTATCGAACCAGAAATATTCCTGGTAGGATATAACATAAGGCAATTAGTGTTGATAGTCCAATAATACCGTATGCTGAACCAGACAAGGCACCTGAGGTGTATGATTGTGTATCATAAGTCAGGCCAATGGATGCAAGCAATAAAAAAAGATATAGGGTTAATTTACGAAACATGTATAACCTACTTTCCAAATGATATTTCCAGTATATCAAATAATTCTTTTTCATCGAAATATTTCAATTTTTTTATTTTAGTACTTGCAAAATAAATGAAGTGTGATATACTTAACCAGTAAACTATTAACTGGTTAAGTATTTTGAAAGGAATATCATGAAAAAGAAACGCATTTTTGGCCTAGCAGGAATAGCAGCAGTTGTTTTAGCTGCTGGTGCAGGTATTTATTATACGACTAGTCACCACGGTTCAAAAGGAAATAGCGACTTGAAGGTTGTGACCAGCTTTTACCCTGTTTATGAATTTACAAAGCAGGTTGTTGGCGATGAGGGAGAGGTGTCTTATCTTATTCCCGCTGGTAGTGAAGCCCACGATTTTCAACCATCTACTAAGAATGTCGCTGATATTGAAAAAGCAGACACTTTCGTCTACCTAAATGAAAATATGGAAACCTGGGTTCCAAAAGTTGAAAAGTCTATCAACACTAAAAATACAAAAATCATTAAGGCAAGTCAAGGCATGGTTCTCTTACCTGGAATAGAGGAAGAAGATCATGATCACGGTGGAGAAGAGCATCACCACGAATATGATCCTCATGTTTGGCTCTCACCTAAACGTTCTCAAAAATTAGTTGAAACTATTAGGGACGGTTTGATTGCTCAACACCCAGATAAAAAAGCAGTCTTTACAACTAATGCTGAGAAATACCTTAAAAAATTAAAGACTTTGGATAAGGAGTATACTGAAGCCTTAAGTCAAGCGAAACAGAAAAGTTTTGTTACCCAGCACTCAGCTTTTGCCTACCTTGCTTTAGATTACGGTTTGACACAAGTACCAATTTCAGGTGTTTCAGCTGAATCTGATCCATCTGCAAAACGTATCGCTAGCCTTTCTAAGTATGTCAAAGAATATGACATTAACTATATCTACTTTGAGGAAAATGCTTCAAGTAGCGTTGCCAAAACCTTAGCTAATGAAGTAGGAGTTAAGACAGCAGTTTTAAATCCAATTGAATCACTAACTAAGGAACAGTTGAAAAAAGGTGAAGATTATGTCAGTGTTATGACTGAGAATCTTAAAAACCTTCGTTTAACAACAGATGTTGAAGGTAAAGCTATCCAACCTGAAACAGGAAGCGATGATAAGAAAACAGTCCAAAATGGTTACTTTGATGACAAAGATGTCAAAGATAGGGAACTTTCTGATTGGTCTGGTGAATGGCAATCGGTCTATCCTTACCTCCAAGATGGTACTTTAGATCAAGTATTTGAATACAAAGCTCTATTGAATAAGGATAAAACCGCACAAGAGTATAAAGAGTACTACACTAAGGGCTATCAAACAGATGTTTCTAAAATTGCTATTGATGGTAAAAAGATGACCATGACTTTCACAAAAAATGATGGAAGTAGCGTGACACACAATTATCGTTATGATGGTTATAAGATTTTGACTTATGCTTCTGGTAAAAAAGGTGTCCGTTATCTCTTCACAGCAACTGACAGTCAAGCTGCTGACAATCCTTACCAATATGTCCAATTTTCAGATCATCAAATAGATCCAACAACTTCAGCACATTTCCATATTTTCTTCGGAAATAGTAGCCAAGATGAGATTCTAAAAGAGATGGACAATTGGCCAACTTACTATCCTGAAAAACTTAGTGGCTTGGAAATTGCACAAGAAATGGTTAGTCATTAATACTAGAATTGCACTCATTCGTGAGTGTTTTTCTTTTTTTAAAAAATCTTTCATTTCTTAAACTCTTAGAAAATCGCTAGTATCATTATTTTTTTAAATAGAAATTTAAAAGCATGGTATTTTTTTCTAAAAAAATCCTGTAAAAAAATTAAATAATTACTACATTTTTTCATTCTTTAGTGGTACAATAATAGTACGATTTTCAGATGACCAGGAGAGACCCATGAACCAGTATTTAGTAGCGATACATTATATTCAACTGCTTCAAGCAGAACTCGATATTCTAAATCATGATGCACGCTTGCTTTTTGATTTAAAGATTGAACCGAATCTTGCTAAACGAGAGCTTGCTGACTTGAAAGTATCCCTATCTAAATTATCTGACAAAAACCTTTATATCGAAGGTACAATCTGGTATCAACCAAGTTTGTTTGCAATCATTGATCAAAATTTAGGGGTTATTGATGACTGGCTCAAGGAATTAGATGACTTCTTTGAATTTACCTATAGTACAACAGTTTTCACTGTTTTGAAAGAAAATGAAAATCGAAGTTACGACTTATTACTTGGTCTCTATAGCCGTCTTGAATACGTTATTTCAGAAATAAAAAATTGCCGTTAGATGACTAACGGCTTTTAGTATATAGAAAAATATAGGTTCTGTTTTAAATATCAAATAATTTGACAAAATACCCAAATGTGTGTAAAATAAAATTTGAAAATACTCTAATAAAAAGAATGTTAAGTTAAAGGAAGATAATAACTAAGTGAGTAAACAGGGGTTGAAATTGGGGGCTTTTGTTAAATATTATTTAGTGAGCCTTGCGTCACTGAGCTTTTTATGTCTTATTTTGTATGGGCTGTATTCTTTAAACGGGCTCATTTCTTTTTCTCTAGACAGAACTTCAAGTCTTGAAGTTAAGCATTATTCAGGGCAGACTACATCTTCAATAAAACAAGATGGTGATTATAAGGTTCAGGATATTAGTGGTGAAACTAAGAGTTACAATGTTGATTTGAAAGTAACAAACGATGGGGACAAGGTTATTCAAACCTATGTCTTTGAGTATAAAAAATGATTCTATAATAAAAACTCACAAACTTAGCAAGATTGTGAGTTTTTTAGATGTCTTTTACCAAAGTCCTAATAGCTTTTGCATGAGAAGAGAAGCAAGACTGATTAATAACCAGCAAACTCCTCCCACTAGAAGTGCTGAGCCTCCTTTAGTGATTAGTTGTTTGAGATTTGTTTGGAAACCAATAGCTGTCATGGCCATAATAATCATAAATTTCGAAAGGTCTTTTAAAGGTGAAAAGACAGCAGGTGTTACACCGAGTGACATTGAAACAGTTGTAATCAGTGAGGCCAAAAGGAACCAAAGGATAAAGTTAGGCACTGCTTTGGCTAGCGAGAATGCTTCCTTTGTATTGTCTTTTCGCGACTGCCATACAGAAAGCCCAAGAGTTATAGGGATGATAGCAAGCGTTCGAGTCAACTTAACAATTGTTGCCTGCTCTAGAATGGATGTTCCATGTAAGCTATCCCAAGAGCTGGCTGTAGCAGTTACAGAAGAAGTATCGTTGACAGCTGTTCCAGCAAATATGGCAAAGCCTTGATTGCTAAGTCCCAACCAGGATCCCAAGTGAGGGAAGAGTAGAGCTGCTAAGATGTTAAAAAAGAAAATTACAGAGATTGCTGTTGCAATAGATTCATCTTTAGCCTTGATTACAGGAGCAGTTGCAGCGATAGCAGATCCCCCACAAATAGAAGAACCAACACCTACTAAAGTAGCAATTTCACTATCTAGCTTGAATACGCGATGAACGGCATAAGCAGTAAGCAGTGCTGTAGTAATTGTCACTAGAATAATGGGAAGTGATGTCACGCCAACCTTAAAGACTTGGGAAAGATTTAGTCCAAATCCAAGAAGAATAACAGCGTATTGTAATACTTTTTAGAAGTGAATTGCATTCCTGCTTTAAGTTTCTGAGAATCTCTTAGAATAATTCCTAGCAGAAGTCCTATAAATAAACCAAGGACAGGCCCACCAATAATAGGAAATAAGTTTCCAAGGAACCATGCCGCGAGAGATATAAGTATTGCAATACTTAACCCTGGTAAGAATTCTTTTATTTTCATTCATTTATCTCCTTAAAATTTGACTATATTATAGCTTATTATAAATATGATGTAAAGGTGACATTTGCTTTATTTATCAAGGAAAATAGGTCTGAAAGTTGCGACTTGTCAGTTTTTCTGATAGAATAGTATTAAAATATTATAATTGAAGATTTTATGAAGGAAGGGTTGTATGTATCGTCATTTAAAAAAGTATATGATTTTTATCGTAGGAGCTTTCATTTGTTCTCTTTTTTTGGTTCTAGCTTTTACAACAGATAGAAAAAATGATAACAGTGTTAATGCTAAAGCTGAAGCTGCTTATAACCAAACGACTACTGCTTTTATTGGTAATATCGGTGAAACTGCGAGACAAATTGGTCAAGATTACAATATCTATGCTTCTGTTCTAATTGCTCAAGCCATTCTGGAATCAAATTCAGGTCAGTCAGGTCTGAGTCAAGCTCCTTATTACAACTTCTTTGGGATTAAGGGCTCTTATAATGGAAACTCCGTTACTATGCGTACTTGGGAAGATGACGGTACAGGAAAGACTTATGAGATTGATGAACCCTTCCGTTCTTATGGAAGTCTGAGTGATTCCCTAGCAGATTATGCTGCTTTGATGACGTCATCTACTTATGCAGGTACTTGGAAATCAAATACAAGTAGTTATGCAGATGCTACTCAGGCACTGACAGGGACTTATGCTACAGATAGTCTTTACGCTTCTAAATTAAATAGCATTATTGCATACTATGGTTTGACTGCCTATGATCAAGCTCCAGTTACCCAAGCAACTGGTTCAACAAGTGGCCTTGTTTGGAACAGCTATAGAGGCTCATACACAGATGCTGATACCTTATCTATAGATGAAGCTTGGGCAAGCTATAAAAATTATAAATAATGATGAGAGTCGAAAGGCTCTTTTTTGTGCTTTCAATTGGATAGTTTTGGCGATAAAAAGTCCCCAACATTATGTGCTGGGGCTAACATCTATTAGTTGTCAAAAGTGACTTCTTTAACGAGGTTATCAAGGAATTTTTCCCCCATTTTAGAGAGGGTTGCCTTTTCATGCTTCAGGTAAACAATATCAATTTCATCATCAATATCAAGCGGGATAGAGACAATGTTATCACCATTCAAATTACTATTTAAAATACCTGTAGCAATGGTGTAACCATCCAAACCGATTAATAGGTTGAAGAGTGTCGCGCGGTCTGAAACCACGATGGACTTTTTATGGGGAATCTGAGAGAGAATCTCTTCAGAATAGTAGAAGGAATTATGAATCCCTTGGTCGTAACTAAGGTATGGAAAGTCTTCTAAATCTTCCAAAGAGACAACTTCATGCTTAGCCAATGGATTTGACTTGCTGACAAAGATATGCGGTCTAGCTTTGAAGAGACTGGTATATGTGAGACGGTTGTCATCAAACATCTTAGTCAAGACATCTCGGTTATAGCTGTTAAGGAAGAGAACACCAATTTCTGAACGGAAGTTCTTAACGTCCTCAATAATTTCGTAAGTACGTGTTTCACGTAAGAAGAGCTCGTAACGTGTCATATCAGCTCTTTTGAGAAGTGAGACGAAGGCATTGACAACAAAAGCGTAGTGTTGAGAGGAAACACTAAACAATTCACGTGTCTCTGTATGACTCTTGTAGCGTTCTTCCAAGAGATTCGTTTGTTCCACTACCTGACGGGCATAAGAGAGAAATTCAACGCCATCCTTGGTTAAGGTGATTCCCTTAGGGTTACGGATAAAGATATCAATTCCCATTTCTCTTTCCAAGTCACGAACAGCATTTGAAAGACTTGGTTGCGTAATGAAAAGTTGTTTTGCAGCTTCATTCATTGAGCCGGTTTCGACGATTTTGATAATATAATGTAATTGTTGAATTCGCATAGCCTTATTATAGCATATTTTAAGGATTATTCCTTAGGATAAGAGGCGAGTAAAAAGTCTTTTTAGGACTATACCAATTTTTATGCTTGACAATGTCAAATATATGGAATATACTGTCCTCGTTAAGCTTTTTAAAGAGCTTATTGACTATACCAATTTTAAATGAAGGAGACATGACCTCTTTGATCTGAGGTTATTATTAAAAATATGTGTGGAATTGTTGGTGTTGTAGGTAACACAAATGCAACTGATATCTTGATTCAAGGACTTGAAAAGCTAGAATACCGTGGTTATGATTCAGCTGGTATCTTTGTAGCGGGCGATGCATCTAGTCAATTGGTTAAGGCTGTTGGCCGTATTGCGGAACTTGCTGCTAAAACTGAAGGAGTAGAAGGCACAGCCGGTATTGGACATACTCGTTGGGCAACTCACGGTAAACCAACAGAGGACAATGCTCACCCACACCGCTCAGAAACAGAACGTTTTGTTTTGGTTCACAATGGTGTTATTGAAAACTATCTTGAAATTAAGGAAGAATACCTTGCTGGTCACCATTTCAAAGGTCAAACCGATACTGAAATTGCAGTTCACTTGATTGGAAAATTCGTTGAAGAAGATGGTTTGTCAACTCTTGAAGCATTCAAGAAAGCTCTTCACATTATCCGTGGATCATATGCCTTTGCCCTCATGGATTCTGAAGATGCCTCAACAATTTACGTGGCAAAAAACAAATCACCACTTTTGATTGGTCTTGGTGATGGCTTTAACATGGTCTGCTCAGATGCCATGGCTATGATTCGCGAAACTAATCAATACATGGAAATTCACGATCAAGAGTTAGTTATCGTGAAAGCTGATAGTGTTGAAGTTCAAGATTATGATGGCAATGTAAAAGAACGTGATAGCTATACAGCTGAACTTGACCTATCTGATATTGGTAAAGGCACTTACCCTTACTACATGCTCAAAGAAATCGATGAGCAACCAACAGTGATGCGTAAGCTTATCCAAGCCTACACAGATGACAAGGGGCAAGTGACTGTAGATGCTGATATTATCAAGGCTGTTCAAGAGGCTGATCGTATCTATATCCTTGCGGCAGGAACATCATATCATGCTGGTTTTGCTTCTAAGAAGATGCTTGAAGAGTTAACGGATACACCAGTTGAGCTTGGTATTTCTTCTGAGTGGGGTTATGGTATGCCACTCCTTAGCAAGAAACCTCTCTTTGTCTTTATTAGCCAATCAGGTGAAACAGCAGATAGCCGTCAGGTTCTTGTTAAGCTAACGAGTTGGGTATTCCAAGTTTGACAGTGACAAACGTTCCGGGATCTACTCTTTCTCGTGAAGCTGACCATACAATGCTTCTTCATGCTGGCCCAGAAATCGCCGTAGCTTCTACTAAAGCTTACACTGCTCAGATTGCAGCTCTTGCCTTCTTGGCTAAAGCAGTCGGTGAAGCGAATGGTAATGAAAAAGCTAAAGCTTTCGACTTGGTACATGAATTGTCACTTGTAGCACAATCTATCGAATCAACACTCTCTGAAAAAGAAGTTATTGACGAGAAAGTGGCAGCCCTTCTTGCAGAAACACGTAATGCTTTCTATATTGGTCGTGGTCAAGATTACTACGTTGCTATGGAAGCTAGTCTTAAATTGAAAGAAATCTCATATATCCAATGTGAAGGTTTTGCAGCAGGTGAGTTGAAACACGGAACGATTGCTTTGATCGAAGATGGTACACCTGTTATTGCCCTCTTGTCTGACGCTGTTCTTGCTAGTCACACTCGTGGTAATATCCAAGAGGTGGCAGCACGTGGTGCTAAAGTGTTGACTATTGCTGAGGAAAATGTTGCTAAAGAAGGCGATGACATCGTTCTTAATAACGTTCACCCTTACTTGTCACCAATTTCAATGGTTGTACCGACACAATTGATTGCTTATTTTGCAACACTCCATCGTGGACTCGACGTTGATAAACCACGTAACTTAGCTAAATCAGTTACTGTTGAATAAAAATACCAACATCTCTTACAGTGTAAGGGATGTTGTTTGTTTTTATCGTTTTCACCCTTGCTTAATTAGGAAATCTAAAGTAGAATAGTATCTATATCACAATCTTAGGAGAGAATTATGTCATTACCAAATTGTCCAAAATGTAACTCAGAGTATGTTTATGAAGATGGAATCTTGCTAGTATGTCCAGAATGTGCCTATGAGTGGGATCCAAACGAAGTTGCAGAAGAAGAAGGACTTGTGGTTCTTGATAGTAATGGAACACGTCTTGCTGACGGCGATACTGTTACAGTTATCAAAGATTTGAAAGTTAAGGGTGCTCCGAAAGATATCAAGCAAGGAACACGTGTTAAAAATATTCGCTTGGTTGAAGGTGACCACAACATTGATTGTAAGATTGATGGTTTTGGTGCCATGAAACTTAAATCAGAATTTGTTAAGAAAATCTAAAATAAGCTTTAGTGATGCTAGACTTAGGTATGGTTTGTTTCTCAGGACAGACTATTTAAGTCTCCTAGGAGTGTGATTATGAACTCATTTTGAAATTGGGTCTAGTCGCACTCCTTTTTACTATTTCCAAAATCTTATATCATTTTTTTTAAAAATTTGGTATAATATTCAGTAATACTAAATAATTATAGGAGTTTATATGTCATACGTTTTGGAAGTATTACCAGCCCTTTTGAACGGTGCGGTAGTCACACTTCAAGTATTTTTCATTGTTATCGTACTGTCGATTCCATTAGGGATTGTACTTGCTTTCTTAATGCAGATTAAATTCAAACCTCTAAATTGGTTGCTGACCCTTTATGTTTGGATTATGCGTGGAACACCGCTCCTTTTGCAATTAATCTTCGTTTATTACGTTCTTCCAAGTGTTGGGATTGTCTTTGATCGTCTACCAGCTGCTATTCTTGCTTTTACACTTAATTATGCAGCTTATTTCGCAGAGATTTTCCGTGGAGGAATCTTGGCTATTCCGAAAGGACAATACGAAGCAGCAAAAATGCTTAAACTTAGTCCTTTCCAAACCATCCGCTACATTATCCTTCCTCAGGTGGTCAAGATTGTCTTGCCAAGTATCTTTAACGAGATTATTAACTTGGTTAAGGATTCATCATTGGTTTATGTGCTTGGGGTTGGAGACCTTCTTTTGGAAAGTCGTACCGCTGCGAACCGTGATGCGACCTTAGCACCGATGTTTGTGGCCGGAGCTATCTATCTTATCCTTGTGGGTGTTGTGACTGTAGCTTCGAAAAACATCGAAAAGAAATTCAACTATTATAAATAGGAGACCTTATGTTAGAATTAAAAAATATTTCCAAGCAATTTGGTCAACACAAAATTTTTGATAAGTATAATCTGACAGTAGAAGAAGGAAAAATCTTGGCTATTGTCGGACCATCTGGTGGTGGTAAAACAACTCTTTTGCGTATGTTAGCAGGACTTGAAACTATTGATTCGGGGCAAATTATTTATGAAAATGAAGAGATTCCCTTGGATCAGATGGAAAGTCGTAACTTGCTAGGCTTTGTCTTCCAGGATTTTCAACTGTTTCCGCATTTGACTGTCTTAGATAACCTGACCCTTTCGCCAATTAAGACGATGGGAATGTCTAAGGAAGATGCCCAGAAAAAAGCTCAAGCCCTACTTGACCGTTTAGGTCTTGGAGCTCACGGAAATGCTTATCCTTACTCTCTTTCTGGGGGACAAAAACAACGTGTTGCATTTGCGCGTGCTATGATGATTGATCCGAAAATTGTCGGCTATGATGAACCAACATCAGCTCTTGACCCTGAGTTGCGTCAAGAAGTTGAGAAATTGATTTTGCAGAATCGTGAGACTGGGATTACGCAAATCGTTATCACTCATGATATGCAGTTTGCACAGCACATCGCCGATGAGATTGTCACTATCAATCCAAATAGTGAGGATTTTCCATGAAAAAAATAGTAAAAACGATTTTGCTAGGCTGTCTTGTCATTTTGCCTTTGTTTGCGCTATCAGCTTGTAGCTCGCGCTCACATTTTGCAACTCAGAAAGATCAGTGGCAAACCTATACCAAAGAAAAGAAAATCAAAATTGGTTTTGATGCGACCTTTGTTCCTATGGGATATGAGGAAAAGGATGGTAGCTATGTTGGTTTTGATATTGATCTTGCCACTGCAGTTTTTAAATTGTATGGTATCGATGTCGAATGGCAGGCTATTGACTGGGATATGAAAGAAACAGAACTGAAGAATGGGACAATTGATCTTATTTGGAATGGTTACTCGGTCACGGATGAGCGTAAGCAGTCTGCAGACTTTACAGTGCCTTATATGGTCAATGAACAAGTACTGGTAACCAAAAAGTCTTCGGGAATTGATTCTGTTGCAGGAATGGCAGGTAAGACCTTAGGTGCCCAAGCAGGCTCTTCCGGTTATGATGCTTTCAATGCTTCTCCGAAGATTTTGAAGGATATCGTGACCAACCAAAAAGCAGTCCAATATTCGACCTTTACTCAGGCCTTGATTGACCTTGATAGTGGACGTATTGACGGCCTATTGATTGACCGTGTGTATGCTAATTACTACTTAGAAAAATCAGGAGTTCTGGATCAGTATAACGTTATGCCTGCTGGTTACGAGGGTGAAAGCTTTGCTGTAGGTGCTCGTAAGGCAGATAAGACACTTATTAAAAAAATCAATCAAGGATTTAGAACCCTTTATAAAAATGGAGAATTCCAAAAGATTTCTGACAAATGGTTTGGCGAAGATGTTGCCACCGACCAAGTTAAAGGGAAAAAATAGAAGGATAACAACATTCTAGAAGGGATGTTGTTATTTTTTTGTGGAAAATACTTGAAATAAAACAAGTTATATTTTATACTAATGTTAGTTTATAAACTAACGAAAGGGTAAGCATGGGATATTTTGATTATTCAAGAGAACCGAAAAGTGATATTGCTTTTGTAGATATGAAATCTTTCTATGCGAGTGTAGAGTGTGTTGAACGTGGGTTACACCCTCTTAAGACTTCTCTATGTGTGATGAGTAGGGCTGAAAATGCTAATGGTTTGATACTAGCCTCCTCACCCATATTTAAGCAGGTTTTTGGCAAGTCAAATGTTAGTCGTTCTTATGACTTACCTTTTGACATTCATTCTCGTAAGTTTCACTATTATAATGCCAAAAAGCAGGGACTTCCAACGGATAGAGATTTTGTAAATTACATCGAATCTTGGGCCAAGGTTACCTTTATCGTTCCTCCTAGAATGGACCTCTATATAAAAAAGAATATCCAAATTCAACACATTTTCCAGAATTATGCCAGTGTTGAAGACATTCTTCCTTATTCCATTGATGAGGGTTTCATTGATCTCACGTCGTCACTGAATTACTTTATTCCCGATAGAACAGTTACAAGAAAAGATAAGTTAGATATGATTTCAGGGCGTATTCAAAGAGATATTTGGAGGGAGACAGGTATTTACTCGACAGTTGGGATGTCTAACAGCAATCCCTTATTGGCCAAGTTAGCGCTTGATAATGAGGCCAAACATACGGCTACGATGAGAGCCAACTGGTCCTATGAAGATGTCGAGACTAAGGTTTGGAATATTCCCCATATGACCGATTTCTGGGGAATTGGAAAGCGGATGGAGAAGCGTTTAAACAAGTTGGGGATTTTCTCTATTCGAGAACTTGCTAATAGCAATCCTGATACTCTTAAAAAGGAGTTAGGTATTGTGGGCTTAGACCTCTTTTTTCATGCTAACGGTATTGATGAGAGTAATGTTCATCAACCTTATAAACCAAAGTCACATGGCTTAGGAAATTCTCAAATCTTGCCACGAGACTATGAGCGTCAAGCTGATATTGAATTGATTCTAAGAGAGATGGCAGAGCAGGTAGCCATTAGGTTAAGACGAGCCCATAAGAAAGCTTGTCAAGTTTCCATTAGCATTGGATTTTCAAAGTTAGAGAGCAAGCGTTCGTTACAAGCACAGATGAAGATTGAACCTGCTAACAATACAAGAGTACTAATAAGCCATGTTATTGAACTCTTTAGGAAGAAATATCAAGGAGGGACTGTTCGAAGTGTCAGTGTCTCTTATGCAAATTTTGTAGATGAAAGGCTTCAAATTCTTTCTTTATTTGATAATCCAGATGACATTGATAAAGAAGAAAGGCTTCAGGCAGCTATAGACAGTATTCGACAGGAATTTGGCTTTACGACCATTCAAAAAGCAACTGCTTTACAGGAGGCATCTAGGAGTCTTGCTCGAAGTAAGCTTATTGGTGGACACTCTGCTGGAGGATTAGATGGCTTAAAATGATAGACCGTAGTTACCTTCCCTTTCAATCAGCTAGGGAACATCAAGACAGGGGAATGATGAAGTGGATGGGCTTTTTCTTATCAGAACATACAAGCTCCCTACATGAAGATAAGACTAAAGAAAATCTTAGGAGTCATTTGGATGATTTAGAGAAGTTTACTTTATTAAACCAGCTTTATTCAGGTCAATTATTGGGAAGTTTCCAGATAAAGGATCAAGGTAGGCGCTGTAGATGTAGTGGCTATGTGGTTGACTTGGATTTTAATCAAGTTACTATAAAATCTTGCAAGCGATATAAATGTATTCGAACAAAGGATATATTAGAAATTAGTTTGGGGGTTGAGACCATAGATGAGGAAGAGAAAAATTTATGATGATAAACTTCAAATTGATTATTTTTCTGATAGCTATTTAAAATTTGAAGAAGACTTTTATCGTTATTCTGCCATGGATATTCCCTTAACCTTTTTGACGGATGATATTATGAGGGAGATGGCTATCAGTCAAAAGAATTATTTTCTATTAAATAAAGAGAATGCCAGAGATGGACGCAATCATTATTTCCATTTTGAAGTCAGCCTACCGGATTCCAAGACACTTGTGAGACAGTATAGATATCTTGGGAATGATTGAAATATAGCTATATCAGCAGTAGAAATAGTAGCTATTGCACTTGTATAGAGTGTTTTCAAGAAAGTTTTCGCAAGCTAAGAAAAGTTTTATGTAAGCGTTGACATTGTCTGTGTGAGTGCTATAATGAAGGTGTTAAAAGTTATCATATGGAGGTAATTAAGATGAGAGCAGTTGTTGTTAATCAAGCAAGTACAGGTGTTGAAGTTGTTGATCATGAAAAACCAGCAGTAGTTGGTCATGGTCAAGCTTTGGTTAAAGTTGAGTACTGTGGCGTTTGCCATACTGACCTTCATGTAGCTCATGGAGACTTTGGCCAAGTACCAGGTCGTATCTTAGGACACGAAGGAATTGGTATTGTTGAAGAAGTTGGCGAAGGGGTTGAAACACTTAAAAAAGGTGATCGCGTATCAATCGCTTGGTTCTTCGAAGGATGTGGTCATTGTGAATATTGTACAACTGGTCGTGAAACACTCTGTCGCTCTGTAAAAAATGCTGGTTATAGTGTTGACGGTGGTATGAGTGACTACGCTTTGGTTACTGCTGACTACGCTGTGAAAGTTCCAGAAGGACTTAATCCAGCTCAAGCTTCATCTATTACTTGTGCGGGAGTTACAACATATAAAGCTATTAAAGAAGCTAAAGTTGAACCTGGTCAATGGGTAGCTATTTATGGTGCTGGAGGACTAGGTAACTTGGCTATTCAATATGCTAAGAAGGTTTTCAATGCACGAGTAGTGGCTGTTGATATCAACCAAGATAAACTTGATTTGGCTAAAGAATCTGGCGCTGATTTAGTGGTGAACGGTAAAGAAGTTGAAGATGTAGCAGGTTATATCCAAGAAAAAACTGGTGGTACACACAGTGCTGTTGTAACAGCGGTTTCTAAGGTTGCTTTCAACCAGGCTATCGATAGTGTACGTGCTGGTGGAACAGTCGTTGCGGTTGGTCTCCCATCAGAATATATGGATCTCTCAATTGTCAAAACAGTTCTAGATGGTATCCGTGTTGTTGGATCTCTTGTAGGTACACGTAAAGACTTGGAAGAAGCCTTTGACTTCGGTGCACAAGGCTTGGTAGTACCGGTTGTTGAAACTGTTCCTGTTGATACAGCGGTAGAAGTCTTTGATCAAATGGAAAAAGGTGAAATTCAAGGACGTAAAGTATTGGATTTCACTAAGTAAGCAAACATCTTTATATGCTATCCTGACTATGTGAAGAGTCGAGTGGTGTAAACTTGAACTGATACTAGAAAGTTAGACAAATAATTTAAGTGAAGGATTTAGTTCTCTACTATATAGGACTAGGTCCTTTTAGTTTTACCTTAATTCATTTGTTGTTGTAATGTGTTCTGTCCTCAAAAAGATAGACAAAATTTTATTTATTTGAAAAGTAGTAAAAAAGTTATATAATGATTTCGTAAATAAAGAGTTAAAGAATATTATCATTTATAACAAGGAGTATGAAGTGGATTCTACCAACTTGGACTCGAAACTATTCATAGAATTTAAATCACGTGGGAAACGATGCCAACTTTTATATATATCCGATAGCCATAGTGAAGGGTTATATGAGATTGTTTCTATTGAACGAGAACGTCTTGCTATGTGGCTTCCTTGGGTGGAAGAAATGAAAAGTATTGAAAATGAAAGAGCGTTTATAAAGTATGCACGTGAAAAAATGGAGCGTAATGAGTTATTTATGTTAACAATTTGCGTCAATCAGACACCAGTAGGGATGATAGATATACATAATATTGATTTACAAAAACATCAAGCTGAAATTGGATATTGGATATCAGAAAAATATGAAAATCAAGGTTTTGTAAAGCAGGGATTAAAACAATTAATAAAAATCATTCCATCCAAATTTAAAATTGATAAGCTTTTGATTTATATAGATGTTGAGAATGTTAAAAGTAAGTTTATACCAATCAGTTTAGGTTTTAAAAAGGAAAGCGAAATTTCCCAATTCGAGTTCTATAATGGATCCTACCATGATTTTGAAATTTATGGGCTAAATGTGAATGAAGGAAATATAGCAAATGATTAAAGTGAATTTTTTTACAAATAAATAACTATCAGAGAGTTTTGATTTTACCCCATTATCTAGGTATGATGTAAGAGTTAGTATTGAACATCAGAAAAGCAAAAATTTTTCTGACCCCATAACATTGCTTATTGATTTATTTTTGTAATTAAGATATAAAAAATCCCCACCAGAAAGAAATTCTGGTGGGGTATTTGGTGGGGAACCAAATATAATTAATTAGATTTTAGCGTTTTAAAACAATTCAAAATGCTGTTAAATCAATCAAGTCACTTTAAATTAGGTTTATATTTTACTCCCACTCTACGGTTGCAGGTGGTTTACTTGTAATATCGTAGACGATACGGTTAACGTGGTCAACTTCGTTAACGATTCGAACAGAAATCTTTTGAAGAACTTCCCATGGAAGTTTCGCAAAGTCAGCTGTCATACCGTCGATTGAAGTGATAGCACGGATAGCGATAGTGTAGTCGTAAGTACGGCCATCACCCATAACACCGACAGAGCGAACGCCTGTGTTAACAGTGAAGTATTGCCATACATCACGCTCAAGACCAGCTTTGGCAATTTCTTCGCGAAGGATAGCATCAGACTCACGAACAGTTTCAAGTTTCTCTTCAGTGATCTCACCCATAACACGGATGGCAAGTCCTGGTCCTGGGAAAGGTTGACGCCAAACAACTTCGTCAGGCATTCCCATTTCAGTACCAAGGGCACGTACTTCATCTTTAAAGAGGGTATTAAGTGGTTCAATCAATTCAAACTGCATGTCTTCTGGAAGACCACCAACATTGTGGTGAGATTTGATTGTTTGAGCTGTCTCGGTACCTGATTCAATAATATCAGTGTAGAGTGTTCCTTGAGCTAGGAAGTCTACACCTTTAAGTTTGCTTGCTTCGTCATCAAAGACGTAAACAAACTCGTTACCGATGATTTTACGTTTTTTCTCAGGATCATCAACACCAGCCAAGAGATCTAGGAAGCGTTTAGAAGCGTCAACACGGATAATGTTAAGGCCAAATTTACCTCCGAGCATCTCCATAACTTGGTCACCCTCACCTTTACGGAGAAGACCGTGGTCAACGAAGATACATGTCAATTGATCTCCAATAGCTTTTTGCAAAAGGACACCAACAACAGATGAATCAACTCCACCTGAGAGTCCAAGAAGGACTTTACGGTCACCAACTGTTTCACGGATTTGTGCAATTTGCATATCTACGAAGTTAGCCATTGACCAGTCACCTTTAGCACCACAGATACCGAAAGCGAAGTTTTTCAAGATATCGTTACCATATACAGAGTGACGAACTTCTGGGTGGAATTGGATACCGTAGAAGTTTTTCTCAGTATTTTCCATTGCGGCGAATGGGCAATCTACTGAGTCACCAACAAGATGGAAACCTTCTGGAATTTCTGTAACAGCATCACCGTGGCTCATAAGAACGACTTGTTCTTCAGGAGTCCCTGCAAAGAGTTCTGATTGGGCACGAAGGCGAAGTGTTGATTGGCCATACTCACGGTTACCGGCTTCACCAGCAGGAACAACTTTACCACCGAGTTTGTGGGTCAACAGTTGCATTCCGTAACAGATACCAAGAATTGGAATACCAAGTTCAAAAATTTCTTCGTCAATACCAAATGCATCTTCGGCATAAACAGAGTTAGGACCACCTGAAAGTACGATACCGATAGGATCGATGGCACGGACTTCATCAGCGGTAATTTTATGGCTCTTCAATTCAGAGAAAACGCCAAATTCACGAATACGACGTGCAATCAGCTGATTGTATTGGCTACCATAGTCTAGAACAATGATTTTCTGCACATCATTCAAAGTAGAAATGTCAGTCATTATTACCCTTTCTTTTTACGTCACACATGGACTCTTATGCAATCATTGTATCACAATTTTAAGGACTTAGCACCTAGATTTATACGATGAACTGTAAGTCTTGTCGTCACCTTTACAATTCTATTAGTTTTTTTGTAAAATAGGGGTAAAGAAGGGGGTATTAGATGCTACCAGCATATATTCGCATACATGATAAGATTAAGGCAGATGTTGATGATGGCACTTGGAAAATCGGGCAACGTCTCCCTAGCGAGCGGGATCTTTGCGACACTTTTGATGTGAGTCGTATGACTGTGCGTCAGGCCATAACACTTTTAGTAGACGAGGGTATTTTAGAACGTAAACCAGGCAGTGGTACTTTTGTGGCCAGCAGTCGAGTTAAGGAAAAGATGCGTGGAACCACGAGTTTCACAGAGATTGTTAAATCCCAAGGCAAGAAACCGTCTAGTGAGCTTATTTCATATAAACGTGTGCATCCCAATGAATTTGAAATCAAGAATTTAGGTGTCCTACCACAGTCCTATGTGATTCGTATGGAACGTGTTCGCTTTGCGGATGATCTTCCAGTTGCCTATGAGATTGCCAGTATCCCTGAGAAAATTATCCGAGGTTTTAAGGAGTCAGAAATTACAGAACATTTCTTCAAGACACTGACCGATAATGGATATGAAATTGGGAAAAGTCAGCAGACCATTTCAGCTAGTTTGGCCAATAGTAGTTTAGCCAAGCACCTCAAGGTTAAGACTGGTGATGCTCTCCTAAGTTTGACACAAATTTCCTTCCTCCAAGATGGTCAGGCTTTCGAATATGTACGAAGTTACTATGTTGGTGACCGTTTTGAATTTTATTTGGAGAACAATTAGAAGTCACTGCTTTTTCTGCATAAGAATCGTGCTAACACCATGATTTTATGGTAAAATGGAGCTTATGGAAATTGAAAAAACCAATCGCATGAATGCCCTTTTTGAGTTCTATGCTGCACTTTTGACAGATAAGCAGATGAACTATATTGAGCTCTATTATGCGGATGATTACAGTTTGGCAGAAATTGCCGAGGAATTTGGTGTGAGTCGCCAGGCAGTATATGATAACATCAAGCGTACTGAGAAGATTTTAGAAGCTTACGAGATGAAATTACATATGTATTCAGATTACATCGTCCGTAGCCAAATTTTTGATGATATCATGGAAAAATACCCAGACGATAGCTACCTCCAGGAACAAATTGCTGTGCTCAGCAGCATTGATAATAGAGATTAGATTCAAGCAGAAAGTAAGAGAGGAAATGATATATGGCTTTTGAAAGCTTAACGGAACGCTTGCAAGGCGTTTTCAAAAATTTAAGACGTAAAGGAAAACTTTCAGAGAAAGAAGTTCAAGAAGTCACTAAAGAGATTCGTTTGGCACTTCTTGAAGCAGACGTAGCGCTACCAGTCGTTAAGACATTTATCAAACGTGTTCGTGAACGTGCTGTAGGTCACGAAATCATTGATACTCTTGATGCTTCACAACAAATTATCAAGATTGTTAATGAAGAATTGACAGAGATTCTTGGGTCTGAAACATCTGAAATTGAGAAATCTCCAAAGATTCCAACAATCATTATGATGGTTGGTCTCCAAGGGGCTGGTAAGACAACCTTTGCTGGTAAATTGGCTAATAAGTTGATCAAGGAACAAGAAGCCCGTCCAATGATGATTGCGGCGGACATCTATCGTCCAGCAGCCATTGATCAATTGAAAACTTTGGGGCAACAAATCAATGTTCCTGTTTTTGATATGGGAACAGAGATACCAGCAGTTGAGATTGTCAAAAATGGTTTGGAACAAGCGCGTGCCAATAAGAATGACTATGTCTTGATTGATACGGCTGGTCGTTTGCAGATTGACGAGACTCTCATGCAAGAGTTGCATGATATTAAGGATTTTGCTCATCCAAACGAAATTCTCTTGGTTGTGGATAGCATGATTGGTCAGGAAGCTGCTAACGTTGCCAAGGAGTTCAACGAACAGCTAGATATCACTGGTGTTGTTCTTACAAAAATTGATGGGGACACACGTGGTGGTGCAGCTCTTTCTATTCGTGAGATTACAGGCAAGCCAATCAAATTTACGGGTACTGGTGAGAAAATTACGGATATCGAGACTTTCCACCCAGACCGTATGTCAAGTCGTATTTTGGGTATGGGTGACCTTCTTACCCTTATCGAAAAAGCTTCTCAAGAGTATGATGAGAAAAAATCTCTTGAGTTGGCTGAAAAGATGCGTGAAAACACTTTTGACTTCAATGACTTCATCGACCAATTAGACCAGGTACAAAATATGGGTCCAATGGAGGATTTGCTCAAGATGTTGCCAGGTATGGCTAACAATCCAGCCTTGGCTAATGTTAAAGTAGATGAGAAACAAATTGCTCGCAAACGTGCCATCGTATCATCTATGACACCTGAAGAACGTGAAATCCAGATCTTTTGACACCAAGTCGTCGTCGCCGGATTGCCAATGGTTCAGGGAATACCTTCATCGAAGTAAACAAGTTTATTAAAGACTTTAACCAGGCAAAACAAATGATGCAAGGTGTTATGTCTGGTGATATGGAGCAAATGATGCGTCAAATGGGTCTTAACCCAAATAATTTGCCAAAAAACATGCCAAATATGCCGGATATGGGTAATATGGACATGTCTGCTCTTGAAGGCATGATGGGTGGCGCTGGTATGCCAGATCTTGGAAATATGGATCTTAGCCAAATGCTTGGTGGTGGCCTTAAAGGTAAGGTTGGTTCATTTGCCATGAAACATGCGATGAAGCGTCAAGCTAATAAGATGAAAAAAGCTAAGAAAAAACGTAAATAAGAAACATAGAACGCTAGGGCATTTTGCTCTAGTGTTTTTTCTGAAAAACATTGACTTATATAACTATACACTGTAATATACTAATGTATATACAATAAATAAAAAGGAGTAGATTATGAAACCGAAAAAGAGAATTCAAGAAATGACCTTTGCAGCTTTATTAACTGCAATTGCTATCCTTATCCCAAGTATCATGCCAATTAAACTAATCATCCCACCGGCTTCGTATACTTTGGGGAGTCATGTTCCAATATTTCTAGCCATGTTTATATCTCCCTGGGTAACTGCTTTTGTTATCTTAGCTTCTAGTTTGGGATACTTTATGGCTGGCTATCCGATTGTGGTTGTTTTTAGGGCCTTTTCACATATTATATTTGGCTTTTTAGGCGCACTCTATTTGAAAAAATTTCCACAAACGATAGAAAACCATAAATCATCATTACTTTTCAACTTTGTTTTAGGTCTTATCCATGCCATAGGTGAAGTTCTTGCTTGCGTGATTTTTTATTCCGTAACAGGAGAGGATTTCCAAAAACTGTTCTATGTTCTCTTTGTTTTAGTTGGTTTTGGCACTATTGTCCATAGTATGATAGACTATGTTATAGCATTAACGATTTTCAAAAGTATTCGAAAAATACGCTAATTGAAAGAGGGATGGTTGGTCTATGGCTTCAAATCGAAAACAAGAATTATTGGCACTCTTAAAGGGAGCTAAAGAGTCAATGAATGGACAGAGTTTGGCGGAGCATTTTGGTGTGACACGTCAAATCATTGTTCAAGATATTGCCCTCTTGCGTGCAGATGGTGCCCAGATTATTTCAACTAATAGGGGATATATCTATAAAAGTAGCGATGACAATTCTTATGTACATCGACTATTTAAGGTGAATCATAAAGTGTCCGATATGGAGGATGAGCTTTTGGCTATTGTTGATAATGGAGGCCGTATTCAAAATATCATGATAGATCATCCAGTTTATGGAGAAATTCAGACTTTGTTGAAATTGACTTGTCGTCGAGATGTTAGTCATTTTTTAGACCAGGCCTCGTCAAATGACTTTCGCCCCTTATCTGATTTGACAAACGGTGTTCATTATCATCTTGTCGAAGCAGATAGTGAGCAAGATATAGATTATATTGAAGAGGCACTTAACCATCTAGGATTTTTAGTTAAAGAATGAGATAAAAGAGAAATGTAAAAGTAGTTAGTTTCACTTGAAAACAACTACTTTTTTTGATAAACTTATGTTAGTTTATTAACTTACGGAGGTAGCCATGTTTTCAGGACAAAGACTTAAGGAAATTCGAGAAGCACAAGGAATGAGCCAAGCATCAGTAGCTAAGCATCTAGGAATTTCACGCTCCTCTTATTTTAATTGGGAAAATGGTAAGACGAAACCTAATCAAAAGAACCTTTCGGTTTTGGCCGAACTTTTTGGTGTAGCTGAGACCTATTTTCTTTCTGAGCATGAGATTGTAGAAGTCTACTTGGAATTAAATGAGGAAAATCGCCAAGAAGCTTTGCGACTCACTAAGGCTCTCCTAGAAGAGCAAGAAGCAGAAAAGCAAAAAGCACCTGTTGTTCCGCTTTACTCTTACAAAGTTTTCGAGCGTTTATCAGCCGGAACTGGTTACACTTACTTTGGTGATGGCAATTATGATGAAGTTTTCTATGATGAAGAATTGGATCATGATTTTGCATCATGGGTATTTGGAGACTCTATGGAACCTACCTACCTAAATGGTGAAGTAGTGCTAATCAAACAAACAGGTTTTGATTATGATGGAGCTGTTTATGCTGTAGACTGGGATGGTCAAACCTATATCAAAAAAGTTTATCGCGAGGAAGATGGGCTACGTTTAGTTTCTCTCAATAAACGTTATGGTGATAAGTTCGCACCCTATGACGAAGATCCTCGAATTATTGGTAAAATTGTCGGTAACTTTATGCCTGTTGAGGCTTAGTCAACTTTTATCGATTGGGCATCTTAAACTAAATCTGATATAATATAAGTAAAGTAAAGCCAAGTCTTTGGCTTTTTTTAAAGAGTTTAAATCATATTTTACTAAGAAAATAAAGAGGAGAGATAAACATGGCTACTATTCAATGGTTCCCTGGTCACATGTCCAAAGCCCGTCGACAAGTTCAGGAAAATCTTAAGCATGTTGATTTTGTAACAATTTTAGTGGATGCACGTTTGCCACTGTCAAGTCAAAATCCCATGCTAACTAAAATTGTTGGCGATAAACCAAAACTTTTAATTCTTAATAAGGCTGACCTTGCTGATAGTAATCGTACAAAAGAGTGGCGTAGCTATTTTGAGAGTCAAGGGATTAAAACCTTGGCCATCAATTCCAAGGAACAATCTACAGTTAAATTGGTGACAGATGCTGCTAAGAGTCTTATGGCTGACAAGATTCAACGACTACGTGAACGTGGTATTCAGAAAGAGACCTTGCGAACCATGATTATTGGGATTCCAAATGCAGGGAAATCTACCTTGATGAATCGTTTGGCTGGTAAAAAAATTGCCGTTGTAGGAAATAAACCTGGTGTGACAAAAGGTCAACAGTGGTTGAAGTCTAATAAGGACTTGGAAATTCTGGATACTCCTGGAATTTTGTGGCCTAAGTTTGAAGATGAATTGGTCGGCTTGAAGCTTGCTTTGACCGGAGCTATCAAGGACCAGCTTTTGCCAATGGATGAAGTTACGATTTTTGGCCTTAACTATTTTAAAACTTACTATCCTGAACGTTTAGAGGAACGCTTTAAAGGGATTGACCTTGAAGAAGAGGCACCAGAAATCATTATGGAAATGACTCGAAAACTTGGCTTCCGTGAAGATTATGACCGTTTCTATAATCTATTTGTCAAAGAAGTTCGTGATGGAAAACTAGGACGTTACACACTTGATATTGTTGGGGTCGATACTGATGGCGACAATTAAAGAAGTCAAAGAGCAATTGGCCACTTTGACAGACCTTGACGATCACCGATGGGCAAGTTTTGAGGAAGATAGTCGAGCTGGTGTACAGACTGCCATTAAGCAACGCCGTAAAGCTATACAAGCTGAGATTGCTGAGGAAGAACGCTTAGAGATGATGCTCAGTTATGAAAAATCGCTTTATGCTCAGGGAATTGAACTCATTGCAGGTGTTGATGAAGTTGGACGTGGCCCTTTGGCTGGGCCAGTGGTAGCTGCAGCGGTGATTTTACCAAAGCTTTGCAAAATAAAAGGTCTTAATGATAGTAAAAAAATACCAAAATCAAACATGAAGCTATTTATAAGCAGGTCATGAAGGAAGCGGTAGCTGTTGGGATTGGTATTAAGGACAATCATGTGATTGACGATGTCAATATTTATGAAGCAACCAAGCTTGCTATGGCTGAAGCTATTGAAAAACTTAGTCCCGAACCAGAACATTTGTTAATTGATGCCATGACTTTGGACCTACCAATAGGACAAACATCGATTATAAAAGGGGATGCTAATTCTTTATCAATTGCGGCAGCTTCTATCGTAGCAAAGGTAACCCGGGATAAGATGATGGCTGACTATGATCAGGAGTTTCCTGGTTATGCATTTGCCAAAAATGCAGGTTATGGTACCAAGGATCATTTGTCTGGCATAGATAAATTTGGTGTTACTCCAATTCATAGAAGAAGCTTTGAACCCATAAAGTCAATAATAAAAAGTAGGTGAAGTGGTGTGATTTTAGCTATTGATATTGGAGGAACCTTTATCAAGTTTGGGTTAGTTGATGATGATTTTAGGATTAGCAATCAATCTAAAGTTCCAACACCACCAACGTTAGACGACTTTTGGTTGACTTTAGAGCATATTGTCTCGTCTCACAAGGATATCATTTCTGGGATTGCCATTGCATGCCCAGGAGAAATAAATAGTAAACGTGGCTTCATTTTCAAGGGCGGTCTTATCCCTTATTTAACGGCTATTCCTCTTGGGGCACGATTGACTAAAACATTTCAACTGCCTGTAAGGGTTATCAATGATGCTGATGCGGCAGCTTTGGCTGAAGCCAGATATGGAAGTCTACAAGATTTAGATTGTGGGGCTGCCTTGGTTTTAGGTACGGGTGTTGGTTTAGGACTTGTCTCACAGAAGGACTTGCTATCACCTCTGTCAGTCACCCAATATCTGCGATCTCCAAGTCCCCAAAGAATGAGTCAAACCTCTCTACCTTTCCAGTGGGAATTGTTTATGCATGGCTTAGTAAGCCTTGTCGATAATAAGGGTTCTGCAGTTGGCTTTGTTCATGAAGCCAGTCAATTACTTGGGTTAAATCAAGACGATGGTCCAGCCGTATTCTCAGCTATAGAGGGAAATCAATCGGAAGAGCTAAATCTTTTATTTAAAGACTATTGTCATGAAATTGCTGTTCTTGTGCTAAATTTGCAGAGCTTCTTTAGGCTGGAGAAAGTTGTTATCGGTGGTGGTATCAGTAGGCAAGGTACTTTAATAGAAGGAATAAGTGATGCCTATGAGGAGTTATTTAAGGATAAGCCTGAATTAGGTTTTGAGCCCATAACTATTCAAGCCTGTCATTTCCATAACGATAGTAACCTACTAGGCGCGGCGTCTTATTTTGCTTCTGAAAATGATTTGTAATCACGGAAAGTTCCATAATGGAGCTTTTTTCTTTTCTGTTACGAATAATGAAAAGGAGGTATCTATATGAATAATTTTGAACTTTTTAAACTTAAAGCCGCTGGTTTGACGAATTTGAATATCTTAAATATTTTGGACTATCAAAATACTCAAGATAGAAAATTGAGTTTACGTGATATGGCAGTGGTATCCAAGTCTAAAAATGCCGTTCTTTTTATGGAAAAGTATAAGAGTTTAGATATTAAGCAACTCAAAGAACAGTTTGAACGTTTTCCTACGTTATCGATTTTTGATAATGAATATCCCATTGAGCTGAAGCATACCTATAATCCTCCTGTTCTTCTTTATTATAAAGGGAATCTTGACTTGCTAAGTAAACCAAAGCTAGCTGTTGTTGGGGCAAGAAAGTGTTCTGAAACAGGCAAACAGTCCGTTCGAAAAATTGTTAGTGAACTTGGGAATCACTTTACTATTGTAAGTGGATTGGCGCGTGGGATTGATACTTGTGCGCATATGGAGGCCTTGAAAAATAAGGGGAACACGATTGCAGTTATCGGGACAGGACTTGATGTTTATTATCCTAAAGAAAATAAAGCTTTGCAGGACTATATGACCAAAAATCATTTAGTTCTTACTGAATATGGACCGGGTGAGCAGCCTCTCAAGTACCACTTTCCTGAACGCAACCGGATTATTTCTGGATTGTGTCAAGGAGTTATGGTCGTAGAAGCAAAACTTCGCTCGGGGAGTCTGATTACTTGTGAGCGTGCCATGGAAGAAGGTAGAGATGTTTTTGCCATTCCAGGAAATATTTTAGATGGAAAGTCAGACGGATGCCATCACCTAATTCAAGAGGGCGCAAAGTGCATCACGACAGGGTTTGACATCCTTTCAGAGTTTTCTTGAAAATCAAAGTTCTCCTATAGAGATAAAGTTTTTTATTGACAGTTAAAGAAAAGGAAGGTATCATGTTAGTTGCTCGGTCCAAGATGTTTCATTTTTTAATGTCTTGTGACTAGATTTTAGACAGATGAGTGGCGCAGCCAGTTTATAACATTATAAGGAAATAGTCTATGGCGACAGCAACGACAACAAAAACGAAAACTAAAACAACAAAGAAAACGACTGCTAAAAAGGCGACTAAAAAGAGAGCGACACCAAAGAAAAATTTGGTTATCGTGGAGTCTCCTGCTAAAGCGAAAACGATTGAGAAATATCTTGGCCGCAATTATAAAGTTGTAGCCTCTGTTGGGCATATTCGTGATTTGAAAAAATCAAGTATGTCTATTGATTTTGAAAATAACTACGAACCTCAGTACATTAATATTCGAGGTAAGGGACCTCTTATCAATGAATTGAAGAAAGAAGCTAAAAAAGCCAAGCAAGTCTTTCTCGCAAGTGACCCGGACCGTGAAGGGGAAGCCATTTCATGGCATTTGTCACATATTCTTGGATTAGAGCCAGATGATAAGAATCGTGTCGTTTTTAACGAAATCACTAAAGATGCGGTAAAAAATGCCTTCGTAGAGCCACGCGCCATTGACATGGACTTAGTAGATGCCCAGCAAGCTCGTCGTGTCTTGGACCGTATTGTGGGTTACTCTATTTCACCGCTTCTATGGAAGAAGGTTAAGAAAGGTCTTTCGGCCGGTCGTGTACAATCGGTAGCTCTTAAGCTCATTATCGACCGTGAAAATGAAATTAAGGCCTTTAAACCAGAAGAATACTGGACTATTGATGGTGCTTTTAAGAAGGGTGCTAAGAAGTTTCAGGCTAGCTTCTATGGCTTGGATGGTAAAAAGCTTAAGCTCAACAATAATGATGATGTTCAAGCTGTTCTCTCTCGTATCACAAGTGATGACTTTAACGTAGATAAAGTAGAGAAAAAAGAACGCCGTCGTAATGCGCCATTGCCATATACAACATCATCTCTCCAACAGGATGCTGCCAATAAGATTAACTTCCGTACACGTAAGACCATGATGGTTGCCCAACAGTTGTATGAAGGAATTAATCTGGGTTCAGGCGCTCAAGGTTTGATTACTTATATGCGTACGGACTCAACACGTATCAGTCCAGTTGCTCAAAACCAGGCTGCTGAATTTATTACGGAACGCTTTGGTTCTAAGTATTCAAAACACGGCAGTAAGGTGAAAAATAGTTCGGGAGCACAAGATGCCCATGAGGCTATTCGTCCGTCAAATGTTTTCCAAACACCAGAAAGCATTGCTAAGTATTTGGATAAGGATCAGCTCAAGCTTTATACTCTTATCTGGAATCGTTTTGTGGCGAGTCAAATGACAGCTGCTGTATTTGATACGATGAAGGTGACCTTGTCTCAAAATGGTGTTATTTTCACTGCAAATGGAAGCCAGATCAAGTTTGACGGTTATATGGCCGTTTACAACGACTCTGATAAGAACAAAATGCTACCTGATATGGCTGAAGGTGATACGGTTAAGAAGGTTGTGACAACACCTGAACAACACTTTACGCAACCACCTGCACGCTATTCTGAAGCGACATTGATTAAGACTTTGGAAGAAAATGGCGTTGGTCGTCCGTCAACCTATGCACCAACGCTTGATGTTATTCAACGTCGCTACTATGTCAAATTGGTGGCTAAACGTTTTGAACCAACGGAACTCGGTGAAATCGTTAATAGCTTAATTGTAGAATTCTTCCCAGACATCGTGGATGTTAAATTTACTGCGGAGATGGAAGGTAAACTCGATAAAGTTGAAATCGGTAAGGAACAATGGCAGAAGGTTATTGATGAATTCTTCAAGCCTTTCCAAAAAGAATTGGAAAAAGCTGAAGAAGGTATTGAAAAAATCCAAATCAAGGATGAGCCTGCTGGTTTTGATTGTGACCTCTGTGGTCACCCAATGGTTATCAAGCTTGGTCGTTACGGTAAGTTTTATGCATGTAGTAACTTCCCTGACTGTCACAATACTAAGGCCATTACCAAAGAAATTGGTGTGTCTTGTCCAACCTGTGGACAAGGTCAAGTTATCGAGCGTAAGACAAAACGTAATCGTGTCTTCTATGGTTGTGATCGCTATCCAGACTGTGAATTTACCTCGTGGGATATCCCTGTCGGACGTAACTGTCCTAAATCAGGAGATTACCTCGTCGAGAAGAAAGTACGTGGTGGCGGGAAGCAAGTTATTTGTAGTAACGAAGAGTGTGACTACAAAGAATCTGTTGTAAAATAAAAAAGAAACCTATCTCAAGTTTTGACTTGGGATAGGTTTTTGTATTATGTGACTTTAAGTCTGTTTCGCTCCAAAGGTAAAAAACAAATAAACCACCCGTTAGACGGGTGGTTATGATTATAATTGCAATTTGATTTTATTCGTAGCTTGGAATATACTATGGTTAACGAGTGTAACTGTAAAGTTATTTACTGAGAGATTATGATGGAATATTTATCAATAAAGCAAACATCAGAAAAATGGGGTATTACATTTAGAAGAATACAGGTCCTCTGCAAAGTGGGACGTATACTTGGTGCCACAAAGATTGGATCATATTGGGTTATTCCTGTAGATGCGGAGAAACCAAAGGATCAAAGGGTTAAGAGTGGTAAATATATAAAGAAGAATGGGGATATTAATGGATAGAAGTGCTTTTATTAAGACTCTGATAGAAGTGTTGAAATATAGTAGAAAATATAGAACAATTGGATAAAGAGACCAACTGTTGAGGTTAATAGGTAGAGCAAGAATAAATTTTTGTTCCACAATATGAATTTGTAAATCACGATTATTTTTTTAATTTGAGGTGTGAGATGATTATCAAAAGTCCTGAAATAAATATAGAAGAATTAATAAGAAACAAGAAACGACCTGAAAATACAGTTCATTATGGAAAAAAACAAAGCGTTTTAAAATGGCGAAACAGCAACTCACAGTACAAACTGTAGATAAAGAGTGTATTATAAAGTTTGTAAATAGTTTTATAAAAAGCATATGGACTAAAGGTTTATGATGGTAACAATATTGTCAAAACAGATAACATCAATTTAACTGAGTTTAACAAAAAAAACAAAGCAAATATATAATGGAATAACTTCTGAAAAAGGATATTATATGGATTAAATTTGCAGATAATAGAGTAGGGGTAGTCGCTTGCAGTAATGATGTTAATTTTGATATTCCATCTACTAAAGATGAATATGATGAGATTATTTTTTTACAAGAAACGGAAAGAAAAAGGGTTGGAAGTATAATACATCAGGAATATTAGTACATTCTGTTAATTTGAAGTGGGATGATAGTTTTTTTCTCGTATTTCCGTTGATAGGCTTAAAAAAAGGAAAAGAAGGGAAAAAACAACGACATGATATAGAAACAGGAATTGGTAATTATCTAATTTTAAATGATGTTCCAATAATAGATTATTATTCGCATAGAATATGATATTTATGTTGAGCAATATATTAGAGTTCAATTAGACAAACAAATTCAGATTTGTTGAGATAATACCTTTTAACGATAACCACAATCTATCTTTAAAAGGTTTATAGATATGTTCCCACATATGAACGCAACTACTTGACATACTTAGTGTTCACTCGTTTCACGTGGAGTGTGTAGCTTTGCTTGTACGAGTTGATTAAACAAGGATGTAGCTAGTGAAAGTCCTAAAGTAAGGAGTTTAAACATGAAATTCCATGAATTTGGTGATAAGAATTTGCCTCCTATCTTACTGATACATGGTGGTGGCAGTTCTTGGTGGAATTATCTTCGTCAAGCACGAATCTTGTCAGAAGAATACCGTGTTATTCTACCCACTTTGAATGGCCACGGTGAAGAATATCATCTTGATTATGTTTCTACGGAAGATTCTGCTTTGGAGATTCTAGACTATATCAAAGCAAACTGTGGTGGGAAATTGTTTGCAATCGGTGGTGTTTCACTTTGGTGGTCAAATTGCCATGGAGCTTTTGTTTTTAGACAGTGAAATTGCTGAGAAGGCCATCATAGACGGAAGCCTCTGTATTCCTCAACCAAGGTTAGCTAAAATCAGCATCTTTCTAGTGTCTCTATTTGGTAAATTGATGTTCAATAAATTCTCTTGCAAACTTCAGTTAAGCATGATGAACAAACTCTATCCTAAACTGGCTTATCCAGAGGAAATAAAATCTTATTATTTGGAGGATCTGCCAAGGACGCCTGTCAAAACAATGGTGACCATTTACAAAAACTATATGGGGTGTTACAAGCTGAAAGATATGATTTCTGTTAGCAAAGCTCAGGTTTTGTATATCTATGGTGAAAAAGAATTAAACTGTGTGAAAGCATCGGCGAAATTATTTCAGCAGCTACATCCAAATACGATTTTGTATGAAGTAAAGGGCTATAATCACGGCTATTTATCAGCTTACCTGCCTCAAGAGTGGGTTGATTTGGTTGAGCCTTTTTTAAAGAAGAAATAAGGAAAAATAAAGATGAATAGAATAGTAGACGATCAGATAACGCTTATTCCTTATTATAGAAATGATGACATCTCACTTCTTTGGTATCAAGATAGTGAGGTTTGCAAACAAGTAGATAATACTGATCAGATTTACAATCTAACAAAACTTCATAAAATGTATGATTACCTAACTTCACATGGTTCTTGCTATTATATCCAATATGAAGAAGTGTTAGTTGGAGATGTGACACTCCTAGATAACTCGGAACTTTCTATAGTTATCAGCAAAGAGTATCAGAATTTACAGATCGGAAGACGATGTGTTTCTGAAATGATACATCTGGCGAAAGAACAAAAAATGCTAAAGGTTTCTGTACAAATATATCCTTTTAATACTCAAAGTCAAAGAATGTTTTTGGCTTTGGGATTTCAGAAAGTAGATGAAGAGTGGTATGAATATAAGTTGATATAGAACAGTTGTATATTTCCATATATATTAAGAATGTAATCTGCTGTTTATAAAATAATGTTCATGAAAAAAGAGATAAAGGGTTGATGTTAGTATGATTTTATGGACACGTTTTTGTAGAATAGTATCTAACCAAAGGAGATGTCCAAATGAGTCAAAAATATACCAAAGAGTTCAAGGAAGCAATTGTTCAATTGCATGAAGCAGGACAGCCTGTTTCAGATCTAGTCAAAGAGTACGGAGTTGCCAACCAAACTATATACTAATGGGTCATTTATACGGGAAGTCTGAGAAATCCATTAAGCGACCAATTGATACATGGTTGCTACTTTCCCCTTGCTTACGACGCTGAAGATATGCTCCTTTAACTGTCTGGCAAAGAATCTCCATAGTAGACCAGTGGATTATCCCTTCCTCTGCATACCTTTCATACATAGCAGTTGCTTGTCCTATAAACTTAACAACTTCTATATATTTTACACTATATAGGACAGTAAATGGACAGTGACAGCATAATTGAAGAGTGAACAAAAAGAGGTATAAAAATACCTCTTTTTTGCATAACTATCTATTATTAGAACTTAGTTGAAACAATATTGTCTACCCTTCTGTAAAATAGAAAATCTACTCAAACATAAAACTTTTTTCACCCAAATTAACCTTAAAATATTTGAACCTCGTATCTGAATCTGGAATCGAGAATTCGAAGCTTTTTTTAGTTCCATTTTCCCATGCATATCTTGTGTCAAACCGAAAACCAGAATAAACTTTATCATTTTTATCATAAAAATCAATGCTAACATCTATATAATCGATGTAATGACCCGTAGTATTTTCAAAATTCCCCACGTAGCGTTTCTCTTTTTCTGACCCAGTTTCAACCTCTTCAACTACGAAGTTTTTGGGATCAAAAGTATCTACTAATATTCCGTAAACTCTATTAAATTCTTTCACAGCTTTACCAGATTTCAATATACTATCTAGAATGTTTTTATCCTGAATAGGAATTTTAACTATTGAGTTAATATCTAGAAGCAATTCAAAACGTTTATTTTGGTATTGATTCCATTTACTTACAAAAGTACTATCCACAAAATCTTGATTTTCTACCGCTTCTCTCTCATTCCTTTGGATGTTAATATATGTGTTAGCTAATCTCTTTAACTTAGGATTTTTAAATTTCTTAGTTTTATACTGTTCAATCTCAATTAGTTCATAATCTATGTAAGATTTATAGTCTTCAATTTCCCTTTCATCATCATCCTTTTGGGCAGTAACTTTCCAACGTTCATCTAATCCTGTTGCCAATGAAGTTATAAATTCACTATCATAAGTCTTATTGCTGTTATGAATTGATTTAAATATAGTTATTAACAAAAGCATTAGTAATAAAGGTATTAAGGATACCCTTAGTAGTTTTTTTAGCAAAGTCCATCCTCCATTTCTCTCATTCCATTTATTGTTTTGATACCTTGATTACTATCACGATTGGAAATACCTTTTAAGTGACAATACAAGTATAGATACTATTCTACCAAAACGTGTCTATAAAATCATACTAACATCATCTTTCTTCTCTTTATGAGAGCTGGATGGGATATTTTTTCGTTTCAGCTACTGAACGAATAGTTTCATCATTGAAATAAAGTCTATTAATGATTTCTCTTTCTTCATCATTTAATTTTGATAGTGCATCTCTTACTGCCTCTATCATCATTTTGGAATTCTCCCAAAATGTGTCCAAAATATTGACAGAATTCCAGTTTATAGTTTCCGGTATAGTATAATAGTATTAAATGATAAAGGGGGAGACGGCGATGAAGATGTTAGCAATCAATCCTATTTCGATGAAAAAAAGAATGATGGAATTTCTATTCGATTATCTTTTCATTCTAGCTTATTTAGTTTTTCTGTTTATAGTTTCTATGCTTATTTACATCATTTTTTTTAATGGCGTCCCAGAGTTTACAGAAATTCAGTCACAGTGGCTTGCATTTTTTACCTCTGTTTTGCCGATTATGATCCTTTTCACATTCTTGGATTATGCAAAAAATGGGAGTTTGGGGAAGATAAAAGCGGGACTTGAACTGGTCTATCAGAAAAAAACAGTGCAAGCTAGCTTGATTAGAAACTCGATTAAATTTTTACCTTGGCAAATAGGTCATATGGGCACGATTCATGGTGTCTATAGTGAGTTTGATGTGTTATCCATTAGCCTCTCGATTTCGGCGACACTCCTTGCAGTTTTGCTACTGGCAATGACAATGTTTAGAAAAGATAAGAGGCATCTAGGGGACCTGCTAGCCCATACGCAAGTTCAGCAAAAAGGTGACTAGGATACAGATTGTCTATTCTGTTCTCAATGAAAAAATACACATAGTTAGGAAGTATCTATATGAATGAAAACGTCGAGTTTACCAATCTTTGTATGGTAAGAGATGGCGGTAGAGTTCTTGTTATGGATCGTAAAAAAGAGGACTGGCCAGGCATTACATTTCCTGGAGGTCATGTCGAAGTGGGAGAGTCATTTACGGAAGCAGTGATCCGTGAAGTGAAGGAAGAAACTGGCTTAAGGATAGCTTCTCCCCAAATTTGTGGAATGAAAAATTGTGTAGAAGACGGCATTCGTTATGTAGTCTCTTCTATAAGACAGAAAGGTTTGACGGATAATTAATATCCTCTGAAAAGGGGGAAGTCTGGTGGAATGACCTGAAAGAATTGCCAAAACTAGACCTCTCCTTAGATATGGAGGATATGCTTCGTATTTTCCTTGAAGAAGACCTTTCTGAATTTTTCTACTACCAAGATGGAGAAGACTGGAAATACGATTTAAAGTAAATTTAAATACTAATTCTTCTAAAGATTTAATTTATTTTTTAAGGAGAGTAGGACAGAAATCGATAATTCGTTAGAATTCAATTTCGTCGTCCCACCTCCACACAGTTGAGTAGGGCTGTAAAAGCTGATGAAATCAGCGTAGTAGAGTCCACTCAACCACTGCGTCTTGCTCGAGAATCCAAAAACAATTAAGAGGATAGGACTTTTGTCCCAGCCGCTATTATTTATTTGACTGACAAAAGATGGAATTGATGCTAAAATGAGGGTGAGATTAGGAGGCTATGGTGTGAAGAAGATTTTGAAATCATTTAAGTTTATCTATTGTTGGTTTTTCTCCTACTAATAGGGGGATTGCAGATACAGCATGAACTTCATAAACGTGAATTGACACAATTTATCAGCTGGAACCCTCGTCCTAAACTGGTTGAATCTCAATTTATAGGGGATGGGAAAGCAGTTGCGATCCAATGGGAAACTCAAAAAGAATTGGGTGAGGCTCTAGAGGCACAAGATTATGATAGGGAAATTAGTGTAGAAAGACCTATAGAGGGAAGCCATCGTGGATACTATATTGCACAAGTAAGCTACAAGTTAAAAACATATCCTTGGATTTCTGGGCGTTATATAAAGCATATAACTCTCGATGGTTCTCGTATTGATAGTATCAATAACAGGAGGAATAAACCGGAAAAAGGAGAATACTGGCTTATTGATATTTATGATACTGCAGATAATAGAATCAGTAAGCAAACCTTTGATATGTTCAAAATTGTAAGAGATCTCAATAAAGATTATCTTCCATTGGCTACATATACTGGCTCTCTTTATTATGATAAGGATGATCAAGAAACCTATCTTTCCATTGGTATTTTAGTAGGAACAAAAGATAAATATGTGTTTAAGCCAGGGGACATTCATGTGGACACGGAATTCATTACAAAAGTCGGCTTAATGAATGTTAAAACAGGAAAGATTTCATTTACAACATCATCAGGAAAAAAGTATGATCAACTTCGAGATGATGATAAAAAAAACTATAAAGTAACTCATCCCTTTGAATCTAATCCAAATCATAATTTTGATTCAACAATCTCTTTTTCTGATTCACGTTTAAGATATAAAATAAATGATTATGAAAACGAGACGATTCCATTAAAGTCTACTTACACGAAGGTCTATTCTATTTTAAGTAAGGGGCATAGTGATAGAATAGATATAGACTATATAAAGGGTGAGGACGCCTACCTATACTTTCTTGGACCAGAAGATCTTAATTTTGATATATCTATTCTAGAGCTGTTCTATCCAAAGGGAGGTTCGGATACCTTCAAATTATTTTACAATTACAGAATTCCAGCAGAATATTCAAAAGATGGTCAGGAACATGTTGTAAAGAATAAAGAAGAGTTTTTTGAATATTTCAAAGGGAGTCCAACTCAAAACTAGAATGAGAAGACGCATTTCGTAAATTTCATAAGGAGGTTAGGTTATGAAATCAAACTATTCCAAACTATTGGTGGGGCTTCTACTTTTTCTTTCTTGTCTTTGTCTTTCAAGCTGTAAGATCATGACACCTAGTGACTACAAAAAAGCTAAGGAGGTTGTCACAGAAGTGTGTAACAAAAATGATCTTCATGGAAAAGTAAGCATCACTAAGTTATCCTGGACTGCCCTAGAATTCCCACAGTATCATGTAAGCTACACTTATTCTGAGAAGACCTACGATGATCAAACGATACGATTGGAAAAGGAAACTACTTTTAATGATGAATGGTCAGATTCATATAATAACCATCTTCCAGAATATAAGAAAGCTTTTTTGGAGCAGAAATCGATTAAAAATATCAAGGAAAAATTTGAGACTGAAATAAAGAAGCAATCTCTAGGCCTTCCTATTAATTTCTTTAGCTTTTTAGGTAACTTTTATTCTGATGAAAAAGAGGCAATTCTGGATAGCATCGCTAAGCAAAATCTCAAAGAAGGAAAGAAGGACTTGGCCGGCTACTATCAAATCCCTTTTCAAACTTTGATAGATCAAGAGCTTGTACGTATGACTATTTTTGTCGATGATAGTGCATCTGTCACTACGGAACAAGACTTGAAGAAGGCAGCTAAAAAGCTAGATGCGAGCAAACTACCGGATGGTGACTATGAATTCTACTATTCAAAAGGTGGTGGCGCAAAATCCATCAGTTACTCTTTCAAAGTTAAAGATGGAAAAGTTGTTTTTTATGAAGATCAAAAGGATGAACTAGAAGAACAAAACTAAAAGAGTATTCTTGATGATGTTTTTTCCACACAATTCTTATTAATATTTCAAACTCAATTTCAGATTACCTATAAATAATACATAAGTCATTAGAATAAACCCTAATGACTAATCAAACCATACAAGGACTACTATCTACATATTTTGAATTTCATCTAATATTCTTTCAAAAATCCCCTAAACGAGAGGCATCTAAAATGTTCACTCAATATCTTATTAATCAAGCTAAAAAACCTAGTGGTATTGTAGGCCAGGTGATTGCGAAAATTTGGACTTCCTATTTTAAAAAGCTTAGCCTTTGGACAATAAAACAAACCACAATTATAGATAATAGTCGAGTTTTAGAAATCGGTTATGGAGGTGGCAGCACCATCAAAAATCTCCTTGCTTTGAATAAGCATCTTGAAATTCATGGCATTGATATTTCTAAGGAATCTTATCAAGTTGCAAAACGAATTAATTCAGATGCTATACAAAATGGTGATGTTCATCTTAGGATTGGAAATGTAGACGCGCTACCTTATCAAAATGACTACTTTGATCTTGTATTTGCCATTCAAACACATATTTTCTGGGATGATTTAAAAAAAGGCTTTCTGGAGATCTATCGGGTCATGTCTAGCCACTCCACTTTAATTATTGCTTGCGAAAAAGAAAAAATAAATTATTATATGCCAGAATATACTGCAACTCATGCATTGAATAATATTTTAAAAAATGTTGGCTTTGCAAAAATTGAAGTGAGGCAGAATCAAAATTGGGTTTTATACATTGTGTATAAAGCTATTAGCGTTGATGCTGATTAATTTATCGTTATTTAATAGAGATATTTTCTTCCATTTGTCAAGTCTATCAAGGCTTTAAGTAAAGAATGAGATAAGACAGTAGCTATTCTGGCTTTCTGTCAACTGTAGTGGGTGACGAAAAGCTAACATCTAGAGAGGATCTGATAGGGAGCCCACTGAGAAAGTTATCAATCGATGGCTTTTTTATTTATTCAAAAAACTGATACTTTCCTTAAATTTGTTTTTTATACTGAGAATGAAAGAAAGGAGAGTTATTATGAAACGTTTAAGTCTATCAGGTTTCCAACTCAAATATATAGCCCTCATTACTATGGTATTTGACCATATTCATTACTTTTTGATTATACAGGGAAAATACCCATTTGGTTTACTATGATTGGAAGATTAGCGGCCCCCTTGTTCCTATTTGCTGTGATTGAAGGTTTCATCCATACACACAATCGAAAGAAATACTTCCTAAAGATTTATGCTTTAGCAATTTTGATGGGATTGATTCAGTTTGGTTTCTATAATTTTTTACATCCACTTGTGAGAGCAGATGATTTCTTTCCAAAAAATATGATGTTGTCATCATTCGCTATTTTGCTCGTTGCTCTTCAAGGCATTGCTTGGATCCAAGAAAAGAAATACCTTAAAGGGATACCAACTTTACTTTTTCCAATATTGCTCCCATGGTTAATGGCGCCTTTTTATTTGTCAAGTCTAGACAAACCCATCTTTAATTTCTTCCTAAATCTACTTAATTATACAGTGCTGCCAGTTCATACATTTATCAGCGATGGAGGGACGTGGTTGCTTTTGACCGGTATCGCTATGTATCTTTGTCATAAGAATCTTAAGAAAGAAGTGCTTGCTTTTGTGAGTGTTAGTCTAGTTTGGGTACTAATGGCGATTGTTCTAACTAGACCTTCTTTTCACGATTTAATGTTCGAATCCGTTGAATGGATGGAAATATTTGCAGCTCCTTTAATGCTTTGTTATAACGGTCAAAGAGGGGAATGGGTCAAAATATTTGTTCTATATCTTTTACCCAACCCATATTTATCTACTTTACGCCTTGTCAGTTATCTTCTATAGATGATATGATAAGAGTAACTTTGAACGAAAGGAAAGGTTATGGCTCAAATACTTGTTATTGATGATCAAGAAGATATTGTTCAATTGGTTGTAAAGGCTTTAGAGCTCCAAAACCATAAGGTGACAGGGCTTACAAGTGTTTTAGATTTGAATAAGAACTCTTTACCTCGATTTGACTTGATTTTACTGGATATCATGATGCCTGATGTTGACGGTCTACAGTTTTGTCATGAGATTCGAAATCAGGTGGATTGCCCTATCCTCTTTATTACAGCTAAAACGCAAGAGGCAGACATCGTCCAAGGTTTGACTTATGGTGCGGATGATTACATTTGCAAACCATTTGGGGTTAAAGAACTTCAAGCGCGTGTTGCGGCTCACTTAAGACGTGAACATCGTGAACGTCACCATAAACTTTCTCTAGGTGATTTCAGTTTGATTTGTCGGCTCAGGAGCTTTATGTTGAGAATCAACTGTTAGATTTGACTAAGTCGGAGTATGGTATTTGTCAATTTTTGGCTGAAAATAAAGGCCAAGTTTTTTCCAAAGAGCAAATCTATACGCATTTGTACGGCTATGAGGATAAAGGAAGTCCAACAGCAGTGGCTGAACATATTAAAAATATCCGTGCAAAGCTCAAAGATGTTGGGCAAAATCCTATTGAAACAGTCTGGGGGATTGGTTACAAGTGGCACTAATTAAAAAACGAGAGCACTCTCTAAGAACAATCTTGTTATCTTATGTCGTCAGTCTTACAGTTCTCTCTGTAATCAGCAGTCTTCTTATTTTTTATATTTCTACCTTCGGTGTCATTCCAGCAAATCAGGTAGAGATTGATTTATCTGCTGTGAGAAATGATATTGAGACTTCTAAGGTCTTTAATCCCGATATCTTACCCGATGGTACTAGTTATGTCTTTTTAACAAGGGAATTTAAATTTAAGAAGTCTAATATGCCTGTTAATCTGCAAGAGGAATCCTTATTAAATTACCAATTCAAGAATGCTCATGGTGACAAGTATGGGTATTTTCAGTCATTTGAACGACCAGATGGGATAGTCATTGTCAATTATCAACTATCACCTCGGTATCGTAATGAGTGGTTGAACCAGCATTTCCCTAATGCTAACCTATTGATGATTGGCTCAATGATTGTGTCTATCCTACTCATATTTATTACTTTAACTTTTTACTATGCTAGTAAATTGAGTCGAGAGCTAAGACCAATATTGAAGGCAACAGAGAAAATAGCAGAGCAAGACTTGGATTTTCAAACTTCTCAGTCTACAATTAAGGAATTCAACCAGGTTTTAAGTGGATTGGATCATATGAGGTTAGCACTTCGTGAGTCTTTGATGGAAAACTGGAAGGCAGAGCAAGATAAACAAAATCAAATTTCTGCCCTGACACATGATTTAAAGACACCACTGACAGTCGCCCGTGGGAATGCAGAACTCTTAGCTATGACCTCCTTAGATGCAGAACAGACGGATTTGTTAGAGCATTTTCAAAAAGGGATTGGACAGGTTGATGCTTATGTGAAAGAGTTGTCAGAACTCAACAAAAGGAGTTTGAAGAAGACACTGACGCTAGAAGAAGTTCCAGTTAAGGAATTTGTTGAAGACATTTACGATCAAACCTTGTCATTAGTACAAACGAAACAAATCAATGTGGTATTTGACAAGAAAGAAATTGAGGATGAAATTATAGGTAATTGGGACAGGTCCTTGTTAAATCGAGCTTTTATGAATATCGTTTCGAATGCGGTAGAGCATACGCCTAGTGGTAGTCAGTTGCTCTTAACTTCTAGGGTAGAAAGTGATGAATTCAAGTTTATCTGCCTTGATTCTGGTCCAGGATTTTCCCTTGAATCACTTGAAAAGGCCACTCAGCTCTTTTATCAAGAGGATAAAAGTAGACAGAGCCGCAATCATAGTGGACTTGGTCTGACTATTGCTAATGATATTATTCGCTTACACCACGGTAGTCTTTCTCTTTCAAATGACAATGGCACAGGTGGTGCTAGAGTGACTATCATTTTACCCCTTTAAATACAGATGACTCCTAGTCGCCAGATGAGGAGTTTTTTGCTATACTACTAAGAGTAAAAATGAAGAAAGATTTGTGGGGGCAGGATTTTATCTTGTTCCCGAAGAGGTATTAGTGTCATGTCTCAATCAAAAGCAGATTATATTAACGTGATTGGAGCTGGTTTGGCCGGATCCGAGGCTGCTTATCAGATTGCCAAACGTGGTATTCCAGTAAAACTTTATGAAATGCGTGGGGTCAAAGCAACACCACAGCATAAGACAACAAATTTTGCAGAATTGGTTTGTTCTAACTCTTTCCGTGGAGATAGCTTGACCAATGCTGTAGGGCTTCTTAAAGAAGAAATGCGTCGCTTGGACTCTATCATTATGCGTAATGGAGAAGCTCACCGTGTGCCAGCTGGTGGTGCCATGGCGGTGGACCGTGAAGGTTATGCAGAAGCAGTGACAGCTGAAATTGAAAATCATCCATTAATTGAAGTTATCCGTGAAGAAATCACAGAAATTCCTGATGATGCCATTACAGTTATTGCTTCAGGACCATTGACTTCTGATGCTTTAGCTGAAAAAATTCATGAACTAAACGGTGGAGATGGCTTCTATTTCTATGATGCCGCTGCACCAATCGTTGATAAAGCGACTATCGACATGAACAAGGTTTACCTTAAGTCACGCTATGACAAGGGTGAGGCAGCTTATCTAAACTGTCCAATGACTAAGGAAGAGTTCATGGCTTTCCATGAGGCTTTGACAACAGCTGAAGAAGCTCCTTTGAATTCTTTCGAAAAAGAAAAGTATTTCGAAGGGTGTATGCCTATCGAGGTCATGGCTAAACGTGGTATCAAGACAATGCTCTATGGCCCTATGAAACCAGTTGGTTTGGAGTATCCTGATGATTACAAAGGTCCACGTGACGGCGATTTCAAGACACCTTATGCGGTTGTTCAGCTTCGTCAGGACAATGCGGCTGGTAGTCTCTATAATATTGTTGGTTTCCAAACTCACCTTAAATGGGGAGAACAGAAGCGCGTCTTCCAAATGATTCCAGGACTTGAAAATGCTGAATTTGTGCGTTATGGGGTTATGCACCGCAACTCTTACATGGATTCGCCAAACTTGCTCAAACAGACCTTCCAATCAAAATCAAACCCTAATTTGTTCTTTGCGGGACAAATGACTGGTGTTGAAGGTTATGTTGAATCAGCTGCCTCAGGTTTGGTTGCTGGAATCAATGCAGCCCGTCTCTTTAAAGGTGAAGATGAAGTTATCTTCCCTCATACAACAGCTATCGGAAGCCTCCCATATTATGTGACACATGCTGAAAGCAAACATTTCCAACCAATGAATGTTAACTTTGGTATTATCAAAGAGTTGGAAGGTCCACGTATTCGTGACAAGAAAGAGCGTTACGAAAAAATTGCTGAGCGTGCTCTTAAAGATTTACAACCTTTTATTCAAGCTTAGACAATATTAAAATCCCTTACCGAATTCGGTAAGGGATTTTTCAGATCTAAAAGTATTCAATTAACCAAAGAAATTCTTAGCGATATCTTGACCTTGTTTAATTTTAGCCCATTGTTGTGGTGTTGCCAACTCATTACCTGAGTCACATGAGGCGAAACCACATTGGTGAGAAAGGAAGAGACGCTCTTTAGGAAGGATTTGACTAGCTTTTTCAAGCAAGTCAAGAACACGTTCTTCGTCGTCAAGTTCAGTTGTTTTTGATGACAAAAGTCCTAGTACAACTTCAGCTTTGCTGTCTTTGAGGGCTTCGAGAGCCTTGATATCACCAGCCGTATCGCTGTCCCATTCAAGGAAGAAGCGATCATAGTGTTGCTCTGCCAAGAACTTCTTAGCAATGGCTTCGTAAGTTCCTTCGGCAGCAGAACGGCTTTCATAGTTACCACGACAGTTGTGTGTCCAAACCGTTAAACCAAGTTCGTGAGCATAGTCTACAACCTCGTTATTGATAGCTACAAACTCATCAGCCAATTCTGCCAAATCAGAATTACCTTCCGCAAAGAAACTTGCAGGGTTTGATGGGTCAAAGAGTTCCCAGAGACAGTCGTCAAATTGAACGATTTTGCCACCAACAGCCTTGTATTCATCTAAGAATTCTTTATAGGCATTAATCAACCCTTTTTTAAGGTCTTCGTTTGTTTCATAGACTTGTCCAGGACCAGCCAAACGGTCAAAGATAGCAAGTTCAGTGTAGGCATGAGCAGGTCCCCAGATAGTTTGTTTGGTATCTTCATCACCAGCTTCAGCCTTAACCAATTTGTAAATATCTAGGAAGTGGTGTTTTTTACCTGAGAGAGGCTCAGTGATGCGAATACCGATATCTTTACGTGTTTCATATTGACCACCATCATGGTCTTTAAAAGTGTAACCATGCTCAGCAATGTAGCGTTCAATACCTTTGAGTCCCTAGACAAAGTCTAAGTGCCACATAGAACGTCCAAACTCACCATCGGTAAGGATGTCAATTCCGTTAGCTTTTTGGTCAGCCACAATTTGCTTAATATCTGCAGTTTCAGTTTCTTGATAACCAGGGAGGGCATCGTAGAAAGGATACTGGATATCGTCACGGTGCTCGATTTCGTCCTTGTATTTACGGAGATCTGCAGGACGAAGGAGAGAACCAACTAATTGAAATTTAGATTTTGTCATAAGATTCACCTCAAAATAAGATTTTACATCTATGATACTTTTTATTTATTTCGATTGAAAATAGTTATTTTCTTTCTTTGGGTATAGTTTAAGACTATATAAAGTTTTGGTCTGCAAAATGATACTTCCTATGGTAAAATGAAAAGAAAACAATGAAGGTTGGGAACATGCAAAAAACATTTTTTATTATTAAACCAGATGCTGTAAAACGACACTTGATGGGACAAGTGATTGATCGTATTGAACGTCGTGGCTTCATTATTGAACGAATGGAAATGTTGACACTTGACGAAGAACGTCTTAAAGAACATTATGCTCAATGGGTTGATAAACCTTTTTTCCCTAGCATTGCAGAATTTATGATGAGTGGTCCATCAGTGATTGGTATTATTTCTGGTCCAGGTGTTATCAAGTCATGGCGTGATATGATGGGAGCAACCAATCCAGGCGATGCTGCTCCTGGAACGATTCGTGGAGACTTTGCAACCGCACCAGATGGTGACATGATTCCAAATATCGTTCATGGCTCTGATTCAGAAGAATCTGCGGCTCAAGAAATTAAGATTTGGTTTGGTGAGTAGGATGGATTTAGCACAAATTCAGTCAGATCTAGCCAAGGGTGGACTGTTAATTGATGTCAGGAGTCCAGAAGAGTATGCAGAAGGACATGTTAAGGATGCCCTCTTAATACCTCATACCCAGTTTTTCTCTGCTGACATTCCAGCTGAAAAAGACGCTTTCATTTACCTCTATTGTAAAATGGGGCCTCGTGCAGAATTTGCTGCATCGGTCCTTAAAGAGAGAGGCTATACTAAGGTGACTAATCTAGGTGGCTTGGACGATATGGAAGCATTAGGTTTTGAATTTGAAGAATAATAGAAATAAGGTCACCTCAAGGTGGTCTTATTTGTTTCAGAAAAGTTTGATAATTACTTGACAACGTTTTCATAAAGGGGTAGAATTTTAATTGAGTTAAGACAAAGCCTATGAAAATGACTTTGCCAGAACTTGACTAACTTAGCGTAATCCAATTGAGATAAGGCTTCTTATTAAGCTAGTGACTCTAATTGGTAGAGGAGGATTTCGTATGTCAAAAGTTGCTATTGTTACAGGTGCAGGTCAAGGTATTGGTTTTGCGATTGCAAAACGTTTGGTTGAAGATGGTTTTAAAGTCGGAGTATTGGACTACAATGCTGAAACTGCAGAAAAAGCGGTTGCTGAATTGTCAGCAGATAAAGCATTTGCAGTTGTAGCTGATGTATCTAAACAAGCTGAAGTAGCAGCTGCTTTCCAAAAAGTTGTTGATCACTTTGGCGATTTGAATGTTGTTGTTAATAATGCCGGTGTGGCTCCAACAACACCTCTTGATACAATTACTGAAGAACAGTTCCAACGTACATTTAACATCAATGTCGGTGGTGTTATTTGGGGTGCTCAAGCTGCACAAGCACAATTTAAAGCACTCGGTCATGGTGGTAAAATCATCAATGCAACATCTCAGGCTGGTGTCGTTGGTAACCCTAACTTGACTGTATATGGTGGTACTAAATTTGCAGTGCGTGGTATTACTCAAACTTTGGCGCGTGATTTGGCTGATTCAGGCATCACTGTCAATGCTTATGCACCAGGTATCGTTAAGACTCCAATGATGTTTGACATTGCCCACGAAGTTGGTAAAAATGCTGGTAAAGATGATGAATGGGGTATGCAAACTTTTGCTAAAGATATTACCCTCAAACGTTTGTCTGAACCTGAAGACGTAGCAGCAGCAGTTAGCTTCCTTGCTGGACCTGACTCAAACTACATCACAGGTCAAACTATCATCGTTGATGGTGGTATGCAATTCCATTAAGATTGAAAGGGAGAGCGAAAGGCTCTCTTTTTTGCTTGATAAAACATAATATTTCTGATAATATAATCGTAATTAATTATGATTTGAGAGGAGCCTTCCTATGTCAGACATTTTACACTATATTGTTGAGCATCCATTTTATTGCCTTATTCTATTAGGAGTTGTTGTACTAGCCTGTGGGTTGGGGCCATTTTCAAGTGGTTCAACAGAAAACAAGCGCTCAGCAATTATTAATAAGCACTACAACGATACTTTTAAGAAATAAGAAGGACTAAATGCAGTCAGAAAGCAGATATTAGAGATAGGCAAAAGCCTGTCTTTTTTGTATAATAGAAGGTAACGATTAGTTTTTTTATAATCACAAGTAAGAACTAGGAAAGATAAAAATGCCAAATATTGAAGAATTAAAACAACGACAGGAGAAGATTCGTAACTTCTCTATTATTGCCCATATTGACCACGGTAAATCAACCCTTGCTGACCGTATTTTGGAAAAGACTGAGACAGTATCAAGTCGTGAGATGCAGGCGCAACTCCTTGATAGTATGGACCTCGAGCGTGAACGTGGTATCACTATCAAACTAAATGCCATTGAGCTTAACTATACAGCTAAAGATGGCGAAACATATATTTTCCACCTAATCGACACCCCGGGACACGTGGACTTTACTTATGAGGTGTCACGTTCTCTTGCTGCCTGTGAGGGTGCTATCTTGGTGGTAGATGCAGCTCAAGGAATTGAAGCGCAAACACTTGCCAATGTTTACTTGGCACTAGATAATGACTTGGAAATCTTACCAGTAATCAATAAAATCGACCTTCCAGCTGCAGATCCTGAGCGTGTTCGTACAGAGGTTGAAGATGTTATCGGACTAGATGCTTCTGAGGCTGTGCTTGCGTCAGCTAAGGCCGGTATTGGTATCGAAGAGATTCTCGAACAAATCGTTGAGAAAGTTCCTGCACCTCAAGGTGATGTTGAAGCGCCTCTCCAAGCCCTTATCTTTGACTCCGTTTACGATGCTTACCGTGGGGTTATCCTCCAAGTGCGTGTGGTTAACGGAATGGTTAAACCAGGTGATAAGATTCAAATGATGTCTAATGGCAAGACTTTTGATGTTACTGAGGTTGGTATCTTCACACCTAAAGCTGTTGGACGTGATTACCTTGCGACAGGTGATGTTGGTTATATCGCAGCCTCAATTAAGACTGTTGCGGATACCCGTGTCGGTGATACCGTGACACTTGCAGACAATCCTGCTGCAGAGCCGCTCCATGGCTATAAGCAAATGAACCCAATGGTGTTTGCAGGTCTTTACCCAATTGAGTCAAATAAATATAACGACTTGCGTGAAGCCCTTGAAAAACTCCAGTTGAACGATGCCAGTCTTCAGTTTGAGCCTGAAACGTCTCAAGCCCTTGGTTTCGGTTTCCGCTGTGGTTTCTTGGGTCTTCTTCACATGGATGTTATCCAAGAGCGCTTGGAACGTGAGTTTAACATCGACCTCATTATGACAGCACCATCGGTAGTTTACCATGTTAATACTACTGACGGTGAGATGCTTGAAGTGTCTAACCCTTCAGAGTTCCCAGATCCTACACGTATTGATGCTATTGAAGAGCCTTATGTTAAAGCTCAAATCATGGTTCCTCAAGAATATGTTGGTGCGGTTATGGAGTTGGCACAACGTAAACGTGGTGATTTTGAAACCATGGAATATATCGATGATAATCGTGTGAACGTTATCTATCAGATTCCACTTGCTGAAATCGTCTTTGATTTCTTTGATAAATTGAAATCATCTACGCGTGGTTATGCAAGCTTTGACTATGAATTGTCAGAATACCGTCGCTCACAATTGGTGAAAATGGATATTCTCCTTAATGGTGACAAGGTCGATGCCCTTAGCTTCATCGTTCACAAGGAATTTGCTTACGAGCGTGGAAACTTATCGTTGATAAACTTAAGAAAATCATTCCACGTCAACAATTCGAAGTGCCTATTCAAGCGGCTATCGGTCAAAAAATTGTTGCTCGTACTGATATTAAGGCCCTTCGTAAAAACGTCTTGGCAAAATGTTACGGTGGTGACGTTTCACGTAAACGTAAACTCCTCGAAAAACAAAAAGCCGGTAAGAAACGTATGAAAGCCATCGGTTCGGTTGAAGTACCACAAGAAGCCTTCTTGTCAGTACTTTCAATGGACGAAGATGAGAAATAAGAGTAATAGTCAGAATGTGATGTTCTGGCTATTTTTGTAAAAAAGTTATGATAAAGAAGATTTTAAAATTTCTCTTCTCGAAGCGTGGAAGGATTTATACTGCGACTTTACTCTCGCTTTTACTTTTAGGAAATGCTTATGTCAAACATAAATTTCATGAAAAAGCTGTAGAAGAATTACAGACTGCTTTAAAAACGGATAAGGTAACAGACAATGAGATTTTTGGTAGTCGCCATCAGTATATTGCCATTAGTCAGGAAGAACCCACTTACTATAATTCTGAAGATAACGTAGCTACTGAGATGATTGGTAGAAATCATTTTGTAAGGTATTACGATACCATGAGCAGTCTGCATCAAGCTCATTTAGTGGTTTATGATATTAACAAAGATTTCAAAAAGAAAATTATTAATTTGACTCCATATTTGAAGAAAGTCAAAGATTTTAAGGAAATCAAAGAATTGGCTGTGTCTTTAAGAACGATCGATGGTTATGATTATGTTTTCTTGAGGAATACTCGAAGCGACAAGCAATTCGCTTACAATTTGGATACGAATCAATTTTTAACTAGCAATTTACCAGATTATTCTTATAGTAAGGATGAACTGCTTTATTATGGTGATAAGAGTTCTGCTCGAAATCAGATGAATGATAGCACCATGTGGGGATATTTAAAGAGAGAAGGAAACTTGGATGAGCTTTTAAGGAAGTCACCAGCCCCAAAGGACAGCTATTTATCTGCTCAGCTAAACCTTATCATAGAAATTGATAAGGTAGACATTTCCAAAGATGAAAGTCAGATTAATCTATTTAATGACAATCCCGAAGTCAAACATATTTACGAAGAAGCTGTAAATCAGACACCGACAAATAGTAATACAATAAAGAAATTTAAAGTATTGACCCGTCAAGGTAAGGAAGGAGATTTTCCAGCTGGTCCAACTGAGCCAGTGAAAAGGAAAGGACCTGATAAACCAAGTGCACCAAAGAAAGTTTCAGAATTAAATGTTTTTTCTGATTCTATTTTTCCTGTTAAAACTTTAAGTTTTAGTGAGATTCTTAACAAAAAGGCTCAACAAGACTATCAGAAAGACTATCGAGCTTACGAAAAAGCACGTCAAAAAGTTCAAAAGGATTACGATAGGGAATATAATGCCTATAAAAAGCAATTAGCTCAATATGAGTCTTATAGAGATAGAGAGTACGAAACACAATCACAAATCTATTTTTCTCCTGAAGAGCAAACAAATGATATTTTACATTGGTTAGGAACAAATGGTGAAAATGCGATTGTGGTTTCTGTGGAGGACAGTGCTGGTATTAAGAAAGACATTCATTCATTTGCTGATATAAAGGATTGGGTGGATAAACATGATTATGATTCCAGTATTAAGTCAGACTTTAGAGACTACAAAGGGGGCGACTAAGTATTCTTGAATGTCTATGTGGCTTCTACAAACCCTACACAAGCTTTTTTCTCGGCTTTAGGCTATAATAGATAAAAAGGAATGTTGGGAGGGCCACTATGGATATCACGAGTTTTTATTCCTAGTCAGCGACAGACTATTCTGGAACGTTTTTCAGCAAGTGGAGGCCTTAGGATTAGGCGCAGTTCGTATTGAGTTGAAGGTTGCGAATCCTGTTGGCATCATCTATGAGTGCTACATTATGGCAGGGGAAAATTATTTTTTTCTGATCACGCAGTGGTATCCTTCCGTATTCTTTACGAAAAGGACTTGGACCGCATTTCTTTGGATGTCGTTGATATCCCTGGTCGCTCAAGTTTGTCTAATTATCTTCAGTTACTAGAGATTTTTGAAGGCCTGCAAAATTATCTCAATCGAGAATTTGCTAAGGTAAAAAATGCATAAACATCTGATAGCAATCAGGTGTTTCTTTTTGTGCTGGAAGTTCAAAATTTCACAATCTTTTTTTCACAAGATTGTCAGAAAACTGTGCTATAATGATAACAGAATTGTGAAGTGACGAAAGTTTGTGAAAAAACGAGCAGACTTTGACACTTTGTGACTTATACTTGAAAGGAAAGTTGGCTCTATCATTTTAGGGCCAGAAGGACTGTGTTCATGTCAGAAGAAAAGCAATTGTATGGTGCGGATTTAGTGGTTGATAGTTTGATCAACCATGATGTTGATTATGTCTTTGGGATTCCAGGCGCAAAAATCGATAGGGTTTTTGATACCTTGGAAGATAAGGGACCTGAATTGATTGTTGCCCGTCATGAGCAAAATGCTGCTTTTATGGCTCAAGGTGTTGGACGTATTACAGGGAAACCTGGTGTAGTATTGGTAACATCTGGCCCAGGTGTCTCTAATTTGGCTACTGGTTTGGTAACAGCGACAGATGAAGGAGACCCTGTTCTTGCTATTGGTGGTCAGGTTAAGCGTGCAGATCTCTGAAACGTGCCCACCAATCAATGAATAATGTTGCCATGCTTGAACCAATTACCAAGTATGCTGCTGAAGTACATGATGCTAACACCCTTTCTGAAACGGTAGCAAATGCCTATCGTCACGCTAAGTCAGGGAAACCAGGTGCAAGCTTTATTTCAATTCCTCAAGACGTGACCGATGCTCCAGTCAGTGTTAAGGCTATTAAGCCTATGACAGATCCAAAACTTGGTTCAGCATCTGTTTCTGATATTAACTATCTCGCACAAGCCATTAAAAATGCAGTGTTGCCAGTCTTTCTATTGGGGAATGGTGCCTCATCAGAAGCCGTCACTTACTCTATTCGCCAGATTTTGAAGTATGTCAAATTACCAGTTGTTGAAACTTTCCAAGGTGCTGGTATCGTGTCACGTGACCTTGAAGAAGATACTTTCTTTGGTCGTGTAGGTCTTTTCCGTAACCAACCGGGGGACATGTTGCTTAAGAAGTCTGACTTGATTATTGCCATTGGGTATGACCCAATCGAGTATGAAGCACGTAACTGGAATGCTGAAATTTCAGCCCGTATCATTGTAATTGACGTTGAACCTGCTGAGGTGGATACTTACTTCCAGCCAGAACGTGAATTGATTGGTAATGTTGAAGCAACTTTAGATTTGCTCTTGCCAGCTATTCAAGGTTATAAATTACCTGAAGGATCAGTTGAATACCTTAAAGGATTGAAGAATAACGTTGTTGAGGATGTTAAGTTTGATCGCCGACCTGAAGAAGGAAAGGTACATCCGCTAGATTTGATTGAAGTTTTGCAAGACCAAACCAAAGATGATATGACAGTCACCGTTGACGTTGGTAGTCACTATATTTGGATGGCTCGCTATTTCAAATCTTATGAACCACGTCATTTGCTTTTCTCAAATGGGATGCAAACTTTAGGGGTTGCTCTTCCGTGGGCCATCTCTGCAGCTTTGGTTCGTCCTAAGACAAAAGTCATTTCTGTTTCTGGTGACGGTGGTTTCCTCTTCTCAGCACAAGAATTGGAAACGGCGGTTCGTTTGAAATTGCCAATTGTTCATATTATCTGGAACGATGGCCATTACAATATGGTGGAATTCCAGGAAGAAATGAAGTACGGTCGTTCATCTGGGGTTGACTTTGGTCCTGTAGATTTTGTAAAATATGCTGAGAGCTTTGGAGCGAAAGGTTATCGTGCAACTAGTAAGGAAGAGTTTGCTAGCTTGCTTCAAGAAGCTTTGGCTCAAGCTGTAGATGGACCAGTCCTTATTGATGTTCCAATCGACTATAAAGATAATATTAAACTCGGCGAAACTATTTTGCCAGATGAATTTTACTAAAAAGAGGGTGTAGACATGTCTGAAGCCATAAAATTATTTCAATATAATACTTTGGGAGCCTTGATGGCTGGGCTTTATGGAGGTACTTTAACAGTTGGAGAATTGTTGGAGCATGGAGACTTGGGTCTCGGTACATTAGATTCTATCGATGGTGAATTGATTGTTCTTGACGGTAAAGCCTATCAAGCCAAAGGGTCTGAGGGTAAGGTCGAAGTGGTAGAAGTTTCTCCTGATGAAAAAGTACCTTATGCAGCAGTCGTACCTCACCAAGCTGAAGTTATTTTCCGTCAACGTTATGAAATGACTGATAAAGAGCTTGAGGATCGTATTGAATCTTATTATGATGGGGTTAATCTTTTCCGTTCTATCAAAATTAAGGGTCATTTTAAACATATGCACGTGCGCATGATTCCAAAATCAAATGCCGATATTAAGTTTGCGGATGTTGCCACACGCCAACCTGAGTACGAGGTTGATAATATTTCAGGTACTATCGTTGGTATTTGGACGCCAGAAATGTTCCACGGTGTGAGTGTTGCTGGGTATCATCTCCATTTTATTTCAGACGACTTGACATTTGGTGGTCACGTTATGGACTTTGTTATTGAAAATGGCATTATCGAGGTTGGTCCAGTTGACCAACTCGACCAACGTTTCCCAGTTCAAGACCGTCAGTATCTTTTTGCAAAATTCAATGTTGATGAGATGCGTGAAGATATTACCAAAGCTGAATAACATTTTTTAAGACATCAAAAATCATAGAAAGGACTTTCCTAGATAATTAGGGAAGTTTTTTTGTTTTTTTAAGGTACTTCTATATCGAAGTAGTTGACAGATGTAATTAAAGGTGTTACAATTCGTGCTATAAAGTTCGATATGGAACTAAAACTCAAAGAAAGACATGGTGTTTTATAATGGATTATTTGAAAGTGCTAGTCGAAGAGATTCATTCAGTTGTAGTGGCAACGGTTGATGAAACGGGACATCCGCATACAGCTGTTATGGACATGATGTGGGAGGACGGGAAAACAGTTTATTTTTTGACTGCCGATTTTAAACCCCTCTACAAACGGCTTAAGGAAGATGGACGTGTAGCAGTGACAGGGATGACTCAAGGTGCCGGAACTATGGATCGTAAATCTATTTCCCTAACCGGTCAGGTGGAATGGATTGGAAAAGAACATTTAGAAGAGTTGTTAAAAGCCAATCCATACATGTATGAGATTTATCCGACGGAGGAGGGACGTAGTCACCTACAAGTCTTTCGTTTTAAAAATGCAGTAGGCAATTTTTATGATTTGACGCAATTGCCTCCCTATCAAGCAAGATTTGAAATTGAGGGATGATAAGATGACAAAGATTCAAGATGCAAAGAAAATCATTGAAGAAGCAGATAAAATTGTGATCGGAGCGGGAGCTGGCTTATCTGCAGCGGCTGGTTTAACCTACTCAGGCTCACGTTTTGAGGTTTTCTTTAAAGATTATATTGTTCGTTATGGCATGCAGGATATGTATTCTGCAGCATTTTATCCTTTTGAGACCGCTGAGGAGCGCTGGGGTTATTGGGCTAAGCATATCTATCATAATCGTTACCAGCCAGAGGGACTTTGCTTTATAGAGATCTTTTCGACTTGGTTAAGGACAAGGATTATTTTGTGATTACGACCAATGTAGATGGGCAGTTTATGAAGACAGGATTTTCTCAGGAGCGTTTCTTTGAAGTGCAGGGCAACTACGGAGAATGGCAGTGCTCCGTCCCTTGTCGTCAGAAAGTCTTTGATAATAGAGGAGCTGTCATGGAGATGCTAAAAGAAATCAAGGACTTGAAAATTCCAACTGACTTGATACCGTATTGTCCTCATTGTGGGGCGCCAATGACCATGCATTTACGTGTAGACCAGGCTTTTGTCCAAGATGAGACTTGGGAGGCTTCTTATGAAGCTTATCTAGGATTTTTAGAAGGGATGGAAAATCAAAAGGTTGTCTTCTTGGAATTGGGTGTCGGATACAATACGCCGTCCATCATTCGCTATCCTTTTGAGAAAATGACAGCAGTATTTCCAAAGGCCCATTTGATTCGCCTCAATCGTGATTATCTTGAATGTTTTGCTGCTTCAAAGGAAAAGACAATTTCTATAAACGATGATATGAGGGAGGTACTCCAACAATGGCTAGCAGACTAGAATATTTGATTGATGTTTTAAAAAGCGAGCAAGGATTGACAGAGCTAGAGATTCCTGAAAAGGTAGAGGAGCAAGAAGTGTTATATCGGGCTCTTCAAAATGTCCGCTATCCGGCACCAATGACAGCCGACTTTCTCTACCAACAAGACCGTTATTTACAAGAAAAACTAGTAGAAAAAGGAGTTGTAGACTTGAAAGACTTGACTCCCATTCTGCCCAATCTCTACCTGTGGCAAGGCGATATCACTCGCCTGGCAGTCGATGCCATTGTCAATGCGGCCAACAGCAAGCTTTTAGGCTGTTTTGTACCTAATCATTCTTGTATTGACAATGCCATTCACACAGCTGCGGGGGTTGAACTACGTTTAGCCTGTCAGGAGCTCATGCAGGAGCAAGGAGAGGATGAAACTACGGGTCAGGCAAAGATGACCAAGGCCTATAACCTACCTTCCCGCTATGTCCTTCACACAGTTGGGCCTATTATCTATGACGAAGTGACAGATTTGGAAAGACAACAGTTGGCCTCTTCGTACGAAGAGTGTTTGAACTTAGCTTATGAAAAAGGTCTGAGAAGCTTGGCCTTTTGTTGTATCTCAACAGGAGAATTTCGTTTTCCAAATGAAGAGGCAGCTAAGATTGCGATAGAGACGGTTCTACAGTTTCAGAAAAAACACCCTGATATGACAGTTGTATTCAATGTTTTTAAAAATTTTGATTATACGATTTATCAAACATTATTAAAAAAAATGTTTCTATATAGAAACAGTTGACGGATGTAACAAACAGTGATACAATAGCTTTAATATTTCGATATAGAACAAAAAGGAGACAAAATGGACAAGATGTTAGGGGGCTACCAAGCTCTACAGATACGCTTATTGAACGGGCGACTTTTTCAAAAACTCTTGAGCAAGGAACCAGATGCCAAATACCGTAGTGAACAAGGAAAAATCTTAACAGTGCTTTGGCAAAAAGAAGATGGTCGAGCAACTGCGACAGATATCGCCCTCGCTTCAGGATTAGCTAACAATACACTGACCAGTATGATTAAGAAATTAGTGGACCAGGGCTTGGTTACGATTAAACAGAGTGACCAAGACAAGCGCAAGAAGTTTGTCGTTTTGACCGATCTCGGTTGGGCGCAAAAAGAAATTGGAGACCGTGTTAGCAAAGAACTGGGAGAGATTTTCTACCAAGGCTTTTCTGATCAAGAAATCCGAGAATTTGAAGCCTATCAAGAGCGTATTATCACAAATTTAAAAGCTAAAGAAAATGATATGTAGGGAAAGGAAGTAACAGTTATGATTGGAATAACAGGTGTAACAGGGAAATTAGGCTCTTATGTGGCTGATCTTGTCGATCAGCAAGGAATTTCTTCTATCCATCTGGCAAGAAGCCCAGAGCGTGCAAAAGTCTACGCGTCAGCGGAAATTCGTAAGATGGTGTATGCCAATACTCCAGAGGTGGTTGAGGCCTTAAAGGGAATCGATGTCTTATTGATGGTCTCTGCTCAGGGAAAATCCAGAGCGTGTTGAGGAACACAAGAGTTTTTTTAGATGCCGCAAAGCTTGCTGGAGTGCAGTATATCGTCTATACCTCCTTTTACGGAGCAGATGAAAAAGCAACTTTTACCTTGTCTCGTGATCATGCCCAGACAGAAGCCTATATCAAGGAGTTAGGATTCACCTATACATTTTTGAGAGATAATTTTTACTTGGACTTCTTTATTGATATTGCTCTTGAAAATGGAGAAATTCGTGGTCCGGCTGGCAGGGGCCGTGTGTCAGCTGTTGCCCGTAAGGACACTTCTAGGGTCGCAGCAGAGATTCTCTTAAACCCTAAGGAATGGGAAAATCAAACCTTGAATCTAACAGGACCAGAGGATCTTTCTATGGAAGAAATCGTAGAGCTTCTCTCAAAAGAGACCGGTAATGCCATCACGTATGTAGACGAATCGGTAGAAGAGGCCTATGAGTCACGGAAAAAATGGCCACCACAAAACTGGGAGTACGATGCTTGGGTCAGTACCTATACAGCTATCAAAGTTGGGGAACAAGCTGGGGTTTCAACAGATGTCGAAAAAGTCTTAGAACGTCCAGCTATGAGTTTGGAAGAAGTTTTAAAATCTAGTTTATCGCAATAGAAATGTCGAAGAAGCATGACGTTCTGTGTATAGATTGAGGGGGTAGTAATGAAAGCAGTTGTTGTGAGCACTCCAGGTGGACCAGAGGTATTAGAAGTTGTCGAACGACCAAAACCAGTCCTGAAGGCAGGTTGGAACCTGGTTAAAATACAAGGATTCGGTATCAATCACAGTGAAATTTTTACCCGTAAGGGAGAGTCACCATCTGTGAAATTTCCTCGTGTGTTAGGGATTGAGTGTGTCGGTCTTGTGGAAGAAACGACACGACCAGATTTGAAGATTGGCCAGCAAATCATTTCCATTATGGGGGAGATGGAGCGAGCCTTTGATGGAGGCTATGCAGAGTATACCCTGCTCCCAAATGAGCAAATTTATCCAATCAAGACAGAACTTGATTTGGAAAGTTTGATCGCCCTTCCGGAAACCTATTACACTGCTTTTGGCTCTTTTCTTAACCTTAAGATTGAGGAGAACGATAGCGTGTTAGTTCGCGGGGCAACCAGTGGTGTAGGAATTGCCTTTGCTAAACTGCTGAAAGGGAAATTTCCTGAGATTCATCTGGCAGGAACTAGCCGAAATTTAGCTAAGGAAGAACGACTGAAAGCGGTCGGATTTGATCAGGTGATTTTGGAGAAGGATGGTGTCTTGCACACGAAAGAGCAGTTCGATAAGGTTTTGGATCTTGTTGGTCCAAGCGCTATTCTCGATACTTTTGCGCGGACAGCAGAAGGTGGGATTATCTGTTCTTGTGGGCTACTGGGTGGTCAGTGGACTGTTCCAGACTTTGATCCGATCGAGATGCTCTCTCGCAATCTCTACTTGACGACCTTTGCTTCTGGCAATGTGTCTCATGACAAGCTCCAGGCTTGGTAGATTTTGTCGAGCAGTATCGTGTGGATGTACAGCCTGAAAAAGTTTATCAGATTGACCAAATTCAGGAAGCGCATGCTTATCTAGAAGGAAGCCATTCTTTTGGTAAAGTGATCGTAAAAAATGAGGAAGATTAAATGATTGAATACAAACATGTAGCCTTGCGCTACACGGAAAAGGACATTTTAAAAGATGTCAATCTCCGTATTGAAAATGGAGAATTTATGGTTCTTGTGGGACCTTCAGGATCTGGTAAGACCACCATGATTAAGATGATTAACCGTCTTTTGGAGCCGACAGATGGCAATATCTATATGGATGGGAAACGCATCAAGGACTATGATGAACGGGAGTTACGTCTCAACACCGGCTATGTCCTTCAAGCCATTGCCCTATTTCCTAACCTGACAGTTGCGGAAAATATTGCTCTCATTCCTGAGATGAAGGGCTGGAGCAAGGAGCAAATCGCTTCTAAAACAGAGGAACTCTTGAACAAGGTTGGCCTGCCTGCTGCAGAGTATGCAAATCGCATGCCTAGTGAATTATCTGGTGGAGAGCAACAACGGATTGGCATTGTGAGAGCTATCATTGGGGAACCAAAGATTCTATTGATGGACGAACCTTTTTCAGCCTTGGATGCCATCTCTCGCAAGCAGTTGCAAGAATTGACAAAGGCCTTACATAAAGAATTCGGCATGACGACCATCTTCGTAACACATGATACGGATGAGGCCTTAAAATTAGGGGATCGAATTGCAGTTTTGCAGGATGGAGAAATTCGTCAGGTCGCAGAACCTGAAACAATTTTAGAAGCGCCTGCGACAGACTTTGTAGCAAACTTGTTTGGAGGTAGCCTTCATGTCTAATTTGATTTCAACTTTTCAAGAACGTTTTGGGGACTGGTTAACGGCCCTCGGACAGCACTTACAATTGTCCCTTTTGACCTTAATTATTGCCATTTTCCTCTCAATTCCTTTGGCCATTTATCTTAGCACGCGCGAACGTGCCAGTAACTGGGTCTTGCAACTCGCTGGTGTCTTTCAAACCATCCCTTCCATGGCCCTTCTAGGACTCTTTATCCCTATTATGGGAATTGGAACGCTTCCTGCTTTAACAGCTCTAGTCATTTATGCGATATTCCCAATTTTGCAAAATACTATTACAGGATTGCGTGGGATTGACCCTAGTTTAGAAGAAGCTGGGATTGCCTTTGGGATGACCAAGTGGGAGCGCCTTAAGAAGTTTGAGATTCCACTGGCTATGCCTGTGGTGATGTCAGGGGTAAGAACATCTGCGGTAATGATTATAGGGACAGCGACCTTGGCAGCCTTGATTGGGGCTGGAGGACTTGGTTCCTTTATCCTTCTAGGTATTGATCGAAGAAATTATAGCTTGATTCTGATTGGGGCCATTTCTTCAGCGCTTCTTGCTATTTTATTCAATATTGTTCTAAAATGGATGGAAAAGGCCAAGTTACGCACGATTTTTGCAGCTTTCGCTATCATGGTGCTTGGTTTGGGAGCAAGTTACGCACAAAGCATGATGCCTCAGAAAGAGAAAGAAAATCTAGTCATAGCTGGTAAATTGGGACCTGAGCCAGAGATTCTCATGAATATGTACAAGCTTCTCATTGAGGAAAATAGTGACATGACGGTGACGGTTAAGCCTAACTTTGGGAAGACAGATTTCCTTTATCAAGCGCTTAAAAAGGGTGATATCGATATCTATCCAGAATTTACAGGGACCATTACAAGCTCTCTCTTGCAACCAGCTCCTAAAGTCAGTAACGACTCCAAAGAAGTTTTCGAGGTTGCGCGTGATGGTATAAAGAAACAAGATAATCTAGCTTTACTCAAACCGATGGCTTATCAAAACACCTATGCGATTGCTGTTCCGAAAAGTATTGCGAAAGAGTATAATCTGAAGACGATTTCTGATCTCAAGAAAGTTCAGGACAAGCTCAAAGCTGGTTTCACGTTGGAATTTAACGACCGTGAGGACGGAAACAAAGGACTTCAATCAGTTTATGGACTAAATCTTAATGTGGCTACCATGGAGCCGGCACTTCGCTATGAGGCAATCCAACAAGGCAATATTCAAATAACAGATGCCTATTCAACAGACCCAGAAATTGCTCAATATAATTTAGTTGTTCTAGAGGATGACCAACACCTCTTCCCACCTTACCAAGGAGCACCCCTCATGAAAGAAGCTCTTCTTAAGAAACATCCAGAATTGGAAGGCATTCTGAACAAGTTGACTGATAAAATCACAGAGAGCCAAATGAGCCAAATGAACTACCAAGTGGGAGTAGAAGGAAAACCTGCTGCTCAAGTAGCGCGTGACTTTTTGGTCAAACAGGGATTATTGAAGAAATGATCAAGCAAGAAAAAATACAAGAAACTCTTCTGCGACTCTGTGAGCACTATGGAGAACAAAATTGGTGGCAATCGGATAATAAGATTGAAGACTTGGTATCGACCATTCTGATCCAGCGAACAACAGAGAAGAATGCTAAGTTGGCTTTAGCTGGTCTTATGGATGTCATGACAGTAGAGAAAATCCTGGCTTTACCGCTAGAAGAGTTACAGGAACGTATTCGACCTGCTGGATTTTTTAAGCAAAAATCTCAAACGATTAGGGGACTTCTGATCTGGTTAAGAGAAGTTGGTGGTTTTGAGGTTCTGTCCAAGATTGGAACAGAAGAGTTACGGAAGCAACTTTTGGAGTTAAAAGGGATTGGACCAGAGACTGCAGATGCACTTTTACTTTATCTTTTTGATCGTCCAGTTTTTATTTCTGATGAATATGCGAGAAGACTCTTTCGACGCTTAGGATTTGGAAACTTTGATACTTATAATGACATGCACGCTGTTTATGGTAACGTTTTGGAAGGCCTCACTCTTAAACAATGCCAAGAGATTCATGCTGTCATTGATGAACATGGGAAAGCTTTTGGCAAAAGTAAAGGCCAGTTAGACGAAAGTTGGTTACGATAAAAAGAGCCTAGGACAGTAGTCCTTTGACTCCACAAAAGAAACGGATTTTGTACTAACCTAAAGTTAGACAATTTATTTAAGCAAAGGATTTAGTTCTGTATTGCACAGGACTAAGTCCTTTTAGTTTTATCTTAATGCGTTTGTTGTTGTAATAATTAATATAGTCTACAATAGCTTGTTCCAAATGCTCAATTGACTTAAACGTCTTCTCATAACCATAAAACATCTCAGACTTCAGAATGCCAAAGAAGGATTCCATCATGCCGTTGTCTGGGCTATTGTATTTACATGACATAGATGACTGGAGTATAAGAGTCATCCAAAAGTATGTGCCTCCTTGTTCAATATCAAAAGATTGGTGAAATAAATAGCGAATATCCCTTTTTATTTTACTTAAAATCAGATTTTTGGATGGAAATACCAGATGATAAAGTAAATCATTTAAAAAATAAAAAAGACAAACGCCCAAAATGACGTTTGTCTAGAATAAGGAAGTTATCCTTGTACTTTAGCTCTACTTATTAGCTTAGATCGTATGTTACTCAACAGATTTTAGGGCTTCGAGCATATTGACTTTCTTAAGGTGTTGGTTCACAAAGATACCGAGACCTGTCAGAATGATAATGACAACAAGTGTTGGAATGGCATAGATGAGCCAGCTCAGACCTGGATTGAACATAATATTTTCAGGAGGGATAACCTCTACCATGTATTGATGCAATCCCCAACCAAGTCCGAATCCAACCAAGATACCAATGATAGAGAGATAAATGGTTTCTCGATAGATGTAGAGTGTCACTTCTCTATTAAAGAAGCCTAGAACCTTAATGGTTGATAACTCACGGATACGTTCTGCCACATTGATATTTGTCAAATTAAAGAGAACAACTAAAGCAAGAAGAACAGAAATCCCAATCAATACTGCCATAACACGGCTAAGGGAGTTGACGATGGTCTTGATTTGTGCCTTTAGAGTAGTATTTTGAACAACCCCTTTGACACCATCAAGCTCCATAAATTGACTGGCTGTTTGCTCAACGTTTTTGTCTGAGTGATTCTTCAGTGTCAGAATAGTAGCATTTTGGCTCGCCTCTTTACCAAAAGCATTTCTGTAAGTAGTTTCATTCATAAAGATGAAGTGACCCATATACATTTCAGAAATACCAGCAACTTTGAGTTTGATATCCTTGTCTTGACTATTTTGAACGGTTAACTCATCTCCTACAGAAACGCCAGCTAAGTCTGCCAATTTCTCAGAAATAATAATCCCTTTGTCGGTCAATTCGAGTTTTTGACCAGTTTCACGATTATTGAGCTTGATGTAATGTTGTAGAGTTTCTTGATCCTTGTCTTTGACCACAAGGGTTGTGATATCTTGACGATCGTTATTAGTTCCTGCCTCTTTTGAAAGCATTTCGTAATGAATAGAAAGATGTTCCTTGACCTTGCCATCGTTAATTAATTTTTGGATGTTTTCCTTTTCCTGCTCATCCAGGTGATCCTTATTTGCGACAATCATATCATAACGAATGATGTTAGGGAATTGGCGTGTGTTAAGGTCTCCGATAAATGAACGAATACCGAGTCCCGCAAAGAGAAGTGCGATGGAACCGCAGACACCAAAAATGGTCATGAACATCCGTTGCTTGTAGCGGAAAATATTACGGGCAGTGACTTTTTGTGTAAAGTTCATCCGGTTCCAAAGTGGGGTGATGCGCTCCAGAAGAATCTTAGAACCAGATGTTGGAGGTTTTGGAAGAAGAAGTTGGGCTGGCTTTTCTCCTAATTCGCGCTTGGCTACCATGAAAGCAGGAAGAACTGTGGACAAAAGACCAAGTACAATAGCTAGAAGAGTCTTAAACGGATAAAAGTGTAACTCAATCGGTGCGAGGAGGATTCGCTCTTTATAACTATTGTATATGATAGTTGGAAGGAGAATGTGACCTGCAGCAACCCCAATAGCAGTACCAATCATACTTGTCACAAATCCATAAATAATAAATTTACGGATGATGTCCTTGTTTTGGTAACCGAGAGCTTTGAATGTCCCTGCCTTAATCCGTTCTTCTTCGACGAAGCGTCCCATTGTTACAAAGGTAACCAAGGCAGCAATAAAGTAGAGGATAACAGGGAAGATATTACTGAGGTTCTGAAAAACAGAAGCGTTGGTCTCATATGAAACGTACCCTTCTGACCAACGAGCTTCACGACGTGTGTAGACATCGTAGCTTGGTTCAGCAATGCTATCGAGTTTTTCTTGAGCTTCCTTTATTTGCTCCTTCTTTTCAGCGATTTCATCTTGTGCTTGTGTCAATTGTCCCTGGACAAGAGGATTCTTATCCTGACCGCTCGCTTTTGCTTGTTCTAGTTTCTTGTTAAGTTCAGTCTCTGCCGTTTGAAGTTGACTTGTTTGTTGGTCAATCTCAGCCTGTGGATCAGCTTTTAATTCTTTCAAACGGTTAGCAGGCTGATCTTTCACTAATTTTTCGAGCTCATCCTCGTGTTTGGAAACCTTGTCAGTGTAATCCTGGGTATAGGGGTTAGCAGTACGGACGTCTTTGTAAGCTAAGCGTGCAATCATGTAGACATCGGAATCAAAACTAGATTCAGGAACAACCGCATAACCTTTGAGTTCCCCACTACCAGCTGTCGATGAACCGAGATCAACACTTGATAAGATTTCAGATGACTGAACAAAGCCAGTGATGGTAAAGGTGTGTTCTTTTAAGACATCCTTACCATTGTCACCTTCTTTTTCAGAAAACGAGATCTTGTCACCAATTTTATATTTGTCTTGATAGACTGAAGAAAGAGCAATTTCACCTTGCTTACTTGGAAGTTTTCCTTTTACAACCTCATAAGTTGAGATATCTTTTGGTTTTGAAAATAATCGAAAGGCATCAGTGGAATCTTTCAGAACTTCATCTTTAAAGTAACCGTACTCAATGTTTGCCTCTGATGAGACTTGATTTAAGAGGTCTTGATCTGACTGGTTCAGTCCATAGCTACCAGTAACTGTGAGGTCAGCTGTTTGGTGTTTAGTAAAATAGCTTGTTCCCGTGTGTTGCATATCAGGTGTCGTCACCTTTAGACCCACAAGAGCGAAAGAACCCAAGGCCATGAGTGAAGCAATAGAAACCACCCGTCCTTTAGAACTAGAGAAAGACTTTCTGACATCTTTCCAATAAGTTTTACGATTCATGAGACATCCTTTCTAGTACTCGAGGCTATCAATATCTTGTGGAGTTGCATTGAGTTCAATACTTTGAACACGCGCATCATGCATACGAATCACACGATCTGCAATCGGTGCAAGCGCCCCATTGTGAGTGACAATAATAACAGTAGCTCCTTCATTGCGAGCCTTATCTTGGAGAATCTTCAAGACCTGTTTTCCAGTATTGTAATCCAGGGCTCCTGTAGGTTCGTCACAGAGGAGAATTTTAGGATTTTTTGCGACGGCGCGAGCAATAGCTACTCGTTGTTGTTCACCACCAGACAATTGTGCAGGAAAGTTGTTGATGCGTTTTCCTAGACCAACATCAATCAAAGTTTGTTCCGCATCTTTAGCATCCGCGACAATTTCAGAAGCCAACTCTACATTTTCTTTGGCCGTTAAGTTTGAGACCAAGTTATAGAATTGAAAGACGAATCCGACATCGTTTCTGCGATAAGCTGTTAATTGTTTCGCATTATAATTGGAGATGTCTTTCCCATCGATAATGACTTTTCCTTCATCGTTGGTATCCATACCACCAAGAATATTGAGAACAGTTGATTTTCCTGCGCCTGAAGAACCGAGTATAATCACTAACTCCCCTTTTTCAATCTCGAATGTGATATCATTGTTTGCGATGATTTCCACATCACCTGTTTTATAACGTTTGTAACTATGTTTCATTTCAATATAAGCCATGTGTATTTGTCTCCTTTAAAAATTATCAGCTGCTAAAACGACAACCTGTTGAATAATTACGAAGGTTATTTTATGATTTTTTTTATACGATTGCTACAACAAAAAACAACAATGTGTTGAAATAAGGATACGAAAATGGTATTAATAAATGAAAATCCTTGATGATGGTTGACAATTACAAAAATCAAGATATACTTTAATCAACAATATGTAGAAACAAGGGGTTTGTATGCAGCAGAGACAAACGACAACTAAGTCAGATATTAAAGAAGCCTTCATTCAGCTTTTGGCTACAACAAGTTTAGAGGATATTACGATTAGTCAGTTAACTAAAAAAGCGGGTGTTAACCGCTCGACATTTTATCTGCACTACCTAGATAAACAGGATTTTTTAGAGCAGTTAAAGGAAGAAACCTTGACGACGGTTCGTATGATTTTAAGGAAAGAAACCTTTCATCCCAAAGAAGCGTTGCAATCCATCTTGTCTCATTTTCAAGAGAACAGTGCTTTTTTTGTTGAAATTGCAAAAAATCCAAGCTTTCGTTTTGCAGACAACATTCGTTCTTTTATTTTGGGAATGATTGAGTCAACACCACGTTCTCGACCAGTCATTGTGGCAGCTTATCAAATGCCAGAGCGCTATGCTATTACCATGTATGTTTCTGGTTTGACAGGACTTATTGTCGACTGGATTATCAATGGGACTCAAGAAAGCCCACAACAATTGACCAAAATTATACTAGGTTCTCCAGGAATGGAGTGGTTTCAGGGGTAAGGTGTAGATGGACAAGAAATAATTTAATTTGATACTTTACTAAATTTTCTACACTCACTTGTAGTTTTAAAACAAGGTTAACAATTTAAGGAGCTGAACTTATCAATGAATCAATATACCATCCAACAATTTATCGTCGATGCTTTACAGATACCGTTTTTAAAGGCAACCCGGCTGTGTACTGACCCCAAAAAGTTAGACAAATAATTTAAGTAAAGGATTTAGTTCTGTATTGCACAGGACTGAGTCCTTTTAATTTTACCTTAATTCGTTTGTTGTTGTAATAATCAATATAGCCTACAATAGCTTGTTCCAATTGCTCGAGTGAGTGAAACGTCTTCTCATAACCATAAAACATCTCAGACTTAAGAATGCCAAAGAAGGACTCCATCATACCATTGTCTGGACTATTTCCCTTACGTGACATGGACGGTTGGATCCCTTTATCCTCTAAAAATTGATGATAATACTGATGTTGGTATTGCCAACCTTGGTCACTATGGAGAATTGTATTTTCGTAATGCTCCTCTGTGAAGGCCTGGTCTAACATAGCTTTCACTTGTTCTAAGTTTGGTGAAGTTGAGAGATTATAGGCAATAATTTCGCTGTTAAAGCCATCTAAAACAGGCGATAAATACAATTTCTGTGTGCTATTTGGAATGGCAAACTCTGTCACATCTGTGTAGCACTTTTCCATTGGTTTGGATGCTTCAAACTGGCGTTGAATGAGATTCTCTGCTTTCTTACCAACCTCTCCTTGATATGAAGAATACTTACGTTTACGACGAATTCGAGCACTTAAACCAAGAACCTTCATCAGACGTTGCACTTTCTTATGATTTACCATGAAGCCACGATTTCTCAATTCAAGAGTCATTCGACGATAGCCGTAATTTCCTTTATGCTCAGTAAAAATGGCTTGAATTTCAGCTTTAATGTCATAATCCTTATCATTTTGATCCAGCTGTTTTAAGTGGTAATAATAGGTTGAACGAGCAAGCTTAATAATCTTTAGAAGCATATCTAAAGAAAACTCAGTTACCAATCCTCGGACAATTTCCGCTTTTCTTCTTGCTCTTTTTCTTCCCTCAATCGGAGTTCTCTCAACTTTTTTAGAACTGCATTCTCCGCTCTAAGGTACTCATTTTCTGCTTGAAGACGTTCTAGTTCCGTCATTTCTTCCAGTTTTTTCTTTGGCTTACGTCCCATTTTAGATAACCTTCCTCTTGTTTTCTCAACAATAGTATACCCGTTTTTCTTATAGTGTGCGAGCCAGTTAGGAAGCGTCCCACGATTTGGGAGAGCATATTCAAGAGAAACTCTATCTTGAGAATAGCCTTTATATAGGACTTTATCAATCATTTCTTGTTTTAATTCAGGAGAGTAGTAACGATTCTTTCCTTTTTTAGCGATTTCTATTCCGTATCGATCAATCAATTTAATCATGTAGCTAAGATTAGAAATGTTTATCCCAAATTTATTTGAAAGCTGATCTAAGCTATATCCTTGGTTTCTAAGTTCATAGATTTGAACCTTATCTTCATAAGTCAATTTCATAATAAAAACACCCCGAAAGTTAGATTTTTTCTGTCTAACTTTTGGGGTGCAGCTCACTGCTGTTTGCCTTTTGGATAAATGGCTGTCAGATGATACCTTACAGAATATCGCTAAAGAAAATAATCTTTGTGAGACAGCTTTTACGGTTAAAAATGGTGACCACTATGAACTACGTTGGTTTACTCCAGGTGGGGAAATCGATTTGTGTGGCCATGCAACCTTGGCAACGGCTTTTGTTCTTTTTAGTTTTTTTGAAAAGAATGCTGAAAGTCTAACTTTTACAACACAGAGTGGGGAACTTTTGGTTACCAAAAAAGGTGAGTACTATGAGCTGAATTTTCCAGCATACGCTATACATCAAGTTGCAGTCACAAGTGAGATGGAAGAAGCAATCGGTGTCCGTCCGCTTGAAGCATGGCTTGGAAGAGATCTAGTCTGTGTCTTACCTCATGAAAATGATGTCATTAATGCAAGTCCAGATTTTGATAAAGTAAAAGCTTTAGATGGGCTCCTCCTGAATATCACTGCCAAAGGAAGCAAGTATGATACTGTGACTCGAAGTTTCGCTCCAAAATTATCAGTCAAGGAAGATCCCGTCTGTGGCTCAGGACACTGTCATGTCATTCCTTTATGGGCAAATAAGTTGTCACAAGCAGAATTTAGGGCTTACCAAGCCTCTGACAGGAGTGGACTCCCTCTTTTGTCGTCTAGCAGGAGATAGGATTTACCTTGCAGGAAAGGCTGCCCTCTATAGTCGTGGAGAAATTTATGTCATGGACTAAATTTCTGTCGATTACAAAAAACGTAGAAGTATTAGTGATAGTAATGAAAACAAAATCTCAGTCGAAAGATGTCTAGCTCAGCTAGGCATTTTAAAATTTCCAACATTTTTTGAAGAATTTTCAGAAAAGACTTGACAATTTTGAAAATAAGCGTATGATAAGACTATGAACTTTTAAAAATAGTAATTTTACTATATTAACTCATGTCGACTACGGTTGGTATGGTGAAGTGACTAAATGGTTCTAATAACTATTCTATAGAGCGTTGCGTCCGAAAGTCATTCCTGACACGGCTCTTTAAAAACAAAAGGAGAAGATTATGAAAACAGAACCGATTCATCGTACCAGTATGTGGAAATTTAAGTTAAGTGCTGCCACCATGACTTTGATTCCCGCTGCCGTGGGGATTAACTATGTTGCCAAAGCCTTGGCGGAGGGGTTAAAGTTGCCCGTTTGGCTGGGGTCTTTGGGAACCTTTCTTGCCAGCATGTTGGCTGGGCCGGTTGCCGGTGCCATCAGTGGTTTCATCAACAACGTGATCTATGGGCTGACCTTATCGCCAATTTCAACCGTGTATGCGATTACCAGCATCGGAATTGGGATTGCTGTCGGAGTTTTGCACGCCAATGGGTGGTTCTCGTCAGCGCGACGAGTATTTGTTTCTGCTATTATTATTGCCTTCGTTTCAGCTGTCATTTCAACGCCACTCAACGTCATCTTTTGGGGTGGTCAGACCGGTATCGCTTGGGGTGACTCATTGTTTGCGGTAATGGTCGCCAATCATGCACCAGTGTGGCTGGCCTCATTTACCGATGAGTTTGTCTTGGATATTTTGGATAAAGTCTGCGTGGCCTACCTCGCATTCTTCATCTATCGTCAGCTGCCGAAGCGGATGGTGCACTTCTTTAGCGGTGATAAATGATGACTGATCAAACATTGATTTCTGGAGCGCCACGGGTCAAGCTCAAGTGGTACCAGGTGATCGATCCGATTACTAAGCTCTTGTTCATCTTGGACATGACGTTGTTGAGCTTTACCAGTATGAATTTATTGCTTCAGGCCGGATTAATTCTTGTCGCAACACTGCTATTGTTATTTTCCAAATTGAGTTCTACCATCTTTAAGGCGCTAGGATTCAGCCTGTTTCTGATTTGCACCATGCTGATCATCCAAGGGTTATTTTACAGTCGGAATCAAACTGTGCTGTTTTTCTGTGCTTGGGGTGTCGTTCTACAAAGAAGGCCTGATTTACGCCACCACTCTGGGTTGTCGAGTATTGGTGATTATTTTTGACCAGTGGCTTTTTATGGTGACCACGAGTATTTTCAGAAAACGCGGCCTATTTGGAAATGTCCGGATTGTCTTATAAAACCGTCTACGTTCTGATGTCGGTGTGTTATATTTTACCGGAAATGATGCGAAATATGCGGAAAATCCAGCAGGCTCAAAAAGTTCGCGGAACCAATCCGCAAAAAACGTTGATTCAGAAATTAAAGTCAGTCCTGCCGGTTCTAATTCCATTGGTGATTAAGACCTTGGATCAATCGATGACGCGGTCGATTTCTCTCCAACTGAGAGGTTTTGATAATCTCAACCGGACTGTCAGAACCTCCCAGAGCGTGTATCGCCTGTCGCGGACGCTGCACATTGGTCTGACTGGATTGGCAATTTTATTGATTGGGTGGAAGATATGGACGAAGATAAACGGATTGTAATTGAAAATTTGACTACCCGTTATCCGGGTACTGAGCAACCACAACTGCGTCAGATTAACGCGGAGGTTCATACCGGCCAGGTGGTTGGGATTATCGGGAATAGCCACTCCGGCAAATCGACTTTGTGCAATGTGCTAGCAGGGGTCATTCCCAAATTGTGTCTGCTGAGATTGAGGGCGACTGGCACATGTTTGGCCAGCGAGTGTCCGACAATTGGCCCGTTTATAATGCCATGAATGGAGTTGTACTGCAAAATCCAGCTGGCCAACTAAGCGGGTTGGCAGACACGGTTGCCGATGAAATCGCCTTTGACTTGATTAATCAGGGAATGGCTGAAGGACTGATTCAAAAACGGGTTGAAGAAGTTGCGACGCAAATGGGGCTGATTGAACAGCTGTATTTGCGTCCCGAGAGCCTTTCCGGTGGTCAGAGCCAGCGGTTGGCAATTGCCACGGCGATTGCGGCTAACCCGGCTGTTTTGATTATGGATGATCCGACCAGTCAGATGGATCCCCTTGGCCGCCGACAATTTTTCCAATGGCTGGCCCAAGTCAAAGAGACGACTGTCTTCATTGTCACCAGTGAAATTGACGATTTGTGCGAAGTCGCCGACGTTGTGTGGGTGCTGCACGAGGGTCAAATGGTAGCCCAGGGCAGGCCGGGTGAGGTGTTTAATCATTTGGCAGCTGACTGGCAGATTCCAGCTCCGACAATCCAGCAACTTGCTCAAAAAATGGATTGGCACTTTGGCTGATGGCCGGTATCCGGTGAATTACGCTGATCTGAAGGAGGTTCGTTATGTCCACAATTGAACTGAACAACCTGACGTTCACTTATCCGGAACGGTCCTTTAGCTTGGATGTTGAAGACAAACACTTCGCCGATCCGATGGTGGCGATTGTCGGCCAAAATGGTGCCGGCAAATCAACGCTCTTCAAATTGTTGACGGGCTTGCTGACACCACAAACCGGTGTCATTAAGATCGATGGAGAAAATTTTAATGATCTTAAACCAGTTGAAAAGTTACTGAAGGTTGGGATTACTTTTCAGAATCCTGACGATCAGCTTTTCAACCCGACCGTTCAACGAGAGGTGGAGTGGAGTGTCGCGCAGGTCATGGATGACCACGACACGATTACGAGGCGGGCTTTAGCGGCTCTAAAAAGAGTTGGCTTGGATGATAAAATAGCTGAAAGTCCATATGACCTGTCATTGTCGGAACGCAAGTTGTTGAGCGTTGCCACAGTTTTGGCAGTGGATCCGGCGATTTATTTATTTGATGAGCCGATGATGTCGCTTGATTGGGAAGCCGGCGCAAGTTGACCGCAATTTTCCATGAGTTGGCTGATTCGGGCCACCAAGTTGTGACCATCACCCATGACATGGATTGGGTCGCCGCCGAGTTTGAGTCGGTGTATGTTATGGAACACGGGAAGTTTGGCTTCGCCGGCAGTCCACGGGAATTGTTCAGCAATCACGAACTTGTCCAGCGAGTGGGATTACTACCACCGCGGATTATGGACATAGCGGAGTCGATGGGTGATTCACAGACATATTTATCGGTTGATGATTATTGCCAGAAAAATCGAGATGTATAGAAAAAGTCACCTCTGCGGGTTTTCCAGGTTGAAGGATTAACTTCAACTTCTGGCAAGAACTCACATGGGTGACTTTTGTGTTTTATAACGTTTCATGATCATCGGGTGCTTCCTCAGATCACTCGGTTTGATTTTACTTTGTTTCATGGTCATAATCATATACCATTTCTTTTAGATCTTTTTAATATATTCCTCGAATGGTCTCCATCCCCTTAATCGTGGATGAGGCAGTCCGGAGACTTCGATAAAATTTATTCCGTCGCTTAATTGGCCTATGATCTTGTTCTATTAAATTGTTCAGATACTTCACAGTTCGATGTTCTGTTTTGGTGTATAATCCGTTTCTCTGTAACTTTCTAAATGCAGATCCTATAGAGGGTGCTTATCTGTTACGATGACTCTAGGTTGTCCAAATTGTTTATGGAGTCGCTTTAAGAAAGCATACGCCGCCTGAGTATCTCGTTTCTTTCGTAACCAGATATCCAATGTTAAACCGTCCGCATCAATCGCTCGATAGAGATAATGCCAACGCCCCTTAATTTTGATATAGGTTTCATCCATTTTCCATGAATAGAAGGACTGTTTATTTTTCTTTTTCCAGAGATGGTAGAGGATTTTACTGTATTCTTGAACCCACCGATAAATCGTAGTGTGACAAACATTTATTCCACGGTCATAAAGCAATTCCTGAACTTCACGATAGCTCAGATTGTAACGTAGGTAATAACCAACAGCGACAATGATGACGTATTGTTGGAATTGTTTGCCTTTAAAATGATTCATCTCTCAAGCCTTACTAACCATTTTTCTGCTCTTTGAGAAGCTGAAGGTCGTGCCAGTAACTATATCTTTGGTTTGATCAATTCCGTCATTTATCTTGTGCTTGCCCTTCAAAAAGGCTTCTACGGTGAGGTTTTGACAACTCTCTATTTCACCATCATGCAGCCGATTGGTCTCTTGGTTTGGATTTATCAAACCCAATTCAAAAAAGAACAGCAGGATTTTGTTGCTCGTAAATTGGATGCAGTGGGTTGGATCAAGTACCTATCAATTAGTATACTTTGGTGGTTAACCTTTGGTTTCATTTACCTTATCAACAGTCTCGTTGGTTGGTACCAATGAAGTAAGGCAGCTAAGAAAGCTTAGTACTTATGTTTATCAATTAATAAGAGGATCCAGAAGGGTCCTCTTTTTGAGTTTATTTCTCTTATGTAGAAGCTAGTGACGATGCTTATCACATTTAGAATAAAGATAGTAATGTACGTTTACCTAAATCCTTAAAAAGACCTAGATTGGTACTCTAGGCCTTTTTGTATAGTATTATAGAAGTGAGAATCACATGTTATTGGAATAGATACAGCCAAACATATAGCAAGAAAGTAATAATCAAGTCAATGACAAAACGAATTTGGTGGTGTGATTTGTTGAATTTTTTGTTATTTTGACCATTTAGGAGAGCGCCCCCGCAAATTGTCGAGCTAGCAAATAGCCATATATAAAATGCTAAGGTACGATTTACCATAACAAGGAGAAGTGCTAAGATACCAACAATGGCACCTATTATAATAAATCCAGTTCCTAAGCTTTTTTTGCCTTTTAGAATAGCTGATACAGCTGCAGCAAGATGAAGCAGGACAAAAGCAAGAGCTAAAAATACTGTGATGATGGTTAAGATGAGATAAAGTGACATAGACGTTTCCTTTCTTAAATATGATTGCCTGAGTGCTATTTTTTATGACTGATTTTATGAAGAATCATAAATAATACTACAAGATTTAAAACGATAACCAATAAAGTAAAAAGAGAGTAACCATAGAGTTGGATTGGAATTTCATTTTTAAGATTGCACAGAGTAAATAAACTCGTTAGAATTCCCGTCAACAATCCAGGCACATATTTTCTAATAACGATTGTCTGAATCAGATGTCCTAGTACATGGTAGATATAAGCGATTATGATGCTTGCGTAAATGCTATAGTTGTTAAACTGGTAACTAAGATATAGCGATGTCATTAGGATCAGAAATTGCTCCAAGACAATGGCATTGAAAGCAAAAGGAGTGTAATAAGATAGGATTCGATTGTTTGGATACTGGATTGATATTTTTTTGATAAAGGATGGCATCCAAACGATTTCTTCGAGTTCGTGAAGCATGAATAGGGCTGGAAAAAGAAAATAAAATTGCACGATGGACATTGAAGACACGCTTTTCTAGTTAGAACCCACTTTTAAAATCTCCAAATAAAACTGGATGACTTCTTGTTCGGTGTAGGACTTACCTTTCTTCAACCACCAGCTGAGAGTTTCGATGAAATGGCTGACGACCAGGTGTTTGAGGTAGGAGTGAGGGATGGTTGGATGGGCCTTAATCAGTTCGTCGGCTACCATTGGATAGACGTCATGCTCTAGTTCTTTTCGTAGTTGCCGGATGAAATAATCATTTTTAGAGAGCAAGAGACTGGTCACATGGTCTTGATTTTTCTTGAAATGCTGAAAGATATGGGCCAGGTAGTCTTGTGGGGATAGGTGTTCAGCACGCTCAAAGAGATGGTGAAAGAGCTTTTGACAGAGTTCATCTAGCAATAATTCCTTACTCTCGTAATGGCTGTAAAAAGGTCGAGCGCCCCACATCGGCTAAGTCAATGATTTCTTGAACGGTGATAGCCTCGTAGTCTTTTTGGTTGAGTAGGTGTAAAAAAGCTTGATAGATAGCTTTTCGAGTTTTGGTGATGCGACGATCCTGTGCTGTCATATGGACACTTTGAACAAACTGTTCAGTAACGTACACCCTAAACAGTTTGCTCCTATCCTTTCTGTTGATAGTAGTGGATAATAGATAATGAACAAGATGTTCATGAATCTATTATATCAGAGGATTTAGGATTATGAAGACTAAACATGCGGTCTGGCTGGCTTTTTTCTTGAATTTAGGCTATGCCATTGTTGAGTTTATTGCAGGAGGAATTTTTGGATCCAGTGCGGTCCTGGCTGATTCCGTCCATGATTTGGGAGATGCTATTGCTATTGGGATTTCAGCCTTTTTGGAGAGCATTTCAAATCGTGAAGAAGATAGCCACTATACCTTGGGCTACAAGCGCTTTAGCCTTTTAGGGGCCATGGTAACAGCTGTGATTCTTATGACAGGGTCTGTTCTTGTGATTTTGGAAAATATAACGAAAATCTTTCACCCACAACCAGTCAATGATGAGGGGATTCTCTGGCTAGGAATCATAGCCGTCAGCATCAATGTGCTAGCGAGCCTCGTCATTCGCAAGGGGCAAACCAAGAATGAATCCATTCTTAGCCTGCATTTTCTGGAAGATACATTGGGCTGGGTGGCTGTCATCCTAATGGCCATTGTTCTTCGATTTACCGACTTGTATATTCTGGATCCGCTCTTATCTCTTGCTATTTCCTTCTTTATTCTGTCAAAAGCCATTCCACGTTTTTGGAGCACGCTCAGGATTTTCCTCGATGCCGTGCCAGAAGGAGTGGATATCCAGCAAGTCAAGAGTGATTTGGAGCAGTTGGAGCATGTGGCTAGTATCAATCAGCTTAATCTTTGGACCATGGATGGCCTGGAAAAGAACGCCATTGTCCATGTTTGTCTGGAGCATGTCAACCACATGGAGGTTTGTAAAGAAGCGATTCGTACCTTGCTCAAAGATTGTGGTTTTCAAAACGTTACCATTGAGGTTGATGAAGACCTAGCCACCCACCGAGCCCATAAACGTAATATTGAGGAGTTGGAAGTGGGTCAAAATCAAGGACATTGTCACCATCATTAAGAAACGTTATTTAAACTCTTAGAGTTTGTGTCTAGGAGTTTTTTTGATACTAAGTTAACTAAAGTAAGCCTTTTCGTGATAAAATAGAACAAACGTGGAACAAGGAGTAATTATGAGTAAAAGAGCTGTGTTGATGATGACTTTTGGGTCGCCAGAAGATATTACCTATGAAGGAGTAGCAGAATTTTTCACAAATATACGACGTGGAGTTCGTCCCGAACCCCATGAAATTCAGACCTTATATGACCATTACCTACGAATCGGTGGAACGCCGCTCCAAAGGATAACAAAGAAAGAAGTTGACTTGGTAGCTTCCGCTCTTGGAGAACAAGTGTCGGTTTACTTTGCCAATAAATTTTCCCGACCTTTCATCATAGATGCGATTAAAGAGATGGAGAATGACGGAATTGAAGAGTGTTTGTGTTTGATTCTAGAGCCCCATTATTCATACTATTCAGTCATGGGCTATGAAAAATTTTTAGAAAGTGATCAAATTAAGTTCCAAATTATCAAGGACTGGTACCGCGAACCTTCTCTACTTCACTATTGGGCTGATGAGATCCAAAAGATTTTAGATCAGATTGGAGACGACAGTTATAAGGTAATTTTTTCAGCCCACAGTGTCCCAGTTTTGGCACTAGATTTTGGTGACCCTTATATCGATCAGATTTATGACAATAGCCGATTGATTGCGGAGAATTTAGGACTTAGGGAAGAGCAGTACACCAATACTTGGCAGAGTGAGAGTGATATAGGTATTCCTTGGATTAAGCCTGATGTTTTAGAATATCTGCGAGATGAGAGTGACCACCCTGACCACTATATTTTTGTTCCTATTGCTTTTATTAGTGAGCATATTGAGGTTCTTTTTGACAATGATGTGGAATGTAAAGAGCTTTGCCAAGAACTAGGTGTAGCCTATCACCGACCTCCTATGCCAAATAGCGATCCTCGTTTAATCAAGGCACTTCTTTCGACAATTCAGTCTCATATAGACGGTGACTATAGTGACTATCAACCTCAGCTGGAGACCTTTGATGAGTTGGAAGCTCCTTCTAGCACAGGTCAGATTTAGATGAGGAAAAGGATATTCAAATGCCTGATTTCGTCAAGAAATTGATTGCTAAAAAAGGTCGCGAAAATGTCAAAATGCCTTATCTGGTCAAGAAAATGCTAGAAAAGAAGTATGGAAAAAAATATGATTAGTTGCTATTGTTTGAAAGTAATTTGGAGGGCTTGATTTGAGCCAGAGCTTAATTAAAAGTGTATACTAATAGTAACTAAAGAAAAAGAGGTAAACATATGAAATCAGCAGTTTACACCAAAGCTGGTCAGGTTGGTCTAGCAGATATTGATCGACCGCAAATTGAGGCTCCAGATGATGCTATTATCCGCATTGTCCGTACCTGCGTTTGTGGTTCAGACCTTTGGAGTTACCGTAATCCTGAAATCGAAGAAGGACATAGTAATAGCGGTCATGAGGCTATCGGAATCGTCGAAGAAGTTGGTGAGGCTGTCACTACTGTAAAACCAGGTGACTTTGTTATCGCGCCTTTCACTCATGGTTGTGGGGAGTGTGATGCCTGCCGTGCCGGCTACGATGGGACTTGTGACCGCCATATTGGCACCAACTGGTCAGGTGGTGTTCAGGCTGAGTATATCCGTTTCCATTTTGCCAATTGGGCACTTGTGAAAATTCCAGGTCAACCTTCAGATTACAGCGAAGGCATGCTTAAGTCACTTTTGACTCTTGCTGATGTCATGCCGACCGGTTACCATGCAGCGCGTGTGGCTAATGTGCAAAAAGGTGACAAGGTAGTCGTTATTGGTGACGGTGCTGTAGGTCAATGTGCGGTTATCGCAGCCAAAATGCGTGGTGCATCGCAAATCGTCCTCATGAGTCGCCACGAAGACCGTCAAAAGATGGCCTTGGAGTCAGGTGCGACAGCTGTTGTCGCTGAGCGTGGTGAAGAAGGCATTGCCAAGGTCCGTGAAATCCTTGGAGGAGGAGCGGATGCTGCTCTTGAATGTGTGTGGGTACTGAAGCAGCAGTTGATCAAGCTCTTGGTGTTCTTCACAATGGAGGCCGTATGGGATTTGTCGGCGTTCCTCATTACAATAACCGTGCCCTTGGTTCAACCTTTGCCCAAAATATCTCAGTGGCGGGTGGAGCAGCCTCAGTTACTACTTATGATAAACAAGTTTTGTTAAAAGCAGTTCTTGACGGTGATATCAATCCAGGACGTGTCTTTACTAATAGCTACAGCTTGGATGAGATTAATCAGGCTTATAAAGATATGGATGAACGTAAGTCTATTAAATCCATTATTGTGTTTGACTAACAAAAATTCTAGTAGAAATCATCTACTAGAATTTTTGTTATATAAATCCCAATCCGGACTTGAAAATTTCTTGGTTTGGGTCATATAAAAATACGTAAAATAAACTTCCATTGCTAAGGTCATCACAGTTGCGATGGAGATGACAATGGTCGGATAGGCAGAAAAAAGAAGGGAAAGTAGGAATCCTATTTTACCTGACTTTTCTTGAAAAGGGTGTTAAAATAAAGATGAAGAATGTAATCGTTTACATTAATTTAGTAATGTTATACAGATATTCAGAAAATGGATTTTACCAGTTGCTAATCTTTCTTTAGTTACATAATGGAGGTAGAGCTATGAAAAAGAAAATCTATCGCATTCTATTCTTGATTCCCTTGCTGCTATCAGTTTTGGTTTTGACGGGTTGCAAGGTGATGATGCCTAGTGATTACATAAAAATTAAGCGAATCATCATCGAAGATTGTAATAAAGTGGGTCTTCATGGTAAAGTTACCATCACTGACTTATATTGGACAGCCTTAGAAATACCAACTTATCATGTATCTTATACCTATTCTGAGGAAACCTACGATGGCCAAACGATAAAATTGGAAGAGAATAATGGGGCTATTCATGAAGACAGCTCACCTGATTCTTATGAAAGTATTAAATTTTTACACTATAAGGAATCTTTTTTGGAGCAGAAATCTGTCCAAAAAGTTGAGAAGAATATTGAAAAACAATTGAAGAAACAAAAACTCGGTATTCCTATTAACTTTTTTAGTTTTCTACCTAACTTCAGTCATGATGAAAAGGAGAAAATACTAGATACAATTGCTTCAGAAAATCTTAAGGAAGGTAAGAAGGACTTTGCAGGTTACTATCAAATTCCATACCAAACCTTGATAGATCAAGAGTTGGTTTATATGACTATTTTTATTGATGGTAATGCATCAGTCAAAGAACAAGATATGAAAGATGTGGCTAAAAAGTTAGATGCTAGTGATCTTCCGAATGGTAAATATAATTTCTTTTATTCTAATACCAAGGATGGGGATCATGATTCAATCAGTTATTCTTTTAAAGTAAAAGATGGTAAGGTCGTTTTTTATGAAGATGAGAATCTAGTACTAGATGATGATGATTAAAGATGAGGAGATGAAGAAAAGTTATAAATTCTATTTACTTGTTATTTTTAAGAATCCTCCTACTCACGAGCCTTTTAAAAAGTGGCTAGGAGAGGTTATTTCAGAGTATTGTGAATAGGTACTTAACATCAGAGGTTTTCGTGAGACAATAAAAGCTGATTGAAATAATCTTTCTTGAATAGAACACAAAAAAGACATATTTCTGACTAAAACAGATTCATGTCTTTTTTTAGGTGTTATGATTTAATAATCTATTTTCCTTGATTATAAGCTAAAATATTTTATGAAATCATATAATCAGTTTGCATTTTTTGATATAATAATTCTTAAAACTTAGGAGGTAACAGATGATACACAAACATGAAATCCCAATTTTAGAGTTTGATGACAATCCTCAGGCTGTGATTATGCCGACCCATGAGGATTTAGGTTTGGACTTGCCGCCTAGGTGTGTTTACGGCTTTTTAGAGGAAGAAGTCGATCGCTATGCGACTTCTGTTGGCGCTGAAAAAGTTGGTGAATTTGTCTCTGCAACCAAAACCTATCCTGTTTATGTCATGACTTACAACGGGGAGGAGATTTGCTTAGCTCAAGCTCCAGTTGGATCAGCTGCAGCTGCACAATTTATGGATTGGCTAATTGGTTATGGTGTAAAGCAAATCATATCAACTGGAACTTGTGGTGTCTTGGTAGATATGCCAGAGAATGTTTTTTTGATTCCGACGAGAGCTTTGCGAGATGAAGGTGCAAGTTACCACTATGTTGCGCCATCTCGCTATATAGACATGAATGAAAAAGCTCTTGGAGCCATTGAGAAAACGTTAAAGCAAAAGAAGATCCCCTATGAAGAGGTCATGACCTGGTCGACAGATGGCTTTTATAGGGAGACACCAGACAAGATTTACTATCGTATTGAAGAGGGCTGTAGCGTAGTTGAGATGGAATGTGCTGCACTAGCAGCAGTTGCTCAATTTCGTGGAGCTATTTGGGGCTTACTTCTCTTTACGGCAGATTCCCTTGCAGATATAGACAATTACGATCAACGAGATTGGGGTTCAGAGGCTTTTGATAAGGCTTTGAAGCTTTGCTTGGATATCATTGTTCAGATGTAATTTTGATTCGATAGACGAAAAAAGAGCATGACTATATAATCGTGCTCTTTTTAGATGTAAATTATTATTTCAAAATATCCCAAAGTTCTTGGGTGGTATCTGCAATAAAATCAGGTTTTTCTGCCAAAAGGGTTTCGTTTTTCCCAAATCCCCAGGTCACCGCTATTGTTTTGATGCCAACCGTTTTTCCACCAATCAAGTCGAACTTGGTATCACCAACAATGACCGACTGGTCTTTAGGTGCTTGATTTTCAGTAATGGCACGCTGCAAGACATCAGCCTTATGAAAGGCAGTAGGAGTAGATCCATAAATGCCATCAAAATATTCAGTAATTCCAAGGTGTTTGCACATCTCCAGAGCAATAGGTTCATTTTTTGAAGTTGTGATAAAGATTTTCTTGCTAGGATCTTGACTAAGCTGTTGAAGGATTTCTTTTATGCCATCATAGAGGTGAGCCTCCAATTGTCCTTTAGTCTCATAATAGTCACGATAAATTTTGACAGCTTGGTCAGCACCTTCTTCGCTAATCTCTTCTTTAAAGGTTACCTCGAGAGGTGGTCCCATAAAGGTACGAATTTTCTGATCACTAGGAACAGGGAGGCCTAGTCTTTCAAAGGTTTGAACAAAACCATTGTGGATTCCCTCAGAACTATCAACTAGAGTACCATCAAGGTCGAAAAAAATGTGTGTGAGTGTCATAGAATTCTCCAATATAGTGTCGTTGGTTTATTATAACATGATAAAAACGGTTTAAGTGGTTAGGTCTATTTATCATTCTAAAGTTGACATAACTTTTTTATGTGTAACGGTACGTTCTTGCTTATTTCCAAGTGCTTTGATACGAGCTTCCAGAAGAATAGGACGACCTTGAACACTTCGCGTATAAATGAGGTTATATTTTCCTACACTTTTTTGGATGTGTCGGAGGAAAGACTCTGCATCTGCCTTACGCTTTTCAAACATACTTGGAACGGCAAAAAATTCGGTTTGATCTTTCACCTTGTGACAAGACTTTAAGATATAGCGTTGATTTTCGATAGGAGCGAAAAACTCAGTCAAAGCCTGAGCAAAGATTTCTTTCTCCCTCATGGTAGCACCCTTGAGATAGATAGCGTTATAAATCGCCTGTTTACTATCTTTTACCACTCTAGGAGCAGACTCTTCAGTCTCAATCTGACCTGAATCAAGAAGGGCTTGGTGGATAGCTTTACCAAAAGTTTCCAAACGTTTATAGGGACTCCTATAGATAAAATATCTTCCCCAGAAGACGGCCAGTAGAAGAAGCGCAAGTAATAATATCGGTAGACTATGAACAAACGGCTTTCCAACAATAAAGTATCTTGTTACATCAATGATAAAATAAGTGGCAGCAAAGGCTTGGAAAATAAGAAAGGCCTTCATCCAATCATTAAGGTATGCTAACGGTAAAAATTGTTTGTCGACTTCAACCTCATTAGCAACTTCCATGTCTTCGTTAAGCGGTAGAGCTTCTTGCCAACGGTCCTTAAGCTCCTGACGTTTTTGAGAAAGTGTAATGGCATTTTGATTAAGTTTTTCTAGACCCTTTTGACTAAAAGTTATTTGATTGAGGTCAAGGCGATCAATGCCTGATTCGATAGTGAGCTCTGTATAATGCAGACCTAGAAACTGTGTCATACGCCTATCTAACAAGTCTAGGTCAGGACTAAGTCCATATAACTGTAGCTCTAATGTCTCGTCATATTTTTCTTCGGCATTTTGAATTTCAAACCATTTCTTTGGTGATAAATTAATAGAAACTAAATGCCAGATATTACTCGTTTTATTAGGATTATCAGGCCAGACACGGATGGCACGGCCTCGCATCTGATTGCTTAGCATGAAACTTCCAACAAAACTAGCTAAAATAAGTGAGTTAACACAAGGTGCATCCCAACCTTCGCCCAATAAAGACTTTGTCCCAATAATCACTTGGATATACCCATCTTGGAAAAGCTGAGTAAGGGCTGTAACCAAATCATGATAGGAACCAGAAATACTGACCTTAAGATAGTCCTCTTGGCTCAACTGTCCAATAACATCATAGGATAAACGAGAATTAGGAATGAGTCGCTCTAGATGTTCTTTAGCTGAAGTTGGAATAATCACTAAACTTCCTGTCAATACAGCTACAGGTACTGTCCAAGACTGTTCAATTATTTCTCTACGAATAGATTCAAAGTAAGAGAGAACACCTAGTTGAGTAAACTGTGCATTGTTATCACCTAGATGAATTTGAAAATCCTTACGTATAAAGTCTGTCAAAACAAGTTGACGAAGATTACTTCCTAGAGCCTGGTATTCTGCCTTAAAAATATCTCTAACAGCATTGAGTTTTCCCAATGATTGATTGAGCAAGACATCTTGCTTCTTATTCCGGATAAGTTTAACTTGATTTCTTTCGATAAGACCGTTTGCTTTCAAGTCACTTTTCAATTGGTTTAAGGCTTCCTCAGTAAATCCAAACCAATTTGGAACCTGAAAAATAATGCCATTAAGCAAGGTTTCAAACCACTCAAGCGTAAAAGTTGGCAAGGTTTTTGCAGCGAGAAGTTCTTGAAAACGTTGAGGAAAAGGTAATTCTTTAGACCGTAAAAAAATCAGAATAGCGGAAAGATATTTAGGATTAGCCAATAGGTCATCATCGCTAATTTGGTTTCTTAGTGCCGGACTAGACTGAATGGTGTTTGAGAAGTTCATATCTGTAGACAGTTTAGTTAGAAAGTTAAGTTTCTGCTTTTCAAACTGATCTAATTGTGTTCGTTCTTCCTTAGTTGGAAAGGCGAAGTAGACATAGTCCTGGTGAGGACAGAGCGTCCCTTCCTTAACCAGTTCAGGCACTGTAATTTCTTCATCAATCTCACCACACATGCTGATGTAACGCTCCCAAAGAGCAGGTTCTCCTTCGTATGGAGGGGTCGCTGTCAAGGAAATCATCTTAATTTTTAGGAAAAGGATTTACGAAAAATCTCTAAACTCTTCCACCATTCATTTCTTAAATGATGGCACTCATCCAAACAAAGAGTCCCTAAATCTTTATCCTCAAATGTTTTTCGGATATCGAAATCTTGAAAATTAAAATGCTCTTGTTGAGCTGTATCATCTGTGTCTTCGATAAGACTATCACCAACAACTTGGTTCATGGCACTATGTAATGCCTGATAAGTCGCAACCGTAATCATTTTAGGCCTCTTTAAGTCTTGTGAAATGAGTTGTTCTGCTTGGTTAGCATCACTTAAAAAAGCTTGTTTGATCCGGTCCACCCATTGTTGGCGGATAGTAACTGTCGGAACTAGAATTAAAGTTGGATTACCAAAACGCCGTATGAATTCAATTCCTAAGGTCGTTTTTCCAGAGCCAGGAGCAGCGACCAAGTGAATCTTTCCATCATCCATAAAACTTTCTGATTTATCAAGAACACGTTGTTGATACTGTCGCCATTGTCCTTTAAATGAAAGCTGATCTAACATAATTTCCCTCCAATGTTACCTATCATTATAACACAGTTCAGATAACTAAAAGATTGTTATTAGGGTTAAGCATCCTAATGTAGGATTGTTTGAAGTATCAAAACAATATAATCAAAAATATAGGCTTGAACGAATCAATAAGTGATTGACATTAAAGAAGTTTTAAGATAACTTTAAAGTAACGATTTAATCCGATCTTATCGAGGAGTTGTCATGAAAAAAATAAATCTTCTTTATTTATTAGCTATTATGGCCATCATTTCTGGTCTTTTACTGTATTACTTGCCAGACATGACGTCTGGACATAATGCAGAGTCAAATAAAACAAGTCAGACTTTTAAGGAGAAGACGATTGTCCATGATTTTGGTACGACAGAGTTGAAAAAAGCTCCAAAACGTATCGTTATCCTCGACAACCTCTATGGTGAAATCTTGGATCCTCTCGATATCACTCCTGTAGGTGCGACAACTGGTCGAGCTGATAGTCAAGAATTTTCAACTCTCTTTAAGAAACAATACAAGGATGCAAAAGTGGTTTCAGTTGGTTGGCAGGGCAATCCAGATTTGGATAAGATTGCTGAGTTAAAACCTGATTTAATCCTTATGACAGGCGAGCAGGAAGACCTCTACGAGGAGCTGTCTGAAATTGCACCGACTGTTGGCTACCAAATCAACACCGATGAAAATTGGGACTATCATGAAACCTCTCTTAAGGTGGCAGAAATCTTTGATAAACGTGATGAGATGAAGAAGGACCTCGATAGATTGGATGCTAGGGAGGCCGTTTTCGCGGAGAATGTCAAAGCCAAGTTTGGCAACCAAAAACTCATGTATCTGCGCGTGACTGACAATGACATCCGTTATTATGCTTACGGGCATTTTGGTTATCTCTATGATACTTATCATTTCAATCGAGCGGAAACCTTCAATCCAGATGATATGTTCCAAGTTATCGATCCAGATAAACTAAAAGACATTAATCCGGACCTCCTGATTGTTCAAGCAGATTCTCAAGAACTCCTAGATAACAAACTTAAAAATAGCCCTGTCTGGACTAGCCTTAAGGCTGTTCAAAATAACAAGGTCATCTATGCTGATTACTCAACTTACATGTTGGGCTTTGGGATTGTCTCCCAAGAAGCTATTATGAAACAAATCTCTGATGAATGGGGATTAAATTAAACTAAAAACGACCATGACGGTCGTTTTTTTATGTTCAAAAAAGTTTAACTGACAAACAAGCGTTTAATATGTTTTCTTAAGGCAAAATAGAGCTGAATGGTCATGGGGATCCAAATCAAGGGCTCGCATAGGATAACGCCAAGATAGCCCATAGAAGGAATGACCAAAAGAACAAAAAGAATTTTTCCCAAAAGCTCAATGAAACTAGAGGTTAAAGGTGTCAGTTTCTTACCTAGACCCTGCAGACTATTTCTAAAGATGAAGAGCATTCCTAAAATAGGATAAAAGAGAGAACTGATACGAAGGTAGCGACTAGCATTATCAATAATCACAGCATCATCTGAACCAGAGATAAGACTAGCTAAGAAGGGGCTTGCTACATAGAGGAGGATACAAGCAATGACAGACCAAGTTATAGAAACAAGACAAGATTGCTTTAACCCAGCTACTATGCGCTTAAACTGTTTGGCACCGAAGTTCTGAGAGGTGAAAGTAGTCACCCCAGCAGCAAGTGAAGTCAAAGGGAGAACAGCAAAGGACATAATCCGTCTTGCCGCCACTTGAGCGCTAATGATGAGAGGACCAAAGCCGTTAATGGCATACTGTAAGGTTACAGTCCCAATAGAAACAATGGAATTCATGAGTCCCATGGCCATTCCTTGTCCAAAAAGATCCAAATAAAGACTTGAATCAAGAACAAAGTCTGACTTTCTTGGTAGAAGGAAGGTCACTTTTTTCTTAATATAGTAAAGACAGAGAATTGCCGAAAGTCCTTGAGAAATAATCGTTGCCAAGCCTGCTGATTGAACCCCAAGATGGAGTTGTGTAATAAAGAAAAGGTCTAAAACGATATTGACCAAAGCTGAAAAAATCAAGAAATAGAGGGCTGTCAGACTATCACCAACTGCTCTGAGGAGACCTGCACACAGATTATAACCCAAAGTTATCCCAACACAGGAGACAATCATTGAAATATACTGGTAGGACTGCCCGATGATAGAAGCAGGTGTCCCTAAAAATCTTAGCAAAGGATAAAGCCCAAAATGTCCTATAATCATAACCAAGGCACTTAAGCCCAGACCGATGACAACTGTGGCCGCAACAGACTGACGAAGTTTCCTAAAGTCTTGGGCACCGTAATAACGTGCGATAACAACTCCCATACCATTTCCAACACCTAAGGCAAATCCGATAACCAAATCAAAAATAGCAGAAGAAGCTCCTACAGCAGCCAAAGCATTTGGCCCTAGAAAGCGTCCCACAATCATGACATCCGCAGTATTGTAGAGTTGCTGGAAAATATTGGATATCAGAATTGGTAGGGCAAAGATTAAAAGAGACCGCAAAATAGGGCCTCGTAAAAGATCAACTGACGAATTTTTCATAGAACTATTATAACAAGATTGTAATTGTGAAACAATGACAAAAAGCCATCCTAGGATGACTTTCGACAATTTTTTAGATAGCGGCTAAGTATTTGTGTCATATGGTTGTAGCCCGCCGCAATCATTGGAATCTGTAAGTAAATATAGGGTAGGGTGTACTGGCTTTTAGTTTCTGATATGAGGTGGAAGAGGATGCCCCCAAAGAGATAGAGAAAGGCATAAAGTCCCAATGTTGCTCCGTCCCCCATTCGTTTATAAGTGAAAGCGTAGTAGAACACACCACCAAGATATAGGACTAGGAGATAGCCTTGCATATAGGTTACGAAAAAGAGATGCAGGGTCCCATCGTGATAGATGGAAGTCGCAAACCTATTCCACAAAGGCTGAAACTTGTCTTTACTTGGGCCATTCCAGATGGACTGGAAGCTTCCCTCTGTCCAAGAACTGATAAACTTGGTACTGAAAAACCAACTGGCTTCATCGGGATGTGCTAGGAGATACTGAACACGCTTATCAAAAAGGTGATTGGCACTTTTTTCAATCTTTTCGATATTGCCCTTTTTCTTGGCGTAAATGTCACGAACATAGCCGGTATACCATCCTGGCATGCGTTTAGAATCGGGTTTGTCCTGTAAGCCCATAGCCAGCCAAGCAATCTGAGGTGTTCCAGGAATTTTTTGGTGGGTGGTAATCTCGTAGTAACTGGTCGTCGCCTTATGCAAACTCATAGGAAAGGCAAAGAAAGCTAAGACTAAAAGCAAATAGCGGTAACGTTTCTCTCTCAGAGTCAATAGTATCAAAATACCAGATAGCGCAATGATGAGAATGATGTTATTGCTCCTTACCCAGTAGGCCAAAGATAGCATGACAACTGAAAGAATCGCATTCCTAGCCTTACCACGTCTTAAATAACGTAGAAAGAAGAGAATGGCAAAACTAGAAAAGAACAACCCATACATAAGTCCATAGGCAAACATAATGTTAAAGACTAGGGGTAAGAAACCAAAGCTCATGATGACAGCCAAACGACTAACTAAAGGCCTCGTAAACAGTTCATCCGTGATTTTCCAAGTAGCATAGTTCATACCAATGACCATGCCAAGATTCAATACATAGAAAACAGAGATAACTGGTAAAGGAATCAGATAGAGAACCAAGCGTTCAAAACTGAGCAACCCCAACTGATGCGGATAGCGGTAGAAGTAGGCTCCTGGTTTTATTAAGGAGAAGTCGCCAGCATTGAACTGGACCGCCCCTTTAAAGACAGTACCTGCATCGTCTCGACCAGCAAAACTGGTAAGAAAAATCAAAAGTAGGCCAAAACTCACAAAGCAAACGGAAAAAAAGATGAAAATCTGCTTTGTTGTCAGTTCCTTTAAGATCTTGGGCCAGAGAAGGGTCAAAAGCAGAATGGCCCCACCTGAAACATAAACATACCAAGGAACGCTACTAATCTCTGCCCACTCAAAGTATCCCGTCATCATGGTCGTGCGAATGAGTAAAGCCGTCACAAATAATAGTCCAAAGACTAAGAGCCCCACATAGCGCCCTAACCATTCTAAAACAGAACTCGTATATGACATAAGAGCCTTCATCCTGAAAGTCTCCTTTAATATAGGTAATTACCCTTATAGTTTAGCACAGTCGTCGAAAAAATGTAATGAAATCAAGAAGAAAATCTCATTCATCAACGAAAGAAATTGCTCTAATGAAGACATAGAAAAACTCTCTCGTTTCTAAAACAAGAGAGTTTGATTTTATAAAGCAGATTACTTCATTCGCATACTATCAATTTTTTCTTCAGTCGGTGTGACACGTAAGGTCTTTTGTCCCGTATAAGTTACAAATCCAGGTTTACCGGCTGTTGGTTTGTTAAGTTTCTTAACATCAATCATATCGACTTGAACCAAGTTTGACAGACGTGCCTTAGAGTAGTAGGCTGCCAATTCAGCCGCATCAGTCTTGACCTCGTCAGTTGGGTTAAGATTGTCCTTGATAACCACGTGACTACCTGGGATATCCTTGGCGTGGAACCAGAGCTCACCCTTTTTAGCCATCTTGAAGGTCAACTCTTCATTTTGCAGGTTGTTACGACCAACCATGATAATGGTCTTGCCATCAGAAGCCAGATACTGTTCAGGTTTCTTACGTTTGTGGCGCTTGTCAGTTGAACGACGCTTTATAAGCCAGCCTGAACAAGCTCCTCACGAATATCCTCGATTTCATCCATGTTAGCTTGTGAAAGACTGAATTCAACACTTTCCAAATAATCAATAGTCTGCTTGGTTTCCTCAATCAAACCAGTTAAGTGCTTAACAGCTTCCTTGAGTTTCTGGTATTTCTTGAAGTAACGCTGAGCATTTTGGTTAGGCGTTAGGGCCACATTTAGGGGAATTGTAATCTTTTCACCAGTGTAGTAGTTGTCTAGCTCGACACTATCCTTGTCGTTTGGCACCATGCTAAGGTAGGTGGTCAACAGTTCACCTTTTTGACGGAACTCCTCAGCATTTTCAGTCGCCGCAAGCTCTTTTTCCTGTTTAACAAGTTTCTTCTTGTTTTTTTCCAGCTCATTTTGCACACGGTGGATCAAATCACTAGCCTGTTGAGCCACACGGTCACGCGCCGCCTTGTCCAAATAGTAGTAGTCCAATAGCGCTGACAAGGTTTCGAACTCAGGTTGGTCCTGGCTATCAGCAAATTTTACAGCTGAAAATGCCTTAGCCGTTAGGTTTGGCTCTACTTCACGATTGAAGAAGGCACGGAAATTCTTGAGCTTATCAGTCTCAAGTAAAGCTGATAATTCATTGGCCGTGTCGCGCCCCAAACCTTGGAAAAGTTTTTGAAGGTTTCTAGCTGACAAATCCTCGGTTTGTAGGATTTCAAAGAGCTTTTCGTCTGCAATGTCAAATGGATTCTTGGCGTCTGTCTTAGGTGGAGCGATATAGGTAGAACCAGGCAGAATAGTACGGTAACTATTTTGTGAGAAACCAACATGCTTGATAGACTCGATGATTTTGCTCTCGTTTTTGTCAATCAGGATAATATTGGAGTGTTTCCCCATAATTTCCATGATAAGAGTAACCTTGACGCTGTCACCGATTTCGTTTTTGTTTGACACGGAAATCTCAAGAACACGGTCATTTTCTACCTGCTGGATATCCTCGATAACCGCTCCCTGAAGGTATTTCCGCATAATCATGGTATAGGTATTTGGATTCTGTGGATTTGGCAAGTCAGCCTTGGTCGTCTGAATACGCCCAAAGACAGGGTGAGCCGAAAGCAGAAGCTTGTAATTCTGACGATTGTTACGAATGGTCAGGACCAACTCACGTTCAAAAGGCTGATTAACTTTCTGGATACGCCCGTAAAGCACCTGCTCACGTAGCTCAGTGGTCATATGATGAAGAAAAAAGCCGTCAAAAGACATGGTGTACTTCCTTTCTATATTTTGTTAATAATCGTTTTTTTAGTTGTGATAAAGCATAAAACGCTTAACCATTATAGCATAAAGCCTGTAGAAATGCTTGGGGCGGGTCGAGAATCTAGACTTATTATTTTAATGTCGTATAAATTGTCATGAAAAATTGTATGACATAAGTAGCTAAAAATCATATTAAAATTCTTCATACATTCTTTTGAATTTACATCTAACTTGTGGTATCATTTAATATGCTGAAAATTAAAGGAGCATTAAATGAACGATATTAAAAAGATATGCAATGCGACTAATTTGAAATACCTAGCTGTTGCACTTATGTTTGGACCAAATCTATCAGATGTTCGGGAGTATGGGGGCACCTATATGGTTGACGATGTTGGGACGCCTGGCTTTCCCGATTTTCCTCTTTCTTGCTGCTGATAGTTTTCACTATACACACGATCGTATGGCTTTTCTCAGGCGGTTGCTTTACATGAGTTGGTTTATGACCATTGGCAACGCCATCATTGGTAGTATTTTTCATAATGGTAGTATCGGTTTAACCAATAATGCCTTCTCAACTTTCTTTATTACTGGAATTTTTATTTACTCTTGGGATTTATTGTCTAAGGGACTTCGCGATAAATCGAACAAGGAGTTAATTCAAGGGATTGGTGTCTTTCTCTTGCCGATTCTTTCATCTATTCCAGTTGTAATTCTTGCAGGCATATTTGAAACCCCACATGCAAACCCACTCCTTGTGCAGATTGTTGCCTTTATCTTGTCACTAGTTCCAAGTATTATCATGGTTGAGGGTGGCTTTGTGATGGTTATTCTTGGTTTGCTATTCTATATCTTCCGAACCAATCGCATCGCTCAAATCATTGTCTTAGCTGTTATTTCAGTGATTGCCCATCTCTTTGATCCGACAGGTGTGCAGTGGATGATGGTTTTTGCTGCGATTCCTATGTATTTCTATAATGGTAAGCGTGGTAGTGGTAACAAGAATTTCTTCTATATTTTCTACCCAGCCCATATTTATCTCTTGTGGATCCTAGCAAGTTTGTTTAGATAAAATGACAAAGACAGTCCTTGTGCTGTCTTTTTTCATGCTGAAAGTCCGTTTTTATAGTTTGTTTCCTGCTTCTAAAACTGCTATAATTTAAGGCGTAATAGAATCATGCGATAAGTAAATTGGAGGTATATCATGACAAAAGTAGCAGTAGTATTTGCGGACGGATTTGAAGAAATCGAAGCCTTGAGCCCAGTGGATGTCTTCCGCCGAGCAGGATTTGACTGTAGCATGCTTGGACTTGAAAATGGGTCAGTGACTGGCTCACATGGGATTCAAGTTGCGATGGATGGCGTATTTGATGGCAATTTTGCGGATTATGACTTGGTGGTCCTTCCTGGAGGTATGCCTGGATCAACTAATCTACGCGACAACGAAACTTTGATTGCCTCTCTTCAAGAGGCTGCAAAAGCTGGAAAATACGTTGCTGCCATTTGTGCTGCACCAATTGTTCTCGAACGTGCTGGTCTTCTTGAAGGGCGTAAATTCACATGTTTCCCTGGCGTAGAGGAACAAATTGCATCTGGCGAGCATCAAACTGACTTAGTTGTCGTGGATGGCAATATTGTCACTAGCCGTGGTGCCGGAACAGCATTAGCTTTTGCTTATGCCTTGGTTGATTTGTTGGGTGGCGATGGTCAGCAGTTGGCTCATACTATGGTTTACGACAGATTGTTTAAATAATGTTTTTTAGGGCTCTTGTTCAAGAACTCTAGCACCTCTTGTTAGGAATGTTGACAATTTATTTACCCCTATGAGATGATAGAGAACGTATCTAACAGAGGACCTAGTTATAGGCTGGAGAGACCTTAGCTTAATTTTATAAGCTTTGGTTTTTTCTTTTCTCCTTTGACATCCATCTTGAAAACGGTTATAATAATCACAAAATAACCTTTAAATGAGTCCAGAGAGGCTTGAAAGGTCGGACAGGTGAAAAAACAGGGTTCTCCTGTGATTTTTTGTGCGACCTTGCCATGTGGCGAGGTTTTTTTGATGACAGTTTGCAGTTTAGAAAGGGTTGTCATGATTTTAGTTGAAGATTTAACCATTGTAAGTCAGCGTGAGATTGCACCTCGTATTTTCGAGATGGTGCTTCAGGGAGAGATGGTTGCAGATATGCAGGTTGGGCAGTTCGTCCACCTCAAGGTGCCAGACCCAAGTAAGCTCCTTCGTCGTCCGATTTCCATTTCAGAGATTGACTACGACAAGAAAGAGGCAACCATTGTCTATCGTGTGGAGCGTGAGGGAACAGCCATTCTGTCTAAGATGGTAGCTGGTCAAACCATTGATACTATGGGCCCTCAGGGAAATGGTTTTGATATTTCCGTTGTCGATGCTGGGCAGAAAGCCCTCCTTGTTGGTGGAGGTATCGGTGTGCCACCTTTGGTTGAGACGGCTAAGCAGTTGAAGGCTAAAGGTGTTGAAGTTGTATCGGTAATTGGTTTGCCAATAAGGATGCCGTCATCTTGGAGGACAAGCTCAGAGCTTGTGGTGATGTTTATGTGACCACTGATGACGGTTCATACGGTATCAAGGGTTACGTTTCGACAGTTATTGATGGTTTCGACTGGACTCCAGATGCCGTTTACAGTTGTGGAGCTCCAGGCATGCTTAAATATGTCGACAGCAAGTTTGAAAATCATCCTCATGCCTATGTTTCTATGGAAGCTCGCATGGCTTGTGGTATGGGTGCTTGCTATGCCTGTGTGGTTCACGTTAAAGGGGAGTCGGATGCTAAAAATCTTCGTGTTTGCGAGGAAGGGCCAGTCTTCCCTACTGGAAAAGTCATCGTCTAGGAGGTTACCATGTCAGAGACTAAATCAGAAAATCGTTTAGCTATTAGCCTTCCAGGGCTCCACTTGAAAAATCCTATTATCCCAGCCTCAGGTTGCTTTGGTTTTGGTCAAGAGTATGCCAAGTATTATGATTTGGACAAACTAGGTTCTATCATGATTAAGGCAACGACTGCCAACCCACGCTTCGGTAATCCAACACCCCGTGTGGCTGAGACACCATCAGGCATGCTTAATGCCATTGGACTGCAAAATCCAGGTGTTGATGCTGTCTTGTCTGAAAAACTTCCTTGGTTGCAGGAGCATTATCCTGAGCTACCAATCATTGCCAATGTAGCTGGATTTTCTAACGAAGAATATGCGGAAGTCTCTCACAAGATTTCCAAAGCAAGTAACGTCAAGGCAATCGAGCTCAACATCTCCTGTCCAAACGTGGACCATGGCAATAACGGCCTTCTCATCGGACAAGTCCCAGAGCTTGCCTATGCAGCCGTAAAAGCCAGTGTTGCTCACTCTGATGTGCCCGTCTATGTCAAACTGACACCAAGTGTGGCTGACATCACGAGTGTCGCTAAAGCAGTCGAAGATGCCGGTGCGACTGGTTTTACCATGATTAACACCTTGGTCGGAACACGCTATGACTTGGCTACTCGCAAACCTATCATTGCCAATGGCCAAGGTGGCATGTCAGGTCCAGCTGTCTTCCCAGTAGCCCTCAAACTCATCCGCCAAGTCGCTCTAGCATCAGACCTTCCAATCATCGGTATGGGTGGCGTCGACAGTGCCGAAGCGGCTATCGAAATGTTCATCGCTGGTGCCTCAGCCATCGGTGTCGGAACAGCCAACTTCGCAGATCCATATGCCTGCTCTAAAATCATTGACCGACTCCCTGAAGTCATGGACAAGTATGGCATTACAACACTTGAAGACTTGCGTAAGGAAGTTCGAACAGACTTGTTGGGGAAATAAAAGATAAATAGCATTTTTAAGGAATTTAACAAAGGTATAATTACTTTCATCCCCCTTTGACATTCCCTTATAAAAGCGCTATAATAGAAAAAATTGAACTGAACCTTTAATCGAGTCCAGAGAGGCGAGAAAGGTGTACTGAGATGCTACGGCATCACTAAAGGGTAGGGACTGCCCTATTTTCGTGCAACCTTCGCTGACTGGCGGAGGTTTTTTGTGTGAAAGGATATAAGAAATGAGAGAAAATCGTCCTGTTATTGCCCTTGATTTCCCGACTTTTGAGGATGTGAAGGCTTTCCTTGCTAAGTTTCCTGCTGATGAAAAGCTCTATGTGAAGATTGGTATGGAACTTTACTATGCGGCTGGTCCAGAGATTGTTCGCTATGTTAAAGATCTTGGCCATAGTGTTTTCCTTGACCTTAAGCTTCACGATATTCCAAATACTGTCAAATCTGCAATGCGTGTTTTGTCTAACCTTGGTGTTGATATGACAAATGTGCATGCGGCTGGTGGTGTGGAAATGATGAAGGCTGCGCGTGAAGGCTTGGGTGATGGTCCAATCTTGATTGCTGTAACTCAGTTGACCTCTACCTCTGAAGAGCAGATGCGTGATTTCCAAAATATCCAAACGACACTTCAAGAATCAGTGGTTCATTATGCTAAAAAGACTGCTGAAGCAGGTCTTGATGGTGTTGTTTGCTCAGCACACGAAGTCGCAAAAATCAAAGACGCAACAAATGAAGATTTCGTTTGTTTGACACCTGGTATTCGTCCAGCAGGAGCAGCGGTTGGTGACCAAAAACGTGTCATGACACCTGCCGATGCGCGTCAAATTGGTTCAGATTACATTGTTGTTGGTCGTCCAATTACACAAGCTGATGATCCAGTAGCAGCTTATCACGACATCAAGGCTCAATGGATCGGTCAATAAATTTTCAAAAAGACCTTATTTCATAGGAAAATAGACCGAATTAGGTTATAATAAAGAATAGAAAACGCTTTACGGAGGATAATAATTATGACATTAGCATCACAAATCGCATCTGACTTGCTCGATATCAAGGCTGTTTACCTTAAACCTGAAGAACCATTTACATGGGCATCAGGAATCAAATCACCAATCTACACAGACAACCGTATTACTTTGTCTTACCCAGAAACTCGTACACTTATTGAAAATGGTTTTGTGGAAAAGATTAAAGAAGAATTCCCTGAAGTAGAAGTGATTGCAGGTACTGCAACTGCTGGTATTCCTCATGGTGCGATTATCGCTGACAAGATGAACCTTCCATTTGCCTACATCCGTAGCAAACCAAAAGATCACGGTGCTGGTAACCAAATCGAAGGTCGTGTGGTTAAAGGCGAAAAAATGGTTGTTGTTGAAGACTTGATTTCAACTGGTGGTTCAGTACTTGATGCTGTAGCAGCTGCAGAGCGTGAAGGGGCTGATGTTATCGGTGTTGTGGCTATCTTTACTTACGAATTGCCAAAAGCTGAGAAAAACTTTGCGGATGCTGGTGTGAAATTGGTTACTCTTTCAAACTACACTGAGTTAATTAAAGTCGCTAAAGTTCAAGGTTACATCACAGCTGACGGACTTCAACTTTTGAAGAAATTCAAAGAAAATCAAGAAACTTGGCAAGACTAATTATCAAGATTTAAGGCGGAACGTTTTAGGCGTTTCGCTTTTTTTAGTATAATTTAGGAAAAGATAAGCAGGGAGAGTATATGATGACAATTAATGAGTGGTCAGATGCAACTACAATGGCTGAAGCCGTGCAAAATAAGACGGTCAGTCCCCGAGAACTAGTAAAGGATACTATAAGTGAAGCGGAGAGGACAAATACTAAATCAATGCTATCGTCAGTCAACGTTACGAGAAAGCTTTAGAAGAAGCAGAAACTAGAGACTTTTCAGATAAACCTTTTGCTGGTGTCCCAATTTTCCTAAAGGATTTAGGTCAGGAGCAAGCTGGTGAGCCGTCAACAGCGGGTTCTCGCCTATTTACAAGTTATCGGGCTAAGGAAACGGATAACTATGTTAAGAAACTTGAGGAATTGGGCTTTATTATTTTAGGGCGTTCTAGCACTCCTGAGTTTGGCTTCAAAAATATCAGTGATGCTCAGATTCATGGTCCTGTCAATCTACCTGATGATGTGAGGCGTAATGCTGGTGGCTCAAGTGGCGGTGCGGCTGCTATTGTGAGCTCTGGCCTTTCTCCTTTGGCCCCAGCTAGTGACGGTGGGGGCTCTATTCGAATTCCAGCTTCCTTTAACGGCCTAATCGGTCTCAAGCCTACTAGAGGACGAATTCCTGTCGGTCCTGGTTCGTTTCGTGGATGGCAGGGAGCCTCTGTCCAGTTTGCTTTGACTAAGACTGTTCGTGATACAAAACGCTTGCTTTATCATATGCAGACGTGTCAGATGGAAAGTCCCTTTATCTTGCCCAAACTTGACAAAGATTCTTTAGGACAACCAGTCAGACCTTTGAAGATTGCTTTTTTGACTGTATCTCCTATCGGTGGTAAGGTATCAGAATCTGCTATTGCGGCGACAAAAAAGGCTGCTAGAGCATTAGAAAGTCTAGGACATCATGTCCATGAAATCACCCATCAGCCCTTGAATGGGATTGAAGCTATGCAGTCTTACTACATCATGAATAGTGTAGAGACGGCTGCCATGTTTGATGGTATAGAGGCTGGTTTGGGACGTCAGATGACGCTTGAAGATATGGAGTTAATGACTTGGGCTATTTTCCAATCTGGGCAAAAGATTCCCGCTAAAATTTACTCTAAAATTCTATCCCAGTGGGATCAGTATAGTCATCAGATGGCAAATTTTCATGAGTCTTACGATATTCTTCTGACACCAACAGTTGCTGATGTGGCACCTAAGCATGGACAGTTTACCCTCTCTGAAAACTTACAAAATCAACTCAAACATATGGCTGATTTTGACTGGCCAAAGCAACAGGAACTTATTTGGGAAATGTTTGCGGACAGCTTAGACTGGACACCTTTTACTCAACAAGCCAACCTGACGGGACAACCATCAATTTCTTTACCTGTCTATCGAGATAAGCAAGGTCTTTCACTCGGTGTTCAATTAACAGCTGCTAAAGGAAGAGAGGACCTTCTCTTACACTTGGCCCAACAGATGGAAGAACGTTCGTTTTTAGCTAGACATTCTCATTTCCGGTTCAATATTTTGTGAAACCCTTTCAAATAGTGTAGGCTAAGATTATAAGTTTTTAACTTAACTTCATTTTTTAAGGAGAGACACATAGATGAAAAAGAGATTTTTCGCCGTATTTAGCCTAATTTTGGCTGCGGTCTTTTTGGTTGCCTGCTCGTCACAGAGTACAGGTGAGAAGAACTGGGAAAAGATTGAGAAACGTGGTAGCATCAAGGTTTCGACTGCTGGAACTCTTTACCCACAAAGCTACCACGATGATAAGAACAATTTGACTGGTTATGACGTTGAGATTCTCAAAGAAGTTGGAAAACGCCTTAAGTTGAAAATTGACTTCACGGAGATGGGCGTGGATGGCATGCTTACCGCTGTAAATAGTGGTCAAGTAGATATCGCTAACTACTCACTCGAAGATGACAACAAGAACGTTAAAAAATTCTTGCGTTCTGAACCATACAAGTATTCATTTACATCCATGGTAGTCCGTGAATCAGATAATTCAGGAATTTCTTCATGGAAGGACCTCAAAGGCAAGAAAGCAGCCGGTGCTGCAAGTACCAAGTACATGAAGATTGCCAAAAAAATGGGTGCTGAACTTGTCGTATATGACAATGTTACCAATGACGTTTATATGCAAGACTTGGTAAATGGTCGTACAGACGTTATCGTCAATGATTACTATTTGCAAAAGATGGCAGTAGCCGCTATCAAAGACAAGTACCCTGTTAAGATCAACGATGGTATCTACAGTAACCCTTACTCAACAAGCTTTACTTTCTCATTGAAGAATAAAACCCTTCAAGAAAAAGTCAACAAAGCTATCAAAGATATGAAGAAAGATGGTACCCTTACCAAGATTTCAGAGAAGTTCTTTGCTGGTCAAGACGTTACAAAGAAAACGAAAGTTGACTACACTGAGATTGACATCTCTGACGTTGAATAATATGAGCGATCCGATTGGATCGCTTATTTGCTAAAGAAATGTTTAGAAAGATAGACTTATGATTATTGATTTTTCACTGATTCTAAAAAGCATTCCCTATGTCCTATCAGGTTTGCCCTATACTTTGGGGATTTCCCTTTTAAGCTTTATGGTGGGGAATGTATTTGCCATCATCCTTGCCTTTATGCGGATGTCGCAAAAACCTTGGTTGAAGTATCCTGCCCGTGTTTATATTTCCATCATGCGTGGGGTCCCTATGTTGGTCGTGCTCTTCATTCTTTATTTTGGTTTGCCTTACATTGGTGTTCAGCTGCCTGCCCTTCTTTGTGCCTTTATTGGTTTCTCTTGTGTTAGTGTGGCTTATATGGCAGAGATTTTCCGTTCATCCATAGCTGCCGTAGATAAGGGGCAGTGGGAAGCCGCTCGCTCTCTGGGGCTTCCTCAGAAGTCTATTATCCGTCGGATTATCTTACCTCAGGCCATGCGTATAGCGGTAGCACCACTTGGTAATGTCATTATCGACATGGTAAAGAGTTCCTCGTTGGCGGCTATGATTACAGTGCCTGACATTTTCCAAAATGCTAAGATTATCGGTGGGCGTGAGTATGACTACATGTCTATGTATATCTTAATCGCTATTATTTACTGGACTTTGAGCTTTACTCTAGAGTTACTTCAAGGCTATCTTGAAAAACGTTTAGCCACCTATTGATTTTTTGAAAAAATTGTTTGAATATCTAATAAAATGTTGAGATTTATTTAATTCTAATCTTATAAATGTGGTATAATAAAAGCGATTTAAAAATCAGAAAGGTATTTTGGAATGAAGAAGAAAACAGTCGTCGCAACGACCCTATCAACCCTACTTGTCTCAACTGCCATCTTGGCCAATGCTGTCCAAGCTGACGAGGTAGAAACTCATGCAGCTGTTACAGCGCCAAGCACTGAAGTAGTAGCTACAGAGGCAACTACCAATGCAACATCTACTGTAGCAACAACTGCATCTAGCGAGTCTGCAGCACCAGTTGCTAGTTCAACATCAGTTGTTACTGCTTCAACAGCTGAAACAAGCGAAACACCCGTTGCTACAGCAAGTGAAACTGCAACTGCAGCCGCAACTCCTACAACAGAAGTCGTGACAAATGCTAGCACAAGTGCCAGCAACGACACCGTAACTGTCCTTCACACCAACGATGTTCATGGTCGTATGGTTGAAGATGATCGTAATGGGGTTATTGGTGATGCTCTTTTGTCTGGTATTGTAAATGATTCTCGTTCAAAAGGAACAACCCTTGTCTTTGACTCTGGGGACTCATTCCAAGGTCTTCCGATTTCAAACAGTTCTAAGGGTGAAGACATGGCAAGCGTCATGAATGCTGTTGGTTTTGATGCCATGACAGTGGGGAACCATGAATTTGATTTTGGCCTTGATCAATTGCGTCGTTTGAGCAAACAAATCAATTTCCCAATCATCACATCTAACGTATATGTAAATGGCGTACGTCTTTTCCAACCATCTACAATCGTTGACAAAACACCTGGTGTTGATGGAGATGAAGTAGTCGTTATTGGTGTCACTACACCTGAGACAGCTACTAAGACACACCCACGTAATATCACTGGTGTCTCTTTCACTGATCCTATTACTGAGGTTAAGGCTGTTGTTGACCAAGTGGAATCAAATGCCCGTGCCGAAGGTAAGGAATACAAGACTTATGTTGTCCTTAGTCACTTGGGGATTGATACAACAACTCCAGTTGAATGGCGTGGATCAACTTTGGCAGAAGCTCTTTCAAACTATGCACCTTTGAAAGGAAAACGTGTTCTTGTCCTTGATGGTCACTCACACACTCTTCACACAGCAACATACGGCGATAATGTCACTTACAACCAAACTGGTAGCTACCTTAACAATGTCGGCCGCGTCGTTTATAATTCTGACCGTGTCTTGTCACATGGCGTGATTTCACACGACGAAGCTAAGAAGAATTATAAAGTTAACCCAACAGTTAAAACTATGATTGATGACATCCAAGCTAAGTACAAGGCAGATTCTTCAAAAGTAGTTATCGAAAATAGTCCAGTTAAACTTAGCGGTGACCGTATGGATGTTCGTGTTCGCGAAACTAACCTTGGTAATGTTGTCGCTGATGCTCTCTTAGATTACGGACAATCAGCCTTCACACACAAGTCTAACCTTGCCGTAACAAACGGTGGTGGTCTTCGTGAAACAATTGCCAAAGACAAACCAATCACTAAAGGTGATATCATTGCCGTTCTTCCATTTGGTAACTCAGTTGCTCAAATTCAAGTGACAGGTCAAAATATCCATGATATGTTTGTCAAATCTCTTGGTTCTATTCTCCAAGTTGACGAAAGTGGTAAAACTGTTCTAGATGAAAATGGTCAACCTCTTCTTGAACCATCTGGCGGTTTCCTTCAAGTATCAGGAGCTCGTGTTTATTATGACACAACACTTCCAGCAGAAACGTATCTTGTCAATTGACATTTTTGATCCAGAAACTGGTACCTATAAACCACTCAACACTAATGAAACTTACTACCTTGTAACGAATGACTTCTTAGCTGCTGGTGGTGATGGCTTCACAATGTTGGGAGGTCCTCGTGAAGAAGGTCCTTCAATGGATACCATCTTTGCGGATTACTTGACACATGCAGACCTTTCTAAGTATGCAGTTATCAATCCAAACTCACGTACCATTTCTATTTCAAGTGCTGATTTTGCTGCCTTGAACAAAAAAGAAAACGCAGAAAACCCTACACTTAATCCATTGAGTCCTGTTACGCCATCTAGCGTTGCTGAAGACCTTAAAACAACTAAACCAGTTGTATCTAAAGTAGTAACGACACCTAATGGTAAAGTATTCTTCGTTTCAACAAGAAACGAAGCGCTTAAAGAAACAGGAAAAGTGGCAGAATCTTCTGCTCAAACTGAAGTTCTTCCTACAACAGGTGACAAGGCCTCACACGCTGGGCTCCTCGGACTTGGTATGTTGCTAACTCTCTTTGGACTTAGTGGAAAACACAAAGGTAAAGAGAAATACTAAGAAGTTTCAGAAAAAAATTAGAGTTAACCATTTGGCTAACTCTTTTTGTTTTCTTGTTGTTTCTATGAATCTTTCGATACTGGCTTGGTGTTTGATCGTAGTAGTGTTTAAATTGGCGGTTGAAATTGGATAGGTTGTTAAAGCCAACATTATTGGCAATCTCCAAAACTGGTTTAACACTATTACGGAGCTCTTCACAAGCAGCATTAAGTCTTGCTTGAATGATAAATTCGGTACAAGAGGTACCAGTATGTTGCTTAAAAATCGTCATAAAGTGAGTCTTACTATACCCCATAAGCAATGACAACTTATCAATAGTGAGATTTTCGGCATAATGCTGGTTAATGTAATCAATAATTTCCCGAATTTTTTCATTCTTACGATAATGATCATCTGAAGTCTTTCGCTCTACCAAACGATAGAAGTAGAAGAGGTAGATTAATTCCTCTAGTTTTGACTTGAGAAGAAATTCATAGTGACGATCTTTCTGACGGATCATCTTAAAAATCTCAAAAAGAAGTGCTTTAATTTCCGTATAACCCTCGTCTGACGGTCTTAGACATTGTTTAAACTTAAAATTGGAATTCTGTAAGGGATGAAGATAGCGTAGACTAAGCGGATCCACCAGAGACTGCCCCAACATATCCAAATGAAAATGAAGGGTATCAGTATGATGAGACTGATTATCAATGGGATGAATCGAATGAAGCCCATTAGGACGTATCAAAAAAATATCTCCAGCCTTACTGTCAAAATAGTCATAATCAATATGATAGCGAGCTGTCCCCTCATAAACGTACTGTATCTCAAGCTCAGGATGCCAATGAAATAGAATATCAGGGCGTCCATTTTCGACCATAGTTTCCGCCAGTCGAAACGGAAGCAGATTATCATCAAAATCTATCAAATGTTTAAAATCAGTATCAGTAGCTGCTTGACTCATGATTAACCTTTCAAAATCATAGGATAATACCATGATAGCATTTTCTTTCTTAAAAAGCATGAGTCAATCGTCTTATAGTATTGGTAGTGTTTTAGGTTTACATAATTTTATTTCTGTAGTTATTACATAAACAAAAAAGATGACTAAGCATCTTTTTTACATAAATTTAGTTATGTTTATTTTCCTAGACAGAACTGACTAAAGAGTTGTGTAATGAGTTCATCTGGGGCGGCGTCACCAGTAATTTCTCCTAAAACTTCCCAGGTACGTGTCATATCAACCTGTAAGAGGTCAACTGGCATGCCTAATTCAAGACCTTGATTGACTGCTTCAAGACTTTCGAGAGCTTTTTCAATGAGTGAAATGTGACGAGCATTTGAGAGATAAGTAGCATCTTTCTCCACTAGGCCAGCATTATCAAAGAAGAGCTGATTGATGCGATCTTCGATTTTGTCAATATTTTCATTCTTGAGGACTGAAATTGGAATGACATCTTCGGGAAGCTCTTCCATTTGGATTGCTTGAGGTAGGTCTGTCTTATTTAGAAGAATGATGCGATTGCTATTTGACTGATTTCTAGTAATGTACGGTCTTGCTCTGTTAACGGTTCGGAGCTATTAAGCACAAGGAGAACCAGGTCAGCCTCTTCGAGAGCTTTCTTAGAACGCTCAACACCAATCTTTTCAACCACATCATTTGTGTCTCGAATACCAGCAGTATCGATTAACTTAAGTGGAACACCCTTGATATTAACGTATTCTTCAATGACATCACGAGTAGTACCTTCAATATCCGTAACGATAGCTTTCTCCTCGCGTAGGAGATTGTTAAGAAGACTAGATTTTCCGACATTTGGACGACCAATGATTGCCGTTGAAAGGCCTTCTCGTAGGATTTTTCCTCGTTTAGCAGTGGCAAGAAGATTTTCTAAAAGTGCTTGGAACTCTTGCGTTTTTTCACGGACAAGGGCTGTGGTGACTTCTTCAACATCATCATATTCAGGGTAATCAATATTCACTTCGACTTGAGCCAAGGTGTTAAGGATTTCTTGACGAGTATTGTTAATGAGATCCTTGAGCGAACCATCAAGTTGAGAGACGGCAACGGCCATAGCCTTATCAGTCTTAGCACGAATCAAATCCATGACAGCTTCAGCCTGAGTCAAGTCCACACGACCATTCAAAAAGGCACGTTTGGTAAATTCTCCAGGTTCAGCCATACGAGCTCCAGAACGAATAAGGAGTTGGAGGATTTCATTAGTCACAGCAACCCCACCGTGAGTGTTAATCTCCACGACATCCTCGCGTGTAAAGGTCTTTGGCGCACGCATAACACTTACCATGACTTCATCAATGGTTTCCTCATTTTCGACAATATGGCCGTAATTGATAGTATGTGAAGTAACTGATTCTAGATTTTTTCCTTTGAAAACTTTATTAGCAATGGCGATAGCATCGGTTCCAGATAAGCGAACGATACCGATAGCACCTTCACCTAAGGGCGTTGAAATGGCAGTAATCGTATCAAATTCTTGGTAATTGACATAGTTATTCCTTTGGATTTTTTCTGTATAAGTTTTAAAATGATTTAATTTCATTGTAACGCAAAAGAGCAGTAGTCGCAAGGATTGGTGCTGATAAAGCCAAGAAAAAAGAGCCTGAGCTCTTTTTGTTTATTTGTGGCGTTCAAAGTATGATTTAGTTTCTTTAATGATGATTGGTGAAAGCACTAGGAGGGCAATCAAGTTAGGCAATGCCATCAAGCCGTTTACGATATCTGCAATTTTCCAAACAACATCAAGTGTGAGGTAACCACCAAGAGCAACCATAACCACAAAAATGAGGCGGTAGAGTGGAAGGAATTTCGTTGATTTGAAAATGAATTCGAAACAACGTTCACCGTAGTAAGACCAACCCAAGATTGTTGTAAAGGCAAAGAGAACCAAAGAAAGTGTCAAGGCAATTTCACCAAATGTACCAAAAACAGATGAGAAGGCTGCTTGTGTCATTGGGGCACCTTCTAGGCTACCTGACCATTGACCCGTTACAAGGATAGCAAGACCAGTAAGCGTACAGATGATGATCGTATCAATGAAAGTACCTGTCATTGAAATCAAACCTTGTTCAACAGGTTCTTCGGTCTTAGCAGCAGCTGCAGCGATAGGAGCTGATCCAAGACCTGACTCATTTGAGAAGACACCACGCGCAATACCAAGACGCATTGCAACCATGACTGTCGCACCAGCAAAACCACCAACGGCTGCTTTACCAGTAAAGGCAGATTGGAAGACCGTTTCAAGGACTGGAAGAAGTTGATTAAAGTTAGTAAAGATAACTACAAGAGCTGCTAGGATATAAAGTCCAGCCATAAACGGTACGACTTTTTCAGAAACTTTAGAGATAGATTGGATACCACCAAAAATGATGGCCGCAGTGATAAGTGCAAGTAAGATACTTACAATTTTTGGTGACCAGTCAAAGCTATTTTGAAGTGAAGCGGTGATTGAGTTAACTTGAGAGAAAGTACCAATCCCCAACCATGCAACAAGCACACCTGCAAAGGCAAAGAAGTAGGCCAAAGGTTTAGCAATTGTTTGCCATTTCCCAGAAAAACCGTGTGTAATGTAATACATTGGACCACCAGAAACATTACCTTGGTCGTCAAATGTACGGAATTTAATAGCCAAAAGACCTTCGGAATATTTGGTTGCCATACCAAAGAAAGCGGCAATCCACATCCAGAAAAGGGCACCAGGTCCACCAGTCTTGATGGCAGTAGCTACACCGACAATGTTACCTGTACCGACAGTTGCAGCAAGAGCCGTTGCGAGGGCTGCAAAACTAGAAATATCACCTTCCCCTTTATCTTCAGCAAAGATAAGTTTAAAAGCTTTAGGAAGACGAAGAACTTGCAAAAGACCAAGACGAATTGTAAGGTAAATCCCAGTTCCTACAAGAAGGACCAGAAGGGGTGGACCCCAGACAAAATCATCAATGGTAGTAAAAAAGTCTAACATAAATTTACAATCTCCTTTAACCGAGACGTCAAAAAAGAGGTTTGGCTTAACCAGACCTCTGAGAATACAAAGCTATTACTACAAGTTAAAAAACTTGCGATGCTTTCTGTCCTTTTACCTGAGAGTTTCGGTTGTTACCCCTTGCCCCTTCGGTGTCTTGTTTACAGCTAAGGCTGCTTCAAGATCTCTCCAGAAGTCCGTCAATCACCAGTCATCCTGATGACATCACTCGGTTCTTATTTTATTGTGATTATATCTTATCGAAAAAACCGAACAGTGTCAACACTAATTTTCATCAAAAGTATAAAAATCCGAATATTATTCTTTAGAATGTCTTCCCCCAAAGCTAGAAAAAGCTAAGAATATGGGTAATCTTAAGCAAAGTACTTCCAATAAAAACAAACAATTATCTTCTAAAGTTATTTCAGATCCATTATGAATAGAGTCTGCATTTTCATCTAAAAAATGATAAAATAGTAGAGCTTATTTTTGAGAATGGAGAATATGATGAACCCATTATTAACTGGTATGAATGACAAACAGGCCGAAGCCGTCCAAACAACTGAAGGTCCTTTATTGATTATGGCTGGTGCAGGATCAGGGAAGACACGTGTGCTTACCCACCGCATTGCCTACCTCATTGACGAGAAAATGATTAACCCCTGGAATATCCTAGCCATTACCTTTACCAATAAGGCAGCTCGTGAGATGCGTGAACGTGCTATGGCTTTAAATCCAGCAACTTCAGAAACCTTAATTGCGACCTTCCATAGTATGTGTGTGCGAATTCTTCGTCGTGAAGCCGACCATATTGGCTACAACCGGAACTTTACTATCGTAGATCCTGGGGAACAACGTACTTTGATGAAACGTATTCTCAAGAATCTGAACCTGGACCCTAAGAAGTGGAATGAACGTGCCATCTTAGGGACGATTTCCAACGCCAAAAATGACCTCTTGGATGAAGTGGCCTATGAGCACCAGGCTGGTGATATGTACACCCAAATCGTTGCTAAATGTTACAAGGCCTATCAGGAAGAGCTCCGTCGTAGTGAAGCTATGGATTTTGACGATTTAATTATGATGACTTTGCGTCTCTTTGACAAAAATCCTGATGTCCTCGCCTATTATCAGCAACGTTACCAGTACATTCACGTGGATGAGTACCAAGATACCAACCATGCTCAATATCAGTTGGTAAAACTCTTGGCTTCTCGCTTCAAGAATATCTGTGTCGTAGGTGATGCGGACCAATCAATCTACGGTTGGCGTGGGGCTGATATGCAGAACATCCTTGATTTTGAGAAGGACTATCCTGAAGCCAAGGTAGTTCTCTTGGAAGAAAACTACCGTTCAACCAAGAAAATTCTCCAAGCAGCCAATGAAGTTATCAAGAACAACCGAAACCGCCGTCCTAAGAAACTTTGGACTCAAAATGACGACGGTGAACAAATCGTTTATTACCGTGCTAATGACGAGCGTGATGAAGCTGTTTTTGTTGCTTCAACTATTGATAACATCATTCGTGAAGAAGGTAAGAACTTCAAGGATTTCGCTGTACTTTACCGTACCAATGCTCAGTCTCGTACCATTGAAGAAGCCTTGCTTAAGTCTAATATTCCTTATACCATGGTTGGAGGGACCAAGTTCTATAGCCGTAAAGAAATTCGTGATGTTATTTCTTACTTGAACTTGATTGCAAATCCTGCGGATAATATTAGTTTTGAACGTGTGGTTAATGAACCTAAACGTGGAGTTGGACCTGGTACGCTTGAAAAGATTCGTACCTTTGCCTATGAGCAAAACATGAGTCTCCTAGATGCTTCAGCTAATATTATGTTGTCACCAATCAAGGGGAAAGCGGCTCAGGGCGTTTACGATTTCGCTAACATGATTCTGAACCTACGTGACCAGCTAGATGGGCTAAGCATTACTGAAGCTGTAGAGGCTGTTTTGGATAAGTCTGGTTATCTGGATGCTCTTTCTATGCAACAAACACTTGAAAGTCAAGCACGCATTGAAAATATCGAAGAGTTCATGTCTGTTACTAAGAATTTTGATGAAACCAACACCGATGGTACGGAAGACGAGACTGGTATTGACCGTTTAGGCCGTTTCTTGAACGATCTAGCGTTGATTGCTGATACGGACGATGGTGATATGGAAGCAGCAGAAGTAACCTTGATGACCCTCCATGCTGCCAAAGGACTTGAATTCCCAGTTGTCTTTCTTATCGGTATGGAAGAGGGAGTCTTCCCCTTATCTCGTGCTTCAGAAGACCCAGAAGAACTCGAAGAAGAGCGTCGCTTAGCTTACGTAGGTATTACCCGGGCTGAAGAGATTCTTTTCCTTACCAACGCTAATACACGTACGCTTTTTGGTAAGACTAGCTATAATCGCCCTAGCCGTTTCTTGCGTGAAATTTCAGATGATTTATTACAATATCAAGGTCTGGCACGTCCAGCCAATTCATCATTTGGTGTTCGTTTTACAAAGGAAGAACCTACACAATTTGGTCAAGGCATGAGTTTACAACAAGCACTGCAGACTAGAAAAGCAAATGCACAACCTCAAAGACATACTGGTGCTCAGCCATTTTCAAAAGCTACTGGCGGACTACCTTTTGGTAAGACTTCAGACTCTGGCAATTCAGCTACTGACTGGGAAATCGGAGATATTGCTCACCACAAGAAGTGGGGAGATGGGACCGTTCTAGAAGTAACTGGAAGTGGCAAGACACAAGAACTTAAGATAAAATTCCCAGAAGTGGGACTTAAAAAGGTTTTGGCAAGCGTAGCACCGATTGAGAAGAAATAGAAAGGGACCGAAAGGTCCTTTTAATAAGCCTTCCCTATCACATTGATAAAAAATTTCTATTAGACAGCTAGCTTTTATGGGTGTAGAATGAAGGCAACTTTTGTTTTGGAGGACACCCATATGTCACGAGAATTTTCATTTGAAACCTTACAATTACACGCTGGACAAACACCTGATAAGGAAACAAAATCACGTGCGGTTCCAATTTACCAAACGACTTCATATGTCTTTGACGATGCTCAAGAAGGTGAAGATCTCTTTGCCCTTAGAAAACCGGGTAATATTTACACACGTATTACCAATCCAACAGTAGCAGTACTTGAAGAACGTATCGCAGCCCTCGAAGGTGGTGTTGGTGCCTTGGCTACGGCTTCAGGTATGGCTGCAATCACCTATGCGGTCCTTGGTTTGGCACATGCTGGCGATCATGTTGTTGCTGCGACAACACTCTACGGTGGAACATTCAATCTCTTAAAAGAAACTCTTCCACGCTATGGTGTCACAACAACTTTTGTAGATGTTGACAATCCTGAAGAAATTGAAGCTGCTATCAAAGATAATACCAAACTAGTCTTGATTGAGTCTTTGGGTAATCCGCTCATCAACATTCCTGATTTTGAAAAGATTGCTGAAATTGCTCACAGTCATAAGATTCCATTGGTTGCTGACAATACTTTTGGTACTCCATATCTCATCAATGTTATCTCCCATGGTGTAGATATCGTAGTTCATTCTGCGACTAAGTTTATCGGTGGACATGGAACAACTATCGGTGGCCTTATCGTCGATTCTGGTAAATTTGACTGGGAAGCTTCAGGAAAATTCCCACAGTTGGTTGACGAAGACCCATCTTACCACAATATCAGCTATACACGTGATGTTGGTCCAGCAGCATTTATCACTGCTCTTCGTACACAACTTTTGCGTGACACAGGGGCTGCCTTAGCACCTTTCAATGCTTTCTTGCTTTTACAAGGACTTGAAACACTTTCACTTCGTGTCGAACGCCATGTCGAAAATGCTAAAAAAATCGTAGACTTTTTGGAAAATCATCCAAAAGTTGAAAAAGTGAACTATCCTGGATTGCCATCAAGTCCTTACTATGATTTGGCACAAAAATACTTCCCTAAAGGACCAGGTTCTATTTTCACTTTCCATGTTAAAGGTGGACAAGACGAAGCACGTACCGTTATTGATAATCTTGAAATCTTCTCAGATTTAGCTAACGTTGCTGATGCAAAATCTTTGGTGGTTCACCCTGCAACAACAACTCATCAACAATTGGCAGAAGCAGATTTGTTGGCTTGTGGTGTCACTCCAAATCAAATTCGTATCTCAGTTGGTTTGGAAAACGCAGATGATTTGATTGAAGATTTAAAACTAGCCCTTGATAAAATTTAAGTATTCTGATACTAAATATTTAAACCAGCTCTATAGCTGATTTTTTGTTATACTATCCCTATGAAATTTGTTTTTGATTTGGATGGAACCCTATGTTTTGATGGTATGACTATGTCAAAAGAACTACAAGAGGTTCTTTTAACAGCACCAAAATACGGTCATGAGATTATTTTTGCAACAGCACGCTCTTACAGAGACTGTCTTAGTATTTTGGAGGGAGAATTGAAAAAACTGACAGTAGTTGGCTTAAACGGTGGTGAAGTCTTTCAAGATGAACTATTAGTATCTCAATACACAATACCTTCTAATGCTCTCGGAACGATTGTTAGCTACTGTGATACCTATAACCTCCCTTATTTTATTGATGATACCTTTAATTATGCTATACAAAATCCTGATCAGATTCCTTTCCTTTCAAATGTTGACCCATTAAACAAAGCAAGGATTTTGCCTGTCCAAGAACTTAATAAGCCTATTAAAGCTGTTATTCCACTTGCAGAGCATGAGGATATACGAGAAGATCTTATCTTTAATCTAAACAAACTGGAATGTTTAGACCTTACTTACCATGATATCGAAAGGTGTCTCTACATTAATCTTAAAGGTGTGACTAAGGCTAGTACTGTTTTAAACCACTTTGGTAGAGACTTTGTAGCTTTGGAAATGACCAAAATGATATTTCTCTTTTCAAATATGCTATATATAGTGTGCAAGTTGGCGATTATCCCTATCTGAAAGACTTTGCGGACGAAGTCATTCCTGCAATTAATACAGTGATTGCTGAAAAAATTAAACTACTGTTTGAAAAGTTCTAAACAAATGCTTAGGCTTCTTGCTCTATTTGCAGTACAATAGTAAAAAAGTATTGGAGGATTAACATGCCAACATTTATTGGAAAACCAGTTACAGTAGCAGAAGACAAACAACTTCAAGTTGGAGATACCTTGCGTGACTTTAATTTGACAGCAACAGATTTGACGAAAAAATCACTTTCAGAATTCGATGGTAAGAAAAAAGTTATCTCTATCGTTCCATCAATCGATACTGGTATTTGTTCAACTCAGACACGTACCTTTAACAAGGAATTGTCAGAACTAGATGATACTGTCGTTATTACTATTTCAGTGGACCTACCATTTGCGCAAGCTCGTTGGTGTGGTGCTGAGGGCCTTGAAAATGCCATCATGCTCTCTGACTACTATGATAATAGTTTCGGTAAAGACTATGGTGTCCTTATTGAAGAATGGCACTTGTTAGCGCGTGCCGTTATAGTGGCAGACGCTGACAACAAGATTACTTATGTCGAATATTTGGACAATATCAATACTGATCCAAACTATGAAGCAGCAGTAGCAGCAGCTAAAGCTTATAAAAAGGGGCCCAGGTCTCTTTTTTATTTTGCCTTTCTTACAGTTTTTACTTGCAAAAGTATTAGCTTCTTGCTATTATTGTATAGCAATACTCAATGTGGATAGTGAAATATAAAAAAGGAGATTCAATGTCTGAAAAAGAAAGACCTCAACTGATTATCGATTACGAAGCTAACACAGACAAACTTGTTCGTTTAGGCGATGTTGTCGATCAATTTAAAGGAAAAGCTGTCCCTGCTAAGGCAGAACCTGGCGAATTCGCTGTCATTAATCTATCGGATATGACACCCAACGGCATTGCTTACGATGACCTAAAAACATTTTCTGAGGAACGCCGCAAACTTTTACGCTTTCTCTTAGAAGATGGAGATGTGCTTATTGCCTCTAAGGGAACTGTTCAAAAAGTTGCTGTTTTCGAAGATCAGGGCAAGCGTGAAGTTGTTGCCTCATCAAATATCACAGTATTACGACCTAAGGAAAAACTCCGTGGTTTCTACATCAAGTTCTTTCTTGAGACCGAAATTGGTCGTGCCTATTTGGATTATGCTGATAAGGGAAAGGCTGTCCTCAATTTGTCGACAGCTGACCTCTTGGACATCAAAATTCCTGAAATACCGATTGTTAAACAAGATTACCAAATTGCCGCCTATTTACGTGGTCGTGCCGATTTCCATCGTAAGATGGTCCGTGCAGAGCAAGAGTGGAAAAATATCCAGCATAATGTTACAGAAGCTCTATTTGGGAAATTAACCAAAAGCCAGCAAACTAGGATTTGTTGGTCTTTTTTTATTATTCTCGTGTATAATGGTAGTAGCAAATATGTTATTAGGAGGTCATTATGACTACCAACACCATAGATTTATCACAACCAGTCGCAACAATCATAAAAGAGCATCCAGAGGTTAAGGATTTACTGATTGACCTTGGTTTTAAGCCCTTGTCTAACCCAGCTATGCTAAATACTGTCGGTAAGGTAACCAGTCTAAAAGCTGGCTCCAAGTTAGCTAATATTCCCCTAGATAAAATCAAGAAAACCTTACTATTCAATGGTTATGATGTCATCGGAGACTAATATGGGAAACAATCGTATTCAAATACTCAAAGAAATTCTCCTTGATTTACACCAGGGAGCCAGTCCTGAGAGTGTTCAAGAGCGCTTCAATCAACACTTCAAGGGAGTATCTGCCCTTGAAATCTCTATGATGGAGCATGAACTTATGGCATCTGAAGATGGGGTTACCTTTGAAGATGTGATGAGCCTTTGTAATGTCCACGCTAACCTCTTTAAAGGAGCTATTGCAGATGTGGAGGTGGCAGACGCTGATCAAGAGGGCCACCCTGTCTATGTCTTTAAACAAGAGAATTTAGCCCTACGTTCAGCTATCCTACGTATTCGACGTATCATCGAAAACATTAGTAAGCCTGAAAATGAAGATTTCAAATCTGACCTACTCAATGGGCTTAGACATCAGATGTCTTTATTGGGACAATTTCATAACCATTACACACGTAAAGAAAAGCTCTTCTTTCCAATAATGGAGCGTTATGGTCATGATTCTCCTCCAAAGGTTATGTGGGGTGTAGACGATGACATCCGAAAACTTTTTAGAGCGGCAGAAGCTAAACTAAAGAACTTCCAGATGCTGATTTAGAAGAATTTTCAAAGTCCTTCGAAGCTTTTTCAGAAGAATTTGAAGCTATGATTTTCAAGGAAGAAGCTATCTTACTGATGATTCTGCTTGAAACCTTCACGCAGGATGATTGGCTTTCAATTGCCGAAGAAAGTGATGCCTATGGCTATGCAATTATAAAACCTACAGCCGTCTGGCAACCTAAGCGTGAGCGTTTTGAGGAAGACAATACGGAAACATCGCAAGAACAGTCAGGTCTGAGCACTGACGCACATACGGGCAATACCCGAATTATTGAAACCCCAGAAGGGCAATTCACCATCAGCTTCACCCCAAAACCAAAAACTGAAACTGTCGTAGATAGAGAAACAACGCAACCTTTTGGCAATGGTTATCTTTCTGTGGAGCAGGCCAATCTCATCCTCAATCATCTTCCTTTGGAAATCACTTTCGTTAATAAAGACGATATCTTCCAATACTATAATGATAATGTTCCCGCCAATGAAATGGTTTTTAAACGAACACCTAGCCAAATTGGACGAAACGTTGAACTTTGCCATCCGCCAAAAGTACTTGATAAGGTCAAGAAAATCTTTGAATTACTAAGAAGTGGAGAGCGTGACCAAGTTCCAATGTGGTTCAAATCTGAACGTTTAGGAAAATTCGTCTATGTTACCTATGCAGCTGTTAGGGATGACCAGGGAGACTTTCAAGGTGTCCTAGAGTATGTGCAAGATATTCAACCCTTCTTTGAACTGAAAAGCGATCTTAAAAGAGATATTGATTAAAAAAGCTAGCAGTCCTACGACTGTTTATGACTATAATACTTAGGAGGTTAGAGACTTTGCTCTCTGCCTCTTTATGTTTCTACCTAGCTCTTTAGGTTTGCTTTTGATATAATTGAAAGTATGATTTCAGGAATTATTAATCTAAAAAAAGAGGCTGGAATGACCAGTCATGATGCTGTATTTAAACTACGCAAATATTACAAAAGAAAAAAATCGGACATGGTGGTACCCTTGATCCAGATGTTACTGGTGTCCTACCTATAGCAGTTGGAAAAGCGACTCGTGTCATTGAATACATGACTGAAGCAGGGAAGGTCTACGAGGGAGAAATTACCATTGGCTTTTCGACAACTACCGAGGATGCTGGTGGAGAAATCGTCCAAACTACCCCAGTAACTGAGCTAGATGAAGCCACCGTTGACAAAGCAATGGCTAGCTTTGAGGGAGAAATCACACAAATTCCCCCTATGTACTCAGCAGTTAAGGTCAACGGAAAGAAACTTTATGAGTACGCACGCGCTGGAGAAAAAGTAGAACGTCCACAACGTCAAGTGACCATTACCGAATTTGTCCGTACCTCACCCATCGAGCTAGAAAACGACACTGCGAGATTCAGCTTCCGTGTTGCTTGTAGCAAGGGAACTTATGTTCGTACCTTATCTGTTGATTTGGGTGCTAAGCTCGGCTACGCAAGTCATATGTCTGCTCTTCGTCGAACAGCCTCAGCTGGTCTAACCTTAGATAAGGCACTAACTCTCTCACAAATTTCAGAAATGGTAGAAGCAGGGGATACGTCCTTCCTCCTTCCCATCGAATTTGGTGTTCAGGATCTGCCAGCAGTACAGGTCACTGAAGATGATGCCAAAGAAATCTCATTTGGTCGCTTTATTGCTATTGATAGCCAAGAACCCTTAGTTGCAGCCTTTTTAGGAGACAAAGTTCTAGCCATCATGGAAAAGAGAAATCAAGTTTATAAACCTAGAAAAGTATTAAGTCAATGAAAATAACTTATATTAACGATTATAAAGATATCCATCAGGAAAAGGATACAGTCCTTGTCTTAGGCTATTTCGATGCGCTTCATCGTGGTCATAAGGTCCTTTTTGATAAGGCGCGCCAGATTGCTGACGACAAACAGCTTGAAGTAGCAGTCCTTACCTTTAATGAAAGTCCTCAACTGACTTTTCAACGGTTTACGGATGATCTCCTTCTGCATATTACAGCACCTCAAAGGCGTTGTGATCTTTTTGAAGCCTATGGAACAGATCAGCTTTATTTAACAGATTTTAATAGTGATTTTGCCCGAACGAGTTCAGATGATTTCATTGCTCGTTATATTGATCGTTTAAAAGCTCAAGAGGTTGTTGTGGGCTTTGATTACAAGTTTGGACATCATCGAACAGATGTGGACTATCTTGCCCGTAATTTTTCTGGTAATGTCCATGTCATTGAAGAGCAACAAAGCGATGGTGAAAAGATTTCGTCAACACGTGTACGTCAATTGATACGAGAAGGCAAGGTTAAAGAAGCCAATAAACTTCTTGGCCACGAATTCTCGACACGTGGCATCGTGGTACATGGTGATGCCCGTGGACGTACCATTGGTTTTCCAACAGCTAATTTAGCACCTATTGACAGAACTTTCCTACCTGCTGATGGTGTCTATGTTGCCGATGTGGTGATTGATGGTAAACGTTATCGTTCCATGACCAGCTTAGGAAAAAACGTTACCTTTGGGGGAACAGAACTCCGTCTTGAAGCCAACATCTTTGATTTTGAAGGCGATATTTATGGAAAAACAATTGAAGTTTTTTGGCTGGATTATATCCGTGATATGATTAAGTTCAATAATATAGACGAACTATGCGCTCAACTGGAGGCCGATAAAAAAATCGCGGAAAAGTTTTAAGAAAGCGTAGCCAAAACTAATCAAATAATGTATAATGATTAGGAATGTTAAAGTGAAAGGGGTGTTTGCATGGTAACTTTATTTTTATCACCTAGCTGCACCAGCTGTAGGAAAGCACGAGCCTGGTTGACCAATCATGAAGTTGCTTTTGACGAACACAATATTATCACGAGCCCATTAACTCACAATGAGTTGATGAAGATTTTGTCTTACACGGAAAACGGTACTGAAGATATCATTTCAACCCGTTCAAAAGTCTTTCAGAAGCTAAATATCGATGTGGATGATTTGACCATCAAGGAACTCATTCAATTGATTTCTGAATATCCAAATCTTCTTCGTCGACCTATCATTATGGACAACAAACGCATGCAAATCGGTTTCAACGAAGATGAAATTCGTGCCTTTTTGCCTCGTGATTATAGAAAGCAAGAATTGCGTCAAGCGACCATTCGAGCTGAAATTGAGGGTAACAATGACTAAAGGAAATTATTCCTACCCACTCGATCCATCATGGAGCACTGAGGAAATTACCACAGTGCTTCATTTTTTGAGTCAGGTAGAAAAAGCATACGAGAGCAAGGTTGACCGTGACCAACTCTTGCAAGCCTATAAGGCATTTAAAACCGTTGTTCCAGGCAAAGCGCCTGAAAAGCAACTAGACAAGGCCTTTGAAGAAGCTAGCGGTTTTTCAACCTATCAAGCTGTCAAAGCTGCTAAAGCAAAAGATAAAGGATTTGTATCACTTGGAAAATAAACTGATTTTCGCCAAAGAAATCATCAAAGAAGCTGGTGCTTTTATTAAAGAAAGTTTAAGTAAAACAATCACGGTCGAAGAAAAGACAGCTTTTGATGATTTAGTCACTAATATTGACAAACAAACACAAGATTTACTCGTGGCACGTATTAAATCTGCCTTTCCATCAGACAATATTTTCGCTGAAGAAAATGGCTTGGTGCATAATATCAAGGATGGAAACGTCTGGGTCTTGGATCCTATTGATGGAACGGTCAATTTTATTGTCCAACAAGATAATTTTTGTGTGATGATTGCCTACTATGAAGAGGGGCAAGGAAAATTTGGTCTCATTTATAACGTCATGGCTGATCAACTTTTCTATGGTGGTGGCCAGTTTGATGTGTATTGCAATGACAAATTGCTTCCTGCCTATAAAAATCGACCATTAGACCGGTGCCTAGTCGCTAGCAATGGAGCCATGTATGCTAAAAATTTTCACGGCTTAAAAGACCTTATTGATAAGACCTTGGGTGTTCGTGTCTACGGTGGTGCCGGTTTAAGCATGTCAAAAGTCCTATCTGGTCAAATTTTAGCTTACTTTTCAGTTATTTACCCATGGGACTATGCTGCAGCAAGTATTATGGGAGAAAAATTGGGTTATCACCTTGAGACCATTACCGGAGAACCAGTGGATTATTCTAGTCGTCAAGCTGTGATGCTTGTGCCTAAAGACAGACTTGAAGAAATCAAGGATATTATGGGCTCAGAAAATTAATTTAAAACAAAAAACCATACTGGACAAATCAGAACAGTAAGTTCTCTTGGTTGGTCCAGTTTTTTGATAGAAAGGAAACTATGCAATTTCCATCAGACTTTATAGAAAAATATAATAAGCTCCTTGAAGATGAAGCAGAGGAATTCTTTGCATCTTTTGATCAAGAAGCCGTGTCCGCCTACCGTACCAACCCTCTGAAGAAGCAACAGAAGGACTTTCCTGATGCCATTCCTGAAACACCTTGGGGCCATTACGGTAAAATTTCTGGAAAATCTGCCGATCATGCAACTGGTTTGGTTTATTCTCAGGAACCAGCTGCTCAAATGGTAGCCCAAGTGGCAGCTCCGGCCAAGGAAAGTCGTGTCTTAGACCTGGCAGCTGCTCCAGGCGGAAAGTCTACTCATCTTCTAAGCTACTTAGACAATACAGGACTGCTCGTCAGCAATGAAATCAATCCAAAGCGTAGTAAAATTCTGGTTGAAAATATAGAACGTTTTGGGGCTAGAAATGTTGTTGTGACTAACACTTCAGCTGATAAACTAGCCAAAGTTTTCAAAAATTACTTTGATACGATTGTCTTTGATGGACCTTGTTCTGGAGAAGGAATGTTCCGCAAGGATCCTGATGCCATCCAATATTGGCACAAGGATTACCCTAGTGAACTGGCACAATTGCAGAAGGATATCTTGTCAGACGGTTTGAAGATGCTCGCTCCTGGTGGTCAATTGATCTACTCAACCTGTACCTGGTCTCCTGAGGAAAATGAAGGTGTTGTCGCTTGGATTTTAGAAAATTACCCTGATCTTGAATTAGTAGAAATCCCTAAATGGAATGGCATGAGCGATGGGATTGATTTTCCAGAAACAGCTCGAATGTATCCGCACCATTTCAAAGGTGAAGGCCAGTTTGTGGCAAAATTCCAGGATAAGCGCGTGGCTGAGCAGGCACGTATCAAAGAGGGAAAATCTAACCTAAACAAGGAGCAGAAGCAACTCTGGGAAGATTTTGCAAAAAAACACCTTAAGACTCGTCTAGATGGTTTACTCCAAGTTTTTGGGGACAATCTCTATCTGCTTCCTAAGGGACTTCCAGACCTATCTAAAGTTAAAATCGCTCGTAATGGACTGCATCTTGGTGTCTTTAAGAAAAAACGTTTCGAACCAAGTTTTGCTCTTGGAATTGCGTTAACCTCAGATGAAGTTGTTTCAAGTATAGAGCTAACTCAAGACCAGTTTGCCCAATATGTTTCTGGTAATGTGGTCACTCTAGATCAAGCGCAACCAAACGGTTGGTATCAGCTTTTAGTGGATGGCAATGGATTTGGATTTGCCAAAATCGTTGGAAACACGGTTAAAAACTACTATCCTAAGGGATTGAGATTCCATGTATAAGGGCCTGTAATCAAACTTTAATATGACTTAATTATCTTAAACTTGGTATAATTAGATAGATGTCTTTTTACAGCATATATATAAGACACTATCTTACTTAAGTTACAAAATGTCGGAGGACAAAAATGAAAAAAACAAAAGTCCTTGCAGTGATTATGTCACTGGCAATGGCCATGCTAGTCTTAACTGGCTGTGCTTCTTGGATTGACCGTGGCCAGTCCATTACAGCAGTTGGTTCTACGGCCCTTCAACCCTTAGTGGAGGCGGCAGCAGATGGGTTCGCTGAAAAGAACCCTGAGAATATCGTTAACGTCCAAGGTGGCGGTTCTGGTACTGGACTTTCTCAAGTACAATCCGGTGCCGTTCAAATTGGGAACAGTGACCTTTTTGCCGAGGAAAAATCTGGAATTGATGCCAGTAAGCTTGTTGACTATCAAGTTGCCGTTGCTGGAATTGCAGTGATTACAAATAAAGAAGTCTCTGTCGATAACCTGACAACCGAACAACTTCGCAAGATTTTCACTGGGAAAATCACAAACTGGAAACAGCTTGGTGGTAAAGACCTTGAGATCACTATTATTAACCGTGCAGCCAGCTCAGGATCACGCGCAACTTTCGATGCAGTGATTATGGACGGTAAATCACCAATCCGTACCCAAGAGCAAGATTCTAATGGTATGGTTAAGTCAATCGTTGCTCAGACACCAGGTGCTATTTCATACCTATCATTTGCCTACCTTGATGATTCTGTTAAACATTGAAGTTAAATGGATTTGAACCAAAAGCTGAAAATGTTGCAACTAACGATTGGCCGATTTGGTCTTACGAGCATATGTATACCAAGGGAAAACCGGATAGCTATACCAAACAATTCTTAGATTACATGATGAGCGACGAAGTCCAAGAAAACGTCGTCGCAAAAATGGGTTACATTTCCATCCATAGCATGAAAGTTACAAAGGATGCTGATGGTAACGTCTCAAAGAAGAGTGAGGAGTAAGCATGAAAAATGAAGAATTGGTGAAACAATTAACATCACCCTCTAAAAATTCACGCCTCGAGAAGTTTGGTAAAACAATCACTTTCCTTTGCCTAGCTTTGATTGTTTTTATCGTAGCCATGATTTTACTTTTCGTTGCTCAAAAAGGGCTGGCGACTTTCTTTGTTAATAAAGTTAGCTTGATCGAGTTTCTCTTTAGTGGCGATTGGTCGCCATCTGAAGGCAAGTTCGGAGCTCTTCCAATGATTTTGGGATCATTCGTAGTTACCTTGCTCTCAGCCTTGGTAGCAACGCCATTTGCCATTGGAGCAGCCATCTTTATGACTGAAATTTCTCCGAAAGGGGCTAAATTCCTACAACCAGCTATTGAACTTTTGGTTGGGATTCCATCTGTTGTTTATGGATTTATTGGTCTCCAAGTGGTGGTTCCATTTGTTCGCTTAATTTTTGGTGGAACAGGTTTTGGTATTCTTTCAGGTACCTTTGTCTTGTTCGTCATGATTCTACCAACCGTAACCTTTATGACAACAGATACGCTTCGTGCAGTGCCTCGTCACTATCGTGAAGCTAGTCTTGCCATGGGAGCTACACGCTGGCAAACGATTTGGCGTGTGACACTTAACGCTGCTAAACCAGGTATTTTCACGGCCGTTATCTTTGGTATGGCCCGTGCCTTTGGTGAGGCTCTTGCCATCCAAATGGTTGTCGGAAATTCCGCAGTGATTCCAACTTCTTTAACGACACCAGCAGCGACATTGACATCTGTCTTGACTATGGGAATCGGAAATACAGTCATGGGTACTGTTTCAAACAATGTCCTTTGGTCTCTCGCCTTGGTGCTCTTATTGATGAGTCTTGGTTTCAATATGTTGGTGAAATTCATTACCCGTGAGAGAAAGAGAAATTATGAACGCTAAAAAAATTGATAAAATTGCCATCGGCACACTCTATGTGATTGCTGGCATTATTGTAACAATCCTGGCAGCCTTGATTCTCTATATCTTGGTTCGCGGGATACCACATATCAGCTGGTCATTCTTGACTAGTCGATCATCATCTTACAAAGCTGGTGGAGGAATTGGGGTTCAACTCTACAATTCATTCTTCCTTTTGGTTATTACCCTGATTATTTCTGTGCCTCTTTCTATGGGAGCAGGAATCTTCTTATCAGAATATGCTAAAAAAGGACGACTTACCAACTTTGTTCGTACCTGTATTGAAATCCTTTCTTCACTGCCTTCAGTAGTGGTCGGACTCTTTGGTTACTTGATTTTCGTTGTCCAATTTCAGTATGGATTTTCAATCCTATCAGGTGCCTTGGCCTTAACGGTCTTTAACTTGCCACAAATGACTCGTACAGTTGAAGATAGCTTACGAACAGTCCACCATACCCAACGTGAAGCTGGGCTAGCTCTAGGCTTATCTCGATGGGAAACGATTTTACACGTTGTTGTTCCAGAGGCCTTACCTGGTATTGTTACTGGTATCGTTCTTGCTTCTGGTCGTATTTTCGGGGAAGCAGCAGCGCTTATCTATACAGCAGGTCAATCGGCACCAGCACTTAACTGGAGCGACTGGAATCCGCTTAGTATCTCTAGTCCAATCTCGATTTTCCGCCAAGCAGAAACACTAGCTGTTCACATCTGGAAGGTCAACTCAGAAGGTACGACACCTGACGCCACTGCAGTATCTGCTGGTTCAGCAGCAGTACTCTTGATTTCATTTTGATTTTCAACTTTGGTGCACGTCGTTTGGGAGCTTACCTCCATAAGAAATTAACATCCGCTTAAAGGAGTTATCATGACAAAATACAATTGGGACGAGCGTCATATTATCACCTTCCCAGAGAAGGAGCTCGCTCTTGAAACAAAGGACTTGCATGTCTATTATGGTCAAAAAGAAGCCATCAAAGGTATCGACATGCAATTCGAGAAAAATAAAATTACGGCTCTTATTGGCCCTTCAGGATGCGGGAAATCAACCTTTCTTCGTAGCCTAAACCGTATGAATGATACGATTGACATTGCTAAGGTTACTGGACAAATCCTTTATCAAGGCGTCGATGTCAATGCAAGTAATATCAATGTTTATGAAATGCGTAAACATATTGGAATGGTTTTCCAACGTCCAAATCCATTTGCCAAGTCTATCTACAGAAACATTACCTTTGCTCACGAACGTAAAGGTGTGAGAGATAAGCAAACTTTGGACGAGATTGTTGAGACATCGCTTAAGCAAGCAGGTCTTTGGGATCAGGTTAAAGATGATCTTCATAAATCTGCCTTTACCCTCTCAGGTGGTCAGCAGCAACGTCTTTGTATTGCAAGAGCTATTGCCGTGAAACCGCAGATTCTTCTCATGGATGAACCTGCAGCTTCATTGGACCCTGTAGCTACTATGCAGCTAGAAGAGACTATGTTTGAACTTAAGGAAGATTACTCTATTATCATCGTGACGCACAATATGCAGCAGGCAGCGCGTGCCAGTGATTATACAGCATTCTTCTACCTTGGTGATCTTATCGAATATGATGAAACCAAGAAAATCTTCCAAGATGCTGCCCTACAGTCAACCAATGACTATGTATCAGGACGTTTGGATAGAAAGGAGCACTCATGACTGAACCAATCATTTCAATTAATGATTTATCGGTGTATTTCAATAAGAAAAAAAAGCCCTCAATAACGTGACAATGGATTTCTATCCAAATGAAATCACGGCCCTTATCGGACCTTCAGGATCGGGAAAATCAACCCTGCTCCGTTCTATCAACCGAATGGGAGATTTAAATCCCGAATGGACACTTACTGGTGCTGTTTCATACAACGGTCACAATGTCTACAGTCCTCGAACAGATACCGTTGAACTCCGTAAAGAAATCGGAATGGTCTTCCAACAACCCAATCCTTTTCCAATGTCAATCTATGAAAACGTGGTTTATGGCCTTCGTATCAATGGTATCAAAGATAAGGCTGTTCTTGATCAAGCAGTAGAAGAATCACTAAAGGGTGCTTCAATCTGGGAAGAGGTTAAAGACCGTCTTCATGACTCAGCACTTGGACTTTCAGGAGGGCAACAACAACGTGTCTGTATTGCACGGGTTCTTGCCACGTCTCCAAAGGTTATCCTTCTTGACGAACCAACGTCTGCCCTCGACCCTATCTCCGCTGGTAAGATTGAGGAAACCCTATATAACCTTAAAGACCAATATACCTTGCTGCTTGTTACACGTTCTATGCAACAGGCAAGCCGTATCTCACAACGAACAGCCTTTTTCCTCGATGGAGAACTCATTGAGTATTCATCAACAAAAGACATGTTCCTAAATCCACAACATAAAGAAACAGAAGATTATATTACCGGTAAATTCGGTTAAGAAAGGACAGATTACTAAAACAATTATGATGTTACGAACTCCCTTCGAAGAAGAACTAGAAAAACTCCACAACCAATTTTACGCTATGGGTACAGAGGTTGCAGCTCAGCTTAAGAAAGCTGTACGTGCCTTTATCAGCCATGATCGTGATTTGGCTAAGGAAGTCATTGAAAATGACGAAATCGTCAATAACTACGAAACCAAACTTGAGAAAAAATCGCTTGAAATTATCGCTCTTCAGCAACCTGTATCAAGTGATTTGCGAACAGTTATTACAGCGCTCAAAGCATCTAGTGACGTTGAACGTATGGGTGACCATGCCGTTGCTATCGCTAAAGCAACTATCCGCATTAAAGGTGAAGAACGCCTAACTGAAATTGAAGCTGAAATCAAGAAAATGGGGAAAGCAGTTCGCCACATGGTCGAAGATGCTCTAGATGTTTACTTGAACAGTGACGAAAAACGCGCTTATGAAATCGCAGCTTCAGATGAAATCATTGATAACTATTTCCGTGATATTCAAGCCATGACAGTAGAAGGTGTTCGCAAGAATCCTGATGCTGCCTTCGCTGCCAAAGAATATTTCCAAGTACTTATGTATTTGGAACGTATTGGTGACTATGCCCGCAATCTCTGTGAGTGGGTTGTCTACCTCAAGTCTGGTAAAATCATTGAACTGTAGGCAAAGCTTCCAATCTATGTTATAATGGGTTTGTATTGAATAATTCAGACCCTTTTCTTTGCAAAAGAGTCTGATATCGAAACATTTGTCAGTCTGTTTCGATACGAAAAGTTAGATTAGGAGTATATACGTATGACAGCATCTGTTGCTCGTTTTATCGAAAGTTTCATCCCTGAAAACTACAATCTTTTCTTGGACATTAATCGTTCTGAAAAGACTTTTACAGGGAATGTTGCCATTACAGGTGAAGCCCTTGATAATCATATCTCCCTTCACCAAAAAGACCTTACCATTAGTTCCGTTCTCTTGGATAATGAATCATTGAACTTCCAAATGGATGATGCTAACGAAGCCTTCCATATTGAACTTCCAGAGACCGGTGTTTTGACGCTTGTCATTGAATTCTCTGGTCGTATTACAGATAATATGACAGGGATTTACCCATCATATTACACCTACAATGGTGAGAAGAAAGAAATTATTTCAACGCAGTTTGAATCTCATTTTGCGCGTGAAGCCTTCCCATCTGTTGATGAACCAGAAGCCAAAGCTACTTTTGATTTCTCATTGAAATTTGATGCTGAAGAAGGCGATATCGCTTTGTCAAACATGCCTGAAATCAATAGCCATTTGCGTGAAGAAACTGGGGTTTGGACATTTGAGACAACCCCTCGTATGTCAACATACCTCCTTGCCTTTGGTTTTGGAGCTCTTCAAGGTAAGACAGCGAAAACGCAAAACGGAACTGAAGTTGGTGTCTTCGCTACAGTTGCACAAGCTGAAAACAGCGTTGACTTTGCCCTTGATATTGCCGTTCGTGTCATTGATTTCTACGAAGACTACTTCCAAGTCAAATATCCTATCCCATTGTCATACCATCTGGCTCTTCCTGACTTCTCAGCAGGTGCCATGGAAAACTGGGGACTTGTTACCTATCGTGAAGTTTACCTACTAGTAGACGAAAATAGCTCAGCTGCAAGTCGTCAACAAGTAGCTCTCGTGGTTGCCCACGAATTGGCTCACCAATGGTTCGGTAACCTTGTAACGATGAAATGGTGGGATGATCTCTGGCTTAACGAAAGCTTTGCCAATATGATGGAGTATGTTTCAGTAGATGCCATTGAACCTAGCTGGAACATCTTTGAAGATTTCCAAACAACTGGTGTGCCTCATGCCCTCCAGCGTGATGCTACAGATGGTGTTCAGTCAGTCCACATGGAAGTTAATCACCCAGATGAGATTAATACCCTCTTTGATAGTGCTATCGTTTACGCTAAAGGTAGCCGCCTCATGCATATGCTTCGCCGTTGGTTAGGTGACGAAGCCTTTGCCAAAGGACTTAAAGCTTACTTCGAAAAACACCAGTACAACAACACTATTGGACGTGACCTCTGGAATGCACTCTCTGATGCTTCTGGTAAAGATGTCTCTAGTTTCATGGATACTTGGTTGGAGCAACCAGGTTACCCTGTTGTTAGTGCAGAAGTTGTCGATGATACACTTATCCTTAGTCAAAAACAATTCTTCATTGGTGAACATGAAGATAAAGGGCGTCTTTGGGAAATTCCATTGAACACAAATTGGAAAGGACTTCCAGACACACTCTCAGAAGAGCGTATTGAGATTCCAAATTATAGCCAGCTTGCTGCTGAAAATAATGGAGCTCTTCGCCTTAATACAGCAAATACGGCACATTACATCACAGACTACCAAGGACAACTCTTGGACCAACTCTTAGAGGAATTTGCTAACCTTGATACTGTAAGTAAACTTCAAATTTTGCAAGAACGTCGTCTTCTTGCTGAAAGTGGCCGTATCTCCTATGCAAGCCTAGTGGCTCTTCTTGATCTTGTCGAAAAAGAAGAAAGCTTCTTAATTGCGCAAGCTAAGTCTCAAATCCTCGCTGGTTTGAAACGCTTTATCGATGAGGATACAGAAGCAGAAGTGCACTACAAAGCTTGGTACGTCGTCAATTCCAAAACGACTTTGAACGTCTTGGTTTCGATGCCAAAGATGGAGAGTCAGATGAAGATGAAATGGTTCGTCAAACGGCACTTAGCTACTTGATTCAAGCAGACTATCAACCAGCAGTCCTTGCAGCTGCAAGTGTTTTCCAAGCTCATAAAGAAAACATTGAAAGCATCCCCGCAAGTGTCCGTGGTCTTGTCCTCATTAACCAAATGAAACAAGAAGACAGTCTTACCCTTGTTGAGGACTATGTCAACGCATACGTCACAACAAATGATAGTAACTTCCGTCGTCAACTAACTCAAGCAGTTTCATACCTTAAAAATCAAGAAGGCCTCGACTATGTGCTAAGTCAGCTTAAAGACAAACATGTCGTTAAACCTCAAGACTTGTACCTTTGGTATATGAATTTCCTCAGCAAATCATTTGCTCAAGAAACCGTTTGGAACTGGGCAAAAGATAACTGGGATTGGATTAAGGCAGCCCTTGGTGGTGATATGAGCTTTGATAGCTTTGTCAATATCCCAGCATCAATCTTTAAAACGCAAGAACGTCTTGACCAATATATTGCTTTCTTCGAGCCACAAACAAGTGATAAAGCCTTGGAACGTAATATCTTAATGGGAATTAAGACAATTGCCGCACGAGTAAACTTGATTGAAAAAGAAAAAGCAGCCGCTGAATCTGCTCTTAAAGATTATTAATAAGAAAAACAAGCTTTCCATGAAGGAGAGTTTGTTTTTTGTGCAGAGTAGTTTACATAAATATAGTTATGTATTAAAAAGAGTAATAAAATGACTTTAGCATAATTAAATTTATGTAAACTAAAAAACAACCACTCCAAATAGGAATGGTTGGGATAGCCAATTATAAACTGTCTAGAGCATTTTTTTGTTCATCATTAACAATATGCGTATATAGATCAGTAACCTGAGTGGAAGCATGGCCAAGTTGATGACTCACTAAAACTTGAGACTTGGTAGCATCATAAAGACGTGTTGCCAGAGTATGTCGAAGTTTATGAGGAGTCACACGTATCTTGAAATCCTGAGAATATTTGGCAACCATTTTTTCGATACTCGAAGCATCAATACGGTTTGGGACCCCTCGATATTCCGTTAAAAAGAGGGCAACATCTTGCTTTTCAGCCTTATAGCGTTTATCACGTATACTGAGATAAGTTTCAAGATAGGGTTTTGCAAAACTTGCTACATTAACGGAGTCACGTTTGCCACCTTTTCGAGTAACATCAATGACCATCATTTTTAGATTGATATCTTTAAGATCCAGATTAACAGCCTCGGAAAGTCGAACACCTGAAGCCAGCAGCAAGGCAATAATAGCTAAATCACGTTCTTTATTCTTATAAAACGAAGATTTAGCGCGATTTGAGAGCTTGACTTCGTATTCATTTTCTACATAATCAAGGAATTCCATGGTTTCATCGCCAAGAAAGAGTTTCTGTTTGATATTCTCAGCACGTGCAGCTAGAGTTTCTTTCTTTTTCTTAGTAGAAACTTTTTTCATGACGTTACGATAGAAATATGGCTCACCGTCAGGACCCTCGACCTCCTCGGTTAAATACTTATAGAGACTAGATAGAGCTGAAAGTGTGCGATTAATGGTCGTTTGAGAGACACCCTGTTTCTTGGAATAGGTATTCAAAGATGGACGTTCACGTAGATAAAGGACAAATGACTCCATATCTTTTTTAGTTAGATTTTCCAAGGTTTTGATGTCAATTGAGGCAATATCATCAGCATCTGAAATACCTGAGTCAATCAACCAGTCAAAAAAGCGTTTATATTCCTTAAGGTATTCGTATAAGGTTGTAAAAGAATACGGTACCGAAAGTTTCGATTGATAATACTCCAGAACAAACCAGGGCATAAGAGCTTTGTATTCTTCAATTTTTTCGAGCAAGAGTTCACGTTTCATTTGATTTTTCTCCAAAGTTACTTAATAGAAGTATATCACACCCTTATCTTTCTTTCAAGAAAATTACAGTTTTTCGGAAAGATGTTATAGGATGTTTTCTCTTAGAGTCTTTATAGGTTTACTATCTGAATATATAAAATACCACACTAGATCAATCAGATACTAACTTCCAGAACCAATGCGAAAATATCTATATCGTTATTTCGCTCTGAAAGATTTTTCCCAAGAAAAAACAACCTGGAGTTTTCCAGATTGTTCAAACAATGATTAAGCTACAATAGCTTTTGCAACCTCCTCGGTTGTCATACGTGAGAAATAATGTGTTGTGTCAATAGTTTTAAGTTTTGCCAAGACATCTTCGTACTCGTAAGGTACACCAACCAACAATTCTTCAATATCTGATACATCTCCGATACCAAAGAAATCTCCGTAAATCTTAACAGATTTAATGATTGAATTTTCAACGTTGGCATAGGTTGAGATCTTACCAGCTGGGTAACGAACATTACGTTCTACTGTGTATTCTGGTGACTGTCCGTAAGTCCAATCCCATGTATTGAATTGTTTCTCATAAGAATCCTGAATCTTAGCCAATTCGCTTTCAGAAAGTACATATTCTGTCATTTCTGGGTAGAATTCTTTCATTTTTTCCAAGATTTTATCTGAGAATTCATTTACAGTGATTTTTTCTGGCAATTCGTCGACGATGTTGGTCACACGAGCACGTACAGATTTAACGCCTTTTGATTCGATTTTGTCTTTGCTGACTTTAAGGGCTTGACCAAGAACCGACATATCAACGTCAAAAAGCAAGCACCCATGGTGCATCATACGACCTTTATAGTAAGCTTGAGCATTTCCACAGAACTTTTTACCATCGATTTCAAGGTCATTACGACCAGTAAATTCAGCCTTAACTCCCAAATCAGCAAGTGTGGCGATTACAGGTTGAGAGAAAGTCTTAAAGTCAAAAGCACCTTCATCTGCCTTATTAGAGATGATGGTATAGTTCAGGTTATTCAAATCGTGATAAACAGCGCCACCACCAGACAAACGGCGAACAACCTTGATACCATGAGCATCTGTATATTCTTTGTTAATCTCTTGAATGGTATTTTGGTGTTTACCAACAATGATAGCTGGACGGTTAATCCAAAGAATGAACAATTCATCTTCATTCACCAATTCACGAAAAGCATAGGCTTCCAAAGCAATATTATAGGCAGGATCATTTGATGTATTTACGATATATTTCATGAGGTCTCCTCTTGTAATGTGATACTTATATTATAAAGGAAATCGGAGACAAAGTACACGAAGACGCCTTAAGTATAAGGATTTTCATGATATAATAGTATAAAATATATGGGGAGTTTTGACATGATACAAAATCCTAGTAAATTGAGTCTCTTTTTCTCAAGGCTAACTAATAAAATAAATAAAAAGTTCAAAATAGCCTTAGCTCTGCTTCTTTTTGTAACCCTTGGAATTTTTCTCTATAATGCCTACCAAAGAGCTTATAAGCCTTACCTCTATGATAAGGAGAATTACTATTACAAGGCTTATCATTACAGTGTCAAGAAGATAATACCTCAAAGAAAAGTTGTCAAAGATATTGAGATTGAGGTTCTACACTTCGGAAAAGACGATTTTCCAGATGATTTGTCTACCTATAAGGTCGGCCATTATATTGATAAAGGAATTGATCCCCGAAGACTTTTCTTACATATTACTTTTACAGATAATACCAATATGACTTTACCTTTTGGACAGGTGACCTCTACTGAAAACCATTATGAAGAATATCAAAACTATTTCGATCATAAAGTTTTTGAAGTCGGTCCAGGCTTTGATAAAGAATGGTTTTCTAATGCGGAGAATTACAGACAAATGATTCAGCGTTTCCCAGGATTACATGATAAAACAATGGATACCGACTTCGAATTATATCTAAGGGATTTTCTCTTTTTGATAGTTCCTGGCGATACCCTATATCAAACTGGAGCTGTCAAAGAAGGCGTCAGTAAATACCACTTTAAGTTGAAAAATCCTAAATCAGGAATAATGCAAAGTTATTTTATCTATGGAAATGAAGGCAAAATTCCATTATGGGATTGGCAAACTCCCTTTGTTACTTTTGATAAAGATTTTGCTAACAAAGAAAGAATTCAAGAATTCTTCGATGACTACGATATTAGAGAGTATGGAAATTATTGGGGTGGCAGATACAATATAACGTTTCCTCACTTAAATTCTTTTAGAGGTGACAATTACAACTTTTACAAGATGGCCTTTTACTCAGATGAATTTACAAATTTCCCACTGAGCCTTGATCTAACAGGAAAGAGCGAGGATTTTAAGATTACCATTACAGATTCTTACCTACAAGAAGAATCAAGAAATGCAAAAGATGAAATCCAGTATGTAAAATACTCAACATCTAAAACTTATGACACATCAAATAAAGAAGCATATATAAATGATATATTGAATTATCACTCATAGGTAACATAACATTATTTATGTAAACACAGCTAATTTATCTATTAGCCGTGTTTTTTCATGCAAAAAAACAAGACCATTTCTGATCTTGTTCTTCTTCTATGCAACTAGAATATTATTTTGTGTGCCAGATGTCTTTGTCATACTGTTCGATTGTACGGTCAGATGAGAAGAATCCTGCTTCAGCAATGTTGTAAACAACTTTTTTGTTCCATGCATCTTGATCTTCGTAAGCTGCGTATACTTCTTCTTTCTTGTCGATGTATTCAGCCAAGTCAATTAATGTCATGAACCAGTCTTTAGAGATTAGTTCATTGCGGAGACGTTCCAAGCGTTCTTTATCTCCAACTTTAACGAGGTCTTCGCTTACGATAAAGTCAACAGCTGCTTTGATGTTAGGATCTTTTTCGTAGTAATCACGTGATACATAACCTTCTTTTTCATAAAGGTCGATGATTGTATCAGAGTCTTTACCGAATGTGAAGATGTTTTCTGGTCCTACCAATTCAGCAATCTCAACGTTGGCACCGTCCATTGTACCAAGTGTAAGGGCACCGTTAAGCATGAATTTCATGTTACCTGTACCTGAAGCTTCTTTAGAAGCCAATGAGATTTGTTCTGAGATATCTGTTGCTGGGATAAGGTGTTCTGCAACTGTTACGTTGTAGTTTTCAACCAAGTGAACGTTGAGGTATTTGCTTACTTCTGGATCATTGTTGATGAGTTCAGAAAGTGACAAGATCAAGTGGATGATGTCTTGGGCAATAACGTAGGCAGGAGCTGCTTTACCACCAAAGATGATAGTGATTTTACGTTTTGGAAGGTTTCCTTTTTTGATTTCCAAGTATTTGTGGATGACATACAAAGCGTTCATTTGTTGACGTTTGTATTCGTGGAAACGTTTGATTTGAGTATCAATGATTGAGTTTTCATCAAGATCGATACCTTTGTTTGCTTTAAGATAACGTTTAAGTGACAACTTGTTATCATATTTGATTTCAGCCAAACGTTTGTGAACTGCTGGATCATCTGCAAAGGCAGCCAATTTTTCCAATTGAGTTGCGTCAGTAAGGTAACCATCACCAATCAATTCTTTGATGTAGTCAGCAAGTTCTTGGTTTGAGAATTCCAACCAACGACGGAATGTAATACCGTTTGTTTTGTTGTTGAAGCGTTCTGGGTAAAGGTCGTAGAATGGTTTCAACTCAGAAGCTTTAAGGATTTCTGTGTGAAGTGCTGCTACACCGTTAACGCTTGTAGAGAAGTGGATGTCCATGTGAGCCATGTGAACACGGTTGTGTTCGTCAATGATTTGAACACGTGGATCTTCGTATTTTTCACGAATGATAGCATCCAATTTCTTGATGATAACAACAAGGTGTGGAACGACTTCTTCAAGGTAGTCAAGAGGCCATTTTTCAAGGGCTTCAGCCAAGATAGTGTGGTTTGTGTAACCAACCATTTTGCTTACGATAGCTACTGCTTCATCAAATTCAAATCCATGTTTTTCTGTCAAAAGACGGATCAATTCTGGAATTACCATTGATGGGTGAGTATCGTTGATTTGTACATAAGCGTAATCTGGAAGGTCGTGAAGGTTAGAACCACGTTCGATAGCTTCGTCAATCAAAAGTTGAGCAGCGTTTGATACCATGAAGTATTGTTGGTAAATACGCAAGAGCTCACCTTTACGAGTTGAGTCGTCTGGGTAAAGGAAAAGTGTCAAGTTCTTTTGGATTTCGTCTTGATCAAAAGTGATTCCTTTTTCAATCAAATCGTAATCCAAACCGTTGATATCGAAGAGGTTAAGGTAGTTCTTAGTTTCTTTCTTGTAACCCAAGATATCCAAGCGGTCCAAACGTGATTTCAATGTGAAGTTTTTGAATGGAACATCATAAGAGATATCAGTTGGTACCAACCATGATTGATCTTCAATCCAGTAGTTTGGTTCTGCATCTTGTTTGTTATCTTTGAAGACTTGTTTGAAAAGACCACAGTGGTAGTTAAGACCAACACCTTCACCGTTGATGCCAAGTGTTGCCATAGAGTCGATGAAACATGAAGCCAAACGACCCAAACCACCGTTACCAAGAGATGGTTCTGGTTCAACGTCTTCAACTTCGCTGATTGATTTACCAGCAGCAGCCAATTCAGCTTTAACATCTTTGTAGATGCCCAAGTTGATCAAGTTGTTAGACAAAAGTTTACCAATCAAGAACTCAGCTGAGATATAGTAAACTTTACGTTTGCTATCGTTTTTAGGTTTTGGAGCAGCTGCTTCTTTTACGAATTCCAACAAAAGGTAGTAGATTTCTTCGTTTGAAAGGTCCTTAAGATTTTTGTTTTTTGCTTCAACATATTGTGTAAATGTAGCCATTTTAGTTATTACCTCGATTATATCTTTCTGTAATGTCTGTCAAAAATTCTTTCTTGTCGACAGTGATCTCACCTGGGAGCATACGCCATTTCCAGTTTTCACCAACTGTGTTAGGGAAGTTTGTACGGCTATTTTCAGGTTTATCAAGGATATCCTGCATAGTCGCAATAGCTGTGTTGCTTACAGTAGCAAAGAGGGTGCGAAGAAGAGCACGTGTGATTGGTTCACCTTGACGACGGTTGATGTATGCATCAGTATAATCACGTTGCTCTTGCGTCAAGTTGTCGTACCAACCGTTGATTACTTCGTTATCATGTGTACCTGTGTAGGCAACTGAATGTTGTGTGTATACGTGTGGAATGTCAATGCTGTTTCCAGTAGTGTCGTAGAATCCAAATTGAACAATCTTCATTCCAGGGTAACCACAGTCTGCAAGAAGTTTACGTGTCTTATCATCAATGTTACCAAGGTCTTCGGCAATGATTTTAAGATCACCCAATTCTTCTTTAACCACTTTGAAAAGGTCATAACCAGGTCCAGGAACCCATTCACCATTTTCAGCAGTTTCATCTCCTCCAGGAATTTCCCAGAAGTCAGAGAACCCTTTGAAGTGGTCAATACGCAAGTAATCATAAAGTTTAAATGATTCTTGAATACGGAATACCCACCAAGCATAATTTTCTGCTTTGTGTTTATCCCAAGCATAGATTGGGTTACCCCAAAGTTGACCAGTTGCTGAGAAGTTATCTGGTGGAACTCCGGCAATGTAACGTGGTTTACATTCGGCATCTAGTTTGAAGAGGTGTGGTTGAGTCCAAACTTCAACACTATCAGCTGAGATGTAGATTGGCATGTCACCAATGATTTGAATACCATTTTTGTTAGCATAGGCTTTAAGTTCTGCCCATTGGCTAAAGAAGAGGTATTGCACTACTTGGTGGTAAGTGATGACATCAGCAAGTTCTTTGCGAAGTTTTTCAAGAGTTGCCTCATCGCGTTTAACTGCTTTTTTGTCATCCCAATCTTGAAGCGCTTTGTTATCAAAGTGTTCTTTGATAGCCATGAAATCAGCATAATCTGCTAACCAGTTAGCATTTTCAGATTTGAAAGCTTCAAACTTCTTAGCTTCTTTTTTGTCAGCCAAGATTGCTTTTACAGCTTTTTCAAGGAGTGGGCGACGTGCTTCATAAACTTTAGCATAGTCGATAAACTCTGGATCTAATCCAAAGTCAGCGCCTTTAACATCAGCTTTAGTAAGAAACTTGTCACGAATAAGGAAATCCAAATCGATAAAGTGAGTATTTCCTGCTACCGCTGAGAATGATTGGTAAGGTGAATCCCCATAACTTGTTGTAGTAAGTGGCAAGATCTGCCAGTAAGTTTGTTTTGTTTCTTTCAAGAAGTCAACAAAGTCATAGGCTGCTTGACCGAAAGATCCGATCCCGTAGTCACCTGGTAGAGATGTGATGTGCATCAAAACACCGCTTGCTCGTTTGTTCATAAAGTTTACCTCAAATTATTTTTTACACTTATGATTATAATGCAAACGTTTGCATAAGTCAAGAATTTTTAGCAAAAAAATAAAATTTTTTTATTTATTCTTGAATGATTGTTCGCAAAACAAGCGCTTACACTACGAGAGAGAATTTTTTAATAATTACTTCTAATGAATTTCGGAAAAATAGGATTCTTATCAAAAGAAAAGAGTAGTCGGTCGTTACTAACCAACTACTTGGACACTCCTTAACCTATTATGGATATGTTAAGACGCTTTCTCTCTCTATAAGTTCAAATGGAATAATGACTTTCTGTGACTTGTTCTTAGTTGACTTAAGGAGTCCCATAAGACTTTGTACACTTTCTTTAGCAAGTTCTTGGATATTAATATCAAAAGTGGTCAAGAACGGATGCATGATTTCTGCAAAAGTAGAATTATTGAAAGAAATAATGGCATAATCTTCAGGTACTCTAATTCCTTGATTGTTTAGCCATTGAATGAGACGAAGGGCGATAAGGTCATCCTTAACAATCAAAGCTGTCGGAGAAAATCTTTCCAATTCTTTCTTTAAATCCTCGATTGTTCGTGCTGAAAAGACAAGTTCAGGTAGGACATCCAAATTTTGTTCGTCACTTGCTTCCTTATACCCTTGATAACGTTCCTGCCCCACTTGTCCAAACAGATCATCAGTGACAAAACCAATCTTTCGGTGCCCTTTTGCCTGGAGGTAATTTACAGCTTCACGTCCTAATTCCTTATTATCATTATCGATATAGGTTACTTTATTTTCATTGTCGACTGCTGCTCCGACCACTACAAAGGGTACTTTTTCTTTTAATAGGTAATCTTTAACAGGATCTTTATTTTCTGAATAGAGGATTATAAAGCCATCTGCTCGTTTTTGACGATGCATGAGTTCAACTTGTTTAACTAATTCCTCTAGCGTAGCACCCGTAGCAATACTAACGACCTGAGAATGACAACTAGCTTCTTCATTAATTGCTGTTAGAATTTCCATATAGAAGGGCTGGCTGATATTTTCTCGGTCAGTTAAAGGAGGAAGAACAACCCCTAAACTATGCGTTAAGCCTGTTGCCAACATTTGTGCTGCTGAGTTGGGTACATAACCTAATTCTTCCATAGCTGCTCTTACTTTTAGTTTGGTTTCTTCTGATATCGCAGGGTTATCCTTTAATGTCCTACTAACCGTTGAAGGACTTACTCCTGCTTTTTGGGCAACATCCTTAATTGTAGCCATTATTTTCCTCTCATTCTCATAAATATTTATAGTCGTAAAATACAAGAACAATTATAACCGAAACAATTTAGTTTTGCAATCGTTTGCACAAAGTTAAAAATTTTTTTATAAAATACTTGACAAATGATGAAAGCGATTGCATAATGGTTATCGTAAACTAAATTTCTGGAGGAAATAGAAATGAAAAAATGGCAAAAGGTATTACTTGGTAGTGCTGGATTACTTGTGGCAGGATCGCTCTTGGTAGCTTGTGGTTCAAACTCAAGCAAGAGCTCAAGCTCAGATAGTAAGACTTTGAAACTTTGGGTACCAACTGGTGCTAAGAAATCTTACTCAGATACAGTAGCACAGTTTGAAAAGAAATCTGGTTATAAAGTTGATATGGTTGAAATGGAAGATCCAAATGCTCAAGAAAACTTGACTAAGGACGCTTCTACTGCTGCAGATGTCTTCTCACTTCCACATGACCAACTCGGTAAATTGGTAGACGCTGGAGCTATCCAAGAAATCCCAGAGCAATACTCAAAAGAAATTGCTGAGCAAGATACTGAACAAGCTGCTGTAGGTGCTCAATACAAAGGTAAAACTTACGCCTTCCCATACGGTATCGAAACACAAGTTACATACTACAACAAATCTAAACTTAATGAAGAAGATGTGAAATCATATGAAACAATCACTTCTAAAGCTAAATTTGGTAGCAACTTGAAAGAAGTTAACGCTTATGTAACTGCTCCTCTCTTCCTTTCAGTTGGTGACACACTCTTTGGTCCTAACGGTGAAGATGTGAAAGGTACTAACTGGGGTAACGAGGCTGGTGTGAATGTTCTTAAATTCATCGCAGCTCAAAGACAATAAAGGATTTGTCAATGTCGATTCAGCTAACATGATGGCTAAATTCGAAGATGGTTCTGTTGATGCTTTCCAATCAGGACCATGGGACTACGCTGCAGCTGCTAAAGCTGTTGGTAAAGACAATCTTGGTGTTGCTGTTTACCCAACAGTTAATATCGGTGGTCAAGATGTTCAACAAAAAGCCTTCATGGGTGTTAAACTTTACGCTGTTAACCAAACACCATCTAAAGGTAACGCAGAACGTATCGCTGCTTCTTACCAATTGGCACAAGCTTTGACAAGCAAAGACAGTCAAAATAACCAATTCACTAATGAAGACCGTCACATCATCCCAGCTAACAAAGAAGTTCAAGCTTCTGAAGCTGTTCAAAAGGATGCACTTGCACAAGCTGTAATTACTATGGGTTCATCTGATCAGTACACAACTGTTATGCCTAAACTTAGTCAAATGTCAGTCTTCTGGACTGAAAGTGCTGCTCTTATGAGTGATGCATATAACGGTAAAATCAAGGAAGACCAATTCCTTACTAAATTACAACAATTTGATAAAGATTTGGCAGCAGCTAAATAAGAATCCTAACTATGAGAAGGTAAAGAGGCAGGTCAGGTTCCTAGCCTCTTTATCTATCACTAATTAAACATTTATCTGAGGAGATATCTATGTCACAAACAATCTACGACACAACTCCTATGCGCCAGGTCTTCAAAGAAGGTACATGGGATGTCAAATTATCCTTTCTGGTAATGGGATTGGCAAACTTGGTCAACAAACAGTTCACCAAGGGCTTGCTCTTCCTCCTTTCTGAGATTGCCTTCTTAGTAGCCTTCGTTATTCAAATCATCCCTGCGCTTAAAGGTATGATTACCTTGGGGACTCAAGAACAAGGTGAGGCTATTAAAGAAGTTAATGGGGTTAAGCTTACTGTTCAGGTCGCTGGAGATAATTCAATGCTTATGTTGATTTGGTCTTGCATCATTAATCTTCTGTGCAGTTTTCGCTTATATTTACTGGTGTAACCTTAAGAGTGCTCGTCATCTCATGGCTCTCAAACAGTCTGGACGTAAAGTTCCTAACTTTGTCGAAGACTTCAAGACCTTGGCTGATGGTCGTTTCCACATGGGACTTATGACTGTACCATTGATTGGAGTTTTGCTCTTCACAATCTTGCCTTTGATCTACATGATCTGTTTGGCCTTTACTAACTTTGACCACAATCACCCAGCACCTAAATCACTCTTTGACTGGGTTGGTTTCTCAAGTTTTGGTGAAGTTTTACAAGGTCGTATGGCTGGTACTTTCTTCCCACTTTTGACATGGACCTTGATTTGGGCAGTTGCTGCAACAGCAACAACTTTCTTCTTCGGTATTGTCCTTGCTCTCTTGCTCAACACTAAGGGGCTTAAATTCAAGAAAGTATGGCGTACACTCTTTGTTATCACTATCGCCGTTCCTCAGTTCGTATCCCTTCTTTTGATGCGTAATTTCCTTAATGACCATGGTCCTTTGAATGGTTTGCTTCAAACCTTGCATCTCACTAATGGACCAATTCCATTCTTGACTGACCCTCTCTGGGCTAAGTTCTCTATTATCTTTGTTAATATGTGGATTGGTATTCCATTCACAATGTTGGTCGCAACTGGTATCATCATGAACTTGCCAACTGAGCAGATTGAAGCTGCTGAAATTGATGGAGCAAGCAAATTCCAAATCTTCAAGAGCATCACTTTCCCACAAATTCTCTTGATTATGGCACCATCGTTGATTCAACAATTCATTGGTAATATCAATAACTTCAACGTTATCTACTTCCTTACTGGTGGTGGACCTACTAACTCTGAATACTATCAAGCAGGTTCAACTGACCTCTTGGTAACTTGGCTCTACAAACTGACTGTTAGCGCTAAAGACTACAACTTGGCATCTGTTATCGGTATCTTGATTTTCGCCATCTCTGCAACATTCAGTCTCTTGGCCTACACAAGATCATCTTCATTCAAGGAAGGGGCTGCTAAATAATGAAACGTAAGAAAAATCTTTACCTAACTGGTACTTATATTCTATTGACAGTTCTAGCTGTTATCTGGTTGATTCCTATTATTTGGATCTTCCTTACAAGTTTCCGTGGTGAAGGAGCTAATGCGGTGCCTTACTTCTTCCCTAAGACTTACACATTTAATAACTACATCAAACTGTTTACCAGCGATGCTTATCCATTTGGAAAATGGTTCATCAATACCTTCATCGTTGCCACATGTACATGTATCCTCTCAACTTTGATTACCGTTGGGATGGCCTACTCACTTAGCCGTATTAAATTCAAACACAGAAATGGCTTCTTGAAATTGGCACTTGTACTTAACATGTTCCCTGGTTTCATGTCTATGATTGCGGTCTACTATATTTTGAAGGCCCTTAATTTGACGCAAACCTTGACATCTTTGGTTTTGGTTTATTCTGCTGGAGCAGCACTTGGTTTCTACATTGCGAAAGGTTTCTTTGATACCATTCCTTACTCATTGGATGAATCAGCAATGATTGATGGGGCAACTCGTCTTCAAATCTTTACCAAGATTACCTTGCCACTTTCTAAACCAATCATCGTCTACACTGCCCTCATGGCCTTCATGGGACCTTGGGTAGACTTCATCTTTGCATCTGTTATCCTCGGTGACGTTAAAGATAAATATACCGTTGCCCTTGGACTCTACCAAATGCTTAACCAAGACGCTATCAATGAATGGTTCCTTCCATTTACCGCAGGTGCTATTATCATCGCCATCCCAATCACCCTTCTCTTTATCTTCATGCAGAAATACTATGTTGAAGGTGTAACCGGCGGATCAGTTAAATAATAAAGGATAAATGATATGACAACTCTTAAACTGGATAAAATTTACAAAAAATACCCAAATGCAACTCACTACTCTGTTGAAGATTTCAGTATCGACATCAAAGACAAGGAATTCATCGTTTTCGTAGGTCCTTCAGGATGTGGTAAATCAACAACTCTCCGTATGGTTGCTGGACTTGAAGAAATCACTGAAGGTAAACTCTATATTGATGGTGAAGTGGTTAATGACAAATCACCAAAAGACCGTGACATTGCCATGGTATTCCAAAACTACGCACTTTACCCACACATGACTGTTTATGAAAATATGGCCTTTGGTCTTAAACTTCGTAAATATAAAAAAGACGATATCGACAAACGTGTGCGTGAAGCTGCTGCTAGCCTTGGGTTGACTGAGTTCTTAGATCGTAAGCCGGCAGATCTTTCTGGTGGTCAACGTCAGCGTGTAGCTATGGGACGTGCCATCGTTCGTGATGCTAAAGTCTTCCTCATGGATGAACCTCTCTCAAACTTGGATGCTAAACTTCGTGTCACTATGCGTGCTGAAATTGCTAAAATTACTCGTAATATTGGCGCAACAACCATCTATGTTACTCACGACCAAACAGAAGCCATGACTCTTGCTGACCGTATCGTTATCATGAGTTCTACTAAAAACCCTGATGGTTCTGGTACTATCGGTCGTATCGAACAAATTGGTACACCTCAGGAACTTTACAATGAACCAGCCAACAAATTTGTTGCTGGATTTATCGGAAGTCCTGCTATGAACTTCTTCAATGTTAAGGTTGATGGCAACCGTATCACTAACTCTGAAGGCTTGGATATTGCAATTTCTGAAGGTCAAGCTAAAATCTTGAAAGAAACAGGTTATCAAGGCAAAGAAGTTATCTTTGGTATCCGTCCTGAAGATGTTTCAAGCAGTCCAATCGTTCAAGAAGTATATCCAGATGCCAATGTAGATGCTGAAGTCGTCGTTTCAGAGCTTCTTGGTGCAGAAACAATGCTTTACCTAAAACTTGGAGAAACTGAATTTGCTGCCCGTGTTGATGCGCGTGACTTCCACAATCCAGGTGAAAAAGTAAACCTTACTTTCAGCGTTGCAAAAGGTCATTTCTTCGACGCTGAGACAGAAACGTATCAGTTTGTAATATAAAAAAATCAGCCCTCTTGAGCTGATTTTTTGTATGGCGTGATTAAACTACCTTTTAACATTTACTTCCTGACACTCACTAAACAACTCTCTCAATCTATGATATAATATCCCTTGGCACCTCGACACCGCCTACGAAGGGAGGTGAGTTTGCCTATGATGGATTTACTATTCAAAACTATCATCGGACCTATTGTGGTCGGTGTTATCCTTCGTCTGATCGACAAGTGGTTAAACAAGGATAGATAGTGCTAAAAAAGACCCCGAGCTTATGTGGAAGTTAGCTTGGGGTCTTTTCTTGCCTATGATATAGACTTACTATTCAATACAGGTGTATTATGTCATAAAAGCTTAGAATTGTCAAGAAACTAGAGTATCTAGGAACTAGTCTTTCTTCTCAGTCTCATGATCCTTTTTATCTTCATCAGTCTTATTTACAGCTGCTTTAAATTCGGCTAACATTTTACCGATGGATTGCCCGAGTTCTGGCAAGCGTTTAGGACCAAATATGAGGAGGGCTCCTAGGACAATAATGATAAGTCCTGGGGCTCCGATATCACGTAGAATTCCCATGAGATTTCCTTTCTATTTATCTTTATATTTCTTTGTTTACGTTTATAAATGAGCTTACTTAGAGTTACGCTAACTTCATAAAGCAAGATTAAGGGTGCCGTCATGGCCAGGTCACTGATAAAGTCAGCTGGTGTTAGAATGACCGCCAAAACCAAGAGAATAAAGTAAGCATAGCGTCTATAGTGTGTCAGAAAAACTGGTGTTATTATACCGATAGATGTCAAAAAACTCACAACTACGGGAAGTTCAAAGAGAACAGCCAAAGGCACTGTCGTATGCAGTAAGAAACTGAGGTAGTTCTGTGCTGTAATTTGTGTATTAAAGAGCCCTTCGCCTAGTTTTAAAAGCACTTCTAAGATAGCTGGACTAACAAAATAATAACCAAAAGCCAAACCCAATACAAAACAGACAAAAGTTGCTGGGATATAAGCAAAGATAGCACGCGCTTCATTGTCCCTCAAACCTGGTTTCACAAACTGCCAAATTTGGTAGGTGGTGAAAGGCAAAGTGACCGTAAAAGCCATGAGACTAGCCAAGTTAATGTAAATCCAAAGAATATCGTTAGGCCCTAGAACTAATAAAGGCTTGTCAAATCCTCTGGTTAGATAAGCATAGAGTTGCCCAGCAAACAACAGAGTAATACAAAAAACTAGGAAAAAGCATAACACTACTGCAATGAAACGTCTCCGAAATTCCACCAGATGCTCAACAATAGTCATCTCATCTTTATTTCTTGCCATGCTGTTTCACCATCACAAAGGCAATAATAGCAATAAAAATAAGTTGTGGAATCAAGACTTCCCAGCTTGGATAGATACCAGCCCAATCAATGGTTGGGAAACCACTAATCAAATGATTAGACATCATATTAGTCAACTGAAGGGCATGAACACTGACACCGAGCATCTTGAAGGCCAAGGCATAAATCAACCAAGTCAAAATAAAGAAAATGCGGTGCGGTTTAATATAGTGACTCGCTTTAGTCATAGCCACAGCAATGATAACAAGAACTGCAATGGCTGAAGCAATACCAATCAAGAAATTAGCTGTCGTTATACGTGGGACAATACCGACATAGAAAAGAATAGTCTCGGCACCTTCACGGAAGACAGCCAAGAAACTGAGTGCAAACATGGATACAAAGCTTCCAGTAGCCGTCACTGTCTTCATCTGGCGGTCCATAAAGTCATTCCACTGTTTGACTGAAGACTTGCTATGGAGCCAAATTCCAATCAGGATCATCATCGCAACTGCAAAGATACCAACGCCACCTTCAATAATTTCACGGTTAGCCCCCGAGGTCACAGCTGGAAAGACAACTTGTAAGATAACAGCTATAACTGCGCTGGCAAGAACACCAGCAATAGCTCCGCCATAAACCCATTTAAGTCCCTTACGCATCTTGGCTGCCTTAAGAGTTGTCACAAGAGCCATAACAATGAGGAGGGCTTCAACCCCTTCACGTAAGAGAATCAACATGGCATCAAAGGCATTATAAGAAGCACTTGTATCAATAGCAGATAGGTCTGTAATCAAGGCTTGCAGTTTGGCCTGATAAGCTTTTTCTTTTCCCTTAACCATGATAACAGGTGTTTCACTTTCCACACGCGTATAAAGGCTTGGATTAGTTGTGCTTACATCGCCTTCAATGGTTGGCCAGATAGTGATGAACTTCTTCATAGTTGCCGCAGCCGTTTTTTCATCACCTGCTTGGAATTGAGCTAGAGCCTTTTCCAAGAGCTTAATACCATCTTTTAGGGTTAAACTTGAGCTTGTGCTATCAAGAGGGACACCCTTGATAAAGTCATCAATCCCACCCTTGAGATCATCATAAGATGACTGGATGCTGGTGAAATCAGTAGGCTCCGTCTCAATGCTACTTCGCAAAAGTGAAATAGCCGTCTCAATCTTGCCGTAGTAGGCAGTACTGTGGTCACGGACAACAGCTTCATTTCGCGTCCAAGCATTATTCAATTCGCCATAAGTTTTGCGGGTCTCAGCTAGGTCTTTAGCCGTAATGGCATCCTGTAAATTCTTGAAATAAGGATTGAGACGGGTCTCAAGTTTTTCCTTTTCGGCATCCAAGTCAACAGGATTTTGCTCTTTCTCAAATTTAAGAAGGACTGACGAGATAGAGGCTAGGTCCTCTTCTGTCACATCACCTTTAATATCAAGAGCCTTGCTAACTTTTTTACCAGCCTTGGAATCGTGATTTTCTTTAGTTTCGAAATCAGTTTTAATCTCACCAACTAATTCCTTAGCTTTTGCTTGATCCTTGTTTTGAACAGCTGTTGTTGCATCTGTGATTTTGATATAGAGATCACTATAGGATTCAGCAGCAACTGGATAGGACCAGAATAGAGCTAAAAGTCCAAGCAAAACGAGGAGTTTATTCAAAGAGTGCTTGACCAAGGTAGCCTCCTTTCTCCACGCCAGCAAAGCAAGCAAAGAGCCCACTTCCGATATGGGTGATGTACTCATTCATCTTGTCTACAGCACCAAGATTGGTCTGTATTTTGACAAAACGGTCTGGGTCCTTCTGGTAGGCAATGAAAATCAAGCCTGCATCAAACTGGCCAGTTCTCTCATCAATGCCATCAGAATAAGAATAGGAACGACGTAAGATAGGAAGATCTACTTCTTTAGCCAAACGGACATGCGAATCGACTGGTAGTTTTGACAGATCTACTTCGTCAAACTCATCTTTCTTACCAAAGGGAGCACCTGATTCCTTATAGCGGCCAAAGGTGTTTTCCTGCTCCTGCAAATTGGTACGATCCCAAGTCTCCAAGTGCATCTGTACTAGACGAAGAGCCATATAAGAACCACCCTTCATCCAATCTTTACTATCAGTCCAGACAACCTTGTCGAATTCCTTTTTCCGTCGTAACATTGGCAGTACCGTCCTTGAAACCAAAGAGATTTCGAGGCGTCTCCTTACGGTCTCCGATAGCTGCAAAACCAGATTTGCTCCACTTCATGGTGATTTTATTACGACCTTTGCGGATCAGATTTCGAACAGCATGAAAGGCTACCTGTTCATCATCCGCACAGGCTTGAATAACGATATCTCCACCCGTATACTTGTCCTGCAACTGCTCCTTTGGAAATGGAGGCAAATCACGGAAGAGCTTAGGACGTTTAGATTCCAAACCAAGTTTTTTTAAGAAAATCAGCCGAGACACCAAAAAGTCAAGCTCAAGCGATAGGGGTTGAGTCCCACTGTTTCACCTGTATCTGTTGGAGGTAAGAGGGCATTTGAACCATCTTTTTTGACAAGCTCTCCATCGACCAATTTACTACTATAGTCTGTCCAGTCTTTAAAAAGCTGAATCACTTCTTTTTTATCAGTTGTGTGAAGATCTAGCACCACCAAGTAGCAAGCCTTCTGCATGGGAGTCGTAATCCCAGCCTGATGCTTACCAAAGAAGCTAATATCTTCATCCCCATCAAGGGCTTTTTTTGTTGAACTATCCTGATTAGCGAAAAAAGCAGATGCACCAGAAAGACCAAGCGCAAGCCCAGCCCCTCCAATACCTGCTTTTTTAAGAAATTCACGACGGTCCATTTTTTTATCTAAAAATTTTTCGTCAGTCATTTTTCTTATTTCCCATCTAGGATAACACCCATTTGTGATAATGGTTCACCAAGTTTAGTTACAGCTTCGGCCAATTCCTTAGTATCTGCCTCACTCAAATCTGTATAAGACTTATAGTTTTTCTCATCAGTCATGTGTTTGTCCAAAAGACCATTAACATTCTTGAATTCTGTTTCCAAAGTCTTAACAAGCTTAGCATCTTTCTTTTGGATCAACGGCTTGAAGAGTTCAAAGATTTTTTCTGCCCCTTCAATATTGGCACGGAAGTCGTAAAGATCAGTGTGCGAGAAGACTTCTTCTTCACCTGTAATCTTTTGAGTGGCAACTTCATTAAGAAGATCTACAGCTCCAGTCAACATGATATCTGGAGTGACTTTAACAGTTGCAATTTTAGCCTTGAGTTCCTTGATATCGTTGACCAATTGATCTGCATAGGCAGCTGTACCATCAGTCGTGTTGTCTTGCCACATGATACGCTCAATACGGTGGAAACCTGACCAGCCATCTTCTGATTTATTTCGTCCATGTAATCAACCAAACGGTAGTCGATTTTCACATCAGACTCACCGAAGCTTTCGGCAATTGGTTCTGAACGTTCGTAAGCCATACGAACCAATGGGTATTGTTTCTTGGCTTCTTCAAGATTTCCTGACTTGAGGGTTTCACTGAATCCTTCAGTATCTTTCAAAAGCTGATCGATTTCGCCTTCAACGAAAGTCTTGTAATCACTTGTAGCCTGCTTCAATTGTTTTTGCTCACTGGCTGTGAGCTTTGAGCTAGTTGAGCTAGAATTACTTGAATTACCAGATTTGGCACAAGCAGTCAATAAAAGTCCTGATGCCAAAAGAACAACACCAAGTTTGTTAAGTTTTTTCATGAATGTCTCCTATTTTCAAGATAGTGTTCGACATTTGTCGTTATATATGTGAATCGTTTGTTATTTCGATATGAAAAACGAACGATGATAAGTCAATAATGGTCTCTCATATGTAAGAGAACATATTCTAAACTAACAGAAGAAACCAGCACTGTCAACGGTTTTAGGCTATTTAAGAACTATTCTAAAGAGCAGATAAGAATGATTCTAAATAAAAGAAAAACAACAGGAAATAACCTGTTGTTACTTATTATTTTGTACGACGTTTTCGAAGGAATCCTAGGCTTAGAATGCTTAAGAGCCCTGTTACAAAGAGTCCACGATTTGTCTTTCACCAGTTGATGGCAGTTGCTTATCAGTTTGACGACTAGCTTCAGTCTTAGCCTGATTATTGCCATGAGCAACAAGCTCTACATCTCCGACAAGGTCCTCTGGACTTGAGGTCTTGACTCTTGTTTTAGTTACCTCAGTATCTTTGCCACCAAATGACACAGTCTTCTCAGAAGGCTTAGCTACTTCCTCAGTTGGTGTCTGAGCATTGGTTAAACGAATAATCGTCGCTGTTAGTGGGTCCAAGGTCAAGATGTGATTGTTGATCGCAACACCTGATAGCTCACTAATTCCAGATAGATTAACTTGATTGCCATCTGCTAAAACCATATAGGATAGACCATCTGTAAGCTTGCTCAAATCAAACTGACGAGCCTTGTTATCAGCATTGACATAGACAAGGTAACGGTCTCCATTGGTAGCAACAGTTTGGTATCCTAATACCAAATCCTCTTGAGCGACATTATCCTGACCAGGAACTGTCAATAGCGTCACACGAGCATCCACATCTGCTTTTGATTTGAAATTGAAGGCATCTGTCGACTTACGTAAGGCAATTAACCCTTTGGTAAAGGCACGCGTTTTCGTATTTTCTGGGAAGGCCTGGCTATCAGTCGCCTTAGTCCAGTCAAAATGGTTAACCGCGTCACTTGAATCATAAGAATCATGGATGAAGTAAGGATAGTCAAATGGATTACCCTTTTCATCAACTAAGAGGTGTGACTTATTCGGCACCTTGTCCTCAGATACAGGATAACGGTAGGCAGGATCACGGAACTGTTTGGTGCGACCGTATTCCTGACCAGAGTGAATAAATGGTGTTCCCTGAGCAGTCAAGATCATGAGGTTCCCTAAACGCAAGCGACGATGAATTTCAGCATTATTCTCAGGCTTGCTTGGATCCTTCTTGATTGATTGGGCGATGATATCAAAAAGGGTCAAATTATCATGAGCAGCAATATACTGAATAACATCTCCTGGTGAATCAGCCTCAAAGTTAGTTGGCTGTGCCTTGATATTATCAAAAACCTTATTAATATCACGTTTTCCACCTGTGATGAAGGCCGGTGTTCCCTCGTTTGGATAACCTGATTTGAGGGTATTTCGAATATCATCTGAAAATACAGCTACGGTATCTGTGTCTTTCATCCAAGACTGATCGGCAGGCTGAACAGGGCTATTTTCATCGCCAGCATAAGTCACCCAACCCTCACCAAGCATAATGAGATTTGGATTAAGGGCGCGTGCAGTATTGTATGCTTGCTCGATACTTTCAGCATCATGGTCACCCATCATATCAAAACGGAAACCATCTACTTTATATTCCTTAGTCAAATAAGCAATGGAATCCACCAGGACACGACGGCTCATATAGTGAGTCGTACCTAGACGACCGCCTCCAAAACTCGAACGAGGAGTGCCATCAGCATCCATAAAGTGATAGTAATTTGGCTCAAGGTCTTCAAAAATAGCTGTCTTGGCTGTATGATTGTAAACCACATCCAAGATAACACCCATACCATGGGCATGGATAGCTGCAACTAAATTCTTGAATTCTTCAATACGTTTAGCTGGATCACTAGGGTTTTCAGAATACATACCCGTCAAAGAGAAATAGTTTTGTGGATCATAGCCCCAGTTGTAGTTACTATCGCTTGAAGCATAGGCATCCAAACGTTTGCCATTTTGCAATTCATTAACAAAATAGTAGCTCAATACTGGCAAAAGCTGAATATGAGTAACCCCAAGGTCTTTAAGATAATCCAAACGCTCCGCAAAGGCTGCAAAAGTACCAAACTGGTGCTTCAATTCAGCTGAGATAGCCTTGTCAGAGGTGAAATCTCGGACATGGGCCTCATAAATAATGGCATCTTCTCGAGATTTAAAGTTAGGAATCTTAGCGTAGTCAAGGTCTTTTGGTCCATAATTAGCAGGATCTACAAAGGCAGCCTTGGCAATCTTGTGTTCAGGTCCCTTGTTGGCATCGTCACTATTCCAAGCTGCCAGAGATTTCGCATAAGGATCAAGAACAATTACTGACTGATCTCCACGTTTAATGCGGTATTGATAGTAATAGCCTGTTAAGTTTTCAAGGCCAAAATCAGACGCAAGGAGGTCAGCTTGCCAAGTACCTCTAGGGCCTTTGCTTAGAGCGTGTTCAACAAGCACCTTGTCTTGATTATTCTTATCATAGACAATGATATCTACTTGATCAGCACTTGGTGACCAAAGTGTCACATGTGCCTTAGTACCATTTTCTTCTAGTCGAGCACCCAATTCACCATCATAACTGTAGAGGGCATCCTTTAATTGCCAGCTCTCAGATGTTTTAAAACTATCACTGCCCAAAGTGACCTTGTAAGGCAGATTTTCTGCAGCAAAATCACCTGTTAAAGTAGCTTTTTTAAGTTTAGCATCCAAGTCAAGCTGTTTAAGAGTGACACTGTTACCATCCTTATCCGTCACCTTAAGGTCTTTGAGAATATCCTCAGAAGAGACCTCGTCTAAGTTGGTGAAGCTAAGTTCGATTTTGCTTGGACTAAGCTGCTGAGCCCCAGTCAAACGCACATCCTTGACAAAGTAAGGGTTGGTGTAGACTGTCGGATCAGTATCTCGTACGAAAAGCTGACGAGTTTTTTTCAAGTCACTAAATTTATAATCATTTGGTTGAATTTTCACATCATCTCCTGTTTTGCTCTCATCTAAGAGTAAAAATCCGATAGATTTAGCAGCCTCGGTTAGCGGAATGTCTAAATAAGCACCATACTTACCATTTGGTTGGAAATTGACACCATCAGGCCAATTACTTGGGGCATCCTTTACATCTCCCCAATACCATACAGACTTATTGCCATAGTCGCCATCCGTACGGAAATAATTGATACGAACGTAATCTTGAGGGATAGGTTGATAACTGTAAACTTGAAAATCCTTGTCAATCCAGGCCTCATTCATTTGAGGACTTAGAATTTCAACAGTTTTATCTCCTGAAAGGTTCGTTCCAGTAGCATTATTAATCAAGAAACTAAGCTTTTTAGGTGTTGAAGACAGCTTCACATCCAAGTAGACACCATAATCATCCTGTTTGGCTTCTGCAAATGAGGTTGCCCCTGTTGGCCAAGCACCTTTCTGAGATGATGGCGTCTCCACATCATCCCAAGTCCAAAGCCCAAGTGATGCCTTATCCTGACTTGGCAACTCTTGGAAATGCAAGCGAATAGTCCCCTCAGCAATAGGTTCCTCAGATGCATTAGTGAGAGCTTGACTATTATTAGTACTTACTGTTTTTGGCGTGTTTTCGCTAGTTTCAGTTAGCTTGGTAGGCTCAGTAGGACTAGTATTTTCTGCTGGAAGAGAAACTGGCTCATTTTCCTTGGACACTGTGGCATTCTCAGCTGTTAGAGGAGCTGTTGGCGTTTCAGTTACTAGACCACTGGTGGTAAGACTAGAATCAGCTGATTCTACCTGTGTACTTGAGGCAGGTGTTGACACTACTTCTTCTGCCTTGACTCCATGAGTAGCAGCAAAGCTCAAAAAAACAGCTCCAATGGTTACAGAAGCCAACCCTAACTTGTACTTGCGAAGACTATAACGAAGGACTTTTTCGTCATTAGTTTGAGTATTCCTTTTCATACTAACTCCTTTTTGTTAACGTTTTCATGTTTTTTTATATACCATTTAGATTAGATTTATGCAAGCGTTTTCTCTGCGAGATTATTAAAAAAAGAGAATCATCAGATTCTCTCATTTTCTTAATTATAAACAGAATAATAACGTTTAATCCCTGCCACAATCGCATTCGCCAAAGTTTCTTGATAAGCAGAGGTATTCAAGCGAGCGGCTTCTTGAGGATTTGACAAGAAGCCGAGTTCAAGGAGAACTGCTGGCGCTGTTGTTTCACGCAAGACTGCAAAGGTTTGACGTTTCACACCTTGGTTTTGAGCGCCAGTCGCATTAATAAGGCTAGACTGGATGGCATTGGCCAAAGTATCACTCATACTCAATCGCGTCGGATTAGCATGGTAGGTCGCATTAATGCGTGATGGGTATTCTGCATAAGGTTGGTAATAATAAGTTTCGATTCCCTGTGCTGCTGAACTTCCTGAAGCATTGATGTGGATACTTACGAAGATATCCGATTCAGAGGCATTAGCTGCACGAGAGCGATCCGTCAAATCAACATAGGTATCGCTAGTACGTGTGGTCACAACTTGATAGCCTTCTGCTTCTAATTTGGCCTTAACTCGGCTTTGGATAGCCAAGGTCAAGCTCTTTTCAGAAATACCAAAGTACGAAGCTCCTGGATCATAGCCACCATGACCAGCATCTAAATAGACAACCTTATTTAAAACATCGTAATTTCCTTTTGATGCCGAACCGATTTTCTTAGGTGCTACCACATCAGCTGAAGTTGCCCCAAAGCCAATATTCTTACCTGAAGCATCAACCATATAGCCATGAACGATGTACTTGCCTGAATTCCACTTGTGTTGGCTTGCTGAAATAGTCACCTTGTAAGAACCATCATCCTGTTTAGTGGCATTATGCCAAACAAGATCATCCTGGCCATTTTGCTCAGACCAGACTGGGATAAGGACACCTGAAATACCACTTGGATTCGTCAGATTGGTGATAAGAACATCAAAGGTTCCACGATTTTTATCATTATTGGCAATAGTTAAGGTTCCTTGAGTCTTAGTAATATCAAGTGTCACTTGTTTCCCACCTAGGCCAATGTATTTACCATCATTGTCAACCAAATAGACATGAGAGTTATAAAGGCCGCTATCACCCTTATGATTGCTTGAACGAACGGTTACCTTATAGGCTCCATTAGCTTGCTTAGCTGCCTTGTACCAGATGATATCATCTTGACCATTCTTTTCTGACCAGGTTGGAACCAAGACTTCTTTGAAACCTCGTGGCGCAACTAAATTAGAAATGACAACATCATAGCTACCCGTAGCATTGTTGAGACCAGTGATGGCAAGGTCGGCTTTAGGTTCTGACAAAGTAACTTTTGTTTGTGTCCCTCCCACACCGATTTGTGAACCGTCGTTTTGGACATAGTAAAGATGAACATTGTAAAGACCAGTTACGTTTTTGTGGTTAGCTACTTGAACAGTAACCTTGTAATTGCCATCTGTATGACGTGTCGCTTCATACCAACGAATATCATCTTGACCATCATCCTCAGACCAGATAGGCACTTGAACCGTTCGAACCCCCTTAGGGCTATAGACATCACTGATGACCACATCAAAACTTCCAGCGCCATTGTTATTTAAGATAGAAATACTACCACTTGGCTTAGTTTCATTGACATCAACCACGGTCTCAGTCAAATACTGACGATTGTCATCCTTATCGACGAGATAAACATCTGCTCTGTATTTACCAGTTGAATGTTTATGGTCTGAAGCCTTAATCGTCACACGATAGCTACCGTCTGCTTGTTTACTTGCCTTATGCCAAACCAAATCATCTTGACCATTAACAAGACTCCATGACGGCACTAAGATTTCCTTCAAGCCATTTGGTGCAACAATATTGCGAACCACAGCATCAAAAGTGCCTGTAGTTGCATTATTATTTTCAATCGTTAGGCTTGCACTTGGTCGAGATTGGCTAACTTCCACAACTTTTTCAGTCAAGTAGAAACGCTTGTTAAAATTATCTACGATATAAGCATCTGCACGATATTTACCAGTTGAATTTTTGTGGTCACTTGCCTTAATGGTAGCTCGGTAAGAACCATCCGCTTGTTTCGTAGCCTTATGCCAAATCAAATCATCTTGACCACCAACGAGACTCCATGATGGTACTAAGATTTCTTTCACACCTGTAGGAGCAATGATATTTTTTACCACAGCGTTAAAAGTGCCTGTAGCTGCATTATTATTCTCAATCGTTAGGCTTGCACTTGGACGAGCGTAATTAACAGATACTACTTTCTCAGAAATATAATGTCTCTTATTTGTTCGGTCAACAACATAGGCATCTGCACGGTAATTGCCAGCCTCCCCCTTGTGATCTACCGCCTTAATGGTTACACGATAAGAGCCGTCCATTTGCTTGGCTGCCTTATGCCAAATCAAGTCATCTTGACCATTCGCTAGACTCCAAGATGGAACTAGAACCTCTTTAACACCCAAGGGTGCCACAATATCTCGAACCACAGCATCAAAGGTACCAGTGACCTTGTTGTTGTTCTCAATTGAGAAGCTTGCCTTAGGTTTTAGAACATCAGTATCATGAGAATGAGTCAACTTAGCAGGTTCAGCCACGGTATTGCTTGAAACCTCAGAAGCAGTCGGTACCGTCGCATTTTCTGAACTAGCTACTGTGTTCGCCTGAACTACCGATTCAGAGGCAATGACTCTTGATTCAGATGCTACAATCGTTGTTGAGCTTGCTTGACTGACGTGTGGAGTACTTGAGTTTGCCACCTCACTTGTTGCTGTAGATGCTGCCGCCACAGTTGAACTTGGTCTTTCTGATGGCGTTTCTTGCGTAAGGACTGCTCCACCACCAAATTTCTGCTGCGGTCGCAGGCTGATACTGGTTCCCTTCTGTAACCGTAGGCATTTGAGTAGCTACCTCATCAGCACTGGCTACCTGAGTGGTCATCGCCATGAGAACAGCTGCACTGGCATAGTAGATAAAATCTTTTGTTCGCATTTAACTTTCCTTTGACACTTTTTAATACGTCACCCATTTTACCATAGAAAATGTCTTACGAATAGAGCAAAAGTGATAATTATCTAAAAAAACTATAAAAATGATAAAAAAATAAGTAATTTCCATACTAAAAGTATCAACGTTATCCAAATAAAGAACCTAAAAACCTATAAACAAGAGATTACAAATGTATATATAATATTCTGAAAATAGATAAATACAAAATATGGCTATCAAAAATGAACACCAAAAAAGCCCTTAGAAGTTTCCTTCTAAAGACCTTTCATTAATAGATTAAGCAAAGATTGAGAAGAATGGTGCACCAAGCTTAGTATCCATTGCATCTCGACTCTGAACACCATGAATGTAATCCAATGAATACCAGCCATTGTTATTGGCATTAAATGGATCACGAACATAAGTTTTACCATTATCATAGCCATGAAGTACGATTTCATGCGTGTAAGGATAATTGATAAATTGGCTTGCTCCTACTGCCGCCAGAACATGTTGACCTGACATCAAAGCTGAAGCAATGTTAGCAATGCTTGAAAGCACGTTGCTCTTAAGACCCCAATTTTTACTTGCTAATACAATACCATCCGCGTCTGTACCAGCAACTGATGTTTTATTGAATGAATTTGTATTGTAGTACAAATAATCCGCAACTGTCGTTGGTGCAATTACAGTTCCCAAGATATCTGTAAAGGTCATAGCAAGTGATGTTGGAACACAGCCTGACTGGTCCATATTGCTGACACCATACCACTTAGAAGCCCAACGAGGATCACGTTGAGAATAATAAGTCGTCTGAGGTTCAACACGACGATTACGTGGAGCAAGAGCTGTCTCACCAAGGTTGAATCCGTCTACAGTATTGTCTACATAGTCTACATAAACATGAGTCGTATAGTTACCAATGAGATTCTTATGATTAACAGTCGATACATTGATTTCAGTATGTGTTCCAGTAGGTGCCGTATTGTACCAAGAAAGGTTTCCTTGGTTGCTTTCTGACCATACAGCTACACGGATATTCTTAATCTGACGTCCTTGTGGCGCTTGATCAACTACAACTGTAAAACTACCTGCTTCTGAGTTAACATTAGTGATATAGGTTTGCGTTTTAGTCTTAGCATTACGGAATTCAAGAGTTGTCGTTGTCCCTCCTACACCAACTTGTGACCCATCATTTAAAATGTAGTACAAATGAATATTGTACAAGCCTGTTGAATTTTTGTGGTTAGTAGCTTGAACATTTACCGTATAAGTGCCATTTGCTTGGCGTGTCGCTTCATACCAACGAATGTCATCTTGTCCATCTTTTTCAGACCAAATAGGCACTTGAACAGTACGAACACCTTTAGGACTATAAACATCACTGATAATGACATCAAAAGTACCAGTATCTTTATTGTTATTAACTACTGAAATAGTACCGACTGGTTATTATGTTTCACATCCACAATTGTTTCAGTGACATAATGACGTTGGTTGGCATTATCTACGATATAAAGGTCAGCACGGTAATTTCCTAGAGAATTCTTATGCTCACTAGCCTTAATAGTAACACGGTAGCTACCATCAGATTGACGACTAGCCTTATGCCAAACCAGATCATCTTGTCCGTTAACTAGACTCCATGAAGGAACTAAGACTTCCTTAACCCCATTTGGTGCTACGATATTGCGAATAACAGCATCAAAAGTACCTAAATCAGCATTATTATTTTCAATAACGAGACTTGCGCTAGGGCGAGTTTGAGTAACTTCTACCACTTTTTCAGTGAGATAGAAACGTTTGTTAGAGTCATCTACAATGTAGGCATCAGCACGGTATTTACCTGTTGAATTCTTATGATCCGTTGCTTTGATAGTCACTCGGTAAGAACCGTCGGCTTGACGAGTTGCCTTATGCCAGATAAGGTCATCCTGACCACCAGCCAAACTCCATGATGGAACAAGAACCTCTTTTAAACCTGTAGGTGCAACAATATTACGAACAACGGCATCAAAAGTACCTGCTGCAGTATTGTTGTTTTCAATCGTAAGAACACCGCTTGGTCGAGCATAATCAACAGACACTACTTTTTCGGCAATATAATGACGATTGTTAGCGTTGTCCACGATGTAGGCATCAGCACGGTAATTCCCTTTATTGCCCTTATGCTCACTTGCCTTAATGGTGACACGATAGCTACCATCATTTTGCTTGGTTGCCTTATGCCAAATAAGGTCGTCTTGACCATTTTCAAGACTCCATGATGGGACTAAAACCTCTTTAACACCCAGTGGTGCTGAGATATTAGTGATAACGGCATCAAAAGTTCCTGCCTTAGCATTATTGTTTCAATAGCAAAACTTGCTTTAGGTTTCAACTGCTCCGGTGTCTTACCAATGAAGACTTGCGTAGTTGTTCCACCAACACCCGTCATTTGACCATCTTTTTGAATATAGTAAAGATGGATGTTATAAAGGCCTGTTGAGTTTTTATGAGCTGAAGCCTTAACGTTTACTGTATAAGTTCCATTATTTTGACGGTTAGCCGTATACCAGATAATGTCATCTTGGCCATTAATTTCTGACCAAATTGGAACAGAGACAGTTTCAACACCATTTGGTGCCTTAACATTAGAGATGACAACATCAAAGCTACCAAGAGTTGGATTATTATTGACAATAGAAATGGTTCCACTCAAATCGCCTTGAGTGTTATCAACCTCAGCACTGGCATTTGCTGTGAAACGTCCTGTATAGTCCACGCTGTGGTCAAAGACATGTTTACCTGGCAAGAGATTATCCGTAGCTGAAACTGCCATGCACCAGTTTTGGCATTATAGCGCATGTTCTTAGCACTTGTTGCTGTAAGAGTTGTTGATGGGTACTGGGCAACCCAGAAATTCTCAATCCCAAATTGAGAGGTTGAGACAGGTCCACGGTAGCCTAGATTGTTCTCATCCAACCAGCTAGCACTTGTGTAGAACATCAAGTTGTTGTATCCATGCTTACGCATTTCGTTAACCCAAGCTTGAGTGTTACGGTTGATATTTGGAAGCATCTTAGAGTCTTCGAAATCATTAACCATAACAGTACTCTTTGGAAGGTTTAGTTTTTGTGCAGCTTGGATGTAGAAACGAGCTTCTGCACGTGCTTCTTCCTCAGTTGTGTATCGAGAAAAATGATAGGTTGATACTTGAAGACCAGCAATTTGAGCATTGCGAACTTGTGAGGGTGCTTTAGGGTTGTTGTACCAAGTGTCCTCAGTCAACTTGACAACGACACCACCCACACCCTGGCGTGCAAGAGCACGATAGTCATCTACACTGATATCACCATTATGGCTGCTGACATCGATAAAAGTCTTTGGTTGTACCTTAAGCGTTGGCGAAGGAACATCCGTAGAATTCGTCAATTTAGCAGGTGTTGCTACAGCGCTGTTTGACGTTTCCGAACTTGTCGCACTTGTAGAAGCTGTTGCACTTTCTGAACTAACAACTGAAGATGTTACTGAAGTTGACGCTACAGCAACAGTAGAGTTAGCTACTGAAGTTGATGCCGCAGTTGTTACAGCCTCTGAACTTTCTGGTGCAAGTGACGTAGATACCGCAGGAGCACTAGGTTTTGCCACCTCACTCGTAGCTACGGGTGCTGAAACAGTTGAACTAGGAGTTGCAGGCAAGGCTGCTTCTCCACCAAAAATCTCAGCCGCTGTCGCAGGTTGATACTGATTTCCTTCAGTAACAGAAGGCGTTTGTGTCGCCACTTCATCTGCATGAGCAACCTGAGTTGTCACAGCCAAGAGAACAGCCGCACTAGCATAGTAGATAAAATCTTTCGTTCGCATTTAACTTTCCTTTTGCATTTTTATAATACTTTAACCATTTTACCATAGATAAACTCTCATGGAAAGGTCATTATTAAAAGTTTTCTAAATAAAGCAGAAATATTATAAAATTCTAAACGCTACAAAATTGCGATTTATCTTATTTGAAAACCCTTTAACTACCTATTCGTATTTAACACTAAAAATGCAAAGATATTTACAAGATATAGCTAAAGATGAAAATGTGTGACAAAAGAAAAAATCCCCGAACTTCCGTCCGAGAATTTTATCAGCTTTATTTACGTTTTGGTGGGTTATGGATAGCTTCTCCAAGTACGTCAGCAAAGGCTTCATACATGTTTTCAGAGAAGGTTGGGTGACCGTGGATAGATTGCAAGAGTTCATCTACAGTCAATTCATTTTCCATAATTGTTGATGCTTCGTTAATCAATTCAGCTGCGGCTGGACCGATAATATGAACACCAAGGATTTCATGGTACTTCGCATCTGCAACGACTTTAACAAAACCTTGAGCTTCATTTGAAGCGATGGCACGTCCGTTACCAGCAAAGCTTGATTTACCAATGAGAACATCACCGTATTTAGCGCGTGCATCTTCTTCAGTAAGACCACACATTGCTACTTCTGGGTGAGTGTAGACAGCTGCTGGTGTGTAGTCAAGGTGAGCCTTACGGACATTGCCACGCATAGCATTTTCAGCTGCAACTTCACCCATACGGTAAGCAGCGTGAGCAAGCATCTTAGTTCCGTTAACATCACCCGGTGCGTAGATTCCTGGGATTGATGTTTCTTGATAAGCATTAACTTTGATACGACCACGGTCAAGTTCAAGGTTAAGATTTTCAAGACCATCCAATTGAGGGACACGACCGATTGAAAGAAGGGCACGATCCGCAACAATTTCTTCACCATTATTAAGTTTAAGGGTCAATTGGTTGTTAGCTTCTACAATCTCAGAAACCCCAACAGATGTCATGATCTTCATACCCTTCTTAGCAAGGATTTTTTGAAGTTCAAGAGATACTTCTTTATCCATAGCAGGAATAATGCGGTCAGCCATCTCAACAACAGTCACTTCTACACCATATGAGGCATAAACAAGACCAAGCTCGATACCAACGACACCACCACCCATAACAGCAAGTGATTTAGGCAATTCACGCAAGTCAAGGATATCATCTGATGTCATCACAAGTTGTGACTCAATACCAGGAATATTGATACGAGATACTTTTGATCCAGTCGCAAGGATGATATTACGTCCCTTGATTGTTTCTGAACCAATAGTAACTGTCTTATCTGGATTAACTTGACCAAGACCGTTAAAAATAGTGACCTTGTTAGCCTTCAAAAGACCTTGAACACCACCAGTAAGAGTCTTAACAACAGAGTTCTTAAAGTCAACTGTCTTATCCATATCGATAGTGTAGTTTGTTGACGCTAGGTTAATACCACGACCTGCAGCAATCTTAAGTCCATCAAGGATTTCTGCATTTTTAAGATAGGTCTTAGTTGGGATACATCCTTTATTCAAACATGTTCCACCAAATTCAGATTTTTCAACGATGGCAACCTTACCACCAAGTTGTGCACCACGAATGGCAGAATAGTAACCAGCAGGACCACCACCAACAACGATAATATCGTACTCATTGTCAGCAAGCGGTGCTTTTTCTGCAGCAGCTGCTGGAGCAGCTTGGGCAGGAGCTTTAGGAACTTCAAGACCAGCTGATTCCAACTGAGCAGTTGCTTCTGCAACAGGTACGCTAGCTGCGTTATCAGCCACAACTTCACCTTCTGCTCCAATATAACCAATAACCTCAGTAACTGGCACTGTTTCACCAGCCTGACGAGTAATTTTCAAAAGAACACCAGAATCCTCTGCTTCAAGTTCCATGTTCGTTTTATCTGACATGATTTCAAGAAGAATATCTCCCTCATTAACCACATCACCCTCTTGTTTTTTCCACTCGATGATTTCGCCTTCCTGCATGTCCACACCAAGCTTAGGCATAATAATCTCAAAAGCCATTTATAAGATACCAAGAGCGACCAGAAAGCGACTGAAAATTAGGCGTCTGACATGTCAGCCTGCTGACGTAGACAGACGGTCTATTTTCCAAGCTTTCCGCTCGGGTTCAGTTATACCCTCTGGTTCGCCCTCTCCTTTCTATTAAAACTTCAGTTTTCAGATATTTTTTTCTTAAATCAACAATTCCATAGGATTTTCAATCAAATGTTTCAAATCAACCATGAATTTGGCACCATTCATACCATCTACGATACGGTGGTCAATTGTCAAGCATAGACCCATGATTGGTCGTACGACAACTTCTCCATCAACAACAACTGGAGTTTGAATAGTTGCTGAAACACCAAGGATAGCTGAGTTTGGTTGGTTGATGATTGGGTTAAATGACTTAGTTCCAAACATTCCCAAGTTAGTAATAGAGAAAGTTGAACCTGACATTTCTGCAGCCTTCAATTTACCAGCTTGAGCCTTCTTGATGACATCCTTAGAAGCCACAACGAACTCAGACAAACTCATCTTATCTGCACCGTGAACGACAGGTACAATCAAGCCATCATCGAGACCAACGGCAATACCGAGATTAACAAATTTATGTAATTCGATATTTTGTGCATCATCAATCAATGACGCATTGAGGTAACGGTGTTCCTCTTTCATAAGAGTACGCACAACTGCCAAACCAATCAAATCCGTGAAGGTTACCTTCATACCAGTCTTATTCATGATTGGATCAAGGACTTGCTTACGAAGAGCCATAAGGTTAGTCATGTCAACATCATAGTTAAGGGTGAAGGTTGGCGCAGTCAAGTATGAGTGCGTCATCCCCTTAGAAATCGCCTTACGCATAGCAGACATTGGGATAACTTCCACGCCTTCTGGCAAGACTTTTTCAGGTTTAGCTTCAACTACAGGTGCAGCCGCCGCTTCTTTAACTTGCGCTGGAGCACTGATTGCAAGGATATCTTCCTTAGTAATCTTGCCACCAAAGCCTGTTCCAGATACGCTAGCTAAGTCAATACCAAGGTCCGCTGCAATCTTACGTGCCAATGGAGTCGCCTTAGGTTGAGCACCCTTAAAGTTTTCAACGTCATCAGCATGAACACGACCTTTTGCTCCAGTTCCTGGTACTTGAGTGAGGTCAATACCCAACTCACGCGCCACCTTACGAGCCTTAGGTGTTGCACGTACTTTGCCACCTTCGTGTACGACAGGAGCCTGGGTTGCCACTACAGGTGCTTCTACAGTAGCAACTTCTTCAACTTTTGGCGCAGGTTCAGCAGCTGGTGCGCTAGCTACGTTATCAGCAACAACTTCACCTTCTGCTCCAATATAACCGATTACCTTAGTAACTGGTACAGTTTCACCAGCCTGACGGGTAATCTTCAAAAGAACACCAGAATCTTCTGCTTCAAGTTCCATGTTCGTTTTATCTGACATGATTTCAAGGAGAATATCTCCCTCATTAACCACATCACCCTCTTGTTTTTTCCACTCGATGATTTCGCCTTCCTGCATGTCCACACCAAGCTTAGGCATAATAATCTCAAAAGCCATATTTTATGATACTAAGAACGCTAAAATGCGACAGAATTTTAGAAGTTTTACGTTAGTGTGCAAGCACACAAGTAAAACTATCTAAATTCCGAAGCATTTCGTTCGAGTTCAAATTGACTCAAACGCTTTAACGCCCTCTCCTTTCTACTTTAAATTATAATTTCCGATACTCCCACAGTTAAAACAAGAAACACATTTTACTAGCGAGAAATATCACTTAACCGTCGCTAGAAAGTTAGTTTCCTTTATTGGCCATCTTGATAATAGCAGCCTTAATCTTTTCAACATCTGGAAGAACCGCTTGTTCCAAGACACGCGCATAAGGTACAGGCACATCTTCACTTGCCAAACGTACAATTGGGTGGTCAAGGTAATCAAATGCTTCACTTTCAGTAACCATAGCAGCAATCTCACCGATGAATCCACCAGTCTTATATGCATCATTGACCAACATCAGTTTACCAGTCTTCTTAACTGACTCGAAAATCAATTCCTTATCAAGTGGGATAAGCGTACGTGGGTCAACGACCTCAACGTTAATACCTTGTTCAGCCACTTCTTCAGCAGCCTTAAGAACACGTTCCAACATACGACCATATGTGACAATAGTAAGGTCAGTCCCTTCACGCTTGATTTCACCTTTTCCAAGTGGAATGTAGAAATCAGGATCTTGAGTAACTTCCTCTTTCTTACCGTAAAGTGCTTTTGGTTCCATGAAGATAACAATGTTATTGTCCTGAATAGCAGATTTCAAAAGACCTTTAGCGTCGTTAGCATTACCTGGAGCAACGACTTTAATCCCTGGAATGTGAGTCACCCATGACTCAAGAGATTGTGAGTGCTGTGCCGCAGAACCAATCCCTGAACCAGAAGCTACACGGAAGGTTACAGGAGTCTTTAAACCACCACCAAACATGTAGTTGTTTTTTGCACCATTATTAACGATAGCATCAAGGGCAATCGTGATGAAGTCCATGAAAGTCAAGTCAACGATTGGACGAAGACCTGTGATGGCAGATCCAACAGCTGCACCAGCGATAGCTGCCTCTGAAATTGGTGTATCTTTAACACGTTTCACCAAATTCTGCCAACATCCCAACTGATGTACCGAAGTCACCACCATAGATACCAACATCTTCACCCATAAGGAAGATGTTTTCGTCTTTACGCATCTCCTCGCTCATAGCAAGGTTTACTGCCTCACGCAAGGCCATCAATTTTGTTTCACTCATACTTGTATTTCTCAACCTTTCTCTTTAGTCTACCCATACATCTTCAAAGGCAACTGAAAGTTCTGGATCTGGGCTATTTTGGGCGAACTCATAAGCTGCATCAACCTCTGCCTTGACTTGGCTTTGGATAGCATCTAACTCTTCAGCGCTTGCGATATTTTCAGAAACGAGATAGTCACGGTATTTAATAATTGGGTCGTTATTGTTCTTCCACTCGTCAACTTCTTCCTTAGTACGGTAAACACCTGCATCAGCAGTTGAGTGACCAAACCAACGATAAGATTCTACCTCAACGATAGCGGGACCGTTGCCACCACGGACATGCTCGACAGCCTTGCCCATTGTTTCGTATACAGCCAAACATCGTTACCATCTTCACAGTAGAAACCAGGAATACCATAAGCTTCCGCACGTGTATAAAGGTGAGGTGTGTTTGTTGCTTTATGGATATCCATTGAGATACCATAACGGTTATTGATGATAAAGAAGATAACCGGCAATTTCCAAGTAGCTGCCATATTGACTGACTCATGGAATGAACCTTCGTTGGTTGCGCCATCTCCAGAGAATGCCACAACAATGTTTCCTGTTTCTTTGTATTGCTGAGTGAGGGCTGCACCTACGGCAAGAGCGTAACCACCACCAACGATACCATTAGTACCATAGTTACCTTTTTCAAAGTCAGCCAAGTGCATAGAACCACCACGGCCCTTAGAAACACCAGTTGCTTTACCAGCAAGTTCTGCCATCATTTTATTCAAATCCATGTCTTGGGCGATAGATTGTCCGTGACCACGGTGATTTGAAAAGAAGATATCGTCATAGCTCAAGTGTTGAACAGCACCAACGTTGGCTGCTTCCTCACCAACTGAAAAGTGAGTCATCCCTTGAACAAAACCACGACGAACCAATTTATTAATACGTGAATCAAATTCACGAATACGTTCCATTTTAGTGAACATCTCAAGATGTGTCTCTTTAGAAAGTTTTACCATATCGATCTCCTCTATCGAAATTTTTCTATACATCTAGGATAGGTTAAAAAAACTTAATGAGCAAGAAATATGCTTGAAAAATGAAAAGCCTTACAACCTTATCACTTATAGGCAATCCGTATGCTTTTTTTTAGCGCATTATGATATAATTGTATAGATTTTACCCGAATAGGAGAATATTTGATATTGAGTGACGTCATCGTTCACGGGCTTACGGCATGTATAGCTTTTATTTTACAAATTGTTATCTTCAAGGTAACTACGAAAAGGCCTTTAAGATACTGGATTCTTATTTTAGCAGGTTTAGCCATTTTTGCCTCTAGTTATTTTGGTATTTACTTTCCAAAATCTGGTTTTATTGCACTTGTGCTCTTTCTAGCTAACAAATCCTACAAAAATCTGAGACATACCATTTTGGAGACTTCCTTCATACCTTTCACATTTGCCTTAATGGTGAGACTGGTCATTTTCCTGATTATTCCAATCTTTTTCCCTTCTGTCCTAGATTATTATTTTGCTGGTCCATTTATTCTTTTGCTTGCGTTTTTGCTATGGTTCGCTCAAAATGCCCTTCTTCAAGTGGACTACTCTCGAATGATGCAAATTGATAAAGCAAGACCATGGTACAGGTCAACGTCTGTCGCTCTTTGTAGCTTAGCCTTTATTTACTTTGCTTCTGAACTCGTTTCAACAGACATTCACTTTACCATTGCCTTTCTTATCATTACGGCTCTGATTCTATCTAAGCAGGTTAATCTCTATAGAAAAGACCTCAATGCTCAAACACAAGCAGCCCAAGAGGAACATTCTCTCCTTCTTCAAAAATCAAGTCAGAACATCAATACCTGGTACCAGAAAAAGACTAGCCAAGAGCTCTTCATCAAAGACGAAGCTGAAAACCTCTACGATATCATCCGTTTTCAACAAAATGAGGAAGCTCAGGAGTTAATTGACTACTTGCTGACACCGAATCCGCTAGATAAGAAGATTGATCATTTTTATCGAGACAAACTAGAAAATATTAAACTGCCAGATTTACAGGTACTCTTTGAAGCTAAATTTCTAAAGGCAAAAGAACTGGATGTTTGGGTTAGTATGGAGGTCCCAGAACCTATTACCGTCTATCCTATTTATCCTTTAGACTGGGTATATGTCCTATCAACTATCTTGGATCATGTCATTGACCAAGCACAAGATAGTGAACAGAAATACCTTAGCTATGCTTATTTAAAGATGAGGATAGTCAACACTTTGTCGTTGAAAGTTCAAGCACTAAAGAAGACTCAGCTATTACATCTGATTTCTCTGATCCTGAACTAAAACGCGTCAATACTATTCTATCTACTTATCCAAACGTTAACATTGTTTCAAATACACGTTCTGGGATTTATCGCTTACAAATTGAAATTGACATGACTAAAGGAGGTTACAATGATTACTAATATTATCAATCCTCTCTTACAGGCCATTAGTTTCATTTCTATTTGGTACCTCTACCAGATTATGTCTAAGATTAAGCCACTACGAGGACACCTTTTACTTCTATTTTTGTCCTATGTAGCTGCAGCGTCCTATTTTAGTCTCGTAAAAATCGTTGTGGACCCGCTTTTCTTCCTTGTTGCCGATTTGGCCCTTGTCAAAGAGCGTTCTTTCTATCATCGATTGCTTTACGCTTTTTATCCAACTATCCTTTTTGATATGGCAACACGACTACTTTCAATTGTCATTATCCCTCACGTCTTACATATCAAAGGTGATATTACCCTCAACACTAACTTACATATCTTGACCTACATCTTAGCACCATTAATCATTTACCTAATGCTTAAAATCTTCGCCGTAGACCTAAATCAGATGAGTAGTCTTGACGAAGCTTGGGCTAGACGTAACTGGTTGCGAAGCACTGCCTTCCTAGCTGTCTATTATGTCTTCTTTACTGTTATCCATGGTCTTAACAGTATTCTTCCAACAGCAAATGACCCTAAAAATTTATTTGAAATAGTTTTCAAGGTCAGTCCTAATAGTTCTGTTATCTTAGTTCTCTATATTGCCCTACTACTATGGGATTTTTACAATTGGAACCAGGCTGTCCACCAACAATCTATCGATAGACTTAACAAAGAACGTCATAAATTGTTGGGTACTATGACTAACTATAGCAAATCCTTTATCCAGATTATTATGCAAAAGCAAACGTCCTTCGACTTATTCAAGAAAAATCTCAAGGAGGTTTCTCTTGCCTTGGAAAATGAAGATACTGCCAAAGCTACTAGTCTGCTAGAGATTTATAAAACGGACAATGCTAGCATTGGTAATCCAGAGACTCAAGAAAACTTGGATAGGCTTAGCAATCCAATAATATCTAGTTTCCTCTCTAACCGCATTTTAGAAATGCGAGCTGCTCATATTGATATTGCTATAAACATCAGTCCTCAGTTTGGTGAGATTCCTTTATCTGACCTCGATTTATATCAACTGCTCCAAGCTTCGGAAAGAGCGATATTTAAACTACTTCGTCCTGATGTCAAGGTCAATAGTAGTTACCTTCAACTAGATCACTCACAACTCCTTGTTGTTGAATTACCAGTTTTGGCTGACAAGGTTAGCAAAGATAAAGAACTGAATGATTTGGTTAAGACTTTGCCAAATGTTGACTATCGTATCGGTTTACATGCAGGTTATCTGACTCAAATAATTGAAATCTTTGAACCTGGATATTAAGATGATATTGAAAAAGAGCCACGGCTCTTTTTTGTTGCTTTATATCTCTTAACACTCAAACTTCCTGACATTTTTGAACGAAGGTAATTCCTCGACAAACAAAAAGACACCCAAAATCATATGGACTGAGTGTCTCTATTAATAGTAAAGTCCGACTAGTGTAGCTTAGAAGGCACCGCCTCCGCCGCCTCCACCACCACCAGAGAAGCCACCACCACTAAAGCCTCCACTACCACTACTTGAGTTGATAGAAAAGTTACTTACAGTATCTGAAGCAGAAACATAGCTTTGTAATGCAGTTGAATTGTGAAGCATGGCAAAAGATACAGGTGAATAAGTAAAGGCATCTAAAGATGGATTACTAAGGTGAATATTGTAACGTTTCAGTACATCACTAACTTTCTTGGCCTGTCCATAAAGTGTCGCATAGACTAGAATACGATTCCATAAAACAATGGATTGTAATTCTGCTTGATTAAACTGCCCGATACTCTTAATCATGTTGTTAAAACTATGCCATTGATAATAAATATCCGAGTTTTCTGGAACAAGACACCCTTTTACCCTCCCGTTAATTTGAAGACGATAAATAAAATGTATGGTAATAACTGGGAAGAAAATGAGTAAATATAAGAAGGATAAATTAGAGGAGAAACCAATTGAGAGAAGGAAGAAACCAATAGCAATGAGTACATAAAGAGATATAAACATTATGTTTGCTACTGAAGATAAATGAGTTTCTGAAGGAGTCAGCTGCCTATATAGGCTTGGTAATCCGAGCTTCTTTTCTTGATTTTCGACACCTTGGGTAACCCTTGTAGCATCTTCCAAAAATAGACTTCTAATATTTCTACCAATTGAACGAAGCTTATCTCTTTCTGTCCTATTTTTAGCTTTTTTATACTGACTTTCAATTTCATCTTTGTTGATATAGTATCGTGAGAACATATCCTTCTCTTTGACTTGACTTTGACCATCAAAAAGCATGTCAATAAAAGCTACTTCAAAATCGGCTAAACCATCACTTTTAACAAATTCAAGGATTGGCTCTCCTGTTGATTGATTAAAGGATAAATTTCCTCTATCTATAAGATCCAGAATCGTTGCTTGGACCATATGGTTAAAGGATATTGGATAAGTCACACTATTCAGACCACTAATGTCAAATCGTTGGTTGTAGACGTTCTGAGCAAGCACTAGAGGAGCTAGATTTTGGGGAATGTCATAAAGTCTACTATCCTTTGGAAAACGTGGTGGCCTAGTGCTTCTCAATACTGAACTATAAAACACGATAGCTAAAACAAATAGGACGAGGAGAAGTCCTGGGAAAAAACCATAGAAAATGATGTGATAAATCTTTCTATTTCTCACAATATCATTTTCCTGTTTTAGGAATTTATCTTTAGCTGAACTATTGATGATACTAGCGGAATTTTTAGATTTTAGACTTGGTGTCATAGGCCAATAAGCATGAAGTTCGAGTTTCCCCTTTGCAGGAAAATGATCAAACTGAATATTATAGCCTTCATCCGTCCTTTGAACCTGAGGATTTTTTTGAAAGAATCCTGCATGAGCATAAAGCTCACCCTTATTGGAATCTAAACCATCAACAGTAAAATCAACATGACCAATCGACTTATCCCAATCGGAAATCGGAAACCAATTGAGAACAGCAACATCAGAATAAAGATTTAAAATACGATTAATTTGCCAAGTAACCTTAAGAACAACTTTATCACCACTATGCCCCTGGTTGTAAACTTTCAGCTTAGTTCCATCTGATAATTCTGATGCTTCAACCTTAACATAGGGTTTGGTTTGGCCATTTACTGTCGCTGTGACCGTTGGATTACCACTAATGTAAAAACCATCTGGAACTGGCTTTGCACTACCTAATGTGACATACTGCCCATGGTAATCACTCTCAAAATCATAAGTAATTTCCTGCGTAAATGTAGCACTACTATTATCCGAAATACTTAGATGCCCTTTGTATGAGGGGATACGATAACTAACGTCATCAGCTTTAACAGAAATTACGGGGACTATAAAAGCTATTAAACAACCAAGCCAAATCAAAAATTTTTTCATAATCTCTCCTTACTGTTAGCCCTAAAACCAAAAGAAATGGCAATAGACAAAACCATAACAATTTCATTCGGTTTCTCAAATAAGTAGGGGCGAAAACTCAGGCTTGATAAACAATCTCACCGTCACAGATAGTGTATTTAACACTGCCCGTAAGCTCTTCGCCTACAAATGGTGAATTGGCTGCTTTAGACTTAAAGTCTGCTGTGACCTGACGTTTTTCTTTGTCCGCAAAGATTACAAGGTCAGCTGGTCCATTTTCAGCCAAGTAACCGGCATCGAAGCCATAAAGATCAGATGGGTTGCTAGTCATTACTTTCAAGAGTTCCGTCAAGCTTAAGTGACCCGCTTCAACCAAGTAGGTCAATCCAAGAGATAGAGAGGTTTCAAGACCAGTCATTCCTGATGGTGCTTTAGTCACATCATCGACATTCTTTTCATCGGCATGGTGTGGCGCGTGGTCTGTGGCAATGACTGAGATAACTCCAGATTTCAGCCCTTCGATAACAGCCTGACGGTCAGATTCCAAACGAAGTGGTGGGTTCATCTTGGCATTAGCACCTTTTGAGAGCAAGAGGTCTTCAGTTTTAGAGAAATGCTGAGGTGCCACTTCGGCAGTAACTTGCGCTCCAAGTTTTTGGGCAAATTCAACTACTTTTACAGATTCAGCTTTTGACAAGTGTTGAATATGAACATGTGCTTGTGTATCATAAGCAATCATGACATCACGCGCAATCATACTGTACTCAGCTACACCAGTTGCCCCACAAATATGGAATTCTTTTTTAGCAATATTCTCATTGAAACCGAGAATGCCATTAAGATCTGGATCCTCCTCGTGAAGGCTGATAAAGGTATTATTTTCTTTAGCAAGTTCCATGGCTTTTTTGACAATACCAGCATTGGTCAACGGAATTCCATCATCTGAGAATCCGACAGCACCGGCTTCGAGCAAACCCTTGAAATCAGTGATGTTTTCACCATCAAAGCTCTTTGTAATAGTCGCAACAGACTTAACATGGATATTTTCCTTAGCTGCTGAAGTCAAGACCTCCTCCAAGGTTTCCTTGTCTGAAATCGTTGGATTAGTGTTAGCCATCATGACAACTGTTGTAAAACCACCTGCAGCCGCTGCTAAGGCACCAGTATGAATGTCTTCTTTGTGGGTTTGACCTGGCTCACGGAAATGAACATGGATATCCACCAAACCAGGAGCAACCACAAGTCCAGTCGCATCGATGACTTGAGCATCTCCAGCTTCGATATTTTCAGCAATCTTAACGACTTTTTTACCATCAACAAGAACATCAGCTTGCGTATCCAAACCAGACTTAGGGTCTACAACACGACCGTTTTTAATTAGTAACATAATCTTCCAACTTTCTATTTTACTTCAACCAATCAATTGGAGATTGGCCTTGAGATTCAAGGTAGGCATTGGTTTTTGAAAAAGGCTTGCTGCCAAAAAAACCACGATAAGCCGACAAAGGACTCGGATGGGCACTCTCAATAATGTCATGCTTAGGATTTGTCACTAGTGCCTTCTTCTTACGAGCATAACCACCCCAAAGTATAAAGACAACAGGAGTATCCTTCTGATTAAGGACCTTAATAACAGCATCTGTAAAAGGTTCCCAAACCTGACCGGCATGCCCATTTGCTTGACCTGCTGGAACTGTTAGACAGGCATTAAGCAAAAGCACCCCCTGCTCTGCCCATGACGTTAAATCATGAAAGAATCTAGGACCTAAATCTTCCTCTAATTCCTTGAGAATATTTTTCAAAGACGGGGGAGCTGGAAGGCTATCAGGTACCGAGAAGGAAAGTCCCTGTGCTTGATGAGGCCCATGATAAGGGTCCTGACCAAGGATTACCACCCGCACTTCTTCAAACGGAGTCTCCAACAAGGCATTAAAAACCTTGTCACGCGGCGGATAAACCGTCCCCTGGCTATAAACCTGGTCCATAAACTGATTTATCTTTGAAAAATAATGGTCAGGCAGCTCCTCTTTTAGAAGCTTGTGCCATGTCGAATGTTCCATAAAAACCTCTTTTTAGACTGTTTTACACCCTAAATTATACCATAATTTGTAGGGAATATTCGGAAAATACTGAAAAAGCACCCTGAATACGAGGCATTTTCTATAAAGTTTAAAAAATGAGTGACTCCACAAGTTTAAAGGGCTTACAACCTTTAATTCGTTATAGTTTTATGCTATAATTTAATCTTGTATTTAACAGAAAAGGTAATCCTATGACTACGTATGAAAATTTAAGAGCAGCCAGACGAGGTCCTATTGTCAGCATCGCCGCCTACGTTCTTCTTACCATTGCAAAACTTCTAGCTGGACACTTTTTAAACTCTAGCTCTTTGATTGCCGATGGTTTCAATAACTTGTCAGATATTTTAGGGAACGTTGCCCTACTCATTGGATTGCACCTAGCTAGTCAACCAGCTGATGCAGATCATAGGTTTGGTCATTGGAAGATTGAAGACTTATCAAGCCTAGTCACTTCCTTTATCATGTTCGTGGTAGGTTTCCAGGTCCTGATTCAAACTGTCCGAAAGATTTTTCTAAGAGAGGAAACAGTGGTTGATCCACTTGGTGCTACTGTCGGTATCCTATCTGCTATCGTCATGTGCGGTGTTTACTTTTACAATAAAAGACTTGCTAAAAAGCTAAAATCTAGTGCTTTGATTGCTGCTGCCAAGGACAATCTCTCTGATGCTGTAACTTCTATTGGTACCTCAATCGCTATCGTTGCAGCATCCTTCAACCTTACGATTATTGACTATATTACTGCTATTATCATTACCTTCTTCATCCTAAAGACAGCCTATGATATCTTCATGGAAGCAACCTTTAGTTTGTCAGACGGTTTCGACGAGAGAAACCTCAAGGCCTATGAAAAAGCCATTCTTGAGATTCCAAAAGTCACTAAGGTTAAGAAGCAACGTGGCCGTTCTTATGGTAGCAACGTCTATCTTGATATTGTGGTTGAAATGAATCCTGACCTCTCTGTTTACGAGAGCCATGCCATTACCGAACAAATCGAGGAGGTCCTCAGCAAGCGTTTCTCTGTCTATGACACTGATGTCCACGTAGAGCCCGCTGCTATTCCCGAAGATGAAATTTATGGCAATGTCCTTCACAAACTCTCTCGCAATGAAAAGATTATTTGTCGAAAATTCCTGACTATGAAAATCTCTTGGCACCTGACTTCTACTTAATCGATGAAAATGGTCATCATCACACTCGTGAAGAAGTCATTGCCAATCAACAACCACTTCTCAATAACTTTGACAGCTTCAAGATGACATCTGTCAGCCAAAAAACGAAATTAATTAGTTATGAGTTGGGAGGAAATTTCCACACTAGTATCTGGCGTCGAAATGAAACCTGGTTCATGATTTACCACCAAGTGACAAGGATAAAAGATGAAAAGTAACGAGCAAGTAAGCTCGTTTTTTTCTGTTTCCAACTATATTTTATTTAACATTCAATCGATTCTAAAAATTACATTAAAATGCCGAATGTTAGGAAAACTCTAACTTTTATATGTTATAATGAAAGTGTTTGTCACTACCGAATTTAGGGTTTTGACAGGCAAATGATATTAATAGATAAAAATAGGTTCTGGCAGCTACAGAACCCCATAGATATTAAAGGAGACACATTGTGAAAAAGAAAATTGTTGCCGTCCTTTTAGCAGCTTGTCTAGCTCTAGCACCGAGTCTGTCTAGTGCAGACGAATTGATGGATATCACACGCGCTGCTGGTTATACTGAAGCCACTGAGGCCTATCGTCCCAAATCAACCCTCTTAATCGATGGAAATACCGGAGATGTCCTCTGGGAAGAAAATGCTGATGAGGTGCGTGACCCAGCTTCTATGTCTAAGGCCATGACACTTTATTTGGTCTTTGAAGCTATGTCTAAAGGAGAGATTTCTGAAGATACTGTTATTACAGCTACTCCAACCGACCAAGCTATTGCCGATATTTACGAAATTTCCAACAACAAGATTGTTGCGGGTGTTGATTATACCGTTTCAGAACTCATCACTATGACAGCGGTGCCTTCCTCTAACGTTACAACCGTGATGCTAGCCAACTACTTGACCAATAATGATCCTGATAAATGGCTAGACATGATGAATGAGAAATCTAAAGAGCTAGGGATGACCAATACCAAATGGTTCAACGCTTCTGGTGCTGTTGCTGTTGCCTTCAAAGGTTACTACAGTCCTCAACGTTATGATAACAACCAAACCAACCAAACTACTGCGCGTGATTTGGCTATCATGACCTATAACTTCATCAAGAAATACCCTGACATTCTCAAATACACTAGCAAACCTGTCGTCACAGTTAAAAAGGGAACACCTTACGAGGAAACCTTTGAAACCTACAACTACTCTATTCCAGGTGCTAAATACGGAATTGATGGGGTTGATGGGTTGAAGACAGGCTCTAGTCCAGAAGGTGCTTTCAACTATATTGATACCATCAAGCGTGGTGATCAACGTATGATTGCTGTCATCATGGGTTCTGGTGATTGGTCTGACCAAACAGGTGAAGAGATTCGTCATACCTTTGGTAATGCTCTCGTTGAGAAGATGTACAAAGACTTCTCTTACAAGAAAGTTCTTAGCAAGGGTGAACAAGAAATCGACGGTAAAAAGTATAATGTCGAAAGACGTCTATGCCACTGTTAAAAAAGGTAAAGACCCTAAAATCTCTGTTAAAGATGATCACATTGTCATTGATAATGGTCTGAAGACAGTGTCACCTAATATCAAAGCTACTTCTGTTAAGGCAACTAAAGTTAAGGGATGGTTCGATTTTGGAAGTAACCAGAAAGATAAAAAGGCTACTAAAACAACAGATAAGAGCCAACTCCCAGTTTATTTCTGGTTGCTATGTCTTGTCCCAGTTGGACTCCTCTACTTGATTTACCTTAATGAAAAAGGACGTCGTCAAAAAGTTAAAGAACGTCGTCAAGCAAGACAAATCAATAAATAAAAAAAGCGTGTCCATGACACGTTTTTTTATCCCCTATTAAAGGATATCACTCCAAGAATACTGATAAAATCACCAAAAACTATGCTATAATGGTACGATATGACATTTTATTAGGAGACATATAACAAAAATAGATTAAAGGATGCCTTTTAAAAGAGCGTCTAAACGTTGTTACTAAGGAGATTATTTGTGAAAAAGAAATTATTTGGACTCTTCCTGGTAGCTAGTATGGCTTTAGCTCCCAGTCTGTCGTCTGCTGACCAACTCGTAGATATTGCACAAAAAGCGGGCTACAAGGAAGCCACCGAGACCTATAGACCTAAGTCATCACTTTTGATTGATGCCAATACTGGTGATATCCTTTGGCAAGATAATATCGATGAAGTCCGCGACCCTGCTTCCATGAGTAAGGCCATGTCCCTGTACTTGGTTTTTGATGCACTATCAAAAGGGGAAATCAAAGAAGACACCGTGATTACAGCCAAGCCTACTGATGAGGCTATTGCTAATATCTACGAAATTTCAAATAACAAGATTGTTTCTGGAGTTAAATACACGGTTTCGGAACTGATCACTATGACAGCTGTGCCATCTTCGAATGTTGCTACAGTCATGCTTGCCAACTATCTCAGTGACAACGATCCTGACAAATGGATTGATCGCATGAACGAAAAGTCTAAAGAGCTCGGGATGACCAATACCAAATGGTACAATGCCTCTGGAGCTGGTGCAGCATCCTACAAAGGGTACTACACACCTAAACGTTATGACAATAACCATTCTAACCAGACGACAGCCCGTGATTTGTCTATCATGGCCTATAACCTTATCAAACATCATCCTGAAATCCTTAAATACACTAGCCAACAGAAAGTAACTGTCAAAAAAGGAACACCATACGAGGAAACCTTTGAAAATTACAACTATTCCTTGCCTGGTGCTGATTACGGCCTCAATGGTGTTGATGGCTTAAAAACAGGCTCAAGTCCACGAGGAGATTACAACTACATCTCTACATGTAAACGTGGCAATCAGCGTGTCATTTCGGTCATCCTCGGTGTTGGAAATTGGGAAGATGAAAGTAGTGAAAAAATTCGCCATGCTTTCGGTAACTCCCTCATTGAGAAGATGTTTAAAGACTATTCCTACAAGAAGGTCCTAAGCAAGGGTAAACAAAAGATTGGTGGGAAAAAATACGATGTCCAAAAGGATGTTTATGCTACAATCAAAAAAGGACAAGAACCTAAGATCAGTGTTAAAGATGATTATGTCCTTGTAGATAATGGCTTAAAAACAGTCTCACCTAAGATTAAAGCAAGTACTGTCAAGGCAACTGAAACTGGCTTCTTCCTCTTTTCACGCGGTCATAAGGACAAACAAACAAGTAATAAGCATAACTTTATGAAACACTTTGCCCTGTTCTGCTTCCTCCTATTACCACTTTACGTGATCTACTTGATTCTTATCAATGAGAAAAAGCGTCGTCAAAAAACCAGAGAACGCCGTCAACGTCAAGCTCGACAAATGAATAACTAAAAGAACGTGCTCAACCGAGCACGTTTTTAGTTGTCTCCTAGAAATGTTTTGAGATTAGACATATCATTACGCATTTGATCCAATCCTTCTTGATAAATGGCTTCAAACTTTTCAGGATCCTTCTCCAAACGACTAACTTCAAGTGCGTGTTCTGGACGGATAGCATAAAGATTTCCAGTTTTTTCCAAAACCTCTATCTTTTCAATACTCTTATTGTAGTGGATGTGGCGATTTGAAGCCACTTGGACAAATTCAGGATACTTACGATAAAGAGCTTGTAGATTCGCTTACTCGTTTTAGATGGCTGTTTACGGTAGCCTTTAGGACGTGTCAGAACTACAATGAGTTTATCAAAGCCCAAATTTTCCATAAAATCAATAGGGAGACTATCAGACAGACCACCATCCATGTAGCGTTTACCCTTGTACTCGACAATTTCAGAAACCAGAGGTAAGGCGGAACTTGCACGAAGGGCTTCCATTTGCTCAAAGACATGGTCAATCTTGATATAGTCTGGTTTTCCGGTCTCAATATCTGTAGTGACCACATAGAAGGGAACACCTGAATTAGCAAAGACCTCCTGATCAAAAACGTCCAACTCCATGGGAACCTTATAATAGGAGAATTCCTTATTAACGAAGTTACCTGTTGTCAGCCATGACCAGAAACTCATATAACGACGGTCTCCCATAAAACGCTTGTTGTAGCGAAGGGCTCTTTGGGGCTGGTTAGAAAGGTAATTAACACCAAAAAGTGCTCCAGCTGATACCGAAACAACGCCATCCACCTTAATTCCAGCTTCTAAAAAGGCATCTAATACACCAGCCGTATATAAGCCACGCATCCCCCCCGCCTTCGAGGACTAAGCCAACTTTCATTCTAAAATCTCCTTTATGATTGGTTCCGCAAGGACTTGATAACCTTGTGGACTCAAGTGCAAACCATCCGTTGTATAGTTGTCATTTAACTGTCCCATGTCATCAATAAGGTAATCAAAAAGATCGACATAGGTCACACCGGGGAGGACAGCTAATTGTTGATTTAGCTCACGTACAGTCGTATTATTTCGAATCTTAACCTTAGAAGCATACTGTGATTCTTCACTAACTGGAAAGACATTCAGCAAATAGACCTCAGTAAAGAGGGATTCCTGACGAACTGTCATGATAATATCGGAAATACGAGTGATAATATCTCGAATAGGGTAACCTCTTCCGATGTCGTTAATGCCAATCAAGAGCACCAATTTACTTGGTTCCAAATCTAAGACCTGCTCTTTAAGGTGTTCTAAAAGCCAAACCGAGTCTGTTCCTGCAATCCCACGGTTAACAAGGGGAAACTCTCGACCCAGATATTTTTTCAATGCAAAAAACTCCGTGATGGAGTCCCCTGCAAAAACGATTTGGCCTTTGTCTAACTTTTGATTTTCATTCACAAATTTGGCTAAACGCTCTTCTTGATAGGCCACAAGCTCAGGCCTAGTTGTTTCAATCATACTTTATCCTTTTTTCTTAAATATTATACGCACTACTGTGATTAAAGCTAGAAAAGTTCCAAGTCCAAGAAATAGCCAGGCAAGATTTTCAAAACCTGATTTATTAGCCAAAAGGGCACCGGAAAGTAGAAATCCCAATGTCAATAAGGCTAAACCAGATTATTTAATACTTTCTCAAAAACTTTAATTCGACCCGAAAAGTTAATAAAATCATGGTTCACCACAATTCGTCCGTTTAAAATTTGCTCCAAGAGCTGATGCAGACGACGTGGAATGTTCTTCCCATTGCGAATCAGATAAAAGAGTTCAATCAAGATACTCTCTTTATTCAGGGCCTGCTTAAGCATATCAGGTCCCATATTTTCTAGGAAGTAATCCTTGGCCAGGGTCATAAGATCCATATTTGGCGCTAACTCTCGGAAAATCCCCTCAATTTGAAGCGAAGCCTTCTCCAAAATGGTAATTTGAGAGGAGGCTTTAAGATGATTTTTCTGGAAAATAGCCATCAAATCCTGCAGCAAATCTGTTATAGAGAGACTTCCCAAGTCAATACCAGAATAACGACCTAACATTTGCTCTACATCTTGACTTAGGACTGCACGATTAAGACCATTATCAAATTGTGTAACGGACAAGATGGCCTTGGTCATACCATCAACATCTTGTGCGGTAAAACTGTACAGGATATCATTTAAGGACGCACGCATCCCCACTTCCAACTCACCCATAATTCCAAAATCAATGAAATAAATCTTGCCATCACGTACCAACAGATTTCCAGGATGGGGGTCACCATGAAAATAGCCATCTTTGAAGACTTGCTTGATAAATGACAGCATAAGCTTCTTGCCCACATCTTCCAGATCATAACCAGCTTCAGCCAGTTGGCTATAATGATTAAGCGGAATCCCATTGATATACTCTTCAACTATGAGGTGAGGTGTCGTGAAGGTATCATAGACCTCGGGGACACCTAGACAAGCAACAGCCCTGTTATTGGCCTTAAAGCACTTCATGGCCTCTGCTTCATTCCTGAAATCTAGCTCCTTAATTAAGGTTTCACGCAGATTTTCCAAAACCTCCTGAACATCGACCATGGGGATAAAATGCTTTGGTATATGCCGTGCAAGCTTAATGAGAAGTTGAATATCTTCCTTAACAACCTCATCAATACCAGGTCTCTGGATTTTTACAATCACTTCCTGACCAAACAATAATCTAGCTCTATGGGTCTGAGCGACAGAACCAGAAGCTAAGGGCTCTTCCGCAAAATCAAGGAAACTGTCAGAAAGCTCATTAGGTAATTCTCGCCTAATGGCAGTCATGACTTCCTCTTTATTCAAGGGAGGAACTGAGCTCTGGAGCTTTGATAATTCTTTGATATAGTTTTCTGGCAAAAGATCAGAGCGCGTGGATAGAATTTGACCAATTTTAACAAAACTAGGTCCTAATTGCTCAAAGGCTTGGCGTAGCTTGACAGGTGTTGTCTGTTGGTCTTGAGGAAGATGCTTTTCACGATAAGAAAGGAGACCAACTGACGAGAAAACCTTCAACACATGTCTCAATCGTTTACTAGCCATTTTAGACTCCTTACATTTTATTTATTTTGACTGAGCAAAGCGTCAAGTTTTTCTTCAAGACGTTTCACGTCATCCTTAGTCGCATACTCAACTGAAGATTTCTTAGCATCAAGTTTATTCAAAAATTCTTGAGCTTCTTCCTTACTTTGACGTTTGAGCTCTTGTTCTAGTTCCTTACCTTCTTCAACAGTCAAACGCCCCTTTTCAACCAACTCTTTGACAAAACTATCAGCTTTATCAACTGTCATAGCAGTCAAGCCAATACCAGCCAAGAGAACTTTTTTCAAATCATTCATTATCGTTACCTCCATCTAAGTAGGAAAAGCAAAGAAATAGACTAGCTACTTCTTCAGAAAATATAAGAACGTTTTCACACTTTTATTCTACCACTTTTTCAGAAAATGTGTTAATTAACATAAATTGCAATCTGTAGTATTTCAATACTTAACTCATCGTAATATTTGCCAAAACACATATTTATCAACGTTGTACTCAAATACTAAATAAGAATCTCAAGCTTTTGCTGAGATTCTTAACGATTTTCTATTTGTAAAGAGCTTCACCATTACTTTCGATAACAGACTTATACCAAGCAAATGATTTTTTCTTATAACGAGCCAAGCTACCACTACCATCATCATTGCGATCAACGTAGATGAAGCCATAACGCTTACTGAGTTCAGCCGTTGAAGCTGAGACTAAATCAATTGGTCCCCAAGTCGTATAGCCCCAAAGCTCCACACCATCTTGAAGAGCTTCACCGACTTGAATCAAGTGTTTTTGAAGGTAATCAATACGATAATCATCTTCAACTGTTGGACCATCAGGACCGTCAACAAGGACATCCTTGGCACCCAAACCATTTTCGACAATAAACAATGGCAATTGATAACGATCATAGAGATCATTCAAAACTAGACGAAGACCGATTGGGTCAATTGCCCAACCCCACTCAGATTTCTCAAGGTAGGGATTTTCAACACCACCCATAATATTTCCTTTACCAATCGTATAGTCTTCTGGATTATGTGCGGTTGCCACAGACATATAATAAGAGAATGAAATGAAATCAACGGTATTCTTCAAGATTTCTTCATCATCAGGAGTGAATTGTATTCCAATACCATTTTCTTTGAAATAGCGTTTAATATAGTTTGGATATTTCCCACGCGCATGGATATCTGAGAAGAGATAGTTTTGATTTTCAAACTCGTGAACAGCCAACTGATCCAAAGGATTTGCTGTCATCCCATAAGCTGGCATGGCAAGAACCATACAACCAATCTTAAAATCAGGGTTGATGTCATGACCAATCTTGGTTGCTGAAGCTGATGCGACTAACTCATGGTGGACTGCCTGATAGAGATCCTGTTTAGAGAGCTCTTCCATAGGAGTTGAAATACCACCTGACATGAAAGGTGCATGTAGAACAGAGTTCACTTCATTAAAGGTCAACCAATATTTGACCTTATCTTTATAACGTGTGAAGACGGTGCGGACATAGTTTTCATAAAAACCAATCAATTTACGATTTGTCCATCCATTGTATTCACGTGCCAAGTTTAGAGGTGTTTCATAGTGAGACAAGGTTACAAGTGGTTCGATGCCATACTTAGCCAATTCATCAAAGACTTTATCGTAGAAAGCAAGCCCAGCTTCATTTGGCTCAGCATCATCACCATTTGGGAAAATACGAGACCATGCAATTGACATACGAAAGACCTTGAAGCCCATCTCTGCAAAAAGTGCTATGTCCTCTTTATAACGGTGATAGAAATCTATACCTTCTAGCTTTAGATTATCTGGTGTTGGTTGGTCTGTAATCAAAGGATTCAAAGCCCCAGGTTCAAGTGGAACACCGCCCTTTGGCGTCACATCCTGTACAGACAAACCTTTGCCATCTAGGTTGTAAGCACCTTCAAACTGGTTGGCAGCTGTTGCACCACCCCAGAGAAATTCTTTTGGAAATGTATAAGTCATCTTTTATCTCCTCGTCTTGTTTAATATACTAATAGTATAACACTTAGAAAACGATTACACTTACACTATCTTATTGACATCTGATACTATAGTACGAAAAAAACAGACCCAAGTCTGTTTAATTAATCATTATTTTCAATAGTATTTGCTGCTTTGGCCTCTTCTCGCCTAACAACATTATCTTTAACAATCTGATAAAGGGTTGCAGCTACTGGCACGGAAACCAACATGCCCAAGATACCACCCAAAGCAGAACCTATGGTGATAGCGAAGATAACCCAAATACCAGGAAGTCCGGTAGAGCCACCAACCACATAAGGATAGATGAGATTTCCTTCAAACTGCTGCAAAATAACAACGTAGGCAATAAACAAAAGTGCCAAGGTCACAGAGTGCGTCATAATCAAGATGGTACCAATCGTCACACCGATATAGGCCCCTACAACTGGAATCATAGCTGAAAAACCAATCAGGATAGAGATAGTCGCAGCGTATGGAAAATCAAAGATACGCATCCCAATATAACACAAGGTTCCCAAGATACAAGCCTCAATCGACTGATAAACGAAGAAATTACGGAAGCGATTATTGAGAATAGCGACCACATAGTGGAAAGTCTTACCATAACGTCCTAAATAGACGTCTACTAAACGATTGACCTGATTTCCAAGTTTTTCTTTCCCAGCCAAAACATAGCAAGAAAAGACGATACTAATAAAGAGATTAATCAAGGTTGATGGCAGACTCGTTAAGGAAGTCAAGAAGCTTGTCAAACCATTCATGATTTGTTGAAGCAACTGAGCACTGTAGCTATTGATTAGCTCTCTAACCTGTGTCACACCACCAAGATCTTGAATAATTTTTTGCAAGGACTTGTTTTTAAGCAGCCAATTAATCAAGTTATTAATAGCTGAACGGTCTTGACTAATCAAGGTATTGATACTGTCAATCAAATCGGGAAGAACAGTGAAGACGACCCAAGTAAAGACCAGACCAATGGTCGCCAATGCCGAGAGCAAAGCAATGGGACGCTTGATCTTAGCGATAAAACCAAATGGAATAAACTTGACCAGTAGCTTCTCATAAAAAGACATCAGGATATTGACCACAAAGGCAATCCCTGCTCCAACCAGGAAGGGCTGACTGGCAACGTAGATAGTGTTACAAATTGAAACAACGGTTTCCCAGTAAGTATAAATCAAGAAACAGCTGAAAAAAAGGACAGCCAACCAAATGAACTGATTTTTTGTAAATTTCATAGGAACTCCAAAATTTAAAATACCCTTCCATTATACACTAAGAAAGGGTTTCTTACTATCTTTGATCATAGAAAGCCGCTAAAATTCCACCAACTCTTGAACAGCTATTGGATCAATCAGCTTGACAAAGTGGAAGCTCGATCCATCGTAATCAAAAACTAAGATGGCACAATTGCCTGGACACGACTCAAAGGCCCGCTCTGGCTCCACGGCATGAAGAAAGTCATCAAGGCTCCAGCGTGACTAACAGCTAAAATAGATTGGTCAGGATGCTTATCTACTATTTCCTTTGCACTCACAACCACACGCGCAACGAACTGATCTTGACTTTCCCCACCAAACTGGGCATAGTGGTCACCAAAATGCCCCACTATAGATGTCTTGGGATGAAGATACTCTGGCTGACCCTCAAAGATACCAAAATGCATTTCTTTTAGCCCCTTAACACGTTGATAATCAGTACGCCTAGTAGTCAATTCAATGGTATCAGAAGCTCTTTCAGTTGTCGTACAATAATACTGATCAAAAATCATACCATGTTTTTCAAAATAAGCACGAACCTGACGAGCTTGGTCCCGACCTTTTTCAGTCAAGGGAGAATCACACCAACCTTGAATCCGATTAAGTGTATTAAAAAGTGTTTGTCCATGTCTCATTAAATAGAGCCGTGTCATTCTTCGCCTCCAAAGATATACTCTTCTTCTACAGGATTATATACTGAAAGCAATTCAAATTGACCTTTATCATAAGTAAAATGTAAGATGCAACAATTTTTAAGACCACGAATATCTGGGTCGGGATTTAAAACACGTCTACAAAACTGCAAAATAGATGGTCCATGACTAACTAGCAAGGACTTAGAACCATCGGCCACACTCTCCATGATGGCCCTAATCGTCAACTCCATACGATCCCGAACCTGGGTCGTACTCTCACCACCAAATTGAACAAAGTAATCACCAAAACCTTGTCCATCAGGTAAGGTTTTAGGAGTAAGATACTCTGGCTGGCCCTCAAAAGCTCCAAAATCCTGTCCCTTAAGACCTTTAAGTCTTTCATAGTCTGTTCGTCCAGTCACAATTTCTAGGGTATCACTAGCTCTCTCAGAGGTTGACGTAAAGACATGATCAAAAATTGGCTCCTGCTTGGCTAGATACTGACCAGCCTTTTTAGCCTGTTCGATCCCGACTTCCGTTAAAGGGGCATCGCAGACCCCCTGAAGTCTATGCTGAACATTAAACCGTGTTTGCCCATGTCTCATTAAATAAAATTCTTTCATAATGTTACCTCTAAACCAGAAATCGGATCAATCACCTGAAGAAGCTCCAATTGACCTTGGTTATAATCATAAACACAAACATTACAATTTCCAAAGCCCACTCCTTCAGGAAAGGCCAAGTCCATGAAAATGATTAATCCCCATAGAGCCGCCCCATGACTGACGAATAGGAGATTCTCAGCACCATCTTTAGTGTGTGCTTCTGCTTTCTCTAACACAGTCTTCAAGACCCTCTGACCGACCTCGCGAATATCTTCACCACCGTATGGGACCAAGAGATCTTCAAAGGATCGTGAACCTGGTCGATGTTTGGGGAGGAGGTGCTCTGGTTGAGCTTCAAAAGACCCAAAGTTCATTTCTTTAATTCCCTTGAGCTGGGTTACCGAATAGTCAGGCGCCACAATCTTTGCCGTATCAGTAGCTCTCTCTTGCGTAGAGGAGTAGACAGCATCAAAAGAAATACCTTTCTTTGCAAAGTACTGCTTGGCTTGTTCTGCCTGCCAAATACCATTTTCAGTCAAGGGCGAGTCACACCAGCCCTGAACACGCTTTTGTGTATTAAATAATGTCTCACCATGTCTCATTAAATATAACTTCATTACTCTACCACTCTATCTTTAAACCAATCCTAAATAATCTTCTAAGACAGTCAATACTCCTTGGTCTTTGTGGTGGGGAGCAATCTGATCAGCCACTTGTAAAATAGCTGGACTGGCATTTTCCATAGCATAAGAGCGGCCAGCCATTTGCAAGAGCTCAAGATCATTGTCTCCATCACCGAAGGCCATGACATTGGACTCAGACAAGCCCCAGTGGTTAAGAAGTTGCTTGAGCCCCCAAGCCTTGTGCATGCCTTTTTGAATGAAGTCAATAGCACCAAAACCACTGGGAACAGCAACTAGATTGCCATCAAAACCACGATTAAAAGCCTGTGAAACACGATTAGCCTCTTCAGGACTCAGCAACATGGTAATCTTGATAAAATCATCATCTAAATCCTCCAGCCCATTCAAACGTTGAATGGATGCTTCCATGGCGGCTTGCTCTTCTTCTGTTATCATCTCAGCAAAATTAACCCTAGTCCCTTTTAACATATAGGAGCCTTGAGCACCATTAAATATAGTCGGCCTATCTAACAAATCATAATTAAAATAGCTTAGCAAGTTTTCAACATCATTTGATGCCATGAACTCCTGACACAGAAGCTTGCCATAGCTAACCACCTGACCACCATTTTCAGCTACAAAATGCAGGCGGTCAAAAGTCTCCGCAAACATGGGTTTAAGGCGGCTCATACTATTACCTGATGCAACGACAAAGTGCATATCACGCGCAGCCATGGCATCCAAAATCTGATTAAAACGCTCCTTGTCATAGCTCCCTTTATCGTCTAAAAATGTACCATCCATATCTGTTGCAATCACCTTAATGGTCATAAAGAACCTCCTTGACTAACTTACTCTTATTATAACCCTTTTAGAAAACGCTTACCAGTACCATACTAAGAAAAACTGAAACTATTCTTGGATATTTAATGGTCTTAGGATTGTTTTGTAAGTCCAGATTGTTTATAATGATAGTATGAAATTGAAGAATATTTTAAGAATACTATTTTCTCTTCTAATGATTGGTGCCATAGTTGGGGGACTACTCTACCTCACCATCTACTTCAACAACCGAGATATTAAGAAGCTCTCCATGCCATCAAATAAGGACGGACTGAACTTTACGATAAATAAGAAAGAGCTCTTAGATCAGTCTGTCCTACTTGAAAAAGGCACTATTAAAAATGTAGACATGCAGATTCTATCCTTCAAGAAGGATGGAAAATATGTCCTACAAAAAGGAAGAACCGAAGATAATAATCCTGAACTCACAGAGCAAAGTATTAAGTACGAAGCTAAGCGACGAGATGCTCTTGCTCTCATTAACGCAGGTTTTTGGTCTTACGAAGGACTAGATCGTCCTTTCGCACAAAAGGAAATCGAATTGGGCAAAACAGGCCTTCTATACGGAGATGATCAAAATAATATCACTGCCGGAACTTACCCAAATATAGACACAGCTAAAATGTTTACCCACATGGGAAGCAATGGTTGGGATACAGGTGCCTTTGGTATTCTCATTAAGGATAAGAAGGTAGATAAAACCTGGGAGAAAGGTGATCCTGACCAACCAAATGCCCGTTCCATTTACGTAGAGACCTATGATGGTATTATCCGTATTATCCAAACCTATGGCCACAACTCCCTCAATAAGGGCTTGAATCACCAAGACGTATATAACCTTTTAAAAAATTTAGGCTACTCGAATATTCGTCTTGCCTTCCTGCTAGATGGTGGAGGAACGACTCGTATGTATACGCGATCTGATAATGGTACGGAAAAGGTAGCTGGTGCCTTTGTCGACAATAGAACCTACATTGAGTACCTCTATCTCACCAAGCGAGATAGCAATGCTACTGATCCAAATGTATGGCGAGATCCTGAACTCGTAAAAGCAGGTAAGTCCAAGTCAATTACTTATGACGACTATATTAAAGCAATCTACTCAAATGGAAAAGTTCCAGGAACCCAATACCAGTTTGAAGTCTCCAAATAATGCAAAAAATCCTCACTAAAATGAGGATTTTTTATCTTATTTTAAATTGTTCAATGCAGTAAGTAGGTAGTGACCATCACGAATACCTTTACCGACACGCTTGTTATTTTCAAGCAAATCTTGGTAATCAGTATCTGAAAGATTGTCAATTGTCGCCTTCAATTCATGAAGTGACTCTACTGCAATTCCACAGCCGTTCTCAAGCACAAAATGAGATAAGGCAGACTGTTTCCAAACGACAAGCGGGAATCCTGAGGCCAAGTAAAGTGACGCCTTGTGAGAGTTATTATAGCGAAGGTACTCGCCGAAAACACCACTACATGTCTCAGCACTGTCGCCATCCCAGACAAGCCCAAAACCACCCTCAAGGGCTGCAGGAAGCTCATCAGGTAGGAAGGAACCAAAGTAGTTCTCATTCTCAAGAGCTCTGCTTTCGTCGAAGCCGACACCATAAAGGTTATAAGCAGGTTCTGCAGGAAGAGAGTAAAGATAACCAGCTTTTTCTTGTGCCAAGTTACCAGCTACAATAATTGGCTGATTCTTAGTTAGACCAGTCTTCTCTTGGAAATTTGGAATCAAATAGTCGAAAATGCCAAGGCTAACAATCTTATCTGCCGCAATCCCTTTATCTACCAATACAGATTTCATAATTGGATTGTGGGCAATGATACCATCAGCTGCACCAAGAAGACCTGATTCTTGAATTTGAATTCGAACCTTGTGCTTCAAAGGAAAATTCTCAACATTGACATAACGAAGAGCTTCTAAATCGTGGATAATAAAATTAACTTTTACGCCTTTTTTCTGTGCTTTTTTTACATGATGCGTTGTGAAAAAGCTATGATGAAGCATTGGGAACTGGATAAGTAACTCATCACCTTGCTTTAGTTCATTTAAGGCCTGACCAAAAGCCTTTGATTTATGAAGCTGTGCTTTAACAGTGCTCATCTCGTACCAATTGTCAACTGAAAGAACCAAGGCTTGATAGCCCTCTCTCTTTACAATTTCTTCAACGTCATTACGAGCCTTATTTCCTGCATTTTTAACATTGTTATCGTGTAAAAATTCTTCTTTTAAATAGTATTTCATCTCTTATTTCTCATTTTTCAAAAGCTGATTTTTCAGGATAGCGTTCTTTCAAGATTTCCTTAAAACGAATGATATACTCTTCTTTAAAGTCAATGTCATCATTGACACAAAGCAGTTTTTTACGTTTATCTTTAAAGATACTCACTAACCTGTCAACTTGATTTAGATCTATCGACTCTCCAAAATTCTTTGACATAGGGTAAAACTGATTACTTTCAATTTGCCAATGTTGACAGATATATTGATTAACATCTACTCCATAATCTCTAATTTGATTACGTGATGTTTTATCTAAAGTTTCCCCTTCAATTTCCCATAAATGTGCCAAAGTGCTTTTCTTCATTGGAACAGGTAAATGTTGATTCACGTATCCCGTCGGACCCCAAGGCAAGAGTAACAAGTTTTTCAAAACTAGGGAACCATAACGGAAATTAAAGAATTTCCAAGGCGAGGATTTCAAAGCCTTCTTATTAGGAAAATGACGATAGATTAATTCAACATTATTGTGATAAGTATTAGTAAACGGTGACCAAGGAACTAAAGCATCGTATACTGCTAAAAGCTTGGGTTGACCATTTTTATAAAAATCTGAAGGGTGACTATCTCTAATCAAGTACATATCATCATTGAAATACAAATAGTTCTCCGACAATCCTTCAATACGATGAAGATTAAGCTCAATAGCTGCTGAATTATAGGTAGGTAGGTATTCATTAGGCATAAATTCCTTATGAGTGACCAATTTGAGTTTTGGATGATCCAAATTCAACCAGTCTGGCTTTTGCCCATTGGTAATCAAATAAACATTATTTACCCAAGGAGCATGCTTTTCAATCATTCGGAACCAGTAATTAAAAATGCCATAATCACGATAACGTTGCTCACCATCAATTTCTTGGTTTAAATCTGAGACATGACCAGTCACAGCCTGTTTTTCACGGATAAACTCTGGATCACTACCATCTACCCAAAGAACAACGATATCAATTTTTTCTTGTGTCATTTAGTAAATTCTTTCTCGACGACTTCTAGAGCACGCTCAATAACCACGTGCATGTCGTAGTATTTATAGTCTGCCAAACGTCCACAGAAGATAACCTTGTCATTTTTCTCTGCTTCTTCTTGGTACTTAGAAAACATGGCGTTGTTCTTTTCATCATTGATTGGGTAGTATGGTTCATCTCCACGTTTCCAGTCAGCTGGGTATTCACGTGTGATAACTGTCTTAGGTTGTGTACCATACTCGAAGTGCTTATGTTCGATGATTCGAGTATAAGGAATCTCACGCTCTGTGTAGTTGACCACGGCATTTCCTTGATGATTTTCCTCATCTAAGACTTCGTGTTCAAAACGAAGACTGCGATACTCCAACTCACCATGTTTGTAATCAAAATACTGGTCAATCATCCCTGTAAAGACAACTTTATCAGCTGAAGCTTCAAGCTCTTCACGATTGGCAAAGAAGTCAACCCCAAGTTCTACTTCAACATCGCCTAGCATGTTTTCAATGATAACGTTGTAACCACCGATTGGAATTCCTTGGTAACGGTCATTAAAGTAGTTGTTATCAAAGGTCAAACGAACAGGAAGACGTTTAATGATAAATGGTGGAAGGTCTGTGGCAGAACGTCCCCATTGTTTCAGTATATCCCTTAATCAACTTTTCGTAGATATCTGGACCAATCAACTTGATAGCTTGTTCTTCAAGATTTTTAGGCTCAACGTCTTTCATATCAGCCGTTTGCTCAGCAATCTTGTCCTTAACTTCTTGAGGAGTCTTAGTGCCCCACATAGCATAGAAAGTATTCATGTTGAATGGAAGATTGTATAGACTGCCCTTGTAGTTAGCAATTGGAGAGTTGATATAGTTGTTAAATTCAGCAAACTGGTTAACATAGTCCCAAACCTTTTTGTTTGAGGTATGGAAAATGTGGGCACCATACTTGTGAACGTTAATACCTTCAACATCTTCACAGTAGATATTACCACCAATGTGATCACGCTTGTCAATCACTTTTACTTTTTTACCGCGTTTAGTTGCTTCGTGTGCGAAGATTGCTCCAGACAAACCAGCACCAACGATAAGATAATCGTACATATTTTTCTCCTTAGTTTTTCATTAACTGTTGTTTCAAGTCTTTCATATCAACGACACGTAAGACAATAATCAAGACGATATAAATGATAGCACCGACAAAACCATCTACTGCTACATTAAGCATAGGTTTAAATTGGACAAATATCTTAAAGACAAAGAGTCCAAGATACATGACAACTGATGCTAAGATAATTTTTGACATGGCTGGAAGGATTGAAACATCTTTGATGAATCTTCTTGAAAAATTCAATTGAATAATCCATACCAAAGCCTCTGTTAAAACTGATACAATTGAGGCTCCGACAAAACCAAATGGAGGAATCAATAAGAGATTAAGTCCCACACTGACAACGGCTGGAATAGTCGTAGAGAGCATAAACTCACGATGTTTATTATGTGGAATCAAAATCTGGATTCCCATAATATTTGTCCAACCAATAAAGAACATCCTAAAGACCATAATAGCAATAGCAAGATAAGCCTCTTGGAAATCTTTTCCTAGGAAGAAACTCACAAAGTCCTTATTGACAATCAATAGACCTGCTATAATCGGGAAAATCACCAGATTATAAATCAAGAAAGACAACTCATGCATCTTGTTAACGGCCTTATGGTCACCACTAGACAAGAGACCAGATACCCTTGGGAGCATCACACTTCCCAAAGACGTTACTAATGTTAAAAGGATATTGATAATCTTCAAGGCCTGGTCATAAATACCGACATCATTTGTCGATGACAAGGCACCCAACATGGTACGATCCAAAGTCACGTATAGTGAAATGGCAACCTGAGGGAGAAACAGCAAAATAACAGGTTTAAGATGTTTCTTAGCATAGGATAAATCAAATTGTGGTTCTCCAATGTAAGGTCTCGCTGGTAACCACATACTTAATTGCCCAAGCAATTCAAAAAGGTCAATAGGAAAACATAGAGATACAAATCACCAGGTGTTTTCACAAATAGGAAGATGGAAACAACTCCTAAAACCTTCACCGTTGTATTCCTTGCGGTAATACGACGAAAATCCTCCAAACCTTGGAATAACCAAGAAATGTCCATCCCTTTCGATATCAAGCTTAATCCTAAGATATAAGCCACCATATTTTGCATACCAGGAAAGAACAAACATAATGATGTATACAAGACAAGAGACAAAATAGTCGCAATCAATTGGAGGGTATAAATACCCCAGAAATTTTTACGAATATCCTTCCGATGCCCTGAAATCTCTTTAGTACCATAGTTAGCAACTCCCAAAGTCGCCAAAAGAATAAAGTAGGTCACAATAGAGTTAAAGTAACCATAAGTACCTAAATCCTTGGAACTGAAAATCCGAGTAACATATGGTGTCGTAATGATTGGTAAAACAATGACCAGTAATTGATAGGAAAGATTATAGGCGTAATTTTTTAAAACTTTCATAAGTATATGACTCTGTTTAGACTTTCTAAATGATATACCTCTGCTTCAATTACAAAAAATCTTTATCAGTCTTCATCACAAAGAGTCGACTAATCAATAGGATAAGAGGTGAGTAACGAAGAACGAGCATTTGGGGATCAAACATGCCATGAATGATCATAACCCCCAGGCAGGCAAGAATGATATCTTTTCGATTAGTTACAAAATAATTCATGACACGTGTTAAAGCAAATAACATGAATGCACTCACAGCCAATCCATCAATTACGAGTAACTGCACAAATGAACTATCAATAAAGTTATAATTGCTTGAATAGTTACCAAAAATATCCATGGTCGTAAATGAAATTGGTCGACCTAATAAGGAAACACCAAAGTTTCGGAACCCTTGAACACTTAGTCTTAGACGGTTATGCGTAAATTGGTCAACTAGATGGAATAAATCACCAGTTGAATAGAAACAGAAATATAGAGTAATGAGCAATGCAATAATAAAACCATATTTAGCAATATTTGCTGTTATGACATTACTGTCTATAAAATCAAATTTAAAGACCTTAAGACTAAATAACGCATAAGTCAAAATCAAGAGACTTAGATAAAGTGGACTTGAGGTTGAAGTCTGTTGGTACATATAAAATGTAGCAAACAGTAGAGCTAACAACTCTAGATAAGAAACTTTCTTTCCTCTGAACATTAAGTAACTACATAGGGCAAAGAACATACGTTGAGAGGCAAAGGACACATAGTTGAAGCCTAAACTATAACGATAACCACTATCTGCACTCATCAACATATTTGAGATAATGCCCATCTTACTAGCTAGAATAGTTACAAACAGCACTAAATGTGGCGAAGGAGAAAGTCCCTAATAACTTCTTGAACTCTATATCCCTAGCTGAAAAAACTAACAGCAAAACATTAATATCAGGAAGACCATCTCGATTTTTTGACACAATTAACATGGTCAAGGTAAATAATAGGAAAATTATTAATTCCTTCAAGTGGTATCTGAAATAATTTATGGTATCAGGAAGATTAATGAGTTCCTTTATCGTAATCATACCTATTGTAAAATATAGCAAGATACGATAGAGTGACAAAAAACCATCCAGCCTTATAAAATAAGTTGTAGTTACCAGAGATGCAAATAATACCCAAACAAAGAGTGTAAATAAATAGATTTTCTCTGAGATAAAGCGACTGCTATTCACAAGTACTTTCCATACCTTTCAATTATTCTTATAAATGTTGTAATACCATCTGTATTTTTTTAAGATAAATCAGAACAACATACATTCGACATTTCAACAACAGTTTTATGAGTGGATTCAATGCAGAAGAATCATTCTTTATAAAATCCTCTATCTCTTGTCTTTCACATGTATCTTTAACAAGCTTAACTTTTCTATTTACAGATAAATTCTGTTTCGTTATATTGTAGATGTTACTCATCAGTATTCTTGATTTTACAGTATTAACGAAGTTTGAACTATCCAAATTCCAGTCAGAAAGTAGATTATCAACCATCTTCAATTCTTGAAGCTGATATTGAAGACGTTTAGGGTTATAGCCCGACATGGCGGAACCTTTTCTACCATTGACATAAACGTAGTAGGAATCTTGAGAAAGATAAATCTTGTTGACTTTACGATAAACATCAAGATTAAAGCGAACATCTTCACCTAACTCATACTGCTCAAAAGAAAGGTTATTTTCAAGAAGAAATTCTCTGCGATATATCTTATTCCAAATTGTGTAAAGCATATCCGATAAGAATAAGTCAATAAATATCTTGATAAAACCATCCTTGTCGTAACTCCCTTTAAACGGAAGTGACTTTTCAGTACGCTGCTTCTCAGTTAAATCTTCCTCAAAAGAATTGTAATAACTAAAAACAGCCAAATCCAAATCTGAGACTAGCTTATCTGCAAAATCAGCAAAGAGATTACCAACAAGATAGTCATCACTATCAACGAAGTAGATAAACTCTCCCCTGGCTTTGGACAAGCCAAAATTTCGTGCCGAACCAACACCGTGGTTTTCAATATGATAGACTGAGATATTTGAGTATTCACTAGCATAAGTATCGCAAATACTGCCACTACTATCAGTAGATCCATTGTCTATCACTATAATTTCCAAGTCATCATAATTTTGAGAAATAATACTTTTCAAACAACGATCAATGTATTTCTCAACATTATAAACTGGAATAATAACAGAGTATTTCAATTTAGACTCCTAAAATAACATCAAAAAACGTTTTGTATACTGAAGGCTAGCTTTAACACTTTAAGTCTAAACAGTACATATTTCAACTTATTTGGTTGGTCTTTCATTTGAGAAAGAGAAACACTATTCTTAAGTAATTCTTGTTTCACTTCGTTAGTAATGTCTATATATTTTTTATCTAATTTAGATTTATACAAACTTGCTAGTATATGAACCAATCCGTTTACATAATAAAGTTGAGATATTTGCAACTCTTCTTTATTTAATTGTGAACGGACAAAGTCAGAATAGAAAAGTTCTTTGTAGAATCCAAACATATCACTAAATTTCTTTTCATTCCATGACTGAGTAATAGAATCAGGATTATCGATTAGGTAGTGATAATACTTTTGATTGGTTGCATAGACCTTTTTAGCTGATAGAAAGAGTTTGTAATTAGTGCCAAGATCCTCATAGTATTTACCAATAGGAAACTGAATATCATTATCAGTAAATAAAGACTTTCTATAGATTTTATCATTAGCGAAACCAGTAATATAACTATGCTTAAGCATCTGCACAAAAGCATCTTTACCCTCAAAAACTTGAGTCACTAATGAATCCGAAACTATAGCATCTTCTTCACCTTTCACGAACTCACGATTAAAAGAGATAATATCAAACTTCTGGGATTCCACCACTTCTGCTAACGCCATAAAGGTGTCTGGTTCAATCCAATCATCTGAATCAGGGAAATAGACATATTCTCCCTCAGCATGAGAGATACCAGTGTTACGAGCTGCAGATAGTCCACCATTCTTCTTATGTATAACTGAGATAAAGTCATACGCTTTAGCATAGTCATCACAAATTTGAGGAGAATTATCAGTACTTCCATCATTTACAAGTAAGATGTCATAGTTCTTCCACTCTTGAATAAGGATACTCTCAATACAACGTTTTAAATATTTTTCGACATTATAAACTGGAATGACGACAGTTAAAAGTGGTTTCATAGATTATTTACCTAATTTTTTATGTTAAGTCTTCCCCACCCTTATTCAACCAAGTAACGGTATTAAAATAACGGTGGTAAGTTTTTAAATCGATACCAACATGCCCTTGCTTCTCAGCCGATTTAAAGTGGACCAATGAAGGTAAGTCACTATAATTCTTTGAAGAGAAAATGACCTTACTCTTGTATGGAAGCTCTTCAAACTCTTTCATCAACTCATACGTGCAGGCATCATTATCATTGAACTTGAAATACAAATTATCCCAATGCATTCTCTTCAAACGGCGTTCCCATTTTTGAGTAGCTTCTTCTTCATCTGCATAATGCAAAAAATGAAGTTCAATATCATCAAGAAGTGCAAGAGGATAAGCATTATCAAAGTCTTTGATATATTTTGATTCCTTAACAAATTTCAAGGGGATGTCTCCGCTCAAATAGTGTTTTAAATTCTTGAGCATCTTGATGTAATCAGGCGAAAAGACAAACATCCCTACAAATGGTGTTTGGTAAGGTAAGGCAAGCCCAACTCCTGATAAACTTTCCCAGCCCAACAATTATCACAAATAATCGTGAAATTTTTATTCTTGAGTCTTCGTCTAGGAATAAAATTAATAATTGGATAAACGATACGTTTTAATTTATTTTTTAGTGTTTCGCTGTTCATAATAGTACTTCTTAGTACTTCTTATATAACTCCGAGAAATTACGAATATAACTTTGTAATGAAAAGAGTTCTTTTTGGCGTTTGACAGAAGCCTTACCAAATTGCTCTCTCTTCTCAGTATTATCAGCCAATTCTTGAATAGCTTTAGACAATTCTGCAGGCTGATTTGGTGTGGCAAGAAGGCCATTTTCGCCTTCTTTAACCATTTCACAGACACCACCATGACGGTAGCCGATCACAGGTTTACCACAAGCCATTGATTCGAGAACTACAGTAGGTAGAGGATCTGGATTAGTACTTGGCAAGACAAAGATATCAAACATATTATAGAGCTCTGTCGTCTTGCTATAATAATCGATACGTTTAATCTGTCCTGCTACTGGTGAGTCTGATATAGCCTTCTCCAACTCATCAACTCGCCATTCTTCACCCTCAAAAGCACTCCCTGCCAGAAAGGCTACTGCTTTTGGATTAGCCTTTAAGATTGGAGTCACAGCTTCTAAGAAGTCGCCTTGACCTTTCCATGCATTCACTCGACCAACCATTCCGATAACCAAAGCATCCTGTGCGATACCAAACTGATCACGGACTGCACTAGCATCCATTTCATGATAGACGGCATTGTCAACACCGTTATAGATAACTTGAACTTGGTCATTTTTTACAAAGCGAGACTGCTTGACGTGGTTAGCCACAGCATTTGAAACTGTCACAATCGTATCCGCATAACGCCCCATCAAAAAGTTGATAAAATCAGAGATTGCTTTTGGTTTAACGATAATTTCATGCACATGCCAAATCAAAGGTAATTTCAACTTACGTTTGAGATAAATCCCCTCAAGTACCGCAGTCGTATTATTGTGAATAAGAGTAATGCCATTATCCTTAGCATATTTAGCAATTTGCTTTGAATAACGATTATAAGAGCCAAAATACTCAAGAATTCCCTTAGGATTAAATATTTACGGCGCAAGATTGGATAATCGATAACTTTTACCTTAGCCCCAACCTTTTCCAATGCACTCACTAAGACACCATCGTTGGGCAAGATGACATGAGCTTCAAAGGCATCTTTATCCAACCCTTTAATAAGCTCCAATAAAACCTTGTCAGCACCATACATTTCGGCACCAGCGTGAAGATATAAAATTTTCTGCATTTCTATCCTTTAAATACTTTCTCGTAGTCTGTAACAATTTTTTCCCAAGTAAAGGCTTCAGCGATACGTTTACTTGATTTTTGATTGAGATCTTCGATAGCTTGTTCATCCAATTGCTCAGCTTGATCGATGACACTTGCCAATTGGTCTTTCTTCCAATAGAGAGCACCATCTTCACCGACTTCACGGTTAAAGCCAACATCCAATAAGAGATTGAGCTTAGTAGACTCAAGAGCCTCAAGAAGGGATGGATTGGTACCACCTACTTCATGACCATGGAAGTAAGCAAAGGCATTCTCACGAATGTATTTGAGCAATTCTTGGTCATAGACAGTTCCGACAAACTTCACTCGAGGATCCTTGTCAAAACCAGTTTCCTGACGCAACTTGTCGTAGAATTTGTTTTCTTCAACATTGGTAATGAGTACAAAGTCCTTGTCAGAGTTAGATGCCATAAAGCCACGAATCATAGCCTCATAGTTATTTTCAGGCACAAAACGTCCTACAACAAGGTAATAATTATTTTCAATGACCCCCTTTTCAAAATACCATGTGCGAACCTTATCATCAACCTTAGTCAATCGAGATTTAGTTGTATCTGTCCCATAGGCAATATAAGTTGTTTGAGGACGATACTTCGCATAATCCTTTTGAATATAAGATTCAATGTTTTTACTATCACAAATCAAAAGATCTGCATGTTTTACCATGAGTTGCTCAGAAATTTTCCAATATTTACGAACTGGAAGACTCCATTTCGCACGAAGCCATTCATGACCGTCCGGGTTAACCATAAGGGTACCACCGATAGCCTTGATTTTCTTTTTAATACCTGAGATAAATGGACCGATTCGGCAGGCCAAAACATAAAAGATTGGTGCTTGGTCATTGTTTTCCTTAGCAATTTCAATGGCCTTATTAAGAGCTGCAATGTCATAAGCGATGGCACGTGCAGGCCCGATATTTGGGACGTCGATATTGTAGCATTTAGCACCGTTATGTTCAAAAGTGTCTGCTGTAATACCTGATTTAGCAGAGTTTTCACGCATACAAGCTACATAATATTGGATATCTTTGTCTTGTTGGAACTCCGTTAACTTCTCAACAAAGGTCTCAAATCCACCATATTTTGCTGGAATTCCCTTAGAACCAACGATATAAACTGTTTTTGTCATTTAATCACCATTAAAAGAAATGGAGAAAGCCATCACTTTGCTCCATCCTTCATTACTACTACTTTAATTGTTTTCAATAAGATTTTGATATCGCGCCAGATTGTCCATCCGTCCATATAAGCAACATCTAGTTTTACAACTTCATCAAAATCCGTAATTTCACTTCGACCGCTTACTTGCCAAAGACCAGTAATACCTGGTTTAAAGCTGAGGCGACGTTTTTGTTCAGGTGTATAAGATTCGTACTCATCCAATGTTGGTGGACGTGTTCCTACCAAGCTCATATCACCTTTTAGAACATTCCAAAATTGTGGAAGTTCATCAAGACTCGTTTTACGAATGAAATGGCCGATTTTGGTAATACGTGGATCATTGTCCATCTTAAACATACCACCAGACATTTGATTCTGTGCCATCAAATTCTTCTTGATTTCTTCAGCATCTACTCTCATAGAACGGAATTTATAAAACTTGAAGATACGTCCATTCTCACCCACACGGTCTTGAGCAAAGATAGCTGGTCCACCATCTTTACGAATAAGTGGATAAAGGAAGATTCCAACAATCCCACAGAGCACCAAACCTACTAGAGCTCCACAGATATCGAGGAAACGTTTCGCCAAGATATCTCCATAGCTATAAAAATGCGTTGAAAAGGTAACAACTTTGAAAGGACCCAATTGTTGGATGCGTTTTTCACCCTGACTCATAAATTCAAGAGCATTCAAATTAATGGATACTGGAATTCCCATGAGCTCAAAAGGTGATGCATAATCCCAAATCTTATACTGCTCACTTGGCAGATTAATCAAAACTTGGTCTACTACTGAGTGTGTCGCATATTCGATTAAATTTTCAGGTTTGACACTCTTGATAAATGGATCAGTGAAATAAGGATTATCCAAGACACAAACGGCTGTAATCCTACCATCCATATTGTCTTTCATTCGTGACAAAACATTTCTAGACGTGCCTGATCAGAAATCAAGAGAATATTCTTGTTACTTTTACGACGTGTATAAATTGATGAACGGAAATACTTTAGAACAGTATTTGTAACGTATAAGAGAACACCTGAAATCAGGGTAACATAGAGAAGTCCGCGACGTGAGATAGAAAAACTTCCATCTGCAAAAAACGAGAGGAAAGTTGCAATTAGAGCAAATATGAAACAATATTTGACAGTTGCAATGAGTTCATCCAAGTAGCCTCTATACTTAAGATTTTCATAATAACTACTGATATAGTAAGACACTACATGTACGACACCTAAAAGGACAATGCTTCCTTGGGTAATCTCTGTATAAGGTATTTTACTAGCTACCATGGCTGCGAAAACAACCACTACCAACTGTATAATACCAATTTCAATGCGACGAATTTCTTGTTTTTCTTTCACTCTAAACCCCTTTTTAATCTGTTAAGGTATAAGGAGCCGCATCATCCCCATTAATGCTATCCTTTTCTACGACGATGTGCTCTTGAATGACCTTCTTTTTGGTCTGATTTTTTCCCGTACTCGCCATATGATCCGTAAGAACCATATGATCCATACTTATCAACTGTCATGTCAACTTTATTAAGGACGACACCTAAGAACTGAGAACCACTTTGTTCCAATTGTTCAACAGCCTTAGCTACGAAACGACGTTTGATTTTTCCAGCTGCTGTAACCAAAAGACTGGCATCAGCCTGATGGGCAATAATAACCGCATCAATGACCAAACCAATTGGTGGTGTATCGATGATGACATAATCATAACGACTACGAGCAACTTCCATCAAATGTCTAAAATTGTCATTTTGCAAAAGACTTGTTGGATTAGGTGGTACAGGACCAGATGCAATGACATCCAAACCAGAAATATCAGTTTGGCAAATAGTTTCATTCAGATCAGCATTTCCTGAAAGGAAATTTGAAAGACCTTTATAAGGCTCATTTGACTTAAATGTACCTGACAAAACAGAATTACGAGTATCAGCATCAATGAGAAGTGTTCGAAGCCCAACACTAGCAAATGAAATCGCCAAGTTAACAGATGTCGTTGATTTTCCTTCACCAGCTTCAACAGAGCTAATCGCAATCACTTTCATCTGTGTACCAGAAAATTGAATATTTGTGCGAATGGCATTGTAATACTCTTCTGTTTGTTTGGCAAAGTTTACTTTAGATTTTACTAACTTTAATAGAGGCATTTCTTCTCCTTAAATTTTATCTGTATCAGGGACAATTCCAAGAAGTGTCATTCCAAGGGCATCTTCTACATCTTCTGGACGGCGAATACGATCATCTAGGATTTCACGTACCAATACACCAACAACTGCAAGGAATCCTCCAAGCACTGCTCCAAGAAGCACGTTACGTTTGATATTTGGTGAAGATGGTGACTCTGGCAATTTAGCTTCTTCAAGTGTTGTGACATCTTCAACTTTTGTCACGTTTTTGATTTTTCTGAAGCAACTTCACGAACCTTATTGGCAAGTGTTTGCGCATCTTGACCAGTTTTAGCATTAACTGAAATTGAGATAAGACGAGTATCAGTAGGAATATTAACTGAAATCATTTTAGCAAGTTCAGCTTCTGTCATATTCAATTTTTCATCTTTGATAACTTCTGACAAGACATCGTTTGATGTAATAATTTCTTTGTAGTCTTTTGTCAAAAATGTACCGGCCTGCAAATCTTGAGCAGAAAGGTTTTTGCCATCATTAGCTTGGTTAACCACATAGATACGTGTAGAAGACGTATACGTTGGTTGAATGAGGAAATAAGTTCCCAAGAAGGCAAAGACAGCGACATAAAAGGCTGTAAATAGAATAAATACCTTTTTAGTCCAAAGTTTGTGCAATAATGCAAGCACGTCGATTTCAACACGCTTCGTGTTTTCCTGAGTCATAGTTTCTCCTATATGTATTGATTTTCAAGTAGTGTTTGTGGATTTTCAACGAAAAGGTTACGAGCACGTCGCGTTCCGTAAGTCTTTTCAATAATAGCGTAGGCATCTTTCATAAATGGTGGTCTTGGACCAAGATTATGCATGTCACTAGCAACCATATGAACCAAATTTTTTTCCAAGAAATAACGAACACGTTTCTTTCTTACTTTATCTTTATCGCCAAAGAGCTTTGGTTTGAGGACATGTGAGCTATTGACTTGAGTATAGCAGCCCATATTGATGATTTCTCGAACACGATCAGCATTTTCTTCGAGGGCATCATAGCGCTCAATATGAGCAACAATTGGTGTCACCCCTGCGCGTAAACATTACTAAGCCCACTATGAATTTCTTTCCAAGATGTGCGAGCACTAAACTCAATCAAAGCAAATTGAGTGTTGTGCATGCGTGGAATGAGATTCTTTTCAAGCTTCTCCACAATGTCTGAGGTGTAATAAAGTTCACCACCATAACAAATAGTTAAGTCTGGATAAAGTGCTTCTGCTTCTTCTTTTACCTTAGAAAAGTTTGCAAAGATTTTATCCTCTGGGGTTTCAAACATTCCCTTACGACGATGGGATGTTGAAACAATCGTACGCACTCCTTGCGCATAGCTTTCGCCAATGAGGTCAAGACTTTCTTCTAAAGTTTTAGGACCATCATCAACATCAAAAACAATATGTGAGTGAACGTCAATCACTTATTTTTCCTCCATCAAATTTTTGATTGCTTGAGAGGCGCTTTCCACACTAGAATCATCCAGTTTCATCATGTAGAGACTAGAATTTGGCATAGCATAAGAGGTCAATTGTCCGGTTGAACCTGTACCTGTTACTGCTTGAGAAGTCACCGTAAATTTAGAACCTGAATCAAGTTGTGTATTGGCCAGAGCATTAATGGTATCTAGAGACATATTCGTTTGAACAGAGTCTTGAAGATTGTTAACGATTGAAGTAAAGTTTGATACAGAATTTAGTGAAGCTAACTTGTTTACAATAGCAGAAATCACTTTCTCTTGGTTCTTACCACGGTCATTGTCTCCTCCATCCAAACTATAACGCTCACGAACAAAGCCAAGGGCTTGTTCAGAATTCATTTGGATATCTCCAACTGGGAAATCAAACTTCCCGTGAAGACTCGTGAAGGCTTGATCATTATGAACTGTCACACCACCAAGTTGGTCAATCAACTTAAGGAAAGATGTGAAGTTAATACGTGCATAGTAATCAATCTTAATGCCATAAAGATTTCCAGAGTTTTTTCAGATGTTTCAACGCCATAAATACCTGCGTGGGTTAATTTATCATACTGGTCTGCCCCTCCATCAGGAATCTTAACGTACGCATCACGTGGAGTGGTCGTCAAGAGAATCTTATGTGTGTTCATGTTAACGGTCATAATGATATTGACATCTGAACGTGACACTGTTGAAATTGAACCGTAGGTATCAATACCACTAATATAAATATTGAAGACTTTTGAATCTACTTGTTTTGCAGAATTGTTATTCTTCTTTTTAATTTTATAAGTATAGATTGTTTTTAGATTTGAAGCATAGTTACTATCGACAGACTCTAGTAGGCTAGCATAAGAGCCACTCAAGACCATAGCTTTAGATTTGCCAGACTTAAGATTGTCATATGCTTCTTGATATGAAGCAACATCATCAACTTTAACATCAACCTTTTTGTCTTTCTTTAGAGCAGACATCAAGGTGTCGATATTGTTCTTATCAACCTTAGTTGGTGCTTGTACGCTAGTAAGCTGACTCACATCTTTGATGTCACTATCCTTAGGAACCACTATGCTCATTTCTACTTCAGAAAATGCAGCCGTCTGATTCATACGGTTAGTGATATCAATCATTTGTTTAAAACCAAAAATACCAACCAGAGAAACTAGCGAGAAGATAACCAATACAGCCGTTGTCACTAGTGGTGATTTCTTAGTCTTCTGAAGGAAGATGCTAATAGCAAGAACTACCAACAAACCAATGGTGATAATGATGTTCAAAAACCTAAATGATAGGAAATTATAATTGAACATTGTGAATAATAAGATCAATGCTAAAATAGCATACAGAATGGTCAACCCAACGTTGACCATCCCCCACGATCTATTACTCGTACGTTTTTGCTTACGATTCGTACGCGAACTCATATAAATTGCTCCTAAAAATTAAAATTAGACATTTCCCATTATCATTATAACATTACTATAACTTCATTTCAATTGTCATTCTTTTTAAAAAAGAAGAAACCGTTTTTCATTATGATATCAAGCATTTAATTTCTATCATTTTTTTCATAATATTGTAAACTATTTTTTTCACATTTTTTTGGTGGTTTAATCTTAAATTGTCGGATATTTATCTATTTATTACAAGTCTTTTTCTTCCAAATATTTTTATTTTTTTCTAGTAGTTTGAAAATTTTTAACCTATTGATTCTTCGAGTAGATCTTAGTTACAACACAAAAGGACGACCTAACGGCGTCCTTTTACAAATTAGTCTGCAATTAGTGTTTCAAGACCAACTTTCATCATGTCAGTGAAAGTGTTTTGACGTTCCTCAGCTGTAGTGTCTTCATCTGGATTAACCAAACTATCAGAAATAGTCATGATGGCAAGAGCATCTACTTGGTGTTGAGCTGCAAGGTAATAAAGTGCTGCTGCTTCCATTTCAACAGCCTTCACTCCCCATTTACCAAGTTTAATGTTTTTTTCGAAATAATTTGAATAGAAAACATCAGAAGACAAAACATTACCAACATGTGTCGTCATACCGAGATCTTTGGCAATGTGGTAAGCCTTATTCAAGAGATCAAAACTTGCAATTTGTGGGAAATCGTATTGTGGCCAATCATTACGGATAATGTTAGAGTTTGTCGCTGCGGCTTGTGCTAGAACTAACTCACGAACGTGAACATCCTCGTTCAATGAACCAGCAGTACCCACACGAATCAATTTTTTAACACCATAGTCAACGATAAGCTCACGCGCGTAAATAGAGATCGATGGCATCCCCATTCCTGTTCCCATTACTGAGACACGTTCACCTTTATATGTTCCTGTGTAACCAAACATGTTACGAACCTCATTGAAACATACAGCATCCTCAAGGAAATTCTCAGCAATGAATTTCGCACGCAAGGGATCCCCTGGAAGAAGAATTTATCAGCAATTTCTCCTTGCTTAGCAGCAATATGAATAGACATAATATAAGATACCAAGGGCATTAAAGAGGTAAAGTAAAAATAGGAAATCCGACAAAGATGCTTCGCATCTAGGAGGATTTATCTTTTTTACACAGCCTCTAGCCCGGGTTCAGTTTCAAACCCGAACTACCCTTCCTTTCATTTTTTGATGGTAAAGGAGCAGACAGAAAACAAATGAAGACTATCTATTTTCCGAGCTTTCCGCTCGTGTTCAAATCAGAACACACGCTCTACCTTTCTTAATTTTTATTTTTAAATATTTTTCTACTATTATATAGTGGATAAATAACTACTTTAAAAGTGGATTAAGCTTGAGTCAATGAATCAAGAAAATCGTATAACTTTTTGTTCATTTCAGAATAATCGTTGGCACGCAATTGTTCAGGTGTCTGAACAAAAGGCAACTCTTTATTTTGCTTACGTAAATGCTCTTCACCGTCAGCAGCTATGAGTAAATCAATGGCTTCAAGATCAAACTCCAAGTGTGCCTGAAAGGCATAGTGTTTAGGACTGAAGCGAACAATTTGGCGTGGACAACCTTGACTAATAGCAAGAACAACTGCATTATCAGTCAATCCAGGCATATCACCATGCCAGTGACCAGTATTTAGGGTTTTGCCAAAACCTTTGATATGGTCATCCGCTAAACCTGCCTCAGTTAATGTAACAGGGAAAACCCCAATCTCACGTTCTGGACTATGTTCATACTCACCACCATAGGCTACAGATAAAGTTGAGCACCTAGGCAAACCCCAACAATATAGATATCAGCAGCAATTGCTTTTTGCATAAATGCAATCTCAGCTTCTGGGTCATAATAAGGAAAGGCCTGACGATCTTCATCAGGTGACTGAGGGCCACCCATCACAATTAGAAAATCAATACCTTCAACGGTTTCAGGAAGAATCTCTTCCTCATATACCTTGGTTGATGAGATATTATGCCCACGGTCTTGAGCCCATTTTAAATAGGCTCCTGGAACTTCAAACGTTTCGTGTAAGATAAAATGAATATTCATTGTTTTTTCTTCCATCTATTTTTAATTATCCTCGATAGTAGACTCGCTAAGAGTAGTGGTACTGCTACCAGCCCTCCTTGACCAGTAAAACCTAGAACTAAGGCTATCCCAGTTAGAGGAGCATCTAAAGTTGTTCCTAAAAATACGGTTGCACCGAGTAACATTCCTAGAGTAGGATTGAGTGATAAGCCAAAAATCTCAAGACAACTTGTCAATAAGAAACCTAATCCGGCACCTAAGGTAAAGGAAGGGGTTAGGGTTCCCCCATAAGAGCCTCCCCATAAAAGTAAACATACCATAAGACCTTTGACGACAAGGATAAGAGGTAGGTATGCTGAACCCCCACCTGAAAATAACCATTGGGCTAGAACCTGACCATTTCCCATGATTAAAGGATAGAAAGCTGCAATCCCACCTAATACTACATAAGATAGTGGCATGGTCCACAGAATACGTTTATCAGTAATACGACTTTTGCTAGCCTTTTTGGCTAAGAAGCTAAACATCATCGCCAGCGGAGTTATCACTAATACAAGAAAAATAACCTGAATCAGACTAGCAGGGTCTGAGCTAACTTTACCGACTTGATACATTGCCTCCTTACCAACGATTGGTCGAGCACAATAAGCTGACAAATAGGTTGTCACAAGAATGATAACAATATTTTTTGATTTCCAAGCAACCCCTAAGGTTTCCAGAACAAACAGTGTACTGGCAAAGGGGACTTGGTAAACCGCAGCTAAGCCAGCGCCTGCCCCGCAAGCAATTAGCAATTGTCTATCAACAACATCCAAATGCAAGGCTTTGGATAGACTACCACCAAATAGAGCGCCTAATTCTCGAGGCGCTCCTTCTTTACCAATTGAGGAACCAGCTCCAACGATTGCAACCTGCATCAAAGCATGTAGACTTTGGCCAAGAAAATTTGGACTCTTCTTACCAACGAGTTGCTTAGCCTTACTAATAGAAAGGAGGGACACTCGTCTCTGAAGGAAATACCAAAATAAACTAGCCAAAACACCTACTACAAGCAATACTGCAAATCGTCGAAAGGGACTTACAGAGTTAAACTGTGACAATAAATTCGATTTATCATTACCAAATACAAGAATTTGTATAAACTCCAAAAGGTAATGACAAAGAATGCCTACCAAACCTGAAGCAATACCGGTTCCAAAAACAGCTAAACTTAACCTAGTCGACTTGGGTAATGACGTTATAGGTTTTATTCCCCGAGCTATCATATTTTAGAGTTCAGCAAGAATCGCTTTTAGCAATCCTTTGAAGTCCCCTTTAACACGCTCTGTCACTTCCACCACTTCTTCGTGGTTCAATTCTTCTTGGAAACCAGCAGCAAAGTTGGTAATACATGAAATACCAAGAACTTTCAAACCAGAGTGAGCTGCGATAATAACCTCAGGAACTGTTGACATCCCAACAGCATCTGCACCAAGTGTCTTATAAGCACGGATTTCAGCTGGAGTTTCATAACTTGGACCAGTCACACCGATATAAACACCATCATCCAATTTGATACCAAGTTTATCAGCCACTTTATGAGCGGTTTCACGGTATTCAGGTGTGTAAGCTTTAGACATATCAGGGAAACGTGGACCAAAATCATCCAAGTTTTCACCGATCAATGGGTTTTGACCAGTCATGTTAATGTGGTCAGTGATGGCCATCAAAGTACCTGGGCCAAAGCCGATACCACCTGCTGCATTGGTTACAACAACTCCTTCACATCCAAGAGCTTTCATAACACGTACAGGGAAAGTAACGACTTCAAGCGGATTTCCTTCATAAAAATGGAAACGTCCTTGAAGAGCCAAAACCTTACGTCCAGACAAAGTTCCGTAAACAAGTTTTCCAGCATGTCCGACAACCGTTGATTGTCCCCAGTTTGGAATATCCGCATAGTCAATGACAACTGCGTCTTCAACTTCTTCAGCCAACTCACCAAGTCCTGAACCCAAGATTAAACCAAACTCAGGTTTTTCAATTCCTTTGCTTTCCAAAAATGCTTGAGTAACCCTAATTTTTTCAAGTAGCGACATGTTATTTCTCCCTTAATTTTATTTCATTCTTAAAAAGTGACCAATTTTTGAAAAAGTTCTTGCATTTCGAATGGTTATATCAGGATAAAAAGGTGTTTTCAATAACTTCTTATGATAAGCTGTTTGGCTATAAGTTGATTTATCATACTTTACCCAGTAGACACCAAGTTGACCAAAATGAAGTATTTCATCTTTCAACTCTAAAGAGTTAATAATCTTCTTCATTTCGTTCTTATCAAGTCTTTCAGTGAATAAGAGGACGTCTTTTCTATAGAAATCATCTTCCCACCACTTAGGTAATGAGGCCACTTCATTTTGATAATCTTCAAGAGTAAAAAGAGAAAATACCTTAATAAATGGATAAGCCTTATTTAGAAATTCCTCTAAAACTAAGAGGAGTTCCTCTTTCATCAAGGTAGAATCAAAGAAAAGATTTCCACTATTTATATAGGAAGAAACATGTGACATACCGAGTTCTTCTAACTCACGACAAAATTCCTCCATGACTACCTTGTGACGACCACCAACGTTTATTCCACGAACCAAAAATGCATAGCGCTTCATTTTAGATAAGTTTATCCAAGAAGCTTTCACCAATCATGGCTTTATCTACACCAAAGTTTTCAGCGACAGTTGCTGAGATGTCAGAGAAATGACCTACTGGAATAAGTCCATTTCCTTTGAATGATGGGCTATAAGCCAAGAAAGGAATATATTCACGAGTATGGTCTGTACCTGCATAAGTTGGATCATTTCCGTGGTCTGCTGTAATCATCAAGAGATCATCTTCACGCATAGCAGCAATGATTTCAGGCAAACGTTGGTCAAATTCGTGCAAGCAATCACGATATCCATGTGGGTCTCGACGGTGTCCATAAAGGGCATCAAAGTCTACCAAGTTTGTGAATGAGAAGCCATGTTTGAAGTCTTCAGAAGTCATAGCTTTAATCAAATTATCAATACCATGGCTATTTGATTTGTTGTGACCCATATCGTGGTTAATACCAGCTCCGTTGAAAATATCATTGATTTTACCAACGGCATAAGTATCAATACTAGCTTCATTCAATTTATCCAAAACAGTTGGTGCAAATGGTGAAACAGCCAAATCTCGACGATTAGATGTACGAGTGAAGTTTCCAGGCTCACCAACGTAAGGACGAGCAATGATACGCCCTAGAAGAGCTGGACGCTCAAGGGTAATTGAACGCGCATATTCACAAATACGATACAACTCATCCAATGGAATAATGTCTTCGTGTGCAGCAATTTGAAGAACTGGGTCAGCTGAAGTGTAAATAATCAATTCACCAGTTTCCATTTGACGAGGGCCAAAGTCTTCAATAACAGCTGTACCTGAGTATGGTTTATTCGCTTCACGAATGACTTTACGGCCTGAGAATTCCTCAATTTTAGTGAGAATTTCTTCTGGGAATCCATTCCAGAAAGTATCAAAAGGTTCAGTAATATTGAGACCCATGATTTCCCAGTGGCCAGTCATCGTATCCTTACCAAGAGACACTTCCTGCAATTTTGTTGCATAACCAGTTGGGTTGCTTTCTGCTGGTACTGTTTTCAAAGGTGTTTCACGAGGAATATTTCCTAGACCAAGCTTAGCCATATTTGGCACATTCAATCCTACAGATTTAGAGATGTGACCAAGGGTATCTGAAGCACCATCTGGCACACCTGCATTGACAAAGTCATTGGCATCTGGAGCAGCACCAATTCCTACTGAGTCAAGAACGACTAAATGCATTCGGTTAAATTTGGACATAATAACACCACAAAGAGCTAAAATCTTTTCGAAATTACCTCTTGCCTTTCTATATTATTTAATAGTTTGAAAAAAATTAATTAGTTTTCCTCATTAAAAGTGAGGGGAATAAAAATCGGACTAGGCCTTAACTTCAACGACCTTAACACCGTCTTTACCTGCAACGATGACTTTGTTAACCATGCCATTGAACAATCCATGATCGACAACCCCTGTCATAGCTTTTAGTTCTTCACCAAGAGCTACTGGATTTTCAATCTTACCTAAATCAAGATCGATGATATAGTTCTTCATATCTGTAACAAAGCGGTCACCTTGTTCCGTAAGTCGGAATGATGGCTTATAGCCCTTAGACTCAAAGACACGATACAGACGGTCAGCACCATATTGAACCACTTCAACTGGTAGCTTGAAAGCACCTAATTGATCAACCATTTTAGACTCATCAACCACCCAGATATATTCTTTTGTAGGTGTAGCGACGATTTTTTCCATCAGAAGGGCACCACCACCACCTTTAATCCCGTTGAGTTGAGGGTCTACTTCGTCGGCTCCATCAACAGTAACATCAATACTGTCAATGTCATCCACTGCCTTCAAAGGAATGCCTAAGCCTTCAGCTTGTTTAGTGGTTTGACTTGATGTCGTTACACCAACAACACTAAGACCTTCTTCCTTAATGCGACGGCCAATTTCCTCTACGAAGAAGTAAGCTGTTGACCCTGTACCGAGTCCAACAACCATTCCATTTTCAACGTATTTGGCAGCGGTTACACCAGCGATTTCTTAAGTTCTTCCATGCTCGTCTCCTTGCATCTTTCTATAATAGTCGTTCAAAACAATTATAACATGTTTCACCAGTAAATAGAAATGATATGGGGGAGGAAAACCGAGCAAAAATAAAAACTAGATCCTAAATAGAATCTAGTTTTGATGGGGAACTAATTTAATAGCACTACTTAATCTTCTTTACGACGTTTGAAGAATCCTACAAAGGCTGCAAAAATCATTGAAAGAAGTCCAATAAATCCAGCATTGCTAGTGTGCTCACCAGTTTGTGGCAACTCAGCTTGAGGCACTACAGGAACTTCAGTATCTGGAGTTGGTGTAGTTGGTGGTGTCACTGGAGTTGGAGGAGTAACAGGTGTTGGTGGTGTTTGTGGAGTAGTCGGTGGAGTTGGTGGTACCACGTGAGACTCTCTCTCAACGACATAGTTCTTGTGCCATACAACACTTGGTTTTTCTGGAGTTTTAGGTTCTACTGGTTTAGCAGGAACTTCAACTACTTTTGGTGTTGGTGGCGTTGGTGCCGTTGGACCTGTTGGTGGTGTTGGTTCAACCGGTTTTTCTGGAACTTCAACCACTTTTGGTGTTGGTGGTGTTGGTGCCGTTGGACCTGTTGGTGGTGTTGGTTCTTGTGGTTTACCAGGAACTTTAACTACCTCTGGAGTTGGTGGCGTTGGTGCCACTGGCTCTTTTGGAGGTGTTGGTGGTGTTGGTTCTTGTGGGTTGATACCAACTGTTTTAACGACTGGTTTAACCGGTGCTGTTGGTGGTGTTGGTGCCTTAGGTTCTTCAGGTTTTTCACCTGGATTCTTAGGCAAACCAAGGTTAGAGTTGATTGCGAACCAGTAAACTGTTGGAGCGCCATCAGCATTTGCACCTTCAGCAGTAAATACCAAGTGACCATTAGTCATCTTGATACCTGCACCTCCATAGTAGAGGTAAGGTGAATCAGCGTTATCCCAACCTGTCAATTCTGATGTTGTCTCACCATTAAAGACTGCACCATGGTCAATGTATTGGTTATCATTGACTGATGTTACTTCTTTAGTGGCAGCATCATAAGTAACTGATGATTTTGGAATAGCGATGAATTGGTTATCACCAATATTTACATATTCTTGGTGGCGTGTTGATTGGTATTTTTTCTTAGGTGTGAATGTAATCAAACCAGTTTCAGCAGAAACGCTGTATGAACCAATAACATCATCTTTATCACCAAACGTATAATCTTGGTTACCAAGAGCGTGTCCATTACCGCTACCTGAAGCATTAAGAGTTGTTACATCAGATGGAATTTCACGTGAGACAACCCATTCTGAACCATTCCAGTCAGTGATAGGAACCACTACCTTAAGTGGGTTCTCATCTGAAATGTTAACTGTAGCTCCACCAAAATCTGCATAACCAGATTTTGTAACAACTTCACCGTTTTTGGATTGCCAAAGTAGAACCATCTGCGTAAGGATTGTAAGTACCGCGAACAGTATTACCATTAACGTCTTTCGCTTCTACTGTAAGTGGACGTGGGCGCTCAGATGTTTCAACATAAGCTGCACCGTTCCAGTGGTTAAGTGAGTTAAGTGCTACGATAGCATTACGCTCACTAAGGTTGAACATTTTACCATCTTTATCGTAAAACTCAACATCTACAGCTACTTTAACCGGTTTATCTTGATCAGTTGATGCTCCAACTGTCATAGTTACTGTTGGATCCTTACTGATTTTTAGCAATACCTTTTTCCGTCGTTTTGATGGAAGGCTAACGATTTCGTAACGGTATACAACACGTTTGATTGCTGATGCTTCATTTTTCAACAAGCATGCTTGATTGGTTCAAACCATCATAAGTAACAACAAATTTGTCACCTTCTTTAACTTGAATCCACTCGTCTTCAGTGTTTGTCCAAGGGCTATTTGAAACAATGTCAGATGCTTGTAACTTGTTAGAATCATATTGGAAAACATTACTTGTGTTAAGACGCTCTTGTGCTTCTTTTGTCAAGTAGTTGCTTACACCTTCAACTTTGTGTGTCGCATCGTTTTCACGTTGGAAAGTCAATTCTTGAACAACTTCAGCATCTTTAAGGTTACGATATACAGGATCATTCATGTATTTATCGTAAGCTGTTTTAGCATCTTGGTATTGTTTAAGTGCTGTTTGGTAGACAGCTAATTTGTTTTGATACTCAAGGTACTCTAGGTCATATTTAGCTTTTTGCTCATTGTAGACAACCAAGGCTGCTTCGTACTTAGCTTTAGCATCTGCATTGTATTTTTCAATAGCTTGTTTTGTTTCAAGATCTGCTTCATAAGCTGTTTTCTTAGCGTTATAAAGTTCAAGATTCTTGTCATATGCTGCTTTTTCTACATCATATTTAGCTTTTGCTTCATTGTATGCTGCTAGCTCAGTTTGATATTTAGCTTCAGCTTCAGCGTTACGTTTCTCAGTAACAACTTTTTCAGCTACTTTATTATCATAGTTAGCTTTTTCAGCATTGTATTTGGCTTTATCGCTATTGTACTGAGCAAGAGCTGCTTCATAATCAGCTTTTGCTTGGTTATATGTTGCCAATTCTGCTTGGTATTTAGCTGCAGAAAGCGCATTTTCTTTATCAGCGGCTTCTTTTTCTGCTACCTTAGCATCATAAGTAACTTTCTTAGTCTTGTACTCTGAAAGAGCTGAGTCATAAGCTTGCTTAGCAATTTGGTATTGCTCTGAAGCTTTATCATAAGCTGTTTTTTCAGTATCATATTTAGCCTGAGCTTCAGCATTTGTTTTATCAGCAAGTGCTTTCTCAGCTAATTTTGCATCATAGTTTGCTTTTGCTTTATCATAGTCAGCTTTATCTGACTTGTATTGTTCTTTAGCCGCTTTATAATCAGAAACGACTGTATTGATTTTCTCTGCTTGTGCTTTATTATCTGCAGCAGCTGCTTCAACAGTTTCTTTGGTTTGAGCAGGTTCTTCCTTAACCTCAACCCCTTCGTTAGTTGCAGCTGTTTTTGCAGCTTCTAAGCTTGTATTTGTTACTTCACTCGTTGTAACAGTTGTGTTGCCTTCTTCAGTAACGTTAACAACTTTCTTTTCAGTTGAATCTGCTACGGCAGAAGTGCTTTCTTCAACAGCATCTGTTGCTTCAACTGCTGGTGTTGCTGAATCTGTAGTTGTTGCTACCTCATCAGCGCTTGCATTTGAAGCTCCTACTGCAAGAACTGCAGTCCCCAAAAGAACAGAAGCCGCACCAAGGCTAGACTTTCTGAGTGAATAACGTTGTAATTCCTTTTTCCCCATTTAAATTACGTCCTTCTATATTTAGTTATGTTCATATTCTAACAAAAGAAAGAACCATGTCAATTTGAGATATCTCATAAAAACGCCCATTCCTTTAAATTCGATTAGATTCTTAAATTCAAATACTTTTTAATATCAAATTATTTGATAGACAAAACCCTATATTTAATAGCATTTTTCGATACAAATAGGAGGTTTAATTTTTATAATATCTAGTCCAATTCGCTTTAATGTTTTTTTATTGAAAAGATTATGAAAAACAATCAACTATAAGCTTTCATTTTACTTTTCATTGTGATATTTAGCTTTGGGATAGCTATTTCACCTAAATCATGTCCTCTCCTTTCCCCTATTAGTTTTAACATTCAAACTTATTTATTCCGATAATATGCAAAGAATAGGTAACAAAAAAAGACTAGACTGTCTTGCATGGCAAAACAACCTAATCTTTCATTTTATCTTATTAATGTTTACGTTTGCGAGCTGACCATAGACCTGTAAGTGCCATTGAAAGGAAACCTAAACCTGTTACAGATGCTAATTTTTGGTTAGAGTCACCTGTTTCTGGCAATACGGCGCTATTAGTTCTTTCTGTTTCTTGCTTAGCAACTACAGAAGAAGTTGGTGTAACGCTTGGTCCTGTAGGTGTTCCAGGAGTTTTTGGTTTTTGAGGTGTTGGTGGCGTCGTTGGTACTGGACGTGTTACGCGCTCAACAAGATAATTTTTATGCCATTTTACCTTAGGAGCTACAAGTTCTTTAGGTGAAACAGGTTTATTAGGAACATTAACTGTGACCATAGTTGGTGGTGTTGGAGCTGTTGGAGCTGTTGGTGGCGTTGGTTTTCTTGGCTCACCAGGTACCTCTACAACTACTGGTGTAGGTGGAGTCGGAGCCTTAGGTTCTACTGGAGCCGTAATCTTACGTGGCTCCACTGGCACTTCAACTAAAGCTGGAGTTGGTGGCGTTGGAGCTTTTGGTTCTGTTGGAGCCTTTGGTTCCTCTGCATCAACTGTAACCACAGTGTAGTTAGGTTCTGTCGGTGGTGTTGGCGCTTTAGGTTCTTCTGGTTTGCTTGGTTCCGCTGGAACTTCAACAACTGTCGGAGTTGGTGGCGTTGGAGCTTTTGGTTCTGTTGGAGCCTTTGGTTCCTCTGCATCAACTGTAACAACTGTATAGTTAGGTTCTGTTGGTGCCGTAGGAGCTGTTGGCGGAGTTGGTTCTGTTGGTACCGCTGGAAGAACTTCCAATGTAATCGTTGGTGGTGTTGGAGCCTTTGGTTCTTCAGGAGCTGTTGGCTCTTTTGGCGCTTCACCTGGATTTTTTGGAATACCAACATTTGAGTTAATCGCAAACCAATATACTGTTGGTTGACCAGCAGCATTAGCTCCATTGGCCGTAAATACCAAGTGACCATCAGCCATCTTCAAGCCTGCTCCACCATAATAGAGGTATGGAGAAGATGGATTATCCCAACCTTCAAGAGTCGTTGAAGATTCACCATTAAAGATAGACCCATGTTCAATGTATTGGTTATCTTTAAATGATGTCACCTCTTTTGTAGCAGAATCATAAGAAACACTTGAATTTGGAATTGGAATGTATTTATTGTTTCCAACATTTACAGATTCTTGGTGCTCTACATTTTCAAATTTCTTCTTAGGAGTAAAGATGATACGTCCTGAAGTTGGATCAATCGTATATGAGCCGATAACATCATCTTTACCATCTAATGTGAACTCAGCTGTTCCAATAGAGTGACCGTTCCCGGCACCTGAAGCATTGACTGAAGTTGCGTCGATAACAGTTTCTTCACTAACTGTAAATTCACTACCATTCCACGTTGCTTTTTGTGCCACAATCTTGATTGGGTTTTCAGCAGAGATAGTGACATCAGCAGTACCAAAGTCAGCTGTTCCATTTTTAACAACAACTGCATTGTTTTCAATGCTCATTGATGAACCATCTGCATACGGATCCCAAGTTCCTCGAACAGTGTTACCATCTTTATCCTTAGCTTCTACTGTAAGGGCACGAGGTTTATCCCCACTATCTACATAAGAAGCACCTGTCCAGTGGTTAAGAGAGTTCAAAGCAACAATCGCATTGTGCTGTGTCAAATCAAACTTATTGCCATTACCATCATAGAATTCAACATCTACAGCAACTTTAACGGGTTTATTTTGGTCTGTTGAAGCACCGACTGTTAGTGTTACAGTTGGGTCTGAGCTAACGGCTGCAATTCCTTTACCGTCATTTGATGGAAGACTCAAAATTTCATAGCGATAAATCACGCGCTTGATCGGATGCATATCCGTATTTTCACGCATGCTTGACTGATTCAAGTTATCATAAGTAACAACAAATTTATCGCCTTCCTTAATTTGAATAAATTCAGTTTCATTATTGGCCCAAGGAGTAGTTGCTACAATATCTGAAGCTTCCAATTTATTGGAATCATACTGATGTACATTGCTTGTATTCAAACGAGCTTGAGCATCACGAGTGAGATAAGCACTGATGCCATCGATGGTATGAATGGCTCCACCTTCACGTTGGAAGGTCAAATCTTGAACAGTTTCTACATCTTTTAGATCTTGGAAACCATTATCATTCATGTACTTATCATAGGCTGCTTTAGCATCTTTGTACTGTGCCAAAGCTGTATGATATTCAGCAAGTTTTGTTTGGTAGGTAGCAAAATCTTTGCCGTATTGCTCTAAATCTACATTGTATTTTGCAAGCTCAACCTCATACTTAGCTTTTGCAGCATCTTCTTCTGCTTTAATAGCAACAAGTTGATCATAGGCTGCTTTATCTTTATCGTATTGCGCTTTCTTAGCTTGGTATTCTTGTAAATCTTTATCGTATTGTGCTTTAGCTGTATTATAAACAGCCATTTCTGCATCATACTTGGCTTTAGCTTCCGCATTTGCCTTATCAGCAGCTACTTTTTCGGCTACTTTGGCATCGTAGGCTGCTTTAGCAGTCTTGTAGGCAGCTAAAGCAGTTTGATATTTTTCGTAAGCCGTATTGTAAGCAGCAAGATCATTCTCATATTGCTCTTGAGCAGCCTTATCCGTAATTTCTGCTTGTGTTTTCTCAGCTACTTTAGCATCATAGGCTGCTTTTTTCGTATTGTATTCAGCTAGAGCGGCATCATATGAAGCCTTATTTGTCTTATATTCAGACAAAGCTACTTCGTAAGTGACCATTTCCGCATCATACTTAGCTTTAGCTTCTGCATTAGCTGCATCAGCTGCTGCTTTTTCGGCTACTTTAGCATCGTAGGCGGCTTTGGTAGTCTTGTAGGCAGCTAAATCGGTTTGATATTTTTCGTAAGCGGCATTATAAGTAGCTAAATCTTTCTCATACTGCTCTTGAGCAGCTTTGTTTTCGATTTCTGTACGAACTTTTTCAGCTACTTTAGCATCATAAGCTTCCTTCTCAGCATCATATTTTGCCTTGTCTTTGCTGTACTGAGCCATAGCAGCTTCATAGTTCTTCTTAGCAGTTTCATAAACAGCCAACTGTACTTTGTAATCGGCTTCTGACTTAGCATTAGCTGCATCGGCAGCTGCTTTTTCTGCTACTTTAAAATCATAAGTTAATTTTTGAGTATTATACTCTTCCAATGCTGCATCATAGGCTTTTTTATCAGCTTGGTATTTAGCTAACCCTTTTTCATAAGCAGCTTGATCAGTATCATACTGTGCTTTAGAAGCAGCGTTTGCTTTATCAGCTGCTGCTTTTTCGGCCACTTTAGCATCGTACTCAGCCTTAGCTTTATCATACTCAGCTACATCTTTTTTGTGGCTTTCTTTTGCTTTCTGATAATCCGAAACAACCGTATTAATCTCTTTTGATTGAGCTTGATTGTCAGCAATAGCACCCTCTAGGGATGTATGTGTTTGAGGTGCAGTTTCTTCGACTTCTACCCCTTCTTTTACCGCAGAAGTTTTAGCATCCTCAAGACTATCAGTTGTAACAACACTTGTTGTTACAGTGGTATTTCCTTCTTCTTTGACAGAAACAACTTGCTTCTCCGAATGATCAACAGTTGTTGCCGGATCAGCAGCAGTATCTGTTAGTACAGAAGCACTAAGTGGTGTATCAGTAGCAGCTGAAGTTGAAACCTCATCTGCATGTACACCAGTTGCCCCCATCGCAAGAATGGTTGTACCCAAAAGAACAGAAGCAGCTCCAAAGCTATACTTTCTGATTGAAAAACGTTGTGAATCTTTTCTTCCCATATCACAAATTTCCTTCTATATTTTCTTAACACCTAAAGTCTATCACTTTTAAACTTTCTGTCAATGGAATTGTCTTAATATTTTTAAAAATTTACACTCATTTCCAATTTGTAAGTATTATTTAATTGATTCTTTAGTTTAAAAGGATAGATACCTTAATTTTATATGTTACTTCTTCTGAAAATTAGAGTTAAATTGCACAATATAGCTTGATATTAAAGTTTTGTTAATTATTTTTGCGACTCTTTTTGTTAAAGTATCAAAAAGAGCCCCAAGGGGCTCAAATCTTTATATCATTTGGACATGTTCTAAATGTTGCTTCATTAATTTGATAACAATACCTAATGACAACCCAAGTTCATATATCAGAAATCATTGACTTAAGATTTTTTTGACCAAGGCCTTCAAATCTGGAACTACTTCTTCCATAAACCATGGATTTTTGGCTTGCCATATATTATTTCTAGGAGAGGGATGAACGAGAGGAAAAAACTCTGGGAGATAATCTTTATAATGCTTAACTGTATCCGTTAATTTTGCCGATGATTTTTGATGTAAATAGTAACGCTGTGCATAGTTACCTACTAATATCGTCAATTGAATATCAGGAGCTAAAGCAAGAACTTTCTCATGCCACTTATCTGCAAATCCTTTGCGAGGAGGTAAATCACCTGATTTTCCATGACCTGGGAAATAAAAATCCATTGGCACAATAGCAAACATGCCAGATTCATAAAATTCTTCGCGTGAAACCCCCATCCAATCCCTGAGATTATCACCGCTAGGATCATTCCAATAAAGGCCGGACTCTTGCGCACGAATACCAGGAGCTTGTCCTACGATATTAATTCGTGCCGTTTTTGGAATGGTAAACAAGGGTTTTATACCTTGTTCCGTAAAGGCTTTATTTTGTTCATCGGACATGATTGCTTGTGTTAATTCTTCAAGTGTTTCCATATTTTCCTCCTCAAAAAAGAGACAAAACTGTCTCTCCTTTTTTATTTGATTAACTCATAGATAGCTTCTGCATAAATGGCAGCTGCACGGTACAAGTCTTCAACCTCAGTAAACTCATTTGCTTGGTGCATCGTGTTAACATAACCAGGGAACATAGCTCCATAGGCAACACCACGTTTGAGGAGACGTCCAAATGTTCCGCCACCAATAATTTGTTCATGACCTTTAAGGCCTGTTTGTTTCGCATAGACTGAAAGAAGAGTCTCTACCATAGGATCATCAACTGGTACATAGTGTGGCACATGACCATGTTCTGAGAGACTAACCGCCTTAGGACCTTCGAGTTTTTCAAGATCAGCCTTAATAGCGTCCGTATCAACCCCTTGAGGATAGCGGAAATTCAGAGCAATCGTATTATCTTCTGATTCCTTAGAGAAGTTAAATACACCTGCATTCATGGTCAATTCACCCATCTTAGGATCTGTAAATGCAAGACCTGTCTTTTCAGCAAAGAAATCTTTATGAAGTGTTTCAGCAGTTAAATCCAAATACGTTTTAGCATTGGCTTGGAAATCAAATTGACTAAGGAAGAGTGCCAAGTAAGTTGCCCCATTAATACCATTTTGAGGCATCATACCATGAGCTGATTTTCCATGAATAGCCACATGGAAAACACCTGCTTCTTCGGTCACTTGACCAGTAACTTCTTGTTCCGCAACAAAGTCGGCTAATTTGCCCTTAAGTTCTTTCAAAGTGATAGGTCCAGTAAAATCTGCACTTGCTGATTCAGGAACCATATTTTCACGCAAACCACCATTAAAGGACACAAGACTAAAGTCCCCATCATTTTGACCTTCAAAATGGAGATAGGCTGTAATATTACCTTTTTCACCATTAATAATTGGGAATTCTGCATCAGGTGAAAAACCAAAATCAGGATCTTTCAATCCATTATGAGCGAAGTAATATTCCATATCGCCCCAACCAGATTCTTCATCAGTACCAACAATAAAGCGCACACGCTTAGATACTGGAAGCTCGAGTTCTTTAATAATTTTCAAGGCATAGTAACAAGCCATTGTTGGGCCTTTATCATCTGATGACCCACGGGCATAAAGTTTACCGTCTTTGATTACAGGTTCATAAGGATCTGTATCCCAACCGCTACCAGCTGGAACTACATCCAAGTGTGCAAAGATACCCAAAACTTCATCACCTTGACCAAATTCAAAGTCACCAGCATAATTATCAATATTACGAGTTTTATAGCCATCACGTTCAGCTAAAGCAAGAAAATGTTCCAAAGCTTTTACTGGTCCAGGACCAAATGGGTGCTTATCATCAACCTTACTGTCATCACGTTCTGAGTTAATACGCAAAAGACCAAAAAGATCCTCCATCAAAGCATCTTTGCGCTTATCAACTTCGGCACGAAAATCAATTGTCATAATTTACTCCTTACTGTCTCTAGTTAGCATTATTTTACCATTTTTAGTAAGAGTTTTCATCCTTTATAAAGAAAATACAATCACTTACCCATCATCACAAGACGCCTTACCATTTTGAATAGCATGTGAGACAATCCCTAAATCAGGAATGATCGCTTCAAAAGTAATACTATTGCTTTCGACTAGGAACGCTTTCTCTTAGCTACCTGCCTCTTTTTATTTTAGGCTTTACTATTGAAATCACTCACATTGTAGCATTGCGATATTATCATTTCAAGAATTTCCAAAAACTTTAGAATATTCTCTTAATTAATGCTATAATAGGACTATCAAAACTAAGGAGATGCATTATGCCATTTGTAAAAATTGATCTCTTTGAAGGTCGTACTGAAGAACAAAAAATCGAACTTGCTCGCGAAGTTACTGAGGTTGTATCACGTGTTGCAAAAGCACCTAAAGAAGCTATTCATGTTTTCATTAACGATATGCCAGAGGGAACTTACTACCCACATGGTGAAATGAAAAAGAAAAACTAATCATCATTAAGCAGTCACATCCGTGACTGCTTTTAATATTAAAAGAACTGGAGAGAAACTCCAGTTTTATACTTAGATTATAGTTGGTAATTCGTCATCGTCTTCAAAATTCTCTACGACTTCTTCACCAGGCAATGGTTTTTGCAGTTTTCCCAAGATAAAGCGTGAGATGGGACCAACTACTAGAAAATTAAGTGGTAAGGCCATGGTAACATTTGTCAACCAAGCACGACCATAGGATGAGAGCGTCACCAACTGACCGTTGTACACTAATCCATAGAGCGACATAAAGGTTACCATGAATAGAGCCATGGTTCCAGAAATCACTAAAATCTTCGCCCATCGTTTATCATGGGCTTTTACTTTATGTAAAATTGCAAATGCAATTGTCTTAGCTAGTGGTCCCACCAAAAGCATATCCAGTAAGAAAGCAACCACAAATCCAGGAAGATAACCTTGGAAAAAGTGACCCCAAGCAAAGGGAACAACTCCAGACCAATCAAGGATAAGAAGATTCCAGAGACTCATCCCACAGACCATCATTCCACACATTAAAATCGTAAAAAGCAAAGCTTCTTTAAAATTACGAGGCATTAAAATTCTCCATTTCTAAAAGTTCTCTTTCAGCATATCAAAAATTTTTATTCCTCGTAAGTTAAATTTCTCTCATGAAAACGTATTATTTTAGGATAGTTTCCATTTCTGTATATCTCGGTTTCATACCTAAACGTTCGTAAAAACGTACAGCTCCCTCATTATCATTCCATACGTGAAGTGTCAGATTATAACAACCTAACTCCTTAGCATAGTCCAAGGCAAATTGATAAAGCTTCTCTCCCAATTTTTGACCTCGAGCCTCCTTATCAACGCATAAATCATCAATAAAAAGAGTCTTAACAGCCTTTAGTAGACCATTATTATCAGATACTTCTTTAACCATTAAGAATAGATGACCTAAGATACGGCCTTCTTCATCCTCATATACAAAAATGGGTTTAGTTGGATCATTAATCACTGCTTCTAAGTCTGCATCTGTAAATTTACTGCCTTCTGACTTAAATACATCAGGACGTGCTTGATGATGCACTAGAAGAATCTGCCCCAATAGCTCCTGTAATCTTGGAATATCTTCTGCTCTTGCTAAACGAATCATAATTACCTCCATAAAAAAAGATGGGTAAAACCCATCTTAATTCTTATTTACCAAGTTTTGCTTTAGCTGCATCTGCAAGAGCTGTGAAAGCTGCTGCATCGTTAACTGCCAAATCAGCAAGCATTTTACGGTTAACTTCGATTTCAGCCAATTTCAAACCGTGCATCAATTGTGAGTATGATAAACCGTTCAAACGAGCTGCCGCATTGATACGTGTAATCCAAAGTTTACGGAAATCACGTTTCTTTTGACGACGGTCACGGTATGCATAGTAGTAAGAGTTCATTACTTGTTCTTTTGCAGTACGGAACAAGATGTGTTTTGCACCATAGTAACCTTTAGCAAGTTTCAATACACGTTTACGACGTTTGCGTGATACAACGCCACCTTTAACACGAGCCATTTATATATTCCTCCGAATTAATTCTAGTTTAGTTAATTTGTAATGCTTGTAGCGGATTAACGCATTTGTGAAAGCATTGATTTGATACGTTTAAAGTCACCTGAATGTACCATTGACGCTTTACGAAGGTGACGACGTTGTTTTTTAGTTTTACCGTGGAAACGGTGAGACGTGAAGGCACGGAAGCGTTTCAATCCACCTGAACCTGTACGTTTGAAACGTTTAGCTGATGCGCGGTGTGTTTTTTGTTTTGGCATTTTAAAATTCTCCTCTTAAAATAGTGTTAGTTTGACAATTATTTTTTGTCAGGAATTGGTGCAAGTTGCATGAACATTTGACGTCCATCCATCTTCGCTCTTTGCTCGATAATCGCAATATCTTGCGTTTTTTCAGCAAATTCCGCCAAGACCTTAGCTCCGATTTCTTTGTGAGTAATCATACGACCTTTGAATCGAATAGAAACTTTAACCTTGTTCCCTTTTTCAAGGAACTTACGTCCGTTACGAAGTTTAGTTTCAAAGTCACCTTTATCAATAACTGGACTCAAACGAACTTCCTTAACGGTAACAACGCTTTGTTTCTTACGTTGTTCTTTTTGTTTCTTTTGATACTCAAATTTGAACTTACCATAGTCCATAATCTTCGCAACAGGTGGCGTAGCTTGTGGTTGGATGAGAACCAAGTCAACATTTGCATCATCTGCAATAGCTTGCGCTTCTGACAATGGTTTAATTCCCAATTGTTCACCATCAAGACCAACAAGACGAACTTCGCGAACGCGAATTTCATCGTTAATGAATAGATCTTTCTTAGCTATGATCTTCACCTCTTTATTTTTTTAGAGAAAAACAAAGCGGACTTGATATACAAGCCCGCACACATAATATCCCTATAGGGATTTGACATGTTGGGCCAGACAACCTAAGTCGCAAGGCGAGAAGTTCTCACTTCTGCTTTTCTCATTGTTAATAGTATAACAAGTGAGTCATCCTTTGTCAATAATTTTTTTTTGCTTTTTCTTGAATAAATTCCACAACACCATCAATAGATACACCTGTAGTGTCAAAAGTGATGGCATCTTCCGCTGGTTTAAGAGGTGAAACCTTACGATGACTATCTTTATAGTCACGTTCAGCAATTTCTTTCTTCAAAGTCTCAAGGTCAACAGGAATACCTTTTTCGATATTTTCCTTATAACGGCGTTCCGCACGTTCATCAACTGAAGCAATCAAGAAAATCTTAAGTTCTGCATCAGGCAAAACCACAGTCCCAATATCACGTCCATCCATGATAATAGCACCATCTTGAGCAATACGTTGTTGTTGTGCGACCAGTTCTTGGCGCACTTCAGGAATGGCTGCTACCCAAGAAACATTATTTGTGACTTGGTTATCACGAATGGGGTGGGTAATATCAACATCACCTACATAAACTTGCTGACTACCATCTGCTGCTTTTCCGAATGAAATCGGATGTTGAGATAGTTGCTCCAAAATTTCTGGTACATTTTCCTCAGTCAAACCATTCTGCAAGGCCAAATAAGTTGCAGATCGGTACATAGCACCTGTGTCAAGATAAGTATAGCCAAGATTTTTTGCAATAATCTTGGCTACTGTACTTTTTCCACTTGACGCAGGACCATCAATAGCAATTCTAATATCTTTCATGATGTTCCTTTGCTTTTAAAATTATTGAACGTTAACGACGTCACCTGGGTTAGCATACCAGTAACCACTTGTCATGTGATCAGGGTTAAGACGTTCCAACTCATCTACAGAGATACCTGCACGTGCAGCGATAGAACCAGCACCTTCACCAGATTGAACAACAATTGATGAACCATCTGCTGCTGCCGTAGCACTTGATGGTGCTGTCTCAGCTGACTCAGTTGCATCTTCTTTTTCTACATGTTTAGAAGAGCTTGATGCTTTAGTTGAAGATGATTTCTCTTTTGAAGATTTTTCTTTAGTAGATTTCTCACTTTCCTCATCTTTGTTTGAGTCTTTCTCGCTAGATGAAGATTTAACAACTTTGCTAGTTGAAGATGAGTAGAATCCAGATGATTCCTTAGATTCCGCAGTTTTGTTTCCACCGACATTTGAAGTATAGAAAACAAAGAACAAAATACATACAACAATAACAAAGAATAATCCAAGCAAGACTGTCAAGAATGATGAATTAATGAAGCCGCCACCTTTTTCACGTTTTTCATCTGAAGGAGTGACATCCTCTTCTTCTTCATAATCCTCAAACTCATCTTCATCATCTAGAAAATCAGCGTCAACTACTTCTTCCAACTCTTCGTCAGAAACCTTATCTTCCCATGGTTTTTTACTCATGATATTCTCCTTGTAAAAACAATAAATCTATTTTAAAATAATACTATGAAAGTATCATTAATTCCAGAAAAATGTATCGCTTGTGGTTTGTGCCAAACCTACTCTCCCGTCTTTGATTATGATGACGAAGGTATTGTTAGGTTCAGAGACAGCGACCAGCTCAATCAAATTATTGAAAATAGCCCTGAGACTTTGACTGCTGTCAAGTCTTGTCCCACTAAAGCCCTTATTTGCGAAGTTTAAGCTTCAGGGCTTTTTTTGATTCCTCATAAAAGGCAAAGTAATCAAAGTTTGTCATGTGATCCAATAACTCTACCTCACCTTTGAAATCAGGGTGAAGAGCTAATGCATCTAAGAAATATTTCTTAGGCCACTTTCTCATATAAAACCGACGTTTTTTCCCATTTTTAAAGATGAGACATAGACCAGTTTTGATAACTTCTACCTTTTCGATGTCACTAATCTTTACCTTGCGTGGTTTAAAAATGTTGAATGAAACAATTCGTAGAATTCCATGGTCTTCAATAATGAAGTAACGATGGAAACCTAAACCAAACAAGGCAACGAAAATAGTGAAGAGCATCAAAATATGTGAGGGCACCGAGTACAACTCGAATAGAAGGGCCGCCGCAATAAAGATTGGCGTGACGGCTAAAGACCAGTAGATAATCAGCCAAGATAATTCGGGTTGCCAATGGTAACGATACTTGCCGAAAATTTTAATCATCTCAGCACCTCCATTACTTCTAATTTTACCATAAAATCAGTATTTAGCAAGCTCAATTAAGGTTTACTGACAATTCCAAGAATAACATCTACGGCTTTTTCCATTGTCTGTAAGGAAACAAACTCATATCGACCATGCATATTTTCGCCCCCAGCAAAAAGGTTTGGCGTTGGAATACCCATAAATGAAATCTTTGAACCATCTGTTCCACCACGAATAGGTTCAATAACTGGCGTAATATTCAATTCTTCCATAACGCCCTTAGCCAGCTCAACAGGCGTCATATCTTTTTCAATAACCTGACGCATGTTATAGTATTGATCTTTAAGTACCAAATCAACTCGTGTCTGACCATAAGCTTTATTCATTTCGTCAGCAATCTTTTGGAAGGCCGCTTTACGATTTTCAAAAGACTCTTTTTCAAAATCACGGATGATATAAGAAGATTTTGCTTCCTCAACAGTACCTGTCATGGTTTGAAGATGGTTAAAACCTTGATAACCATCTGTCAACTCAGGGCGTTCTTCTGATGGTAACTGATTATGAAAATCAATTGCCAACTGTAGGGCATTAACCATTTGGTCTTTTGCTGTTCCAGGGTGAACATTGCGTCCGTGGAAAGTAAGTTCTGCTCCCGCTGCAGAGAAAGTTTCATACTGTAATTCACCCAAAGGTCCACCGTCAACTGTGTAGGCAAAATCGACATCAAAATCTTCGACATCAAATTTATCTGCACCGATTCCAATTTCTTCATCAGGACCAAAGCCTACACGAATCTCACAATGTTTGATTTCAGGATGAGCCTTCAAATAAGCCAAAGCCGTCATAATCTCAGCAATACCAGACTTATCATCAGCTCCAAGAAGGGTGGTCCCATCTGTCGTAATAAGTGTCTGACCGACATAATTCTTAAGATTTGGAAAATCAGCAGGGTCTAGGTTATAACCTGAATTTCCAAGAGGAATGATACCCCCATCATAAGAGTCAATAACTTGTGGTGACACTCCTTCTGCATTAAAATCAGCGGTATCCATATGAGAGATGAAACCAATCTTACGTGTTAACTTGTCATCGTTAGCCGGAAGGGTTGCCACTAGGTAACCATTACTTTCCAAATAATGAATATTACTTAAACCTAGTTCTTCTAATTCTGGTTTTAAAACCTTCAAGGCAAAATCCACCTGGCTTTGTGTCGTTGGCGTTCTTGTCGCATTTTCATCACTACGTGTATTGATTTTGACGTAACGTAAAAAACGCTCTAAGAGTAAATCGTAGGCCATAAGCACTCCTTTTGTTGTATTTAGTATTTACCTCAATTATAGCATAAAAACCCATCATAATGATGGGTTAACATATAACTTAAACTTTAGATACTTTTTCGTAGTAAGACTTAACTCCAGCCACAATTGCATTAGCTAAAGTTTCCTGATAAGCAGAGGTATTCAAACGAGCTGCTTCTTGTGGATTTGACAAGAAACCTAGTTCAAGAAGGACTGCTGGCGCTGTTGTCTCACGCAAGACCGCAAAGGTTTGACGTTTCACTCCCTGATTTTGGGCTCCAGTCGCATTAATCAGGCTGGACTGGATGGCATTGGCCAAGGTGTCACTCATGCTCAAACGAGTCGGATTAGCATGATAGGTTGCATTAATACGTGATGGATATTCTGCATAAGGTTGGTAATAATAAGTCTCGATACCCTGTGCTGCAGAACTTCCTGAAGCATTGATGTGAATACTTACGAAGATATCTGATTCAGAAGCATTAGCTGCACGTGAACGATCCGTCAAGTCAACATAGGTATCACTGGTGCGAGTGGTTACAACTTGATAGCCTTCTGCTTCAAGTTTAGCTTTCACGCGGCTTTGGATAGCCAAGGTCAAGCTCTTTTCAGAGATACCAAAGTAAGAAGCTCCTGGATCATAGCCACCATGACCAGCATCGAGATAGACAACCTTATTTAAAACATCGTAGTTTCCTCTTGATGCCGAACCGATTTTCTTAGGGGCTACCACATCAGCTGAAGTTGCCCCAAAGCCAATATTCTTACCTGAAGCATCAACAATATAGCCATGAACGATGTACTTGCCTGAGTTCCACTTGTGCTGGCTTGCTGAAATAGTCACCTTGTAGGAACCATCTTCCTGTTTTGTGGCATTATGCCAAACAAGATCATCCTGACCATTTTGCTCAGACCAGACTGGGATAAGGACACCTAAAATACCACTTGGATTCGTCAGATTGGTGATAAGAACATCAAAGGTTCCACGATTTTTATCATTGTTTGTGATTGTCAAAGTTCCTTGAGTCTTAGTGATATCAAGTGTCACTTGTTTGCCACCTAGGCCAATGTATTTACCATCATTGTCAACCAAATAGACATGGGAATTATACAGACCGCTATCACCTTTATGGTTGCTTGAACGAACGGTCACCTTATAGTCTCCATTAGCTTGCTTAGCTGCCTTGTACCAGATGATATCATCTTGACCGTTCTTTTCAGACCAGGTTGGAACTAAGACTTCTTTGAAGCCTCGTGGCGCAACCAAGTTTGAAATGACAAGATCATAGCTACTAGTAGCATTGTTGAGACCAGTGATAGCAAGGTCGGCTTTAGGATTTTGACTCTCTACTCCTTCATTTTCTAGGACGGAGTTGGTCGTATTGCTCACTGCATCCCATTCATAAAGTTTATAGGCTTCAATCAAAGAGATAAGTTTTCCAGCGTAACTTGGATCTGTCGCATATCCTGCATTCTTCAGTTCCTGAGCCGCAATGCGATAATCTGTTTCATTCACAACTTTTCGGTAATTGTTTTTTCGCCACTCGGTACTCGTGAAAAATTTTGCATGGTCTACTACGCTATCATTCCATGAGGTATATTTTCGAAAAGCTGCATTGATCTTGATATAGTCACCATTAACATATTCCTGGGTAGGCACAGTCACGATTTCTCCATTCCAGTCTTCTGAATCTTTAATGCCAAAAAGATTATTGTTGGGAGCCTTAGCAAGTTCAGAGCTTCCCCAACCACTTTCTAGGATAGCTTGCGCTGCCGTAATAGAGGGAAGGACTCCTTCCTTGGCTCCATCCATAGCTCCTTGCTTAATGGCACTAAGAAAATGACTTTGATTTTGATTAATTTCGCTAAGATCATCTGCCTCTTGATAAGAGCTTGTGGTCACAGAACTATTGGTTAAGACAGCTATTTTTGAAGAATCTGCCAGACTTGATTGCTTCTCCTCTAATACCTTTTCACTTTGTAGATTCATTTGACTCGTTGAATTATCGTGTACTCCTACTTCAGAATAACTCGCCTCGTGATTCTCTGTACTTTCTTTCAAAGTTGAAGATGTGTCAGTTGGTGATAACATTTCATCTGCTTTCGCCGAGTGACCAGACATGCCTAAAAATAAGATTGCTAGCATAACACCGCACAGTCCATAAGCTTTGCTTTTCTTAAATCCAAAATGAAATCCTAATTGCATCTTAATTTCCTTTTCTACTTACAATTTCTGCTAATTCATTTTAAGACGATGAAACTATCAGCATCATAAAGTCTTAAAATAAACCTTCACCAATTTATTCGCAAAAAAAGCTAGAAACTTGTCAAAAGTTCCTAGCTTTTTTAGTAGTATTGAAATATTAATCGACATCAACGAAACCAAAACGTGATAGAGGATACAATCTGAAAGAGATAACACCCTTAATTTGGTCCTTTTCAATAAGACCAAACTTACGACTATCATCTGTATTACGACGGTTATCGTTCAGTACAAGATATTGACCCTTTTCAATCTTAGTTTGTTTATTATCTGTCAATGTTGCAATGGAAAAATCATCAGTGAAGAAGTTTCCAGGTGAAACTGTCGCCAAATAAGCTGATTTATCCTTGCTAATATAGGCTTCGTCAACTGACTTATCATTGACATAAAGGAAATCATCCATAGCTGTCACGCTCTTGCCTTCATCAGCAATAACACGACCAATATATTCCTTGCCATTAACTGTATAAAGAATAAAATCTTTTTTCTGAGGTTCAACATTTTTATTGAAAGTAACATAATCACCAGCATGAATATAGTCATTCGCCTGACCTTCAGTCACACGGTGTGTTGAAAAGACAAATGCTCTTAACAACAAAATCACTACAATGGCAAGAACTGCTATGATAATATTTCGAATTAAATCTCTCTTAACCATACTTACTCCTTATGGGTTCTAATAAAATCATAACATAAATAGAGAAATAAAAAAAGAGGGAGTGAACAAGCTCAATGTATCTCTCCCTCTCTTTAAACCAAGGATTAAAGCCTTTCGCAGCTTAATAATCCTCAAGAAATGTTTGCATATTGACATCATCTGGAACTAAGGCAAGGTATTTTTCTGCTGTTGCACGTGCCTGATCTCTGTAACCAAATTCCCTCAGGATATATGCATAATCATGGAGGAATTCAGGATTTTCAGATAAATCTGTAGCCAAATCTTGATAGATTTGAAAAGCTTCTTCTTCATCATCAAGTGCTTGGTGGGCCTTGGCAATGTTCCAACGAGCCAAAACAGAATCAACTTCGTAATCGGCTAAAGCTACCAGATCCTCGTAACGTTCTTCTTCTAAATAGAGAGTACTTAAACGTAGAACAATCTCATCTTGGTCCTCAGCGAGTGGTAAGGCTTGCTTCAGATAAGATTCAGCAGATTGAGTGTCATGCAACTCGTAGGATAACTGTGATGCTAACAAAAGTAATTGAACATCAAAAGCATTTTTTGAAATCCCTTGTTGTGCCATACGTAATGCTTCTTCAGTTTTATGTTCTGCATGTAAGGACAAGGCGTAAAAATACTCATAACCCTCGAAGTCAGCAGACATGGTTTCTATCTGCTTAAAGTAAAAATTAGCTTTTTGATACTCTTCTTGATCATAGAGCAAAGTGGCTAACTCAAAAGCAATGGTATCATCGTATTCAATTTCAATAGCTTTTTCCAAAAATTCACGAGCAGCTTCAAACTTACCTAGACTGGCATAAGCCTTACCAATGCGTTCATAAGTAGAAACGCCAGTCATTGCCAGGAGGTCACGATTATCCAATTTAGCATAGTATTGAATAGCTTGTTCAAAATTTCCAAGTTCAAATTCCATTTCAGCCAAACCAAAAATAATCAATGAGTCATCTGATAGTTGACTTGCCTCCAACAACTTATCACGTGCCACATCAGTTAAGCCCTCCATTTGATAGAGGTCTGCCTTTACAATTAAGCAGACAAATAGTCGTCAGAGTCTTCAGGTATGGCATCCAAATAAAGAAAGGCCTCTTCAATATCACCATCTTCGGCTGCAATTTGTGCTAGATTGACATTAACCTCTGGAAAATCAAAACGAACTTTTTCGTAAATTTCCTGTGCCTGTGGTAAGAAACCAATAGACTCTAGGTATTGGCCCAACTCAACAAGAACCTCTTCTGGGTCTTCTCGTAAAGCTTTTTTAAAATATTTGTCTGCGTGGTCTAAATCTTGGTTTCCAATAGAGGCAACCATTTTTTCACTATTTAACATCGTCTTTTTGTCCTTCATTTTCTAAATCATCTTGATAAAGATTACTTACAGAACGGTACCAATCAAAAATCTCTCTAACAACAACCTTGACAGAAGCATAAATTGGAATCCCCAATAAGACGCCCCAAACACCGTACAGAGAGCCTGCTGTCAAGAGAATAAACATAATGGTAATCGGGTGAATGCTTAGTTTATTTCCCAAAACAAGTGGAGAAACAAAACGTCCTTCAATAGTTTGCTCAATGACAAAAATGATGAGGACCTTGATCAGCATAGCAGGTCCTTGCACCAGCCCCATGATTACAACTGGTACCATAGCAAGAAAACTTCCTAGATAAGGAACCATGTTTAGAAAACCTGCCATAATACCAAAGTCATACCATATCGAAGACCTACAATCTTAAACATAATACAGAACATAATGGCAACGACAATAGCGACTGTAACCTGGCCTTGAACATACCCTTCGAGCTGACTATTAATATCTGAAAGCATACGAACAGTTGTTTCACGAAAGCGAGTTGGTAAGGCTGAGACAAAGCTATGTTTCATCTTTTGGCTATCTCTTAAAAGGTAGAAGAGAATGAAAGGTGCCAAAATAATAGCTACTGTCACCCTTGCTACTGTGCTTGCAAAAGTCCCAACCCATGTCAAAGCCGATGAAGAAAAGTTCTCAGCATAGTTGACCATTCTCGCTGAGAAATCACTAAGCATGGACTCTAGATCACCGTGGAAATTGGAAAGAATAGGAAGATTAATCCAACGTTCCGTCTCACTATTGGCACGTGCAATATATGATGGTGCATTTCTTATTAGGATCAAAATTTGATTCTGCAGGCTAGGGATGGCTGTTGAAATCCCCCAAACCAAGAGCAAACCAAGGATAGCGTAGATGACCAAGATAGACATGGTTCGGTTTAGTCCAGTTCTTTCTACAAGTAGTACCAAAGGTTTTATTAAGTAATAAAGGAGCATGGAAATAACCAGTGGCAACATAATAATGGTCATAAACTGAATGACGGGTGAAAAAATAGGACTTATCTTTGTGAAAATCAAAACCGTCAATCCAATCAAAAGTAAGATGAAGAAGGCTACAACCGCCTGATTATTCAATATCCACTTAAAAAACCATGTTTCTGAAAAATGTTCTATCTTATTGCGCTTCATACTTCCTCCCTATTTATCATAAAAGGTTACAGTCTTGTCTACTAAGTTTTGGTTATGATCATAGACAAATTTTGCAGAGAAGAAAGGCTTATCTTCAAGAATCCACTTGAAGATCTCGTAGTCACCTTCCCAAGTTGGTTTAGATAAGACCTCATCATATGGTACCCATTCAAGCGTTCCTTCACGAGACTCCTCATCTGAGATGAGTTCTCCTTCAAAACCAGTTACCTTAAAGACATAGGTGTACCAATCATGACCAGGGGTAAATTCTGGAAAGGTAATCATCCCTTTAAAATCCATCTCAGTCACTGTAAAATGGGTTTCCTCGAGAATTTCACGACGAGCACATTCGTCAGGCGTTTCTCCCGCGCTTCTAGTTTTCCCCCAACAGAAATCCACTTTCCTTCATGAACATCATTAGGCTTTTTATTACGATGTAGGAGCAAAAGCTCCTTTCCATTGTCAATATAACAAATGGTAGCTAACTTTGTCATAATGCATCTCTTTTCCAATGTTTTTTAAATATTATACCAAATATGGGATTGGATTTGGGCTTTGAGCAAACGATTTTGAGATATAGTTGAAAATCTGCTTTTCTGAATCTCCGGACAAAACAAAAAGAGAACCAGATTGGTTCTCCTTTAATCTCTTTAGTATTTCAAATAACGGCGCATTGCCATACGTGACCCAATCGAACCGATAATGATACCGACTGCAAAGAGGGTTCCGATAACCGCATAGACAAACCACTCTGGATCATACATCGAAATACCACCTTTGACAAAATCAGGGTTCAAAGATGAGTATACCATGTGATACAAAAGATAAATGAGGCCTGAAGGAATGATAGCACCAAGCGCACCAATCCAAGCACCCTCCATCAAGTAGGGACGACGAATATATGAATTCTTAGCACCAACCAAACGCATGATTTGAATTTCAGTCGCACGTGACATAATGGTAATTCGAATGGTATTCGAAATCAATAGGACAGCCACAATCGTTAAGAGAGCTGTAGCAATGATGCCCCAAAATTGAACACGTTTCATAGTAGACATCAGAATTTCAGTATCTGACCCACCAAAGTTAGCATTATCAACGCCCTGAATGGCTTTAGCTTCCTTAGCAACTCGACTGACATCATCTGGTGATTTCGTTTGAACGATGTAAACATCAGATAATGGGTTAGCATCCCCTGTCGCTGTTTCGAAACTTGACCCCATTGTTTCAATGAGTTGTTTCTTTTGTTCTTCTTTGCTAGAGAAAGTAACCTTATCTACACCTTTGATTTTGGTCAAAGCATCATAAATCTTATGGTAGTCTTTATTAGCTACAATCTGTCCAGAAAGTTCCTTGACTGTTTCGAGGCATCTGATGAATCTGGATCCAAATAGACATTGACCTGAATGTTCTTTTCAATATCTGAAGCCAATTTCTGTGTATTCAAGATAACAGAGCCAAAGACACCTAAAAGTGATAGAACGATCATTACCGAAAATACTGCCGTAAGTGTTGACAACAAATTACGTTTGAGATTCTTAATCGATTCTCCTAAATGGCGGAAAAAGCGTCTAATCATGGTAACCGTACTCTCCTTCCTCTTCATCACGAACAATACGTCCTTCTTCAATCGCTACAACACGATGACGAAGGTTATTAACGATAGTTGAGTTATGGGTTGCCATTATAATGGTAGTCCCTTGCAAGTTGATACGTTCAAGGACCTGCATAATTTCCCAAGAAATTTCTGGGTCCAAGTTTCCTGTTGGTTCATCCGCAATCAACACTTTTGGATTATTTACAATAGCACGTGCAATAGCGACACGCTGTTGCTCACCACCAGACAATTGATTTGGAAATGAACGCATCTTGTGTTTAAGACCAACCAACTCGAGTACTTCTGCCACTCGTTTCTTGATATGACGAGGTTTCTCGCCAATAACTTCCATGGCATAAGCAACATTTTCAAAAGCTGTTTTCTTTGGAAGGAGTTTATAATCCTGGAAAACAACTCCAATGGAACGTCTCAAGAGTGGAACATCCTTCTTACGAAGTCGGGTTAAGTCGAACTCTCCAACCTTCATAGAGCCACTCGTTAATTTTTCTTCTTGGTAGAACAAGCGAATTAAACTTGATTTACCAGCACCAGAAGGGCCGACTAAGTAAACAAACTCACCAGAGTTAACAGACAAATCAATGTGTCTAAGGGCTGTTGTTGACTTATCATACTTCTTAGTAACATCTTTTAATTCAATAAGAGCCATAATGTCAGTATTCAACTACTAAAGTAGCTGAACGCCTTCCTTTCATTGAGATAGAGTATATTAATACTTGAAATAAGTATGTTATTACTATTCTTCCATACGCCACTTGAGGTAGGCATCGATGAAGCCTTCAATATCCCCATCCATTACCTTATCAACCTGGGCAACTTCATAGCCTGTACGGTGATCTTTAACCATGGTATATGGCGTGAAAACATATGAGCGAATTTGGCTTCCCCAAGTGATTTCTTTCTTATCACCTTTCAAAGCATTCACTTCTTCTGCTTTCTTTTCTTGCTCCATTTGATAGAGTTTAGCTTGAAGCATCTTCATCGCACGGTCACGGTTCCCATATTGTGTACGGTCAACCGTTGAAGCAACAACAATACCAGTTGGAATATGGGTCAAACGCACACCAGTTGAAACCTTGTTGACGTTCTGACCACCAGCACCACCTGAACGGAATGTATCCATCTTGATATCATCATCACGAATCTCAACTTCAATGGTATCATCTAATTCAGGCATAACTTCCACAGATGTGAATGAGGTATGACGACGTTTGGCAGAGTCAAATGGTGAAATACGAACCAAACGGTGGACACCCATTTCTGACTTGAGAAAACCATAAGCATTAGGTCCTTCAAAAGCAAGGGTTACAGATTTGATTCCAGCCTCATCACCCGCCTGATAATCCAAAGTTTCGACCTTGAAACCTTTGGCATTTCCATAACGTTGGTACATACGGAGCAACATATCAGCCCAGTCTTGAGCTTCTGTCCCACCAGAGCCTGGGTGAATTTCCCAGGATCGCATTGTTATGGTCATAAGGTTCAGACAAGAGCAATGTCATCTCGTAACTTGTCATAATCTTATCAAGTTTTTCGAGTGTTTCTTCAAGCTCTTCTTGAACACTATCATCTTCTTCCAACATTTCTAAATAAAGCTCTGTCTCGTCAGAGAGTTCTTGCATATTGTTGAAAGTTTCGTATTTCATTTTTAGCTCATTTAACTCTTGTGAGGTCTTTTGAGCTGCAATATTATCATTCCAAAAATCTGGCTCAGTCATTCGGTTTTCGAGGAGTGCAATGTCCTCTTCCAAACGATCTAAGTCAAAGAGACCTCCCGAAGCTCACGAGCTTCTCTTGATTTTCAGAGATTTTTTGGCGAATTTCTGCCACTTCCATGGATAGGTTTCCTCCATTTTATAGTATTATGCTTAATTCTAGCATAAATCACTTAAATTTGCCATTTTGCACACACAAGCTCCCACTCTGCTTGGGATTCTTCATCCTTAGGTGACAGTTCCCCTCATGTAATCTAACATAGCCTCATCGGGTTTCTTAACAATCTCACCGAGAGCCCAAATGGCAGTCGCCGTATGGATGGGATTATTATTCTTATCAATTATCTCCATCAGTTTGACAATAGCATTGCGATCATGTAGGTTAGCCAAGGCAATAATAGCATTACGTTGAAGAATATTCTTCCCGCGCCATGAACCGGCAATCATCCCAAATTTCTCCTTGAAGGATTTGTTGGTCAGCTCAAGAAAAGGAAGTAATTCGGGCATGGCAAGCTCAGGATCAATGTCCGAAGCCAGTGGATTATCGATACCTCTGTTATATGGACAGGAAATCTGACAAATGTCACAACCATAGATAACAGTCTTGATCTTCTTTCGAAACTCCATATCCATCATGCCTTTATCCTGTGTTTGAAAGGATAGGCAACGACGGGCATTCATAGTCCCATCGCCGATGAGACAAGATGTCGGACAGGCATCCAGACAACGACGACAATCCCCACATCCATAGTCTACTTCATGATCAGGTTCTATCTCTAGATTAGTAATAAGCTCGCCGAGATACATGTAGGAGCCGTATTCTTTTGAAATCACTAGTCCATTCTTTCCGATAAAGCCAATACCAGCTCGCTTGGCAACTGCTGTATCGACCAAGGCCCCAGTGTCCACCATACCTTTATATTCGAAGTTTTCCGTCAGTTTTTCAATACCTTCTGCCAGGCGTTTTAGTTTGTCCTGCAAAACATAGTGATAATCTAGCCCCCACGAATTTGGAGTGATTTTGCCCCGCTTAAATTCTGTTTTTTGGGGCTGTTGCGGCAACTTATGCGGATAAGCTACTGCAATGGAAATGATGGTTTTAGCTGATTCTAAGGTCAACTTAGGATAAATACGCTCTTCAATATTTTTATGTTCAAACCCTGTTGTTCGCCCTTCTTCGACACCAAGTCGAAGGGATTTCTCCAGATAGGCAAAATCATCAGCGGTTGTAAAACCAATTTTTGAGATGCCAATTTCCTTGGCCATCTTTTGTATTTCTAACTTGATATCCATATTCTTATCATAATGAAAATGTAGTCCCAGAGCAAGTATTTTCCATCATCTTCGTTTAAAGACAAGCCTTTCCCTTTTTGTTACAATATTTTTATGACAAGACTTGCAGTAATGAGTGATTTACATATTGATTTGAATCACTTTGAAACATATGAAATCGATACGCTTATAAAATGCCTTAAAGATCAAAAGGTCAGTCATCTCCATATCGCTGGTGATATATCCAACCATTTTTCTATCGATACGAAACCTTTCCTACGAAAACTGTCTAAGGAGGTCAAGGTCACCTATAATTTAGGTAACCACGATATGCTTGATTTGGAGGATGACCTTATTGATAATCTTGATTTCAGGTGATTGATTTAGGAAGTAAGACCTTATTGGCTTTTCATGGGTGGTATGATTATTCCTATTCTGATGAAAAACTGGATAAGATTCTTAAACGTAAGAAGCAACTCTGGTTCGACCGACGACTCAAACGATTGGGTACTGATCCCGAAATCTGTCAGACGAGTCTTAAGAGGCTAGATATTATCTTAAGTGAATTAGACACTAATAACCTTATAGTTGCCATGCATTTTGTTCCTCATAGTCGTTTCACCATGACACATGAACGTTTTGCACCATTTAACGCTTATTTAGGTTCTGAAGAATTCCATCAGATTTTCGTCAAACACGCTGTCAAAGATGTTGTTTTTGGTCACGCCCATCGTAGTTATGAGACGGTAACAATTGAAGGTGTAACCTATCACTCACGTCCCCTTGGCTACCGAAGAGAATGGGATTTAACCATCGACTTTGTTTCCAAACACCCTGAACTCAATCCTACTGGTACATGGAACCTCTCCAAACGTTACAATCTTGTCAAAAAACGTCCGGAGTTTTTAGAGTATGAAAAAAAGGAACTGGCAAATGAGTTCCTTTCATCCATGACATTATTTGATTTGTAGAACGACTCTTAGTGAGTCGTTTTTTATTCGGTGAAAAAGCCTTGTTTTTGGAGATCCTTCAAGGTATTGGCACGATTTGCAACGGATTTATCCATGGTCTTAGCAATCTGAGTCGTAAATTCATCAACTCTGTTATTGAGATCTCGAAGGTCATAATATTCATGAACTTCAGCATCGTAGTCTTTTAGTTCTTCCAGAGGATTTTCCAAATCCTGATAATAATTTTCCATATGGATGACGTGACGTGGCAAACGGGGTTTAAGCTGCGGTTCTTGGTCTGGCCAACCAACTGCAAGGCCTACTGCTGGATAGACATACTTTGGAAGTTTGAGAAGCTCCGAAAGCTTGGCATTATCATTCAAGATACTCCCCAAGTAAACTGTTCCCATACCTAAACTCTCAGCAGCTACTACCACATTTTGAGCAGCAATCATTGCATCCGAAAAGGCTGAGATAAAGCGTTCGGGACTACCTTGCACAAAGGCATCAGCACCCTTTGCCTCTGCAATCAAAGTATTACGTCTTTGGTCTACAACAAATACAAAAAGATGCCCAGCATTTGGAATATAAGGCTGATTCGCAATTTCAGCAATTTCTTCCTTCAATTTTTGATCAGTAATACTGATAATCGAATAGGATTGCCTAAAATTACTAGTTGCCGTATGTCTGGCAACATCAACCAGAAGGTCAACTTCTTCCTGTGTCAAAGCTAGAGGTTTAAATTGACGGATGCTGCGGTGATTGAGTTGTGTCTTAATGGTCTCGTTCATGGCCTTCTCCTTAACTTGTGATCATTTCTCTTCAATTATAAACAAGACTCCTCCTGAATTCAAGATGTGATAAGAAAAAGCCAGAGACCATTATCTCTGACTTTATGTCTTAAATAGCGTTTTTATCCTTACCAAGGGCACGTTGAATAGCTTTGACTAATTCAACCAATACCACAATCAAGAAGGAACCTACAATAACCGCAAGCCATTGTGTCAGACTCAGGTGTGACACATGGAAAAGGTTATTAAATCCAGGAACTACGATAGTTGCCATCAAAAGAACGAAGGCCACTGGAATTGCCCAGTTGAAAGTTTTATTTCTAAAGAGACCAACTTTAAAGACTGATTGATAAACAGATTTAACGTTAAAGGCATGGAGCAACTGGATTAGTCCAAGTGTTGCAAAGGCCATTGTAAGGGCATCTGCGTGAATTTCTGATTGCGTATGATGCTCTGGGAAGACAAGGCCCCAACCATATACCGCAAGAACAAGGATAGTTTGGAAGACACCTTGATACATAATCGCTCCGAAGACACCACCATCAAAGAAGTTTGATTGGCGACCACGAGGTTTGTGAGTCATAATACCTGGTTCAGCCGGCTCAACCCCAAGTGCGATAGCTGGAAGGGTATCAGTGACTAGGTTAATCCAGAGAAGGTGTACTGGTTGAAGCACATCCCAACCAAACAGTGTGGCAAGAAGATAATGAAGACTTCGGCCATGTTGGCTGACAAGAGGTATTGGATTGATTTTTGAATATTTGAGAAGACCTTACGTCCCTCTTCTACGGCAACGATAATTGTCGCAAAGTTATCATCGGCAAGAACCATATCTGAAGCTCCCTTAGAAACCTCTGTACCTGTGATTCCCATACCGATACCGATATCAGCTGTCTTAAGTGAAGGCGCATCATTAACCCCATCACCTGTCATAGCAACAACCTTGCCATCATTTTGCCAAGCCTTAACGATACGAACCTTGTGTTCAGGAGACACACGCGCATAGACAGAGTACTGTTTGAAGACTTTTTGGAATTCTTCATCAGAAAGCTCATTAAGCTCAGCTCCAGTAAAGACATGATCTTCCGTATCATTTGGATCAATGATACCAAGACGCTTAGCGATTGCTTCTGCTGTATCTTGGTGGTCACCAGTAATCATGATTGGACGAATCCCCGCTTCTTTAGCGACACGGACAGCCTCTGCTGCTTCTGGACGTTCTGGGTCAATCATACCTACCAAACCTGAGAAAATCAAATCAGACTCAACAACTGCAGATTCCAAGGTAGGAATGTCATTCGTTGTCTTATAAGCCATCATCAAGACACGAAGGGCTTGTTTTGCCAAGTCCTTATTAGTTGCAAAGATAGCTTGTTTATCTTCATCTGTGATAGGACGGACCTCACCATTGATTTCAATACGAGTCACACGTTTGAGCAATTGGTCAGGCGCACCTTTAACGGCTACAAAGTATGTACCATCCGCTTCTTTGTGGATAGTAGACATGAGCTTACGGTCAGAGTCAAATGGCAATTCTGCCACACGAGGCTCCGATTTCAAGACGTCACGCACATCAAAATTGTGGTCCAAACCAAATTGAACAAGGGCTGTTTCCGTTGGGTCCCCGATTAGTTTACCGTCTGGGTCTACCTTAGTATCATTGGCAAAGTTCATAATACGAAGGGTCGTATTGTCAGCACCAAGCTCCGTAGAAGCGTTTTGCAATTGACCGTTAGTATAGACCTTTTCAACAGTCATTTGGTTCATGGTTAAGGTACCAGTCTTATCAGATGCGATAATTTCAGTTGAACCGAGGGTTTCAACTGCTGGCAATTTACGAACAATCGAATTACGTTTAGCAAGGGTCGTTGTCCCAAGTGACAGGAGAATGGTTACAATGGCAGGCAAACCTTCAGGAATGGCTGCAACGGCAAGCGCAACGGCAACCATCAAGCCTTCAAGGGGCTGTTCGCCACGAATGAAGACACTAACCAAGAATGTCACCAAAGCAATAGCGACAATAAGATAAGTCAAGGTCTTAGACAATTGCTCCAAGCTTTGTTTCAATGGCGTTTGTGATTCGTCCGCATTAGCCAGCATATCGGCAATCTTACCGACCTCAGTATACATACCAGTATTGGTTACAACTCCAGTACCACGACCATAAGTAACGTTAGAGTTTTGGTAACCCATATTCACACGGTCACCGATACCCGCCTCTGCTTCAACTGTCTCGGTAACGTCCTTTTCAACTGGAACGGATTCACCGGTAAGGGCTGCTTCTTCAATCTTAAGTGAGGCAGCTTCGAGCAAGCGCATATCCGCAGGAACAACATCACCTGCTTCAAGCAAGACGATATCTCCAGGAACCAATTCGCGTGAATCAATTTCAACGACATGGCCATCACGGCGCACACGAGCCATAGGGCTAGACATGTTTTTGAGGGCTTCAATAGCCGCTTCTGCTTGTCCTTCTTGATAAACACCAAAGGCTGCATTCAAAACAACAACGGCTAAAATAATGCAGGCATCCGTCAAACCATGCATACCTTCTGTAATAACAGAAAGGGCGGCAGCGACAAGCAAGATGATAATCATCAAATCTTTAAACTGATCGATGAATTTTGACAAGAGGCTACGTTTTTCACCTTCATCCAACTCGTTATAGCCATAGGCATCTAAACGTTCCTTGGCTTGTGCAGTAGACAAACCATCAACAGAAGTGTCCAAGTTTTTTAGGACTTCTTCCTCTCCTTGTGTGTAAAACAAGGTTTTACTTTGTTCTTTAGACAAAATAATCTCCTCCTTCTATATAGGGAAAAATGGCTAACAAGACTCTTTTTATATAAAAAATCATACAAAAAGAGACTTGTTTAATAAAAAACAAGTCTCGCTGTTTAAGAATATGCCGGAAATATAAAATTTCGTAATGACGACATAATCGCAACTGTTAATCAAATCTCATGATTACAGTCACCTGCTACTCCCTTATTTGTACTAAACATTTTATCATAAATTATTCTTTATTCAAGCAAAATGATTCTATTTTTTCAAAAATTAAAACCAAGAAACTTCTAATTCATAATCAGCAAAAACATCTTCTGTTTCTGGATGTTTCAATTGATAATGAATATCAACTGTCTGTCCATTAGAGTCATGGGCAAATAAACTAGTGTCTGTCAGAAAATGCTGGGTACCAAGCGGTGTCGGAATGTGGACCAAGGCAGGTACTTTAGCAGAAAAACGCATAATGGATTTAGGATTAGAAAAGCGTGTCATCACTAGCTCATCCTGATTCAACTTAATAACCACTTTTTCTTTCTCGGAATTATGATGAACAAGATAGGTATAATCCCCTTTTTCCATAACCTCACAAGTGTGGATTTCTTCGATAATTTCCGTTTGATCGCCTACTTTAATTTTGTTTTTGATTTTAATTTCCATTGATTACTCCTTTCTGTTCTATAACTACTTTTTACTTAAGACGATAGCAACTCTAACCTCAAAGAGAGTTTCAACATTGCGTTTACCCTTTCTGCTTCAAGTAAACCACCTGGGTTTGTTTGACAAAGCCAATCTTTTCATACAAGCGTTTGGCACCTACATTGCTATCTTCCACTGCAATTTGGAAGGACTTGTCATTTTGCGCAATGAGTTGATTGACGACTGATTTTGCCAGATAGCTTCCATAGCCTAGGCCACGATAGGCTTCTGCTACGGCAAGTCCATAAAGGTAGTTGCTATTCCCAGATAAATCGACCGTACAAACTCCAATCACTTGACCTTCTTTGAGGAGGATGTAAAGTAGGCCATCAGAGTCCTTCAATGCCTCTGTAATGTATCTGCGACTTACTTCGAGTGTTTGCTCTGCATCAGAAAAGGCTTGGTGGTGGAGATGGGCAATTGCATCTAGGTAAGAAGGTTCAGCTAAGAGCACCTTGACATCTGAACAGGAATCCAGAGCATATGGTGTTCTGTCTCTCCCTAGCCAGGTTTCCGTCTCTTCATCTTCAACCAAATCCCAATGACTTGCCAAATCAGGATGATGATCGAGAAAAACACGCTCCGTCTGAAAGGTCACTGAGCGAATAGGGTAAGATGCCATTTCTTTTTCAAAGCTTCTATACATCGCATGCGCAATACCCTCGCGACGATGACTAGGGTCCACTAGGATGCTCACTTCAATGTCTTCATCATCCGCATAAACCGTTAATAAGCCAAGCAACTCTCCCTCTTGACAATAGAGGAAAAAGGCCGGCATATTGGAATCAAAATTAAGCATATTGGAGAGATAAGGTTCTCGAAAGGTTTGATCATGGGCTTGGCAGCTAGCAATCAATGCTTTTGCTGCCTTCCGTTCTTGCTCCGTCAATTGGTTGGTTACTCGAATCACTTTATCTCTCCTTTATTTGTCTGACCTTATTTACCAATTAAAAAGCATTTGGGCAATTCTTACCTAATCTACTTCTTCAAAGAGATAATAACACTTTTCTCAGGAAGAACTATGACAAAGCGCCTAAATTTTAGTAAAATAGAAGGGAAACTAACTAAACGAAACAGGTAATTATTATGTCTATTAAACTTATTGCTGTTGATATTGATGGAACGCTTTTAAATAGCCAACGTCAAGTTACACCGGAAGTCTTTCAAGCGATTCAAGATGCTAAAGCTGCTGGTGTAAAGGTTGTTATTGCGACTGGTCGCCCTATTCCCGGAGTACTTCCACTTCTTGAAGAGCTTAACCTCAACCAAGACGGAGATTATGTTATCACCTTCAATGGTGGTCTTGTCCAAGAAACTTCTACTGGTAATGAATTGATTCGTGAGACACTCTCATACGAAGACTACCTTGACATTGAGGTTTTGGCTAACAAACTTGGTGTTCATTCTCACGCCATTACTAAAGATGGTATCTACACAAGTAATCGCAACATTGGACGCTATACAGTTCATGAGTCTACACTTGTCCATATGCCGATTTATTATCGTACACCTGAGGAGGTAGCTGACAAGGAATTCGTTAAGGCCATGTATATCGATGAACCTGAAATTCTTGATGCAGCTATTGCTAAACTTCCACAGGAATTTTATGACCGCTTTACCATTGTAAAATCAACACCATTTTACCTAGAAATTCTCAAGAAAACAGCCAACAAAGGGATTGCTGTTACCCATCTTGCTGAGAAACTCGGTCTTTCTAAAGAAGAAACTATGGCTATCGGTGATGAAGAAAATGACCGTGCTATGCTTGAAGTCGTTGGCTCTCCTGTTGTTATGGAAAATGGTAATCCAGAATTGAAGAAAATTGCGAAACACATCACAAATCAAATGATGAATCTGGTGTCGCTTACGCTATTAGAAAGTGGGTTCTAGAATAATATGTATACCTATAAAACTGGACTCAGTACTTCTGAGCATGACCGCTTTGTTATAGATAGTCCTCAAACGAATTTATTACAGAGTAGTTCATGGGCTAAAATCAAGGATAGTTGGGGAAATGACCGCCTAGGTTTCTATCAAGATGGTAATCTCGTTGCTGTCGCTAGTGTCCTTATTCAGCCACTTCCTCTTGGCTTTTCGATGATTTATATCCCTCGTGGACCTATTATGGACTATCAAGATAAAGAGTTGCTCGCCTTTGTTATGGCTTCGCTTAAAAAATATGCCAAAACAAAGCGTGCCCTCTTTGTGAAATTTGATCCTAGCCTCTTTGTGACTAAAAACTTGATTTCACAAGAAGCTGAAATCCGTAAAGAGACTATGGCAATTGCCAAAGACATCCAAGCTCTTGGTATTGAATGGACAGGCCTCACTGAAGATATGGCTGAAAATATCCAACCTCGTTTCCAGGCTAATATCCATAAGGAAGATTTCACTGAGGAACAACTCTCTAAGAGTACCAAGCAGGCTGTTCGTACTGCTCGAAACAAGGGGGGATTTCAGTCCAATTTGGTGGCACTGAGCTTCTTGAACAATTCGCATCTTTGATGAAGAAGACAGAGGCCCGTAAGAACATCCACCTTCGTGGCATTGATTATTATGAAAAGTTGTTGACTACCTACCCAGAATCTTCTTACATTACACTCTCAACTCTTGATTTACCAGCCCGTCTCAAAGACCTCAACAAACAACTCGAAAAGAACATTGCTGATGCAGCCAAGTTCACTGAAAAAACTAAACCAGGAAAAATCGAGAATAATAAGCAAGAGCACAAAAGACTTAAAGAAGAGATTGACTTTCTTCAAGAAAAAGTTGATGCTGGGAATAAGACGGTCCCACTCTCTGGTACACTCGTTCTTGAATTTGGAAAGACGTCTGAGAATATCTATGCAGGAATGGATGAAGACTACCGTCGTTATCAACCAGCTATCCTGACATGGTATGAAACAGCTAATCACGCTTTCGAGCGTGGTGCTGAGTGGCAAAACATGGGAGGAATAGAAAATTCACTAGATGGTGGCTTGTATAATTTCAAGTCCAAATTTAACCCACGTATTGAACAATTCATTGGAGAATTCAACCTTCCAGTTAGCCCTCTTTACGGACCAGCCAATTTTGCCTATAAACTCCGTAAGAAATTACGTAGCAAACATTAATAATATATAAAATGAGACTCCATCTTGGAAGTCTCATTTTTTGATGATAGCTTAGTCTTTATCAGGAATAACCTTAAAGAGATAATAAGTGATGAAGACCGTCAGGCAAAAGAGTCCGATTTCACCCAAAGGATAGGTGCAAAAAAGATTGAAATCCCCATCAAAACATAGATTTGGATGATAATCTTTTTCTTTCGTTCTTTGGCAATTGATTTGGTTTCTCGAAAATCAGCTACATATCTTTGATATAACTTAGTATGGTATAACCATTTCTCAAAACGTTTGGAACTTCTAGCAAAGCAAGCAATGGCTAAAAGTAGAAAAGGTGTTGTGGGTAAGATAGGAAGAGGAATCCCAAGAATTCCCAAACCGAGCGAGACAAAGCCTAACGAGAGATAAATTACTTTCATAAATACATTCCTTTTAAAAAGCTGCACTAAACGTATTAGTGCAGCTCTTCTGCTATTTTTAAATATCTGTCAGTGGAGTCGCTGTGTCTGGTGAGGTATCATAAACTTTAAAGTCAGTTCCAACACCAAAGTCAGCACGTGCCAACTGATTTTCCATCGTCATGTGGGCCAACTCCTTGATATTATTTTCTTTGGAAAGGTGACCCAAGTAGATTTTTTTAGTTTTATTACCAATGGTACGAATCATAGCATCCGCTCCATCTTCATTACACAAGTGACCTTGATCAGAGAGGATACGTTGCTTGGTTGACCAAGGATATGAACCTGCTCTAAGGATTTCAACATCATGATTGGACTCAATCAGATAGCCATCGGCATTTCAATAATACCTGCCATACGATCAGAAACATAACCCGTATCCGTCAACATGACAAAACTCTTTCCATCTTTCATAAAGCGATAGAACTGTGGATCAATAGCATCGTGACTAACTCCAAAAGACTCAATATCAATGTCTCCAAAGGTCAGAAGCTTATCACGAGAAAAAACATGTTTCTGGGTATTATCAATCTTGCCAAGCATATTTTTACTATCCATAATCTGCCAGGTTTTCTCGTTGGCGTAGATATCCATGCCATATTTACGAGCTAAAACGCCTACACCATGGATGTGATCCTTGTGTTCATGCGTAACTAAGATAGCATCCAAATCGCTCGGATCACGATCAATCTCAGCTAGCAAACTTGTGATTTTCTTACCAGACAAACCAGCATCTACAAGAATCTTCTTCTCTGGAGTTTCCAAATAAAAGGAATTACCAGTTGACCCTGAAGCCAAAATACTATATTTAAACCCTAAATCTGAGGTCATTTCTACTACATCTCCCATTCATCAACCATCATGGCATCCTTGTCATATGGAAGCACAATTGTAAAAGTTGAACCCTTACCATACTCACTCTTAGCCCAAATAAAGCCCTTATGTTGTTTAATAATTTCTTTTGCAATAGACAAGCCTAGACCAGTTCCACCTTGGGCACGACTTCTGGCCTTATCAACACGGTAAAAACGGTCGAAAATCAACGGCAAATCTTTCTTAGGAATACCCAAACCTTGGTCAGAAATAGAAACAATCAACTGTGAATCAGTTGTCTTCATAGACACTGTAATCTTACCACCATCAGGCGAATACTTGATAGCATTATTAAGAATATTATCCACAACCTGGGTCATCTTATCTGTATCAATCTCCACCCAAATTGAGTTTACCGGATAATCGCGAATGATTTCGTAAGTTTTACCTGTATTGGTTTCTTGACTTTTAATCTGATCAAAACGATTCAAGATATAGGTCATGAAGGCCGTGAAATTGGTCATCTCAACGTCAAGTTGGGTACTCTTATTGTCAATACGTGATAGTGCCAAGAGGTCAGAAATCATTCGCATCATACGATTGGTCTCATCCAAGAAACTTTGATAAAGTTAGGAGCAATCTCTTCGTCGAGAGCACCATCATCAAGTGCCTCCAGATAGGATTTTACAGAAGTCAAAGGTGTACGCAACTCATGACTAACGTTTGAGACGAAGAGTCGACGTTCACGCTCTTCTTTTTCTTGCTCAGTGGCATCGTGAAGAACGGCAACCAGACCTGAGATAAAACCTGATTCTTTACGAATAAGGGCAAAATTAACACGTAAGGTCACAAACTCATCGTTGGCATCTCGACGTGACAAATGAATTTCAGGAGTCTTAGAGAGCAATTCACTATAAGTATAGGGATTTTCGCCATCTAATAAATCTAAAATGGACATCTGTGTCGCTGTTTCATAATCTAGATTCAACAAACGCTGAGCTGTGCTATTAATCATGGTAATTTGACCACGACGATTTGTCGCAATAACCCCATCACTCATGTAAGAAAGGACTGATGATAAGCGGTTTTTTTCCTGGGCTAGATTTCATGCGTCAAACGAAAGACATCCGATAAATCATTCAAGCTGTCAGCTAGCTCTAAAAGCTCTGGATCACCCTTTAAGCGTAACTCCTCGTTATAGTTACCTGCCATTAAGGACTTGACCCTCTTGGTCAACTTTCGAATATTTTTGACTCGTCGATAATCACGATAAGCCAGAAAAATAAAGTAGAAAGCCACAAAGAGGAGCGTAAAGAGTAAGGCTAGTTCAAAGCTTGTGATGTTTAAGCCAATACTAGTCATAATTCTTCATATAATAACCAACACCACGACGCGTCAAAATATATTCAGGACGACTAGGTGTATCTTCAATTTTTTCACGGAGACGACGAATGGTTACGTCAACCGTACGAACATCACCAAAATAGTCATAACCCCAAACAGTTTCAAGTAAATGCTCACGCGTCATCACTTGTCCCATGTGAGTTGCCAGATGGAAAAGCAACTCAAATTCACGGTGTGTGAGCTCGACTTCATTTCCACGTTTTTTAGCAACAAACGCATCTGGAACAATAATCAACTCACCAATTGAAATCTCCTGCTTACCAGAGTTAGAGCTTTCTTCTGCTGCTGTTTCAATAGTCTCTGTACGACGCAAGTGAGCTTTGATACGTGCCAACAATTCACGATTAGAAAATGGTTTCGTCACATAGTCGTCCGCCCCAATTTCTAGCCCGATAACCTTATCAAACTCGCTATCCTTAGCGGAAAGCATGATAATCGGTGTGTGACTTGTCTTTCGAATTTCCTTAGCAACTTCTAAACCATCTAGTTCAGGCAACATCAAGTCCAGGATGACCAAGTCTGGCTTTTCAGCTTCAAACTGCTCCAAAGCTTCACGACCATCAAAGGCTGTAACCACTTCATAACCTTCTTTAGTTAGATTAAACTTGATGATATCCGAAATCGGTCTTTCATCATCAACAACTAGAATTTTTTTCATATAAACACCTCATCGGTTTTCTTAAGTCATTCAATTTGTAAAGTAGAAAACTTTACGTATCAAACATATTATACCAAAAAATAGGTTAAGGACCAAGTTTCTACTATAGATATTGAGCTGATATACAAGCTTTCCTTCTTTTTTGAGATACCTTTGCAATGTGTAATCGGTGAAAAGACGAACATTATGATTGAATTTTCAAACATTTTTGACATTTTCCTATATCTATAGTAAAATACACTCTTGTTGTTACATATATTAATGTAAAATTTTAGGAGGCTCTTATGGCACTTATTGAATTTAAAAATGTCAATAAATATTACGGAGATTATCATGCACTTCGTGACATCAATCTAGAAATTGAAAAAGGACAAGTTGTGGTTCTCTTGGGACCTTCTGGGTCTGGGAAATCTACCCTTATCCGTACAATCAATGCCTTGGAATCCATCGATAACGGTACGCTTATCGTTAACGGACATAATGTGACGGAAGCTTCTGCCAAAGATTTGGTAGAATTGCGTAAGGAAGCGGGGATGGTATTCCAACACTTTAACCTCTACCCGCATAAAACCGTTCTTGAAAATGTAACCTTGGCACCTATCAAGGTTCTTGGAATCAGTAAGGCAGACGCCGAAAAAACTGCCGAAAAATTCCTTCGCTACGTTAACATGTGGGACAAGAAAGATTCATACCCTGGTATGCTTTCTGGTGGGCAAAAACAACGTATCGCAATTGCCCGTGGGCTTGCCATGAATCCTGAGCTCTTGCTCTTTGACGAACCAACGTCAGCCCTTGACCCAGAGACTATCGGTGACGTGCTTGCGGTTATGCAAAGCTTGCCAAAGGTGGTATGAACATGGTTGTCGTAACCCACGAAATGGGCTTTGCCCGTAGTGTGGCTGACCGTATCATTTTCATGGCTGAAGGTCAAGTTCTTGTAGACACTACGGATGTGGATGGTTTCTTTGACAATCCAACTGAACCTCGTGCGGTTCAATTCCTTTCTAAGATTATCGATCACAACTCTGATAATGTCCAAGTGGATGCCTAAGGAGGTTGCCTATGATTTTCAAAAAAATCTTACGTTACCTAACTGTTGCAAGCTTGGCAATTCTCACTATTTTTCTTATCACGAGTCACAAGACTAAGGCGGAAGACACTAGTAAGCTTCTTGATAGTAAAGCAGTCCAAAAGATTGTTAAGCGAGGGACACTCAATGTCGGTGTGAAGCAAGACGTTCCTAACTTTGGTTACTATTCTGCTAAGACTAATACCTACGAAGGTATGGAAGTTGATCTTGCTAAGAAGATTGCTGATGAGTTAAAAGTTAAAGTGAATTATATCCCAGTAACGACGCAAACTCGTGAACCACTTATGGATAACGGTACTATCGACTTGCTTATCGCTACCTATACCATTAATGATGAACGTAAGGCTTCTTTACGCTATCTCAACTCCTTACTACTATGACCAAATCGGTTTCTTGGTTCTTAAGGATTCAGGTATTAACAAAATCTCAGATTTGAATGGTAAGACTATCGGTGTTTCTCAAGGGGCGTCAACTAAGGCTGCGTTGCAAGAGTACGCTTCAGCTAATAACCTTAAGTTCAACTATGTTCAACTCGGATCTTTCCCAGAATTGGCTGTTTCTCTTTACGCTCACCGTGTAGATGCTTTCTCAGTTGATAAATCTATCCTCTCTGGATATGAAAGTAAGAAAACTAAAACCTTAAAAGAAGGTTTCAAAACACAAGAATACGGTATCGCTTCAAGCAAGTCTAACCAAGAGTTGATTGATTATACCAACGATTTGATTGCTAAATGGCAAAAAGATGGTAGCCTTCAAAAACTCTACGATAAGTATCACTTGAAACCAGCTAAGGCTGAAGATAAATAGAAAGGAGTCCTGAATTTATGTATCTTTTAACTGAAACGGCTAGTCCTTTCGCTCTTGAACGTTGGGCTGCTTTCTTCGCTAACTTTGGGCAGTTTGCCAAAGGTTTCTTTTACACCCTTGGCATTTCAATTGGTGCCTTGATTGTTGCCCTTCTTCTTGGGCTCATCTTTGGGGCTATGAGCTCTACTCACAACAAGGTCCTTCGTGGCATCTCACGTGTGTATGTTGAAATCTTCCAGAACACACCCTTGCTCGTCCAATTCGTGGTTGTCTTCTATGGAATTTCAATCATGACTGATGGTCATGTCATGATTCCAATTTCATTGACAGCTATCCTTTGTGTAGGTGTCTACACAGGAGCCTATATCTCTGAAATTATTCGTACAGGTATCGAGGCGGTTCCTAAAGGTCAAACCGAAGCGGCTTTGTCTCAAGGATTCACCTACGCTGATACCATGCGTATCATCATCTTGCCTCAAGCAGTGCGTACTATCTTGCCACCATTGACCAACCAAGTGGTTAACTTGATTAAGAATACTTCTACAGTTGCCATCATTTCTGGGGCCGATATCATGTTCACGGCTAAGGCTTGGGCTTATGATACCACTAACTATGTACCGGCCTTTGCTGGGGCTGCCTTCCTCTACTTTATCATGTGTTTCCCTCTAGCTACATGGGCACGTCGTAAAGAAGAAGAGAATAAGAAAGCGTACTAAGGAGGTCCACTATGTCAGAAGTTTTATCAGCTACTAACCTTAAATTCTTGGCACAAGGGATGTGGACGACTCTTTACTTGTCTTTCTTCATCATCGTGCTATCTACCCTGTTCGGAACTATTCTGGCGGTAATGCGTAACGGAAAGAATCCTATCCTTCGTTGGATTGCTTCTATCTACGTTGAGTTCGTCCGTAACGTTCCTAACTTGCTTTGGATTTTCATTATCTTCTTGGTCTTCCAACTCAAGTCAACTGCGGCAGGGATTACATCTTTCACGGTCTTTACTTCAGCTGCCTTGGCGGAAATCATTCGTGGGGGACTGAACTCTATCGACCATGGCCAAACGGAAGCCGGCTTGTCTCAAGGATTTAACAACAAACAAATCTTTATTTACATCATCTTCCCACAAGCTATTCGTAAGATGTTGCCATCTATCATTTCTCAATTCGTAACAGTTATCAAGGATACTTCTTTCCTTTACTCTGTTATCGCCTTACAAGAATTGTTTGGTAAGAGTCAGATTTTGATGGGTGGTTACTACGAACCTAGTCAAATCTTTACCTTATACGGTATTGTGGCTTTAGCTTATTTCGTGGTTAACTTTGCTATTTCTAGCTACTCTCGCTACCTCTCTAAACAATGGGAGCAAGCTAGTGAATCATAACCACCCGTCTAACGGGTGGTTTGATCAAGGGCTATAAGCCCATATTACCAGCCAGCGCCTAAAGACGCTGGCTTTCACTTTGTTCAAGCCTTATTGCTTTTGACTCGTCACAAGCCTCTCAAAGAGGCATTCGCATTACTTACCATTATCCCTAAAGGGATTTTCATATTCTTTAACGCTTAATTTGTCCAAAGCGATATCATGCTTCTCTTGTTCCTGGATATATTTCTTAATTGTGGCTTCATTTAGTCCTACCGTACTTACATAATATCCTTCTGCCCAAAAATGTCTGTTCCCAAATTTATATTTTAAATTGGCGTGTTTATCAAACATCATTAAGGCACTTTTACCTTTTAAATATCCCATAAAACTAGCTACACTCATTCGTGGTGGTATACTTACTAGCATGTGAACATGATCTGGCATTAAGTGGCCTTCTATTATTTCAACGCCTTTTATATTGGCATAGTCTATGAAAAATCTCTCCCAGACTACTCCTATATTGATTATAGATTATTTTTCGTCTATACTTAGGTGTAAATACAATGTGGTACTTACACATCCATTTTGTATGTGATAAACTGTGAGCTTTTTGCGCCATAGTCTTAACTCCTTTCGTTTTACAATTGGCTTGAACACCCATATTGTAACTCGTTTGGAGTGTTTTTGTTATGACGGTTTAACCTTCGATGCGCACCCGCATAGCGGGTGGTTTATTTGTTTCGCACCTTCGGAGCGAAACGGACTTAAAGTCACAAAAAATAAAACAAAAACTCACCTGCCGGTGGGTTTTTTGTTTTTTTCTGATACTAAAAACGACTCCAATCGGAGTCGTTTGTTTCGTTAATTCACCGTTACTTTGCCTGAATAATAATCTAGGGTAATTCCCTGTTGGACATTTGGAACGAAGACATTGAACTCAAGCGAGCCATCTGCTGACTTGGCTTCAAGATGTGATCCTGATGGAATCAGGTTATCTCCTTCATAAATGAGTGTAACGCGATAACGGACACGTTTGTTTATCCTGAGCTTTTCGTACCAGACTTTCATAATAGTTTTGGCCCGTGGAAGTTTCGCTATTAGCTTGGTTAGCCCAAGCAGTTTGAACGGCAATATTTTCTGGATTTGAAGTCGAGGCATCAAATCCTTTAAGACCACCTACAAGTGCATAGCCCAACAAATGACCTCGGTCTACAGCATGGCTATACTCTCCCGAAAGATTGTGAACTTGATGCCATCCAGCTGGTGTCCAAGATGTTGAGCCATTCCCTGTTTCTTGACGATTTTTGTACTGTCTGGTCGCTTTACTTAACAAGGCATTCGCAACTGTAGGAACCGTTTGTCCTTGAACCGTTTTAACTTGGTTATTAGCATAGGGTTGGCTAGATACCTTAGCATTAAGATTGGTTTTATTACCGTTAACAATATAGGCACCAGCACCATTCCATTCTATGGCGTTTCCTAGTTGACTCTTGACGGAGCTAGTCATCACCGTCTCAGCGAGCTGCTCTTGTGGCGTAGACTGACCACTTGTTGAGCCGTTTGATTTGACGGAGTTATTGGGTTTTCCCGAGATTAGACTAGCTACCTGCTTGATTGGATTGTTAGGTGAGAGCTTATTATTCGTTCCAATGTAACCTAAAACTGCAATCAAAACCGCTATTAGTAACGAGACTAGCTGACGTTTCTGTTTATTTGTTAAAGATGTCTTTCTTTTTGCCATTGTTCTCTTTCTTTTATATGAATGTCATGACTAAAGGAGCGGGATTACTTCCCACTCCCTTTTATTTTCCTGTAAATTTAGCAACAATTGCCTGCCAAGTTTCTGGTTTTAAGATGCTTATCGGATCCTTGCCCTCTCCTAAAACAGCATAGCCTATCATCAAACCGATAGCTAGAAAAGCAAGACCAATCACACACACACTTAAAACAAGTAATAATTGACGAAAAACATAGCCTTTACCAGTTTCCATACTAAGCCTCACTTACACGTGAAATATTTGCTCCTAGTTTAGCTAGTTTCTCATGGAATTGATAGTAACCACGATCCAAGTGTGTCAATTTACCAACAGTCGTTGTTCCTTCAGCTACCATTCCTGTAAGAATAAGTGCTGCCGAAGCTCGAAGGTCAGTAGACATAACTTGAGCACCTTGAAGTGGCAAACCACCGTGAATCATAGCCGTATCACGAAGGATTTCTGAATGAAGTCCCATACGACGCATTTCTTCCAAGTGTTGGAAGCGATTCTCAAAAACAGTTTCAATCATGGTTGATTCCCCGTTTACCACTGCCATAAGTGCTGTAAATTGAGCCTGCATGTCAGTTGGGAAACCTGGGTGAGGTAGAGTTTTAACGGTTACTGGTTTCAATTGAGAAATATCAGATTTAACACGAATGCCACCTTCTTCTTCCTTAACATCGACACCCATTTCCAATAATTTTGAAATCAAAGGACGGTTATGTTCCCAGATAGCATCTTTGATGAGAACATCTCCAGAAGTCATAGCTGCCGCTACCATAAAAGTACCGGCTTCAATACGGTCCTGAACAACCGCATGTTTAGTACCATGGAGAGCTTTAACACCTTTAATCACGAGCGTTTCAGTTCCAGCACCTTTGACGTCTGCTCCCATCTCGTTAAGAAGGAGGGCCAAGTCAACAATTTCTGGTTCACGCGCAGCATTTTCAATGGTTGTAACACCATCAGCCAAAGTTGCTGCCATCATAAGGTTTTGAGTGGCACCAACAGATGGGAAGTCCATATAAATAGTTGCACCTTTAAGGTTTTCTGCTGTCGCAGTAATGTCACCACCAACTTGGGTAATTTTAGCACCCATTGCTTCTAAACCTTTGAGGTGGAGGTCGATTGGACGACTACCAATCGTACAACCGCCAGGCATTGAAACCTTAGCGTGACCATTACGGGCAAGAATAGGTCCAAGAACTACGATTGACGCACGCATCTTGCTAACATACTCGTATGGTGCTTGATCGAGAATTTCTCCACTAGCATCAACGACAACGGTATTATTTTCTTCATCAAAGTCTACAGCAATATCTAAACCACGAACAACATTATTCATCGTGTATACATCTGACAAGATTGGAACATTAGTTAAGGTTGTTTGACCTTCTGAGGCCAAGATAGTCGCTGCCAACAAAGGGAGGACAGCGTTTTTAGCACCTTCAATGACAACCTCACCACTTAATCGAGTGTTGCCACCCTGCACAATAATTTTATCCATAAGGATTCCTTTCAAGGGTCATTTTCATCTTTTTGTATTATATCAAAAGTCTTTTAAAATCACTAATTTAAGAAATCGAGCTGACCATATTCTGTCCAAAGCTAAAACCGACAGAATAAAGGAACTGATAAGGTAGCCTAAGGCAATACTGATAAAGAGCAAAAAGAGTTTCAATTTACCAGTATTTTCAATCGGATTTTTGATGATTTTTGCCCAATCAAAGAGGCTAATCAGCATTTGGTAGCTCAATCCTATAAATACAAGGTGACTCGCCAAAGTGACGAATTGATTAATAATAGTCATAATTTCATTATACCATAGAAAGCTAAGCTAAAACATAAAAAGAGGGTGAGACAGTTCTAAATCTGTAATCATTTAGTGACCGCTTCAACTCCTCTTCTTTTTATTTTTGAAGCTACTAGATTAGTGATAGTTTAAAATAATCTAGTGCTTATCTTACGCTCTCTAGGAACTGATAATTTAAGTTATGCTACTTAGTCTTCATAACCGTTTGGGTTAGTCGTTTGCCAACGCCAAGAATCTCTAACCATTTCTTTCAAGGTCTTCTTAGCTTCCCAGCCAAGGACTTCTTTGGCCTTTTCAGGAGAGGCATAGCAAGTAGCAATATCGCCAGCACGACGTCCTTGAATACGGTATGGGATAGCAACCTTGTTTTCAGCTTCGAAAGTCTTAACGAGATCCAAAACGCTATAACCATGTCCAGTACCCAAGTTGAAAATCTCAGCACCTTTATGACTCAAATTATATTTGACAGCAGCCAAGTGACCTGAAGCCAAGTCAAGAACGTGAATGTAGTCACGCACACCTGTACCATCTGGAGTTGGATAGTCATCCCCAAAGACGTTAAGCTCAGGCAGTTTGCCTATAGCTACTTGTGTAATATATGGCATCAGGTTGTTTGGAATACCGTTTGGCAATTCCCCAATCAAACCACTTTCATGAGCACCGATAGGATTGAAATAACGAAGATTTGTGACAGACCATGACGGATCTGACGCAGCTACGTCTGTAAGAATTTGTTCCATCATCAACTTAGTATAACCGTATGGGTTAATCGCTGATGTTGGCATATCTTCGGTCATTGGAGAAGGGTTATTGGTACCGTAAACTGTGGCACTTGAACTGAAGACAATGTTTTTCACATCGTATTCCTTCATTTTTTCAAGGAGAGTAATTGTACCACTGATGTTGTTCTTATAATATTTCAAAGGTTTTTGAACAGATTCACCTACTGCCTTGAAGGCCGCAAAGTGAATAACTAACTCAATATCTTCATTTGTGAAAACCTTATCCAAAAAATCAGTATCTAAAATTGAGCCTTGATGAAATGGAAATTTTTTACCTGTAATCTTTTCCAAACGTTCAAGTACTGCTGGTGAACTATTTGAAAAGTCGTCAACTAAGACTACATCGAAACCTGCATTAAGGAGTTCAACGGTTGTGTGGCTACCAATATAGCCAGCTCCTCCTGTAATTAAAATAGACATTTATTTTTCCTTTCTTACTTGCCAGTGCCTTTTTGATCCTTTTGAATCGTTGCTAATTTAGGCATGACTTCTCCTTCAAAACCTTTCATGGCAAAATGAACCGAAGGCTCTTGTGTCATTGGAGATAGAATTCCTAGTTTCACTTGATAGTTCTGATCTTGGAATAGGCGAAACTTGCCTTAAGTTCAGTTGTTTGATCTGGAAGCAATTCAGACAAACGACAATCAAGCTGTTGGGCTTGAAGAACCTTACCATTAGCATTACACAAGTATAATACCACAGGCCAATCCCCATATAAAGGGGCAACCCCAGAATTTTCCAAATTAAGGGTAATATCAACCTTGCTCTCTCCTTTGGAGATTGCCAAACCTGACACCCAGAGGCGATAGCCCATGTTCTTCAAGAGCTCCTTATAAGCAGCTTGCCCGTCACCGATATCTTCAGCAACCTTTGGACCCAAGAAGGTCAAATGAGCTACCTTAGCTTCTTCAGTTAACTCATCTAAGTTATTACCTAGTAAGCTAGACATAGACTGTGAACTTGTTAATTCACCACCGATAGGAGCCTTTTCCCAAGCCTTAGGCATGGCTTTCAAGGCTGCTTGCTCTTGGGTTTGATCGTATGAGCCACCATTTTGAATCCAATTTAACCAGGTTTTAGTTGCTGATTTGTCTCCAAAGACATCATTGTAGATTCCAAAATCACCTTCCAAACCTGTATCAAAAGGTCTTCTCATAAGAATCTTTGCTTTAGGAAAGGCTGGTTGAAACGGTGCGATGTAGTCCTTACGAACTTCTTTTCGTGGCAATTGGCGAATGCCAGCATCTGAGTGAACATGCCACTCGCCCCAGTGTCCTAAGCCACCAAGTTCGATGTAGGCGATAAAATCATCATTGCCCCAACGCTGTCCCATAGCAGTAACAGCTTCTTTATAGTATTTTCTAAGCAGTTTATTTTGGTAATTTGGTGAAAATCCCTTACCGTAGGATGTGTTATAAGCATCCCCAAGGTCAGAAATTTCATTTCCCAACCAGTCAGGGATATCCTTATGACTTGATTTGCCAGGGTAATCTAGCAAGAAACGTAAGACGACCTGCTTGCCTTCTTCTTCCATCGTTTGAACTGGTTACTTTCTTCAATTGTTTCCCAGTTATAGTGGCCCTTTTTAGGTTCCAATTCTTTCCATGTGATATCAACATAGACAAGATGAACATCTTCAGAAACTGTTTTTTCTTCCGCTGAAGGGACATAACCCATGAGCGGATTCCCAAAGCTCTTGTCTGAAAGCGTATATTCAAACTTGGTACCTGTATTTCTAGTATTCAAATACACAAAAATAGCATAAAGACCACTCGTAATGATGATTAGACAGATGACGAGCCAAAGTTTCTTCTTTCGACTACTCCAACTCTTCTTCTCACGTTTACTAGCCATGGTATTCGCCATTGTATTGGATCAACGTAAGGTCTTTGACACCTTCGATAGATTTAATATTTTCAACGAAGGTAAGGTCGTTATTTTTCACAAAGACTTCAATAGCCATCTCAACACTGTCTTTTCGCATAGTTTCAGACTTGATAAAGTGTTTGATGCGACCAAGTTCTTGAATAACTTTGTCACCTGTGTGCTCACCATCATAGTGAACCACAGCGATATACACCTTACCAGTCTCTTGCAAGCGGCTAAAGACAATAAGCATCAGTAGGATAACAAGGGACGTTACAACGGCTAGGACATACATACCTGCCCCTACCGTAATCCCTGAGGTAATTGCCCAGAAAAGGTAGAGCAAATCCATAGGATCCTTAACAGCGGTACGGTAACGGACGATAGAGAGGGCACCGACCATACCAAGTGAGATAACGATGTTTGAACTGATTGCCAGTGTTACCATTGACGTAAGCAAGGTCATACCGACCAAGGTCATGGCAAAACTGCGTGAATAAATAACGCCTGTAAAGAAATGCTGGTAAACCTTATAAATAAAGGCTCCAATTAACAAGGCAAGTAGCAAGACGATAACAATACGAAACGGCGACTGCGTTGCATAGTTATCAGACTGCAAGATTGATTTTTTTATAAAGTCTTGAACACTCATAAATTCCCCCTTCTTATACTAAGTTCTTTCAAACTTAGCCTTTTCCTATTTATATATTCCCATCTTCCCAGTATTCAAAACCATTTAGATACTGAGATTTTTCATAAGCCAATACGTACTTAGAGACAGCCATCATGTCTGCTTTCCCTGGCAAGACACTCTGGACAATCTTTGGCAGATACTCTGTGTATTTAACTTCGAAAACCATCTTTTCTGGATCAATGACTGGAATTGTTGGTAAGTCTGGATCAAAAATATCAAAACTTCCAACCGCTACTCTGACATTTTGGTCAAAGGTTAAGCGAACTGTTCCAAAGTCATAGACCCAAGGCTCTCGCTCATAGTCAACGATGGTCCGTGGACGCAACATGTTACTAACGCATTCATAGTAAAATTCCTGACAGAGAGGATATGGACTTTTTAAGAGAAAGTCATAGTCCCCATCAATAATTTTATAAAATTCTTCAACAGTTAGAGGAGCATCCTCTTTCAAAATGTAGGTATCTACCTTTTTCTTACGCTCTAGTTTGATACTATTGGTACCGAAATTATAGATACGAATCCGATATTTTTTACGAACCAGAATACCTGCATCTTTTTCAGCATAGGCACTATTCCAATAGTCGTCAAAATAAAGACTCCTAATGGTATAACCACCATTTGTCGCATGCTTATCCAATTGAATCAAATGTTTAAAACGCTCAGTCAGCAGAGCCTTTTCTGGTTCACCGATGACATATTTCAACTCATGGCGAAAGGGCTTCTCTTTAGTCTTCATAACCATCTACCCCAATTTTTCCATCTTCAAGGACAAAGAAGCTCATGATACCAAATTGTTTTGAATTATCACTATTGACATAGTAGTCAAAGGCACGTTGTGATTGTCCTGCTTCATTAGTTGCAGTCACACGTACAAAATATTGTCCCTTAGGCAAGGTATCTGTTTCGGCACTGAGAGTTTTGAGACCAGATTTTTCAAAGACTTTGTCTTTAAATTCATAGTCCTTAGCTAACTCTACAGTGTAAGTCAACTTGCTGTTATTAAAGTCGTAAGAGGCACCCCAACTTAATTTCAATTTGTTATTGGCAACTTCCGGCTTATTGATAAAGAATGGTTGTGGTTTTTCAAGACTTGTTTTGTAAATCTTGTAGTTGTTCTCCAACTCATTTGGCAAATCTGCCAAAATCTTGTCGTAATTATCAGGTGTTGTCTTAGCATGCATTTGGTCAGGCATCTTAGCTAGGTAAGGTTTAATGACTGCTGCGTATTCATTACTCATTGAAGAAATCTTGTCACCAGTAATTGTCTTACGTAGCTCATCCATCTTCTCATCTAGACCCTTGCGGAACTCTTTTGATTTGAGCAAACGTTGGAAAAGTTGGTTCCCCCAATAGTTGCTGACACCGACTTCCCAGCTATTGGCTTGGTCGCTGTCCTTACTTACCAAACGACGTTCATTCTTCATCAAGATACTATCGTTATCCCAAGGAATGATGTACCATTTGGTTGAGTTTTGTGGACTATAGAGATACATGTTACGACTCTGTGTATCATCATTCCCAAGCAACATCTGGAAGGCCATCCAATATTGGATATTCTCAGGATCCACATACTTGTCCATGATGGTTTCAATCTTCACCGATGGATCGTTGAGCTTGGTTAGAAATCAATAAGTTTGGTATGATCATGGCTACCTTTGATTTCCAAAAGTTTCTCGAATTTATCCTTATCGAATTTAGGATCATCTTCTTTAACAATCGTATCTTCATAGCGGAAGAATTCGAAGAAGTTTGGTTTATAAAGGTTGGCATTTTCATCTAGACCATGATCTTTCAGATAGTTTTTGTTAATCTGTTCGACTTGCGTGTAGAGACCATAATCTTCAAATTTACCTGAAGGATTGTCAGAGGTTTCATCTTTAACGTAGAGGTGAACAAAACTCGTTCTAGCACCCATGAGTTGTGGAATCTCTTCCATTAGATCATAGGACAACTTATTTCTAAAGCGAAGGGCTTCAGTCTGGTGTTTGTTAAGGTTGATTGTACGTTGACCGTTCCACTCACCCTTGTTCTTTTTAATCTTGATTTTGTAGTTCTTTTGGGCGTTCTTACTTGAACTTTCCCCACGAATCTGAACACTAGCATTTGGCACGTCTTGGTCATAACCTAACTCACCAGAGACGGGACCGTCCTCGTTACCAACTTGAAGGAGCCCTGCTACTTGATATCGTTTAACATGCATTTTCTGATAATCTTCAACGGAATATTGGTTGACCTCAGACCATGAGTGATTTTGATTTTCTGTAGCATCTCCACGACGTACAGTCAGGTACATGGTCGTTACCTTTGTATGATCCTTATCATAGAGACTCTTTTTGTCTCTTAAGTGTACATTAGAGATATCAGTGGCCGCTTGTTTATCTACTTTTTTAGTTGTCACACCGTTTTTTGTTTGCTCCTTGGTCCCGCATGCTGTAAAACCAAAGACCGTACAGAGCAACAAAACTGCTGCTAAACTCTTTTTCCTATTCATTTCCCCCACCTCTTTTGTACGTTTTCTAAACGCTCAGTCCATTTTTCAAAATAGCCCACGTCTTTCTTAGATACCATGGCTTGGCTTCCTAAGAAATGATACTGAAGATCACTTGTGTATTTATCGATTTCCTGACCACTTTCAAGGAAAAGAAGTAAAGAAGAAATCAAGAAGGCATAGCCTAGGAAGGCTGAGTCCAAGAACTGAGAACCAAAACTCAAAACTACTGTCAAAATAGCAAAGTGTTTGGCAAGTTTCTTGGCCCCCTTATAATCTGCAAAATACATCAATAGCAAGATATTTACATTACCAACAGCATAGAGGCCATAAGCCAGACATAGCGTTAAAAAGTACCCATGCATTTGATTGTTAAAACCTATTGGTAAGTAAGTCAAGGCCACGCTTCCGAAGAACATGATGAAAATTGTCGCTAGCAATTGTTTCCAAAAAACATATTTGAGCTCGTTACTCATGACATCCAGCATTTGAGTTTCAGCTTCCTGGATATCCGAAAGACTTCCCTCTTCATTGTAGAGGTTAAAATAACGTCGGAAATGCGGATAGAAGGAAACCTCGACAGACATAACGAAATTAAGTGTTGATACTAAAGTCGTTAAGTAGGCTAACATGGCCGGCACATCGTAGACTGGAGCTGTACGGAAGAAGCCATCAAAACTCTTACTAATTGGTCCAAACCAGTTAATAACAATATGAGCAAAGAGGGCCACCAACATGTAAAGTCCAGTCTTGGCAAGATCAGAAAATTGATCAAACCATTTCAAAAACTCAAAGGACATTTTAAGATTAGATGGGAAATAGTCATGGATCAGACGAACCATCCAAAACATCATTCCACCATATCCCAAACAAACACTTAGGAATATACCATACTTTTGATGTAGGAAAATACTAAGTAATCCAGAGATAATCGTCACACCAATCGCTAAAAAGAAACCTTTGATAATTTCTTTATAGGATTTAATCGCTGTCAAATAGGTAATGACATTCCAAACGAGACAAAGCTCACCAAAGAGCAAAACTCCCATAGCCACTTCTGCTAAACTTCGACTAGCCAGGGCTAGATAGAGCGCATACAGTGGCGTTCCAATCATAAGCATCAAGGCACTCGACGCATAAAATGAAGGAATGATAGTCTCAAACTTCTTCTCGTAGAGCATGTCCGCAACAAAGCGGGTTACCACCAACGAGAAGAGACTGGTAATCACAAGTGAAAAAATGATAGCGTAGGTTAAGTTCGAAAGAATATAATCACGCTCATTTTCACTGATTCCCGCTACCATTGTCAGAACAACGACACCAGCTGTAAGTAAAATCCCCAAAAGCATAGGACCGGTATACACAATTCCAGCATAAGCGTAGGCCTTTTGTTTTGAAAAAAGGTTATCCTCGTTGTAAATTTTACGTAATTCAAATCCAATACCGGCCATTAAACAGCCACCTCCTCATATAAGCGTCGGTACTGACCGATCATTTGCGGATATTGATATATCGCTTCAACACGCTTACGGGCAATTTCACCCATTTCAAGCCGTCTTTCATCATTAATCGCCATCTTCTTCATAGCTTCTGCAAGAGGCCCTGTACAAGTAGGTGGTGCACAAAATCCTGCAATCCCTAGATTGTCATCCTCACGACCTTCTAGCAATTCTCGACAACATCCGACATCTGTCGTCACACAAGGACGACTAGCCGCCATTGATTCCAAAACAGAAAGTGGCAAGCCCTCAGAAAGACTGGTCAAAAGCGTAAAATCAATTTTCTTCATATATTCTCGAATATTAACACGACCAGTGAATAGAAGACGATCTCCCAAATCCATCTTATCGGCCAAGCTAAAACACTCATCCGCATATTCTTGGTCATCTATACCACCCATGATATGCAAACGAACGTTTGGCACCTGCTGGGCCAATTCGTAGAAAGAATATAACATGGTTTTAATGTCCTTGATTGGAGCCAAACGAACCACAGCTCCGATATCAATCCAACCATCCGATTCTTTCAAAGGAATTTGAGAAAAAGCATCATAGTCAATCCCGTTTGAGATAACCTGACATTTCTCTGGATCACAACCCATCTCAATCTGAATTTCCTTGGCCTTCGTAAAGAGGCTGGTAATTTTTTCAGCATTTTGATAAATCGCATCAGACAACATATAGAAGAATCTTACCCACTGTTGGCGCATTGTAGGTAAAACCCACTTGGCACGAAGCAATTCTTCCTCACGTTCACGTGTATAAATCCCGTGTTCAGTTAAGAACAGAGGTTTGTCACAGGTCAAACTGCCCAAAGTTGCAAGAATACCACCATAACCTGTAGAGATTGAGTGGTAAACATCTGCTTCAGGAGGTGGACAAGATAAAATATTTAAAAGTGGAAACAGCATAGAACGGATTGTGTGAAAAACATCTGAAAAAGATAGTTGCGTGTAGCGTTCACTACAGAGATCCTTCAAGACCTGAAAAAAGGCCTCACTACTCAAGAGATCGTTAGGAACGACCTTACCATCTTGTAACAGTTTAAACAAGACTTTCCAATCAGGTTGTTGGCAAAAAACCATATCCTTAAGCGCTTGTTTTACCTCATCTGTAAACTGATATGGCTCTATGTCTTCTTTATCTGGCACAACATAGTCCAAAAAGACTTCGTGTACTTCTACGACATTTTCAGGAAGTTCATAAACAAACTCCCCCTTTTGTTCATGCGTTGCCCCCACAACCCAAAGAACAAATTCATGCTCTTTCATTTCTGTAATATATTGATGCATCCAAGTAGAGACACCACCGTGAACATACGGATAGGACCCTTCAAGAATTAAACATATCTTCATCGGCATTTTCCCTAATTTTGCCTTATTTTTAATGTAATGGTGACTGACTTATTCGTAGCCTCCAATAGGTAAAGGTCACCCGTTAAATGCGTAACCTTACCATTTTTTTACCTTCTTAACCTCGTTTTGATTTAAACGAACCATAAGGTAAGCATGATCATGAAAATTCTCAAGATCAATTTTTTTAGGGCGTCTTTGGTATATTTTTGAGAAACTTTCAAAATACCGTAACGCTGAACAGCACCTGCTAATTCTGAACCAGTTAGATTTCTAAGCGAAGGTGACATATTGTGGACCCAACTAACTTCCTTGTCCAAAGCCTTATACATCTTTGCCCAACCCAATTCTGCACCACGATCGACATCAAGAACATCATCAGGGTGAAGGAAAGTGGTTATTAACATAGTGCATATTCATTTCAGAAAAAGACCGTCATCTGTGAGAAAATCATCCCAAACCGCACCAGAAACAGTACGTGGCTCTTCAATCATTCCATCAGGCGACACTTCAAACTCTTGCGAATAAGTGAAATCCCCTGGGAAATAGTTACTTGAGATAGCCTTGATTTCTGGGAAATCATTAACGATTACCTCTCGTCCTTCTTTCGAAAGAATATTTGATGGTGGAACGTAGACTGATTTTTTTGCGCTTTAGGAAAGAGTTGGTTGACAAAACGAATCAACTCAGACAGACCAGCCTTCATAGCAGCCTTATCCTTCCAAGTCTTGTAGCTGGCATACTTTTCACCATAATTAACAGATGAAGGACTCAAAGGTTGGTGATTATAACCATGATAACCAAGCTCACCACCATTAGCCAAAAGCGAATTTCCAAAATATTTGAAACGATCTAAATCATTTTGTTGAACAATTTTACCATCTGTCTGGGCCTCATAGTTTTCAATGACCACACCTGTATGAACGATACCATACTTTTCGTGCAATTTAAGAAGGTCTGGCCACCAAACATTGGTATAAAATTCAGACACAGACATGTCGTAATCACGTTTAACGAAACGACCATCTCCAGCTGGAACAGGTGATGGGAAATCATCTATATAATAGGTAGAGCCATTGATTACCGGATAAACTGTCGCTTCAGTCAAAAGGCTATAAGAAGCGGCATAAATACCACGGACATTACGCTCATAGATTCCAAGGTTATCAACGACAAACTTCCCTTTGCCGTATGATTTTTCCCAAATCAACGGTGTATGAGAATCATCTGTTGTTTTAGCATGCACCTTAACATCACTTTCAAGAGAGACTTTTCTAGCTGACTCAAAAGGTTCTTCAATTTTATAATTGCGTCCCCCACCAATCATGAAGTCAGAATCCACGTAGATTTCCTTGACCTCATCCATCTCAAAATTGGAATAACTTACGCCGAGATTATGATCAATGGCATCCAGATTACTTTCTTTCCCCATGGTTACTGCAAAAAGTGTTTGACCACCTTTTTCAGTCCAATCCATTAGTGGCTGAACCTGATCCTCCATTCGAGAAAGGTCAGTGACAAGAAGGACTACTTTTTTTATAGTCTGAAAGTGAATAAGACTCGTGTTTAGCCACATCGACTAACTTAGCTCCCATACGCATATCTTTTAGAATTTGCTCAAACTGTTTCCAAGCCCTTTGACTCGTCTCGTTTTCACTATCATAAAGAACCAGTGTATCTTTATCTAAATCCTTGACCACTGAGGCCGTAGAAGGTACTTTTCCGGTAAGATAGGCTTCCTTACCTTGAGTTGGGTACCATTCCCCCTTCTTTTGAACAAAGAGTCCGATGGCCAAACACAAAATAAGTCCGACACCTAGCAAGGTTTCTTTGCGGATAACATTCTTTTTACCTAATTTCATGCCATCACCTCTTTTCCTTGCCAGAAGTTCAAGAGATCTTGCTTGTCCTTAGAAAGAACAACCTGTTTGCCTTGCATCTCACGAATCATGTTCTTAAATTCATCAAACTGACCAGTTTGATAGTAATATTCCAAATACAAATAATACACATCATCCGCATTTGATTTAATTGAAAGCTGTGTTAAATGCTTTGAGCCAAATCATACAAACCAAGAGCTAGTTCATTATGGATAACTCTCACTAAGTCTTTAGCAGTCGTTCCGTGACTAAGCTTTTGCAAGAGACGTTCCTCGTACTCCTTACGAAGCAAACCTTCCATTTGTTTACTTAGAAGTTCTTTAGAGAGGTAATCTTCCATAAAATCACAATACTCGATTAAGAGGTCAAAGTCTGCTTCACCCTTTTCAAAACGTTTCTCAAAGGCACTCAACTTCTCATCGTATTGACTTGAAATTTCAGAAATAAAGGTTGTCGCATAGTGAACAATTTCACTGTCCTCATTTAAGCGAGCCAAGTAGAGCAAATCCATAAAATGAGATGGATCATTATTAGCCAATCCCATCAATTGCTGACGAGCTTCCTTAGCCTTATTCAAATAGAGAGATTCTTCAAGAGGAACGATGTCTTCTTCAACCAATTCCTTAGGACGTTGAAATCATCGATATTTCCAAAATCAATGGTCAAATCTTTAATTTTGCCACCAACTGCTGCTTCTTGACCACGACGGTGTCTACCAGGATTTGGCTTAGAAATCATATGAATCAGACCGGCACCAAAGAAAGGTAAAGCAATTGGGAAAATCAAGTAAAAAATGGTTAAATCTGATCTGCCACTAACAATGGCTTTATAGACAAGTGCTATAGATAGGAAGTAACAAACCGTTAAAATACTAGTAATTAGGACTGGAATCATTGTGCAACCCTCCCTTGATGACTAGCTTGTTCAAGAAGTTCTGCCTTTTCAATGAAAGAACGACTCATTTTTGAAAGAACCTCAAGCTCGTTTAACACTTTAGTAGACATAGCTTCAAAAGGAACAGCCTCTACCCAAATGATAAAGGTACCCTCTGCCTTGGTCTTAACTTCCATGGCATAAGCTGGACGATTCTCAAGCAATGATTTATTAGCCCAGACACGTCCATGTCCGAAGGCATCTCCAACTTCTTTAAAATCTGTCAAAGATACTTGCTTCTTATCGTTATCTCCCAAAAGGAGCTCATATTGGAAAGGACCACCACCATAAAGTGAAACTGGAGCATTCAAAATCTCTGAAACCAAATCAATCGTCTGTCTAAGAACCATCTCAACACTAGCATGATCTAAAGTCACAAAGTAAGAATAGGCTTTTCCAAGACCATCTTGACTTGCCAACAAGGCATTTTTCAGGTCTTTATTTTCATTAAGTAATGTATGGTAGGATTGATTAAGGATAAGATAGTCTTCCTTAACTGTTTCCAATTGTTTGTCTAGTTGTAGCTTGTCATCTTTTTTCTTCATTTCTACAAATCCACAAACCACAGCAATAAAGATATAGGCAATAAAGGCCACCCAACGATCCGTATTATATAGAAGCAATTGCCAGCTAGTCCCAGACAAAATTTGACTAATTGTCAAACCAATAATTGCAAGGACTGCTGAGAACAAGCCATAACCCATGCCCAAAACTGTACTAATCAAGACAACAAAGAGCAAACGTAGGTCGATCAATTGGAACTGTAACTGACCTTGAGTCATATATCGAAAGGCTTCAAAGACTAAGAAGGTCGCGACAACCGCAGCAAGTTTCTTATTTCTCTTTTGCTTAACGATATTATCTACGAAGTTGCGGAACTTAGAAACACGTAAAGAACCTTTACGCTGTTTTTGATAGTCTTCGTAAATATCTGGCAAGTCACGCACCAAGGCATAACGCATAAACCAAGCGAATCGATCACGCAAATCATGGTGCTTTTCAGGATCGTTATCATATTTCCTAATTCTTCTTTCCTCTAAGAAATGAACCTGCTTATTAGGGAAATATTTATCCAAAGCTTGCAAGAGCTCACCAAAAGTCAGTTGGAAAGGATCTGGAATAATAATACTTTCATAGGTGTCATTCCATCGCTCACATAATTTGTGAAGCAAATCTCCCAAGTCAGATAGACTGATAAAAGTCGCCTGACTTTGTGATGACTCCTTCAACTCCACTTGCTCATGATCATCTAAACGTACAAACAGTTTATATAGATAATCTTCTTTATTAATGACTGAATAAAGAAAGGGACTATGCAGAACTTTAAGGTTGACCCCAAATTCTCGAGTCCAAGATAATAAGGTATCCTTAGTTGTCGTCTGTAAGCTTCGTTTCCCATCCTCAAGGACAGGACCTGTAATGTAAAGTAAACGTTTGTTTTTTCTATCTTTAAGACACTCTAACAATCTGATGAGATTTTCAATCTCCCCTGAACTTTCATGTCCATAATTGAGATATTCCGAAAAATAGATGATTTGATCATAATCATGAAAATCAAAAACATCTTCTAATTGATTGTTCTCATAATGTTTGGTATATACGGTGATTTTATTCTTACGAGAGTTCTTTACACCTGTATGACCAAAAATAAAAACTGCTTGATTAGGAAACGTTTTCACAATGAAATCGTTTGTTAATCCAGCAGTATTACCAAGTATCAAAATATTCATAAACTTCTCCCCACTTTTAAGAGTGTCCCCTTAACTACACTCTCTACCCATTCTAATCATTAGTCTCAAGTATCTCCCAATAATCTCAAGACCACAATGTAATGCCTTTCTTAAGAAAGCTCTTTGAAAGTTATGACCTCCTCCCCAATGAGTGAGCACGTAACTCTCATCTGAATCTCTTTCGAAGATTCTTAAAGATTTCAAAAATATAAGAAAGAACAAGATCATTCTAAATAAACATTAACGTAAATTAATATTATTAAAGAATAGATTAAATTGACTAACTAAATATCTTGTTATGTTGATTAGCTTCCCCAAGAAATCACAAACTAACCAGATCACTTTAGATTGTCTAACACCTGTTAAACCTTATTTAAAGGTATTTCTTCTTACTCTATCAATCTAAAATGACTCTAGTTTTATAATTACATCGTCACTCTTATTATAGCAATTTATTCTTATTTTTCAACTCCTTTCAAAGGTTTTCACCAAAAGAATTTATCTATAGCTAGTAGTTTTTATCCTTAATTCACTCAATCCATTGGCTTTACAAGTGTTTAAAGTCAGAAAATTCATATTATTTATTTTCAAAACAAAAAAACAGAATTCAAAAAAATTAAATTCTGTTGCTTTGATATTATTAAATTGAAAGTAATATTAAATCTTTTTAAGCTTCTACAGCTGCTTTGAGGGCATCTACCTTGTCCAATTTTTCCCATGGAAGATCAACGTCCGTACGTCCCATGTGACCATAGGCCGCTGTTTGACGATAGATAGGACGTTTAAGATCAAGCATTTGAATGATACCTGCCGGACGCAAGTCAAAGAGATCGCGAACAGCAGCTTCAAGTTTGCTTTCAGCAACTGTAGCCGTTCCGAAGGTATCAACACGGACAGACACAGGGTTAGCAACACCGATAGCATAAGCCAATTGTACTTCTGCTTTCTTAGCAAGACCAGCAGCTACGATGTTTTTGGCAATGTAGCGAGCTGCATATGAAGCTGAGCGGTCAACCTTAGTAGCATCCTTACCAGAGAAGGCACCACCACCGTGTCTTGAGTAACCACCATAAGTATCAACAATGATTTTACGACCAGTCAAACCAGAGTCCCCTTGAGGTCCTCCGATAACAAAACGACCTGTTGGGTTGATAAAGAATTTAGTCTCCTCATCCAAGTATTCGGCTGGAATAACTGCCTTAATGACTTTTTCAATGACATCTTGACGAATTTGGTCGTTAGTCGCTTCAGGATCGTGTTGCGTTGAGATAACGACTGTATCAACACGTACTGGTTGGTTATTCTCATCATACTCAACGGTAACCTGAGATTTAGCATCTGGACGAAGGTATGAAATCTCACCAGATTTACGCAAATCTGCCAATTTTTTAACCAATTTATGTGAGAGGCTAACTGGAAGTGGCATAAACTCTGGAGTTTCGTCAATAGCAAAACCAAACATCAAACCTTGGTCACCAGCTCCGATAAGATCAAGTGGATCTTGATCACCAGTTCCACGAACTTCAAGTGCTTCATTGACACCTTGAGCAATATCTGGAGATTGTTCAATCAATGATGGGTGAACCCCAACAGATTCTGCTGCAAAGCCGTACTCTGCATTGTTATAACCAATTTCAGCGATAGTATCACGAACCACACGGTTAATATCTACATAAGCTGTTGTAGAAACTTCACCGAAAACATGGACAGAACCAGTGTAGACAGCTGTTTCTGCTGCAACGTGTGCATCTGGATCCTCTGCTAAAATCGCATCAAGAATGGCATCTGAAATTTGGTCTGCAATTTTATCTGGATGCCCCTCAGATACTGATTCAGACGTGAAAAGTTTACGTTCTGACATATAAAATGTCCCCCTTTTAATATGAAAAATAGTATTAGATAGCACGGATTTAACCGTCTCCTAATAGGTAAAACGCTATGCTCCTGGTAGAGCTAAACGCCGTTAAAAAGTTACAAAGAACCAACAGCCAACTCTAGGATGACTGTTGCCTTATCGGGACTTAATAACTACCGTCCATTATATCATGTTTTTTCAGTCTAGTCATATAGTTATTTATTATCAAGCCTTATCAATAAGTTATAGTGAGCATTTTACCATCTTTTGTATTATACTTAGGATATGAAAACTTATGAACACGTTTATGACATCTTATCGAAGAGTCCTGATTTTGTGACGGGAGAGAGCTTGGCTAAAAGCCTTGGTGTCTCACGGACAGCCATTTGGAAGGCAATTCAAACACTTCAAGAACAAGGAATTGACATTACAAGTGTCCGCAAGAAAGGCTACTATTTAGAAAAGGGAGATATTCTTCTTCCTCAAGACATCTCTAAGCAACTCAACATTCCAGTCTACTTTAATCCAGATTCTAACTCTACCCAACTAGATGCTAAACATGGCATGGAAAAGATTAATCCGACGCCTGCACTATATCTGGCATCAAGTCAAAAGGCAGCCAAAGGACGATTTGAACGTCACTTCTTTGCCAGTCCACAAGGTGGTATCTACATGAGTATCCACTTAAAGCCCAACTGTCATTTTGAGGAGTTACCCCCTTATACGATGATGGTGGCAGCTGCTATTGTCAAAGCTATCCAGCGTCTAACCGGCATCAATACAGAAATCAAATGGGTTAATGACATCTACTTCAACAACAAAAAAATGGCTGGTATCCTTACCGAAGCCATTAGTTCTATCGAATCTGGTCGCATCACAGATGTCATTATCGGGATTGGGCTTAACTTCTCAATCACTGATTTCCCTGAAGAGTTAGCTAATAAAGCTACTAGTCTTTTTACTTCTGAAAAACCAAGCATCACTCGAAACCAGCTCATTTCAGAAATTTGGAAACTCTTTTTAACCATTCCTACTAGCGATTTGGTCAAAGTTTATAAAGAAAAGTCCCTCGTTTTAGACAAACAAGTGACCTTTGAACAAGCTGGAAGGACTTATACTGGTATTGCCAAGGAAATTGGCGATAAGGGCCAACTTCTCGTTTTTACTGATGATGGTCAGGAAAAATGGTTGACCGCTGGCGAAGTGAGCCTTACTTCTTGGTAGACTTGTCGGCTGCACGCGCAATGCGTGAAACAACGTAAGTTGTCCAAAGACGACGAAACAGTAAATAACCAAAAAAGGCTGTAAAAAAGTAATAGCCGTGCTGTAAACTGTAATTAAAACAAACCGTTTCAAAAATAGTTTCAAGCGTAATAAACAAAATTTGTTGAATCATAAGATTATTATATCAATAGATAGAGCCTAGGACAAGCAGTCTAGGCTCTTTTCATTTTTACACGGATGGAACAGCTTCAGAAATCTATCAAATTACACTGGACATCCTCGCTTTTGTGTTTCTTGGCTCGGACCTAAAAAGGTCCACTGGACCTTCCTCGCTTTCTTATTTCTAGGCTCGGACCTAAAAAGGTCCACTGGACCTTTTTAGTCCTCTATTTCTACTACATCAGAGAGAAACTCGAGTTCTTGAGGGATATACTCTTCACGATCTTCTTTTTCCAATTCTTCTTTGGATTTGAGACTGCGTGCAAATTCTGTTCGGAGTTTTTCAAATTCTGCTTTTGGAACAGCCATAATATTTGGTGAGAAACCGGCAGCTGAACTCATGATACTACCAAACATATCATTAAGATCACTGCGTTTCATAACCTGCTCAGCATTAAAGGCAGCATTAAATGCCAGGATAGCATTTTCTTGATTGGCTAATACAGGCTCGGAACCATTCAAAAGTGCCCTATTTTGTGGGCTGATAGAATCCAAGATTTCAGGCCAAGTTGCCTTTAGGGCATCCAGACACTGGCGTGATTTCTGAGGATTTTCCATGGTTTCACGCATAATCGTGAGAATCTTTTCACGATCCACCTTGTACTGATAAGCAGGTTTGGCTTTTCGACTTGGTGCTACTTCTCCTTGGACTTTGCCCTCTTTAAGAGCTTTACGTAGACTTTCTACCTCGCGACGAAGACTATCTAACTCTTCTTTTAAATTCCCTGGAATTTCTTGTGAAACCTGAGTATGGGTTTCTGACAATTTTATAGTCAGCATTTCCGCATAGATTTTAGGATGTGTTCCAGTTTTAATTTCTGGCAAGGCACTTGTAACCAAGTCAATCAGTTGGAAAAGTCGGTCTTGCTCCAGAGAAAGATTCTCTTCAAAAAGGGGACTATGGTGACTGTTCTCTCCGCCCGCTTTGACAATCAAAAGATCACGAAAATACTCCAAGAGATCCGTCGCAAAACGGCTCATAGACTTACCATTATCAAAAAGAGTTTCAAGATTTGATAAAGCTTGCGTAGTCTCTTGATTGCGAACGTTAGCGACAAAACTGTCTAAGGCTGTTAAACCAATAGAACCAGTGATTTCTTCAGCTACGGCTTGGCTGACATGATTGTCAGGAGACAGACTCAGTGCTTGGTCTAAGATTGACAAAGCATCACGCATACCACCTTCCGCACGACGAGCAATAATGGTCAAAGCCTCATCATCAAAGGTTAATCCTTCTTTTTCCAGGATTGAAGCCAAATGCTCTTTAATAGCTCCCTGCTTGATCGATTTAAACTCAAAACGTTGAACGCGAGAGAGGATGGTTGCAGGAATCTTATGTAATTCAGTGGTCGCTAGAATAAAGACAACATTTCGGTTGGTTCTTCCAAGGTTTTCAAAAGAGCATTGAAGGCACCTGTCGAAAGCATGTGAACCTCGTCGATAATATAGACCTTGTAAGTCGCACGACTTGGAGCATAGGTTGATTTATCACGGATTTCACGAATCTCATCTACACCATTGTTTGATGCGGCATCAATTTCAATCACGTCTTCGAGACTTCCGTTAGTAATATCGCGACAAATATCGCAGTGATTACAAGGCTCACCATCAACTTGATTAGGACAGTTCATAGCCTTGGCAAAGATTTTCGCCGCACTGGTTTTACCGGTACCACGTGGCCCAGAAAAGAGATAGGCATGACTGATTTTCCCTGACTCTACCGCCTGTCTGAGCGTGGTTGAAATCACTTTTTGACCAACCATTTCGCCAAAGGTCTGACTACGGTATTTACGATATAAGGCTTGATACATTAGTTTACCTCAAACATTCCAAATGTAAGCTCGGTTTTCTCAAGTAAAATTTTGACAAATGCTTCAAGATAATCTTGGTCTACTTGGTTATAGTCTCCTACTTGGTGAGAATCCAAATCGAGAACACCAACTAATTTGCCATCTTTGACCATTGGTACAACAATTTCACTTCGAGCAGCGGAATCACAAGCGATGTAATTAGCGTGTTTGGTGACATCTTCGACAATTAGGGTTCTATTTTCTGCTGCAGACTGACCACAAACACCCTTACCTAAGGCAATTCGAACACAAGAAACATTACCTTGGAAAGGGCCAAGGATTAACTCATTCTTGACATTATCCATCAGGTAGAAGCCTGTGAACACAGAATTTGGCAGGGTTGTATTCAAGAGAGCTGAGGCATTAGAAAAGTTGGCCAGAGCATTGTTTTCATTGGCAAAAAGCACTTTAGCCTGTGCTAGCATTAATTCATAGGCTGATTTTTTTTCTTCGTTAGTCATAACTACCATTATAGCAAAGATTGGTTCTTAAAACTAAGATTGACCTACCTTTTCTCCTTCCCTTTCATTTAAAAATAATTCAAGATCTTGAACGACATTTTCAGGATATTCTGGACTAGAAATCTGATAAAACTTAACAGTCATTCGATTTCTGAACCAAGTTAATTGACGTTTAGCAAATCGACGCGTATTTTGCTTGAGTTTTTCCAAGGCTTCGTCCAAGCTCTGGTTCCCAGAAAAATAAGGAAACAACTCCTTGTAGCCTATACCACGAGCTGACTGGGCATTAGGATAATTATCGTACAACCACTTGGCTTCTTCCAAGAGCCCAAGTTCAACCATCTTATCTACTCGTGTATTAATTCGGTCATAGATTAAGGAACGTTCATCATCTAATCCGATAATAAAGGGATCATAAGTCGTCTCAGTATTTTCAAGATTCTCCGAAAAACGATGAAGCTCAAGTGCTCTAATAGCACGACGACGGTTAATCTCTTTAATCTCAATACCTAAGCGATCAATTTTTTCAAAAAGTTCCTGATCAGATAATTGCTCTAATTCCGAGCGATAGGCTAAAACCTGCTCCTGATCGACCTGTCCCCCTAGGTGATACCCTTCTAGGAGACTTTGTAAATAGAGACCTGTTCCTCCTACTACAATAGGCAGCTTACCACGACTAACGATATCTGTAATGGCAGCCTCTGCCTCTGTCACAAAATCATAAGCTGAATAGGTCTCATCAACATCGCGAACATCAATCAGATGATGCAATGCTGCTGCCTGCTCTTCAGGAGTGGCCTTGGCGGTTCCTATATTCAATTGTCGGTAAACCTGCTGGCTATCTCCTGAAATAATTTCGCCATTAAAACGCTTGGCCAATTCAATTCCAAGCGCTGTTTTTCCCACAGCAGTAGGACCAGCTACTACAATAAGTTTGGTTTTCATAATGTTTTCACTTGCTATTCTAGATATTTTTTTAGATAATATAAGCATATTATAACATATACGGAGGATAGTCTCATGGCTAAAAAACATTCATTCGCTAAAGGTGTCGCTACTGGCGTTATCGGAACTGCTGCTACTGTAGCAGGTGCTGTCTTCGCAGTTAAGAAAACTATTATCGAACCAGAAGAAAAGAAATTGGCTTTCATCGAAGAAAACCGTAAAAAAGCAGCTCGTCGTCGTGTAAGTCGCTAATAATGAGAACCAGGGAAACCTGGTTTTTTACTGTTATTTTTACTCTTCATCTATGACTAGGAACGGAGCCAAATTTGAAAAGAAAAAAATATAATATCATCACCTTCTCTTTGCTAGCTTTCTTCTTTCTCTTCGGTTTTTTATCAAAACATTTAAAAGAACCTGTAAAGCCAACAGCAAAAACGCATCACATCTCTCACAGCCTTTCATCAAAAAGTAGCTCATCTCATAAAAAAGAGAATACTAAATCTTCAACTGCTACTTCGACGGAAGATCATAAGAAGGAGGCTAAGGACGAAAATAAGCATCAAGCATCTCCTTCTGCTCAAGGAGCAAATCAAAAACAAAACAACCAAACACCTCATCAAGATGGAAATCAAGAAAAGTCCAAGCCTACTGAAGGCGGACGAGGTTGGGGCGGACCAGAAGATGGCTCCTATGCCACTAACGGAGGAGGCGGTGGAGGTCACGATGCAGCCTTCGCCGCAGGTGCTGGTGGAGGAAGCAATCACTCAAGCTCAACTGATCAGAGCAATGAGTGGATTAACGACGTTGATAACAATCCTTACGAGTACCCACAAGCTTCATCAAGCACAGACACAACTGCCAATTCCAATTAATGAGATAACAGAATACTTATCATCACCAGTATTCTATTTTCAACCCTAGTTAGGACTAATCCTGACTAGGGTTTTTGCTTATCAAAAAAACACCTATAATTCAATAGGTGTCAAATACATTTGGCTTAAATTTGGGGCAGAATAGCTTAAACCCGCATGGTTAAAGGCTTAAAAATGTCCCCTGCCGGAATCGAACCAGCAACGACTCCTTAGGAGGGAGTTGTTATATCCATTTAACTAAGAGGACTTATGAAAAAATCTGCCACGAGGACAGATTTTTTATGTGAAATCTGTAAATTATTTACGGATTTCTTTGATACGTGCAGCTTTACCTTGCAAAGCACGCAAGTAGTAAAGTTTAGCACGGCGGACTTTACCGTAGCGTACAACTTCAATCTTTTCAACACGTGGAGTGTGGATTGGGAAAGTACGTTCTACACCGATACCGCTTGAAATTTTACGAACTGTGTACATTTCTGAGATCCCTTGACCTTTGCGTGAAATAACTACACCTTCAAAGATCTGGATACGTTCGCGAGTTCCTTCGACAACTTTCGCGTGAACGCGAACAGTGTCACCAGGACGGAATGATGGGATGTCAGTACGAAGTTGACCTTCTGTCAAACTTTGGATCAATGGATTCATTTTTATATACTCCTATCTTACTAATCTTAAGAGCAACCTCTGTGTCTCAGCGGATTAGCCGTTATTTTTGTGTGTCCATTACACACTCTTAGTATCTTATCAAAAAATTATCAGGATGTCTAGTATCTTATTGCATTTCTAGCATTTTTTGTTGTCCATATATGCTCGTCTTATGATTGATGAGATAAGCAAAAGACATGACAATCGCGTAAGGGACTGCATTAGCGGGACCAAAGACTTCAACGCCAATGAAAATAGGTGCTAAAAGGGTATTGGTACTGCTACCAAAGACAGACAGATAGCCAAGACCTGCTACAAGTGGAATTGGAAGTCCTAGAACTGGTGCTAGAACAGCACCAAGACTTGCTCCGATAGCAAACAAAGGAGTTACTTCTCCTCCTTGGAAACCAAGAGATAGGGTAAAGACGGTCAAGAGCAATTTCAAGAGCCAATCCAATGGATAAATGGTCCCACCATCAACACTTAAAGCAATCAAATTCGTTCCAAGACCTGTATAGCGTCCCTTCCACAAAATCAAAAGAAGACAGGTTAAGACGACACTTCCTAAGAGAACACGATAATAAGGATTTGGGAGCAGACTTGCTACTTTCTTTTTAGCTAGTGACAAGAGATAAGCAAAGAGATTTCCCGCTAGACCAAAGGCCAGACCTAAAAGAGCTAATTTGACGAATGTCTCAAGGTCAATAGTCAAATTTTCAGATACAAAGTGGCTAAATTTTTCAAGGCCTAAGAGATGGCTTGTCGTACTCGCCACAAAAGATGCAATAAGAGTCGGTACCAAGATTGGCAGACTTAACTGTCCTAGGGTCAAGACCTCAAGCGCAAAGAAGGTCGCGGCGATTGGTGTTTGGAAGAGTCCTCCAAAACCAGCGGCCATCCCCATAGTCAAGAAATGCGTGAAGCATTCGGGAGCTTAAAATAGCGACTAAAAGCATGAGAAACTGTGGCCCCCAGTTGTACAGCAACTCCCTCACGACCTGCAGATCCCCCGAAAAGATGGGTCAACCATGTGGTTACAGTCACAAGTGGAATTAACCTTAGGGGGACTTGATCCTCCTCATTATGTCCAACCTTGAAAATCAAGCCCATTCCTTGTGCCGCCTTCCCCCCAAACTTTTGGTAAAGGTAAACTATCAAAAGACCAGCCAAAGGAAGTGCCGGGACTAGATAAAAGAGATGGTGGTCACGAAATTCCGAGAGTCCTATCAGCACGCGCCCAAAAACAGCATCAATCAGTCCAACAAGCACCCCCAACAAGATTGCATAAAGACTTAACATTACTAAATGTAAGTAAGAAAGACCTTGACTATCACTTAATTGTCTTACTTTCATCCTAGTTGCCTACTTTTCTTCTAGCTTACTTGCTTGATAAGTACGTGAATGCTTCATAATATCCGCAAAACTAGCGACGATAGCTTCTCTATATTCGGGATTAAGGACACTAGCGCCTACTTTGTCAAGCAGGGCTTGCTCTCGTTTGGGATCATAAATCGCCTTTCCAGTGCGTTGTTTATAAGCACTTACTCGAGTTACCAATTTCATACGTTCTTCCAACAAAGCCACGATCTCATTATCAACGGTGTCAATCTGTTGGCGAATCTCATTTAAGTCCATACTGACCTCCTTTTTTTCTCCATTATAACAAAAAAATGACCTAAGGACAAAAGAGCCTCAAGCCATTGAATTGCTTATAAAAAGAGTTTTTCTTACCTGACTGATATTACTTTCATTAACAACTAGATACAGGGTTGCTCCTGCTTTTAGACGTGTGTCTCCATGAACAACCTCAGACTGATCTTGAAAAATCTGAGTGGAAATCAAAACCCCATCAGGTAAGGTTAAATCCTTAACCAATCGACCAGCTAGACTATCTGTAACCGGTAAGTCAATCATCGTCGGTATATTATCAACTTGCTCTGGTTTGTGAGCTAATAGATTGTGAAGCATGGCTTCATAGACAGGTTCTCCTCCCATGAAATCCATGACTAGATAGGCAATCAGGGTCACGACACCAATTGTCATCAATTGGTGAAGATCACCCACCATCTCAGTCACTAAAATCATAGCAGTGAGCGGTGCCTTAGATACCGCACCAAAATAACCAGCCATACCAAGAATGATAAAAATAGGGAACTGACTGACTTGTAAGAATCCTAGATTTTCAAAAGCTGCCGCAAAAACGCTACCAGAAAGAGCACCTAGAGTCAAAATCGGCAAGAAAATCCCACCAGGAAATCCTGAACCAAAGGACAACATACTCCAAACAAAGCGAATAGCCAAATAGAGGATAGCCACAGCTAGAGCAGGATGTAAACCATTTAGAGCAAGAATCAATTCATTCCCACCACCTAAAAGATGTGGAAAATAGAGACCAATAGGAATGATAAACAGAACTGCCAAGAGGCCATGAAAATGAGATGGCAAGTGGAAGATTTTCCCTAACCCTTGGTAGACCTTACCAATGCGTAAGACAACCCACTCATAACCGTATCCAAGCACACCTAGAAAAATCCCCAAAACAATAAGAATCCAATAATCTTTCAAAGGAAATACGGGTAATTTTTCTGTCATAGCAAGGACCGGTACCTGGCCAAAGATGCGTAGGGAAACAGCATTGGCCACTAAAGATGCCGTTAAAGCTGTCACCCAAACATGACGAGAGAAATGATGATAGACTTCTTCGACGACAAACAAAAGACCAGCAATTGGAGCATTGAAGGCAGCCGATAACCCTGCTGCTGCTCCAGCAGCAATCAAGACACGCTTCTCACGTGCAGAGAGCTGAAGTCCCTTGGCTAATCCCTTAGCAGTCATGGCACCTAGTTGAATACTAGGTCCCTCACGTCCCAACATCAGTCCCATTGAAATCCCAAGGACACCACCTAGGAATTTACGCCATAAAACTGACCACCAAGACGGATGTAAGAGCCCCATCAGTTCCCCTTCAACATGGGGAATCCCTGAGCCCTTGATGTCTTTTTCCTGCTTAATAAGGTAACCAATAAAAAGGGCAATCAAGAGATTAACAAGTACAATTCCCAGAATCAGAAGTGGATTATGAAGGGCGTCTTCGTAAATAGCTACAGAAAATGCGGCCCCTTTGGCAATTAACCAACGAAAAAGACTGACCACTGCTCCTGCTGTCACCCCCACTAAGAGCCCTCGCCAAACGGACCAAAGGAGATGTTGAGATTGCGTCCTAAAATCTCTTTCTATTTCATTCATAAAAAACTCCATTTTTGACTACAATAAAAGCAGACTTTACTCTGCTTTTTCTTATGCTAATGCTTCTGAAACTTTTTCAGCGAAAGCTTCGAGGTTTTCGATATCTTCATCTTCAGCAGAAAGGTCAACCTTGACGCTATCAGCACCTTTAGTCGCCCCTGTGAATGTGAATTGATTTTCAAACTCATCCACTGAATGACAGAAATAATCGTAGAAGGTATCTCCTGAACCTACAACACCAAAGATTTACCTGACAAGTCGAGGTCAGCCAAATCTTCGTAAAAGTCAACGATTTCATCTGGCAACTCACCATCACCATAAGTGTAAGTCGCTACGATACAGATGTCCGCATCTTCAAAATCAGCGGCATCAACCGTTGTACACTCGTCTACATCTACAGTGTGACCCAATTCTTCCAATTTTTTGGCAACGATATCTGCGATTTCTTCCGTGTTACCGGTCATACTGGCATAAACGATTTTTGCTAAAGCCATAATGTCCTCCAAAATAATAAATTAGCTATATTATATCATATTTCTTCAGAAAATAAATGACCTAATAACTCAAAAAAAGGCTCTATAATTTCTGTAGTGGGTAAAACCACTGTAGAGATTATAGAGCTTTTTAAGTGTACACAAAAAGTCCCATAAGAACTATAATGAAAAGCGACCAAACCATCATTAGGAAGAACTTATGAGACTTATTAAGAATACCACAGAATTAATCGGAATTAAAGACCAAAATATCAAGATTTCACTTGTTTTTGAAACTGACACTCATATAGAGATTCAAGCAAAACTTGATTACCCTGCACCATCATGTCCTCACTGCCAAGGAAAGATGATCAAATATGACTTTCAAAAGCCTTCTAAAATCCCTCTTCTCGAGCAAACGGGAACTCCAACACTACTACGTCTGAAGAAACGTCGCTTTCAGTGTAAAAGTTGTAGACGAGTCACGGTAGCTGAGACACCAATCGTTGAGAAAAACTGCCAAATCTCCAATCTAGTCCGACAAAAGGTTGCACAACTCCTAACTGAGAAGGTCTCACTAACTGATATTGCCAGAAGACTTCGTGTGTCGACGTCCACTGTCTATCGTAAGCTTGACCAGTTCACTTTCAAAGAACATTATGACAAACTTCCAGCTGTTATGTCCTGGGATGAGTTTGGGTTCAAGAAAGGGGAATTGGCTTTTGTGGCGCAGAATTATGAGACAAACGAACTCATAACCATCCTTGATAATCGTCGCCAAACCTCTATACGAAACTACTTTTTAAAGTATCCATTAAAAGCTCGCCAACAGGTGCAGTTTATCACGATGGATATGTCTGGAGCTTATATTCCACTTGCCAAAAGACTTTTTCCAAACGCTAAAATCGTTCTTGATCGTTTCCACATTATACAGCACCTTGGTCGTGCCTTTTTAAAGACAAGAATTGCGATTATGAACCAGTTCGATAAGAAGTCACTACCCTATCGAGCCTTGAAAAATCATTGGCGACTCTTCCAAAAGGACAGCCGTAAGTTATCTCTCAACTCTTTTTATTCAAAGACATTCCACCAAACCTTAAGTCCACATGAAGTTGTTGGGAAAACACTAGACTTTTCAGAAGAGCTTACCGACTACTATACACTTTATCAGATCTTACTTTTTCATTTTCAGGAGAAGAGAGTAGCTGAGTTCTTTGAGCTGATAGAGGAAAATAGGAGCAAGGTTAATCATTATTTTCAAACTGTCTTTAGGACTTTTCTTAGACACAAGCAATACATCAAAAACGCACTAGAAACGGACTATTCAAATGCAAAACTTGAAGCGACTAACAAGTTGATCAAAGACATCAAACGTCTAGGATTTGGTTTTAGAAACTTCATCAACTTTAGGAAGCGGATCTTAATCACTCTGAACATAAAAAAAGAGAAGACCTATCAGGTCCTCTCTAGATGTTAGCTTTTCGTCACCCACTACAGTTGACAAAGAGCCCAAAAAAACTGCCCATCAGGACAGTTTTAGATTCTTTTTACAAGTGACTTGGCTATCTAAACATATAGAACTTTCTGTAGATGAAATGAGATAGTCCCTTTAATAATTTCAGAGCGAGTTATAGTCAAGACTTTTCGCTATGAGAAAAGTGCCTAAAGTTAAATAACTTTAGGCACTCGGAAGTTTTGAGACACTAGGCTCAAAACTTAGCTATGGAATTCCGAAGGAAGTCGCTAGCGTCCGTACTCGCCTAAGAAAAGTCTAAAAAGAAGAATTCATTTCAATTTAAAACTGCCCATCAGGACAGTTTTAGATTTTGTAAGAGTTCAAAGTGTCGATAGACTAGCCATAAGCCAAGACCAACTATCAGAATGAGAATCACTGCTCTCATGAGACCTCTCAGAAAAGTCAAGAGCCAAGTAAGAAGCATAGAGGCGATTAGCCAACTCCAACCAGAGGCCCCGTATAGGGTTTGAATACTCTGTATGGAATGACTGGTCAGAGTTTTTACCCAATTGGGAATATAAATCCAAATGCCATCACCTGATAGGCCCAAACGATTGGCAATCATGGTTCCTGTTGTTTGCAACCAAGTAAATACCCCAGCATTGAAAAGAAAAAGGAAGGTTTGCATGGGGTAACGTCTAGCAAGGCGTTTCAAATAGTGCATGACACTCCTCCTTAATTTGCATAGAGAGCATGGACCGTATCAATATCCACCTGTTGAATCCCGTAATAAGATCCTGCTGATTGCATAACGGATGTCTTAGAGTCATCATGGTCTAAGCCAATGGCATGTCCCAATTCGTGTTCAGCCGTATTCACAATACGCTTGTGAGTATAACCAAAGTCACTATTCAAAAGGAAATAACGGTTCAACTTCACATCTACATGAGTGATGCGATTGGTCAAAACATTGGTTTGAGTGTCTGCTAAACCTGCTGCCTGTGAATTCGCATCGGAATAGTCAGTCGCAACAATGTCAGCCGTTGAGGCATCATCAGTTAATGTAAAGATGAAAGCACCCGTGTTATTCCAGTTAGTAATAGCTTCCTTATAAGCTGCTACCAAGGTTTCATCTGTAGATTGTATATAGATGCTAGCTGTATTTTGCGCCCATCTAGCTCCATTAGACTCTGGAATGGTATCTGTTGTTGATAGGTTAGAGACAACTTTCTCAACGTCACTAGTACTGGTACCACTAAAACCTAGTTCTACTTGATGAAAGGCTTGATTAATGTTTGTGGCTAAGGTACTTGAAGAGTTATTGGCATAGTAGACGAGTCCATAAGCAATAAGGGCTAGGACTAGGGCAAGTTTAAATATAGCCCAAATAAGATTCCAAATAAATTGTAAAAGAAGTTTGGGAATATAGAAGATTACTCTGAATAATTTTTTCATTATTGAGCCTCCTTTTCGAAACTTCCCCTAGTATATCAAGCTCTAATAGTTCTGACAAGCAAAAAATACCACTTTAAGCTTTTATCATCTCTTTGATAAGATGTTACAAAATTGACCTATTAAGACAAGCGTTCTTCTTTAACGTAATCAATAGGTAACCATTCTAAGTAGGCTTCTAGTTGTTTTTCCCAATAGTACCACTCATGTCTTCCATGGTCTGTGCTGTAGTCAATGTCTAAACCAAGGGCCTTCAAATCAGCTACTGCCTTATCTTGAGAATCAAAAAGGAAATCCTCAAGGCCACACCAGGCAAAGAATTTGGTTTTCTTGTCATGTTGTTTGGCTAGGTTAACCAATTTGTGCTGCTCAATGTCTTTTCCTTCCAAATCGCCAAAGACACCTTGCCAGTATTCCTTAGACTCACTCGTTTCATCTGTAATCATCTCTACTGATAATCCAAGGGCACCAGAGAAGGAACCCGCACAAGCAAAGTTATTTGTCGTTAAGGCTAGTTTGAAAGAACCATAGCCACCCATAGAAAGTCCAGCGATAAAGGTCTTTTCACGCTTCTTAGTCATACTAGGGAAGAAACGTTGCATGACTTGAGGAAGCTCCTTAGCAATGGCATCGTAATACTTAACCCCGTAATTGGTATTTGTATACCAGCCATTTTCAGAGTTAGGCATAATAACAATGAGATTAGTCTTACGAAGGAGACGCTGAATATTGGTACGGAAGGCCCAAGAATTATGATTGCCCCCCATGCCATGAAGGAGATAGAGAACTGGGATATCCGTATCACTTTCCCTTTCAGCAATCTGATCGCGATCTGGATAGATGACATCCACTTGGCGGTATTGTCCTAGAACATCTGATGAGTATTCAATTTGAAAAAAAGCCATTTGTATTTTCCTTTCTTAATGTTAGAAAAGCTGGGACGCCCCAGCTTCTGCTTTAAGAAGAAAATCTTGTCGAGATTTACCTCTATTTCGATGAATGCAAGCAAGACGCTCACACCCTTATTGTAACATCAATGATTAACGTACTTCCATGACTACCGGAAGAATCGCTGGGCGACGTTTAGTTTGGTCAAAGAGGAACTTAGCTACATCGTCTCGGACAGCCCCTTTAAGTTCACCCCAATCGAAGCTGTCTCCTGCCAAGTAATTTTCAACGGTAGCATTGACAATGTCAGCAGCCTCACGTAGAATGTCACGGCTCTTCTTAACATAGACGAATCCACGTGTGTTCACACGCGCCTTAGAAACAATCTTGCGCTCCTTCTTGTTAACCGTGATGGCTACGATAAAGATACCATCTTCAGACAAGACCTTACGGTCACGAAGGACGATATTCCCAACATCACCAATGGCATTACCGTCGATCATCACATCACCAGCTGGAACAGCGCCTTCATGAAGGAAACCTTGATCTTCAGACAAGTGCATGATATCACCGCGTTTAACGATATAAATATTTTCTGGAAGAATACCAACTTCCAAGGCTAACTCTGCATGGGCTTGTAGGTCACGGTACTCACCTTGGACAGGGAAGAGATACTGTGGACGAAGGAGGTTAATCATCAATTGAAGTTCACGAGCATTGGCATGTCCAGATACACGAAGGCTCTGCGTAATCATCTTAACAGTTCCACCAGCCTTATAGATAGCGTTGTTGACACGTGCCACTACAGCTTCTTTAGCAATGCTTGGAGTTGTTACGATATAAACCAGATCTCCATCTTTAATTTGAACGTAACGGTGACGACCAACAGCCATCTTTTGGAGGCCATCGATTGGTTCACCCATACGACCATTTTCGAGGATAATCAACTCGTGGTCTTCGAACTTGTTCATGTCTTTTGGTTTAACAATAAGTTTTTCATGCTCCACAGTCAATTTTTTAAGACGGATGGCTGTGCGGACAATATTTTCTACGTCAAAACCAGTAAGAACAACGCGACGTCCGTGATCAGCAGCTGAATCAAAGACTTGTTGAATACGTACCAAGTTTGAGGCAACTGCAGCAACAATAACACGTCCTTCTGCATCAGCAATTACTTGGTCAATTTCTTGGCCAACTTCTGCTTCAGAAGCTGTTTGTTCCGTACTTGTCGCATTTGCTGAGTCTGACAAGAGGGCCAAAACACCTTCACGTCCGATTTCAGCCAAACGACCTAAATCAGTTTTGTAGTAAGGACGGGCAGCTTGGTCAAACTTGAAGTCACCTGTATAGACAATATTGCCCTGGTCAGTGCCAAGAACAATCCCCATTGATTCTGGAATAGAGTGAGTTGTTTTGAAGAATGAAACCTCAGCATCCTCAAATTCAATTTCAGTTTCTGCGTCAATAACATGGAAGTTATTGAATTTCTTAACGCCAGCATTCTTGACAAAAAGTTTAGCCAACTCGATTGTGAGTGATGATCCAAAAACTGGTGCTTTGACTTCTTGCAAGATATAAGGTAGGGCACCAATGGCATCGGCGTGTCCGTGAGTTAAGAAATCCCTTGGATACGATCTCTATTTTCAATCAAGTAATCTAAGTTAGGGATGACAAAGTCAACACCTAGTTGTTCATTTTCAGGATACTTTAGACCAGCATCCAAGATAAAGATAGAGTCGTTAATCTCAACAATATAGAGGTTCTTAGCATTTTCACGTACTCCACCTAGGGCAATAATTTTAATATCGCTCATGCTTGTTTTTCTCCTTTTTAGTTTGACTCTCTTCTAGAGCCTATTTTTACAGACGGTCCAAGGAGCTGAACGTTCGTGCGAACAGTCTCCTTGTCGATTTACAGGCCACAACAAAAAGTTGCATACCCTTTAAGTATACAACTTTTTGGCTTATTTTACAATTTAGAGTCAGACTAGGCTTACTCAAACATAGCGTAATAGTCTGTGATATCCAATTGGCCTTTTTCTTCCTTGGTAAGGTCTTTAATGATTTGACCGTCCTTCATAACGATTAGACGATTGCCATATTTTAGGGCATCTTCCATGTGGTGGGTAATCATCAAGGCTGTTAGATGGTCACCTGTTACAAACTCATCAGTCAACTCCATAAGAGCTACACTGGTCTTAGGATCCAGGGCTGCGGTGTGCTCATCTAAGAGCAAGAGCTCAGGACGTTTAAGTGTCGCCATCAACAGACTGAGAGCCTGACGCTGACCACCTGAAAGGAGACCTGCTGGTGTATCTAAGTGCTTTTCTAAACCATTACTGATGCGTTCAATCAGACCTTGAAATTCCTCTGTGTAGAGATGAATTTGGCGTGATTTAAGCCCTCGTTTTTCGCCACGGTATTTGGCAATCAAGAGGTTTTCTGCAACGGTCATACGAGGAGCTGTCCCCATTTTAGGATCTTGGAAGACTCGTGAGAGGTACTTAGCACGCTTCTCAGCAGGGAGAGCCGTAACATCCTCACCCATGATGAAAATCTGACCACTGGTCAACATGAGGGTCCCTGCAATGACGTTGAAGAGGGTTGATTTTCCGGCACCATTTCCACCAAGAATAGTAATAAAGTCACCTTCTCTAATGGTAAGATTAACATGGTTCAGGATGGTTTTTTCGGTGTCAAAACCGTTATTGACCTTAACAGTCGCATCTTTGAGTTCTACAATAGCTGTCATCGTGATAAGGTCACCCCCTTAAAGAATTTTCGACGTAGGACAGGCGAAATCAAACAAATAGCCAGAACAATCGCACTAAAGAGTTTGAGGTAGTTCGTGTTAAAGCCAAGAGCGATAACTGCTGTCAAAAGGAACTGATAGAGGATTGAACCAATACAGATGGCAATCAAACGTTCCAACAGAGTCAAGTTAGTCGCATAGAGGACCTCACCAATGATGATGCTGGCAAGACCAATGACGATAACCCCAATCCCTTTAGAAACGTCGGCATAACCGTCCTGTTGGCTAATCAAGGCTCCAGAGAGGGCAATAATACCGTTTGAGATAACAAGACCCATCACTTCCATATTGTCTGTGTTGATACCAAAAGATTTGGCCATGTCTCTATTATCACCTGTGGCAATATAAGCTTGACCAAGGCGCGTGTTAAGAAAGGCAATCAAGGCAGTGATAACAATGGTCACAGCAATGAGACCAACAATCAAGAGATTGTAGTCCTTGCTGAAAGGAAGCAAATCTTGAATAGTCTTAATATCAAGAAGTCCCAAGTTGGCCCTTCCCATAATCATAAGCATGACTGAGTTAAGAGAGGTCATGACCAAAATCCCTGCCAAAATAGTAGGAATCTCTCCCTTAGTATAGAGGAGACCAGTCACAAGTCCAGCACCACAGCCGGCCAAAACGGCAACCAAGGTTGCCAAGATAGGGTTCCAACCAAAGTTCATAAGGGTTACTGCTACTGCCCCACCAAGAGGGAAGGAACCTTCTGTTGTCAAATCAGGAAAATCCAAGATACGGAAAGTCATGTAAATCCCAAGACCTAGGATTCCGTATAGAAGCCCCTGATAAATAGATGAAATAATCATAAGTCCTCCTTATTTATCAGCTTTAACAGCGATGTCTGACTGTTTAAGCACATCGTCAGGGATGGTGATGTTGAGGTCTTGAGCAACTTAAGGTTAAGCGTTGGTGTGCCATCATCGATAACATCTACAGGAACATCCTTTACTTTCTTACCCTTAAGAACCTTAACGGCACTACGAGCTGTAGCCTTTCCAAGTTCATATTGGCTTTGAGCAACTGAAGCCAAACCACCTTCTTTCACCATCGTATCAACCGTCGTATAAACTGGAATCTTAGCCTGGTTGGCTGATGAGATTACTGTTGAAAAGGCTGAGGCAATCGTATTATCTTGAGGCGTCCAGATGGCATCTACCTTACCAGTCATGACTGACATGGTTGTATTGATTTCATTGGTTGATGGAACGGCGTACTCGACCACATTCAGGCCATCTTTTTCTGCGTATTTCTTAAAGCTTTCAACCTGTGATTTGGAATTGTCCTCGCTTGAAGCGTAGAGAATACCAATAGTTTTGGCATTTGGTGTCAGTGATTTGACCAAGTCTACTGTTTGCTTAATCGGCACTTGGTTAGAGGTACCAGTAACATTGCCTTCCGGATGCTTGAGATTCTTAACCAATTTGGCCCCAACAGGGTCTGAGATAGCCCCCATAATGACTGGAATATCCTTGGTAGCTGCCGCTAGCCCCTGTGCTGCTGGTGTGGCAATACCGATAACAACATCGTTCTTGTCATTAACCAATTGTTTAGACATGGTTTGAATTTTAGACTGGTCTCCTTCGGCATTTAGGAGGGTGATTTTAACCTTGTCCCCCTTATAACCAGCTTCCTTAAGGCCATCCTCAATTCCCTTCTCGATTTGATCCAGGGCGTCGTGAGTCACGAACTGGAGGATCCCTACTTTGACGACCTTATTGGCATCTTGGTGTTCTTTTTTGAAAAGATCTGTCCCAATAGAACCGAGCGTCAAGATAGCTAAGAAAACCAAAGTCCAAATTAAACGCTTGTTTTTCATATGTGTCTCCTTCTATAAATTCTTCCTTTCTATTGTAAGTCATTTTCAGTCAATTAGCAATATTCTTAATTTATAAAAATTACCTTGATTAAAGAAAAAGAACCAGAACACGATGTCTAATTCTTTTCCCTTACTATTACTGATATTGTGCCAAGTCTAACTTCATAATATAAAAGTAAAGGTCACCATATTGTCCCTTGTAGCCAATATCATGTCCGTTGATTGTCACCTTAGTGACTGGCGTTGAATCTGGTAAGGCAATCCAACAAGCTTGCTGTGCCCTAACAAATTCATTGTAATCTTCAAAGGAAGTGTGTTTTTCTTGCTTGGCGGTATTTAAATAAGTTACTTCAATCATCGAGGGACCTCCTTATAATCCTTTAACTAAGGTCTAGATTACGCTTCCTAGAGAGCAAAGTCAATCATGACGACTTAAAAAAACTCGCAGTCTGGGCCATACAAATAGACCCCATGGCAAATACCATGAGGTCTATTTTAATTGAAATCTGGATTCTTAAGGTCCTATACGACCGTTAAATCATTTTAACGTTTGCGTCGTTTTGTGCCATAGAGTCCGAATCCAGCTAGAAGACTTGCCAAACCAAAGATTGCAAGGTTTGAATCTTCACTACCAGTTTCTGGAAGTTGGGCTGTCTTATCAGTTGGATTGATAAAGTGAGCTTCTTCTTTTGTTTCTGGAAGCACTGGAGCCTTAGGCTCTTCTGTTTGTGGAGCTGGCTGTGGCTCTGGTGTCGGAGTTGTATCCGGCACAGGTGTTGGAGTCACAATTTGTTTGTAGATGTGTTGAGTATTACCATTTTCATCTACAACTGTCTTCACAAATTCATAACCTGGAATGTCTTTCTTAGGTTGTTGGCCATCTTCGGTTGGATAACCAGGGATTGGAGTACCATTTTCATCTACATATGATGTTGTTACTTGCTCGTAGACATGTTCGATATCACCATTAGGTAATTTCTTAGTTTCTACGAAGCGGTAACCTGGAATCTCAACTTTTGGCTGTTCACCATCAACTGTAGGATATCCTGGGATTTCCTTACCTTCTTTATCAACAAACTTAGTGATTGGAAGAACAGTTGGTGTGTAGGTAGCTGAAGCCTTAGTTCCGTTAACATCTTCACGAACAACTGTTACTGCTGGGGCAGTTCCTGTAAATTCAGGTTCTGGTGTGAAGGTTACAGTTCCATCTGCAGCTACTGTGTAAGTACCAACACCTGAAATCGTCTTGGTAGTTGAACCATCTTCAAAGGTAGCTGGAACTTGGTTATTCATTGGTACACGGCTATCGCCTTCAGTGAAGCTTGGCTTACCTGTTTGCGTTTGACCCTTATTACCAATTGAAGTAACTGATTCTGCAGTTGGTGTTACTGGTGTAACGGTTGGTGTGTAGGTTGCTGTAATAGCTGTACCATTCTTATCAACACGTTTCACTGTTACGCCTGTACCTGTTCCTGTGAATGCTTTTTCTGGAACAAAGGTTACTGTTCCGTCTGGAGAAACGGTGTAAGTTCCTTCACCTGGAATAACTTTAGTTGTTGAACCATCGTCAAATGTAGCTGGTACATCATCATCCATTGGCACACTTGGGTTACCAGACATGAAGCTTGGTTTACCTGTTTGCGTTTGACCTTGGATGTCTGTTGATGTTGCTGGGGCAGCAGTTGGTGTAACAGGAGTTACAGTTGGTGTGTAAGTTGCTGAGGCTTTTGTGCCGTTCTTATCTTCACGGACAACTGTCACTGCTGGAGCTTCACCAACGAATGATTTCTCAGGTACGAAAGTTACTGTTCCGTCAGCCGCTACTGTGTAAGTACCAACGCCGTCTACTGTCTTAGTGGTTGAACCATCGTCGAAGGTTGCTGGAACGTCATCGTTCATTGGCACACGGCTATCACCTTCAGTAAATTTAGGCTTACCTGTTTGAGTCGCACCTTGAATATCTGTTGATGTTGTTGGTGCTGCAGTTGGTGTAACAGGAGTTACTTTTGGAGTATAAGTCGCAGAAGCTTTTGTGCCGTTCTTATCTTCACGGACAACTGTCACTGCTGGAGCTTCACCAACGAATGATTTCTCAGGTACGAAAGTTACTGTTCCGTCAGCCGCTACTGTGTAAGTACCAACACCCTCTACTGCCTTGGTAGTTGTACCATCGTCGAAAGTTGCTGGAACATCATCGTTCATAGGCACACGGCTGTCACCTTCAGTAAATTCAGGCTTACCAGTTTGTGTAGCACCTTGGATATCAGTTGATTCAGCTGGTGTTGCAGTTGGAGTTACTGGTGTCACAGTTGGTGTGTACTTAGCTGTGATCTCAGTACCGTTCTTATCAACACGTTTAACCGTTACGCCTGAAGCAGTTCCAGTGAATGATTTTTCTGGAACGAAAGTTACGGTTCCATCTGGAGAAACAGTGTATGTTCCTTCACCATCTACTGTCTTAGTCGTTGTGCCATCTTCGAAGGTTGCTGGAACATCATCGTTCATTGGTACACGGCTGTCACCTTCAGTAAATTCAGGCTTACCTGTTTGAGTTTGACCTTGTTTACCTGTTGATGTTGTTGGTTCAGCAGTTGGTGTAACTGGAGTTACAGTTGGTGTGTATGTTGCAGTAACTGGAGTACCGTTCTTATCAACACGTTTCACGGTTACACCTGTACCTGTTCCTGTGAATGATTTTTCTGGTACGAAGGTTACTGTTCCGTCTGGAGCAACTGTGTAAGTTCCTTCGCCTGGAATGGTCTTCGTAGTTGTTCCATCTTCAAAGGTTGCTGGAACATCATCATCCATTGGGATTGCAGGGTTACCAGGTTTGAAGCTTGGTGTACCTGTTTGAGTTTTACCTTGGATATCTGTAGATGTTGCAGGGTCAGCAGTTGGTACAACCGGAGTAATCTTAGGTGTGTAGGTTGTTTCAGCAACAGTTCCGTTTGTGTCTTTGGCTTGAACTTTAACTGGAACGACTTCACCTGAGTATGATTTATCAGTTGGTGTGAAGGTTACAACACCAGTTTCTTTATCAACTGTGAAGGTACCGATCACATCACCTGTTGGTGATTTCGCATCTACTGATGCTGCTGGCTGACCAGATTCATCAAGGAGAGTAATAGAATCCTTGTTAATTGGAGCTACTTCATCACCTTCAGTGAAGGTTACAGTTCCAGTTTGCACCAAACCTTGAGGACCAGTTGATTCTGCTGGTGTTGCAGTTGGAATTACTGGGGTTACAGTTGGTGTGTACTTAGCTGAAGCCTTAGTGCCATTCATATCTTCGCGAACAACCGTTACGGCTGGTGCTTCACCAGTGAATGATTTTTCTGGAACAAATGTTACTGTTCCGTCTGCGGCTACTGTGTATGTACCAACACCGTCAACAGTCTTAGTTGTTGAACCATCGTCGAAAGTAGCTGGAACATCATCGTTCATTGGTACACGGCTGTCGCCTTCAGTAAATTCAGGCTTACCTGTTTGAGTTTGACCTTGCTTACCTGTTGTTTCAACTGGTGTCGCTGTTGGAGTTACTGGAGTTACAGTTGGTGTGTAAGTTGCAGAAGCTTTGGTTCCGTTCTTATCTTCACGAACAACCGTTACGGCTGGTGCTTTACCTGTGAATGATTTCTCAGGAACAAAGGTTACCGTTCCGTCTGCTGCTACTGTGTAAGTACCAACGCCGTCTACTGTCTTAGTCGTTGAGCCATCGTCGAAAGTAGCTGGAACATCATCGTTCATTGGTACACGGCTGTCGCCTTCAGTGAATTCAGGCTTACCAGTTTGAGTCGCACCTTGGATATCTGTTGATTCAGCTGGTGCAGCTGTTGGAGTTACTGGTGTCACAGTTGGTGTGTACTTAGCTGTGATTTCAGTACCGTTCTTATCAACACGTTTCACTGTTACGCCTGAAGCAGTTCCAGTGAATGATTTTTCTGGGACGAAGGTTACTGTTCCATCTGGAGAAACAGTGTATGTTCCTTCACCATCTACTGTCTTAGTGGTTGAACCATCTTCGAAGGTAGCTGGAGTATCTTCATCGATTGGAACATTTGGATCACCTTCGGTGAAGGTTGGTTTACCTGTTTGTGTTGCCCCTTGGATATCTGTCGATGTGGCATCTTCAGAAGTTGGGACAACTGGAGTAATCTTAGGTGTGTATGTTGTTTCTACTGTTGTTCCATTTGTATCAGCTGCCTGAACCTTAACTGGAACAACATCACCTGAATAAGATTTATCTGTTGGTGTGAAAGTAACTACACCTGTATCTTTATCAACTGTGTATGTACCGATTACATCACCTGCTGGTGATTTCGCTTCTACTGATGCTGCTGGTTGGCCATTTTCATCAAGAAGAGTAATGGTATCTTTGTCGATTGGCGCAACTGGATCACCTTCTGTGAAGGTTACAGTTCCAGTTTGAACCACACCTTGAGGGGCTTCTGATTCAGCTGGAGTTGCTGTAGGAGTTACTGGAGTTACAGTTGGTGTGTACTTAGCTGTAACTGGTGTACCATTCTTATCAACACGTTTCACAGTTACGCCTGTACCTGTTCCTGTGAATGATTTTTCTGGAACAAATGTTACGGTTCCGTCTGGAGCAACAGTGTAAGTTCCTTCACCTGGAATGTTCTTGGTTGTTGAGCCATCTTCAAATGTTGCAGGTGTATCATCATCCATTGGAACATTTGGATTACCTGGTGTGAAGGTTGGTGTACCTGTTTGCGTTTGACCTTGTTTGTCAGTAGATGTTGTATCTTCTGCAGTTGGTGTTACCGGTGTTACAGTTGGTGTGTAGGTTGCAGAAGCTTTTGTTCCGTTCTTATCTTCGCGGACAACTGTCACTGCTGGTGCTTTACCTGTGAATGATTTCTCAGGAACAAAGGTTACCGTTCCGTCTGTGGCTACTGTGTAAGTACCAACGCCGTCTACTGTCTTAGTCGTTGAGCCATCGTCGAAGGTTGCAGGAACATCATCGTTCATTGGCACACGACTGTCACCTTCAGTGAATTCAGGCTTACCTGTTTGAGTTTGACCTTGCTTACCTGTTGTTTCAACTGGTGTCGCTGTCGGTGTGACTGGAGTTACTGTTGGCGTGTACGTTGCAGAAGCTTTAGTTCCGTTCTTATCTTCGCGAACAACCGTTACGGCTGGTGCTTTACCTGTGAATGATTTCTCAGGGGTAAAGGTTACGGTTCCGTCTGCTGCTACAGTGTAAGTACCAACGCCGTCAACAGTCTTGGTAGTTGAGCCATCATCAAATGTTGCTGGAACATCATCATTGATTTCTACCGTTTTCTCAACGCCATCAACTGTTACGGTTCCACCCTTGAATTCAGGTTTACCTGTTTGAGTAGCACCTTGAATATCCGTTGTTTCAGCTGGTGTAGCTGTTGGGGTTACTGGAACAATTTCAGGTGTGTAGGTTGTATCCACCTTGATGCCATTTGAGCTTTCAGCTTGAACCTTAACAGGCGTTACCTTACCTGTATAAGATTTATCAGTTGGTGTGAAGGTCACTTGTCCAGTTGCTGGATCAATTGAGTACGTACCGATTTCAGTTGTACCATCTTCAGCATAGGCTGGCGTAGTCGCCACTTCATTACCATCTTTGTCCAAAAGTGTGTAGCTATTATCTTTGATTGTAATAGCTTTATCTTGACCATTTACTTGAACAGTTGCACCTTCAAAGGTTGGTGTTCCAGTTTGTGTCGCACCTTGGATATCTTTAGATGTAGCTGGTTTAGCTGTTGGAACAGCTGCTACAACTGTTGGTGTGTAACTTGCATCTGAAGTGATGGTTGAAGTCTTACCATCTTCATTTGTAATCGTCGCTATTGCTTGAATTTTCACGCCAGTTGCAGTTCCGACAAAGTCTTTTTCAGGAGTAAAGGTTACTGCTCCGGTAGTAGGATCGATTGTGTAAGTACCTTCACCTGCTACTGTTACAGTTGTTTCATCTGTTGGTTGACCTGTTGCAGGGTCAATCAATTTCTTACTTGTAATTTGAGCAGTCTCATCATCACTCAAAGCAAATGTTGGAGTTTCAGTTTGAGGAATATTTTGAATGTCTTCAGAAACTTTATTTGTTGGAGTAAGAGTGACTGGATTAACAGTTGGTGTGTAAGTTGCAGATGCTTTAGTTCCGTTCTTATCTTCACGAACTACTGTTACAGCTGGTGCAGTACCAGTAAAGCTTGGTTCTGGAACAAATGTTACAGTTCCGTCTGCAGCTACTGTATAAGTACCAACGCCATCAACAGTCTTAGAAGTAGATCCATCATCGAAGGTTGCTGGAACGTCATCATTCATTGGTACACGGTTATTACCTTCAGTGAAGGTTGGTTTGCCAGATTGGGTTGCACCTTGAACACCTGTTGTTTCAGCTGGTGTCGCAGTTGGTGTTACCGGTGTAACTGTTGGTGTGTAAGTCGCAGAAGCTTTGGTTCCGTTCTTATCTTCACGAACAACAGTTACAGCAGGTGCAGTTCCAACAAATGATTTTTCTGGTACAAAGGTTACTGTACCGTCTGCTGCCACTGTGTAAGTACCAACACCATCTACAGTCTTCGTAGTTGATCCATCATCAAATGTTGCTGGAACAGCGTCGTTCATAGGCACACGGCTATCGCCTTCAGTGAATTCAGGTTTGCCTGTTTGGGTTGCCCCTTGGATGTCTGTTGATTCAGCTGGTGCAGCTGTTGGGGTTACTGGTGTCACAGTTGGTGTGTATTTAGCTGTGATTTCAGTACCGTTCTTATCAACACGTTTCACTGTTACGCCTGAAGCAGTTCCAGTGAATGATTTTTCTGGGACGAAAGTTACGGTTCCATCTGGAGAAACAGTGTATGTACCTTCTCCATCTACTGTCTTAGTCGTTGAACCATCTTCGAAGGTAGCTGGTGTATCCTCATCAATTGGAACATTTGGATTGCCTTCCGTGAAGGTTGGTTTACCTGTTTGAGTTTGACCTTGGATATCAGTTGATGTAGCATCTTCAGATGTTGGAACAACTGGAGTAATCTTAGGTGTGTAAGTTGTTTCTACTGTTGTACCGTTAGTATCCGCAGCTTGAACCTTAACTGGGACAACATCGCCGGAATAAGATTTATCCGTTGGTGTGAAGGTCACAACACCTGTATCTTTATCAACGGTGAAGGTACCAATTTCTTTACCTTCTGGTGACTTAGCAACTACAGATGTTGCTGGTTGACCATTTTCATCAAGAAGAGTAATGGTATCCTTGTCGATTGGTGCTACTTCATCACCTTCAGTGAAGGTTACTGTACCTGTTTGAACCAAACCTTGAGGTCCAGTAGATTCAGCAGGTGTTGCAGTTGGAGTTACTGGAGTTACAGTTGGTGTGTAAGTTGCAGAAGCTTTGTTCCGTTCTTATCTTCACGAACAACTGTTACGGCTGGTGCTTTACCTGTGAATGATTTTTCAGGGACGAATGTAACTGTACCGTCTGAAGCCACCGTGTAAGTACCAACGCCATCGACTGTCTTGGTAGTTGAACCATCATCAAAAGTAGCTGGAACGTCATCATTCATTGGCACACGGCTGTTGCCTTCAGTAAATTTAGGCTTACCTGTTTGGGTTTGTCCTTGTTTACCTGTAGATGTTGTATCTTCTGCAGTCGGTGTTACTGGGGTTACTGTTGGTGTATATGTCGCAGAAGCTTTAGTACCGTTCATGTCTTCACGAACAACCGTCACTGCTGGTGCTGTTCCAGTAAATGATTTCTCAGGAACGAAGGTTACGGTTCCGTCTGCTGCCACTGTGTAAGTACCAACGCCGTCAACAGTCTTAGTCGTTGAGCCATCGTCAAATGTTGCAGCAACATCATCATTCATCGGCACACGGCTATTACCCTCAGTAAATACAGGTTTACCAGTTTGTGTAGCACCTTGGATATCTGTAGTTTCAACTGGTGTTGCCGTTGGAGTTACTGGAGTCACAGTTGGTGTATAAGTTGCAGAGGCTTTGGTTCCGTTCTTATCTTCACGAACAACCGTCACTGCTGGTGCAGTTCCAACGAATGATTTCAGGTACGAATGTAACTGTTCCGTCTGCTGCTACTGTGTAAGTACCAACGCCGTCTACTGTCTTAGTCGTTGAACCATCATCGAAGGTCGCTGGAACAGCTTCATTAATCGCTACTGTTTTCTCAACGCCATCTACTGTTACAGTTCCGCCCTTAAATTCAGGTTTACCAGTTTGCGTTGCACCTTGGATATCTTCTGTTTCAGCTGGTGTTGCTGTCGGTGTTACTGGAACGATTTCAGGTGTGTATGTTGTATCCACCTTGATACCGTTTGAACTTTCCGCTTGAACCTTGGCTGGAGTTACCACACCTGTGTATGATTTATCAGTCGGTGTGAAAGTGACTTGACCAGTAGCTGAATCGATAGAGTAAGTACCGATTTCAGTTGTACCATCAGCAGCATAAGCTGGTGTACTTGTCACTTCATTGCCATCATTATCCAAAAGCGTGTAGCTATTATCTTTGATTGTAATAGCTTTATCTTCACCGTTTACTTGGACAGTAGTTCCTGCAAAGGTTGGTGTCCCTGTTTGCGTTGCACCTTGAACATCTTTAGATGTAGCTGGTTGAGCTGTTGGAACAGCAGCTACAACAGTTGGTGTGTAGGTCGCATCTGAAGTAATGGTTGCAGTCTTACCGTTAGCATTTGTAATAGTAGCTGTTGCCTGAACAGTTACTCCTTTTGCAGTACCAACAAAGTCTTTTTCTGGCGTAAATGTTACTGCTCCAGTCGTTGGGTCGATAGTATAGCTACCTTCTCCTGCTACTGTTACAGTTGTTTCATCAGTTGGTTGACCAGTTGCTGGATCCACCAATTTCTTGCTTGTGATTTCAGCAGTCTTATCATTACTCAAATCAAAGGTTGGTGTTTGGGTTTGAGGAACGTTTTGAACATCCGCAGAAACCTTGTCTGTAGGAGTCACTGTGATTGGTGTGACTGTTGGTGTGTACTTAGCTGTTGCAGTCTTGATGTAATCCTGTTGGATCTTACCATCTTTGTTTCTACCAACTGGCGCTGACAATGTAACTTCCACACCTTTTGCTGTACCAGTAAAGCTTGGATCTGGAGTGAAGGTTACTTCACCCGTTGAAGGATTAATCGTATAAGTTCCTTCCCCTTCAACTGTTACAGATGGCGCATCAGTAGTGAGACCTGTGGCAGGATCCACCAACTTAGCAGGATATTCTGCACTTGGAGTGATTGCAATCTTGTCACCATTTGAGTTAGTCTCAGTTGTGTTAAAGGTCGGAGTTTCTTTTTGAGTCGCCCCTTGAACATCCGTCGAAGTTTTGTCAACTCCTTCGATTTCAATTGGAGTGACTGTTGGAACGTATTGACCATCCATGGTATTCAACTGACCATTAATGTTTGGTTCTTGATCTGGGAATTTTGTTGACCAACCAGTATCATAACCGTTGTTATCTGAACGACGGATAGAAATACCATCAGCTGTTCCAAGGAAGTTATCTTCAGGAATAAATTCAACATCGACATCTTTACCGTTGGCAGTAATCTTGTACTTACCTTGTCCTGGAACGACATAGTAACCGTCCCCATCAAGAGTAGCACGGTTGCCATCTTTATCAACGATGTATGGTTCTACCATTTCGTCAATAACGGCACTAGAATTAAGCTCATACTTGTGTTCTCCACGTGCTGTAAAGGTTACAGTTGCAGTTTGCTTCGCCCCTTGAGGACCACTTGTTTCCTTGAATTCCCCTTTTGGTGGGTGTGTAATTTGAGTTCTGAAGTCTTCCACTTCCCCTGATAAGGCCATACCAGTTGGGCTCTCAATCTCGTTAGCTTTCTTGGCAATACGAACACGAGCACCTAGTTCTTTAACGCTAGGGTCGATATAAGTCTTGCTATTTGCAAAGGTCAACTCAACGGTGCCGTCATTTGTGATTCTTGCAAGATTAGAGCGTTCATCTTCATCAAAGGTACCATTTTGGTTAAAGTCTATCCAACCGTAGATATAAGCTTCTGAAGCTCCATCTGTATGGGCTTCTATTGACAGCTTGTAGTTACCTGGGCGTGTACGATCCATCTTGATCATCTCATTGGTTGTACCTTTAAGCTCATCTGGAAGCAATTGGTCAATTCCTTCATCGGCCGTAGTTGCCTTATCATCACCGAACCAGTCAAGAACAGTATTCTCATCCATATCTGGGCTCACATTACCAATATATGGTTGATTTACTTTAGCACCAGTTACACCATCTACAGTTGCAATGGTATGCATAGCTTTTCCGTATGACTCAGGAGCGTCCCCTTCATCAATTGGGAAGAATCCTAGCATTGCTGACTGTTTACCACCTGAAGCGACATAAAGTCCAACTTCAGAGGCACCACGCGTCATAACGATTGGAACAGTATAATTACCTTCAGAAATGTTTGGTCCAAAGATACCAGTTCCTAGACCACCTGTAACTTGGTCAGGATTTCCAAAATACTTCCAAGCTACTGGTTTCTTTTCTGGTCCAACTTCAGTAGATCTACGAAGTTGGTTTAAGTTGGTATTATTAAATTTAGGATTAGGTCCAAAAAGATTTTCAGTATCTTGTGGTGAATATGTTACAGAAGTACTTGGTCTGGTAAACTTTTTCCATTCTCCAATATGCTGCCAACCTTCTCCATTGGTAGTAAACATAACTAATTCACCTGGGTTAGCAGACTCCCCATCAGCCATAACAATAGCTGGCTTAACTGTCTTACCACGGAAGGTTGCAGAGATTTCAAACTGAACTCCAATATTTCCACCATTCAAAGCTGAACTTATGGTAGTCTTCTTGGTTTTCGTATCAATATTCTCAAATCTGATTTCAGTCCAATTATTTGGGCATCAGCGACGATTTTGGCCTCTTCACCATTGTTAAAAGCTTGCTTAGCAGCATTTGAAGTGACTCCACTTACATAACCATTTTTTGCATTTGGATCATAGGTTGCTTTTTCAGCTTCTGTAGCCCCTTGATTTTCCATCCGTTTCTTATAGATTTCAGTCGCTTGGAAAGGTTTCAAGGATTTGACTTTTACAGTAACTACATAACCAGGCATGATTTCCTTGGTATAGGTAGACCCAACTTGAAGAGCCAATTTTTCTTCTAAGTTCTCAGTTGGTTTAACTTCACTTTTAGGAACTAATACTGTAGTAGTTCCTGTCCAGTTAGCTACATCTCCAAAGTCCAACCATGAGATTTGGCTAGCCATAGATTTGGCATCAACATTTGTTGTAAAGCCTGGTTTTTCAACTTTTGGTGTTGAAGTTGCATCTTCAACATCATCACCAATCAAGTTTGGATCATTGGCATCACCAAGGGCACGACGAGTACGACGGCGACCAGAAGTTTCTGCTGTTACAACAGGTTGCACTACAGCAAACGCTTCGGCACCACTTGAAAGAGCATTCGTTGTAGAAGCTTCTGCTTGAACGTCCACACCTTGTGCTTCAGTTGCTGTTTCTGAAGCAGGTGTCTCAGATGATGCTGATGTAACAGAGGCTGTTGTTGAAACTCCCGTAGTATTGCCTACACTTGTAGAGCCAGCAACACTAGTGGTAGATGCTGCAGTAGTTGCTGACGTTGATGTAGCTGCTTGAGATGTTGTCTCACTAGAAGCTTGTGTTGTCGACGTTTCAGAATAAGCTGAGCTAGCATTTGAAACAGTTTGAGACTGACTATTAGTCTCAGTACTAGATAAAATATTTGCGACTTCCGTTGAAGCTTGTGCAGCAACAGCAGTCTGTGAAGATGACTCATCACTCACTGTTGCAGTAGTGCTAGTTACATCTCCTGCTTGCACTTGGTTAGCTGTTTCATCGGCAGATACTTGACTAGCAGTACCAACCATAACAAGTGTTCCAAGCAAGACCGAACAAACGCCTACATTCAACTTACGAATCGAAAATCGACTTATACGATCATTAAATAAATCTTTACCCATTTTGGTAATCCTCCACACATATACAATTAAGTATCTCACCCCTCAATGAGATTAAAAGTATTTAAAAATACTAATCGTTAAATATTCTAACAAATTTCCTAATATTTGTGAAAAGTTTTGCTCATATTTTCAAATATTTTAAAAAATTTACTTAAATAAAATCAGGTAAAACAATAGAGTAATTCTATATATATTACTTATTTATAAGGGTTTTTAATGCATGTTTTTATAATTATTTATTTTTAGAATTATCAGTAAAAAGAAACTTATGATTTCATTTTTTTCAAAAATCGATTTTTCAGAATTAATAATTCATTAGATAATTTAAATTAGTAAGCCATTATTAAAATATTAATAGATAGTTATTTAAGAAGTCTACTTAAAAAAATAACGTTTACAATCTTCTTAACTATAGTTTAAAAAGTCTATTTAGCGACTTTCTGTAACTCGTAGTTTTTCAAGAAAAACAGTAATTCTTAGAAAAGATAATTCCCTCTTCTCTAAAAAAATCTTCTAGGTCCTATGACACAGATTCTTATTTTTATACGACATTTAGGACTAAAAGCTATTTAAAATGTCAAATGGAATAAATATTATATTCGCCACTTCTTCATTTTTTTATTATTATTCGATTAATTTACCTACCTATGAAAAAAACTCTATAATCACTTCAATAGCTAAACCACTAAAAAGCACTAAAACATACTAAGATTAGTAGTGAGGAAATCTCCGACGGGAGAAAGTACTCACTACTTTTTTTCGTTATGTTAAAGTAGAGGTGTCTTGTTAAGTCGATGAGTCCTTTGGCGCTAGACGTCGTAACTAAAACTGACAAGACACCTGTTTTAGGAAGAATGTTATCAAAGTATGTGGGACGAAAAACGTCGAGTATTGAAAATGGCATCACTAAAGCAAGGAATCATTCAAGACAAAGAGGTAATATCATGCGAGTAGTTTTTTTGGTATTGACGTGAGTAAAAGCAAGTTCAGAAGTGGCCATCTTGGTCAATGGAGAAAAAGTACATGGCTATACCATACCCAATGATGCCATCGGATTTAATCGACTACTTGGGGACTTGAAGACTGTTCACCAGCCAGAGATTGTCTTCGAGGCGACTGGTGTCTATTCTCGTCGTCTTCAGGCCTTCTTTGAGGATAATAGTTACACTTATACACGGCTCAATCCTTTAGAATCCAAAAAACAACTAGATAGCTTACGAGTACGTAAAACCGATAAGATTGACGCTGAAAAACTAGCTATGTCTCAGTTCATCCTCAATCGTAAACCAAGCTATGTCCAAGAAGCGCTTTACCAAGAATTACGCGACCTCAGCCGTTTCTATCAGAATCTTACTGAGGATATTGTCTGCGCTAAAAACCGTCTGCACAAGGTTTTACAGATCACTTTTCCTGAATTAGAAAACATCTTGTCAGCACCAACTGGGGAACAATATTGGAACTTGGTAATAACTTTCCCATGTAATAGTTTTGTACTGGAGTCGGATGACGCCACATTAACAGCTATCATCCGTCAGTCTACGGCAAAACGTATCTCTGAAAAACGTGTGACTTACTTAGTAGATAAGCTTACAAAACTAGCTAATCAGTCTTATTGTGCGGTCAAGAAAACCTCTCCAGTGATAGAAGAGGTCAAATACTATGCAGGGGAGTTACTTAGGCTTTCTGAACACAGACAAGGTGTTGTAGAGGAGATGGTAACATTGGCTCAATCTTTGCCAGAATATGAGATTCTTCTCTCTATCCCTGGAATAGCTGAAACCACAGCGACAAGTATTATTGGCGAACTTGGTGACATTCGTCGATTTCACTCTGCCAATCAAATCAATGCTTTTATCGGTATTGACCTCAGACACTATGAATCTGGAAACTTTCTAGCCAAGGAACATATCACCAAACGTGGGAATCCCTATGCCAGAAAGATTCTCTTTAAGTGCATTCATAACATAGCTTCAGCTAGCCACACCAATCCTTGTCATATCGCAGACTTCTATGAGAAACGGAAAAGACAATCGCAAGTGACTTCAACCAAACCACACACGATTGCCTCTATACATCGTCTCATTAGAACAATGTATTACCTCATAACGCATAACAAACTTTACGATTATACTTCTATCCAAAATCGGTAAAATTGTTTATGCCATATTATTGTAACGCCTTATCAAAAAAATCACCATATAAGGTGTTGGTTTAGTGTACACTTTTTACACTAAACTTTAGTTCAAAAAAAGATAATTTCCTTAGTTTGACTATGGAACTCAAACTATTTTTCATCAAATACCTTGATATACTTGACAAATGGTAGAAAAATGGCATCACTAAAGCAAGGAATCATTCAAGACAAAGAGGTAATATCATGCGAGTAGTTTTTGGTATTGACGTGAGTAAAGCAAGTTCAGAAGTGGCCATCTTGGTCAATGGAGAAAAAGTACATGGCTATACCATACCCAATGATGCCATCGGATTTAATCGACTACTTGGGGACTTGAAGACTGTTCACCAGCCAGAGATTGTCTTCGAGGCGACTGGTGTCTATTCTCGTCGTCTTCAGGCCTTCTTTGAGGATAATAGTTACACTTATACACGGCTCAATCCTTTAGAATCCAAAAAACAACTAGATAGCTTACGAGTACGTAAAACCGATAAGATTGACGCTGAAAAACTAGCTATGTCTCAGTTCATCCTCAATCGTAAACCAAGCTATGTCCAAGAAGCGCTTTACCAAGAATTACGCGACCTCAGCCGTTTCTATCAGAATCTTACTGAGGATATTGTCTGCGCTAAAAACCGTCTGCACAAGGTTTTACAGATCACTTTTCCTGAATTAGAAAACATCTTGTCAGCACCAACTGGGGAACAATATTGGAACTTGGTAATAACTTTCCCATGTAATAGTTTTGTACTGGAGTCGGATGACGCCACATTAACAGCTATCATCCGTCAGTCTACGGCAAAACGTATCTCTGAAAAACGTGTGACTTACTTAGTAGATAAGCTTACAAAACTAGCTAATCAGTCTTATTGTGCGGTCAAGAAAACCTCTCCAGTGATAGAAGAGGTCAAATACTATGCAGGGGAGTTACTTAGGCTTTCTGAACACAGACAAGGTGTTGTAGAGGAGATGGTAACATTGGCTCAATCTTTGCCAGAATATGAGATTCTTCTCTCTATCCCTGGAATAGCTGAAACCACAGCGACAAGTATTATTGGCGAACTTGGTGACATTCGTCGATTTCACTCTGCCAATCAAATCAATGCTTTTATCGGTATTGACCTCAGACACTATGAATCTGGAAACTTTCTAGCCAAGGAACATATCACCAAACGTGGGAATCCCTATGCCAGAAAGATTCTCTTTAAGTGCATTCATAACATAGCTTCAGCTAGCCACACCAATCCTTGTCATATCGCAGACTTCTATGAGAAACGGAAAAGACAATCGCAAGTGACTTCAACCAAAACCACACACGATTGCCTCTATACATCGTCTCATTAGAACAATGTATTACCTCATAACGCATAACAAACTTTACGATTATACTTCTATCCAAAATCGGTAAAATTGTTTATGCCATATTATTGTAACGCCTTATCAAAAAAATCACCATATAAGGTGTTGGTTTAGTGTACACTTTTTACACTAAACTTTAGTTCAAAAAAAGATAATTTCCTTAGTTTGACTATGGAACTCAAACTATTTTTTTCATCAAATACCTTGATATACTTGACAAATGGTAGAAAAAAAGGGCAAAGGTGATCAGAAAGATCTTTGCAAAGATACTCCGTTTGGTCATGGTCTCTCCAATTTATAGCCGACATTGCGTACCGTAACGATACAGTCCAGCTCTAGTTTTTTTCGTAGTTCCTTGATATAGACATCGATCACCCGGTCAAAAGGTATCTCCTCCGTCTCCTTCCAGACGGCATCAAGGATCTGAGATCGGGTCCGGGCCTTGCCTTCATGCTGAAGCAGGTATTCCAAGATTTCCAACTCCTTGGCGTTCATGGAAATAGCCTGCCCAGCTAGGCTGGCGGTGTAACTCTCAAAATCCACCCGCACATCTCCATATGTGAAAACCCGGGAAGGTTGGAACTTTTTAAAAATAGCTTCGATACGGACTCTCAATAGAGACAAGGAGAAGGGCTTTTCCAGATACCCATCTGCCAACTCTCCAAAGGCTGTCAACTTATAGTCCTCGTCATGGAAGGCCGTCAGCATCAAAACAGGGACCGAGCTGGTCTTCCGGATGGTCTTGAGGACTTCCAGGCCATTGAGGATTGGGAGCTGGATATCTAGCAAGACAAGATCTGGCATCTCCCTGTAAAAGAGGCCCAGGGCCTCATGGCCATCACCTGCTTCAAAGACCTCATGGCCACATTCCATGAGATAGTCGCTCATCCCTTCGCGAATCAGGACTTCATCTTCTACGATTAGTATCTTCATACATTATCCTTTTCATCTATATATAGTCGCTTTCTTTCATTATACCGTTTTTTATAGGTGCAGCAAACTTATCATTCAACATCAACTAAGAGGTCCTTGGGTTTCTTGTGAAGAAGCCAGCGAGAAGAAATCAAGGATACCAAGCTTAAAATAAATCCACCGACTAGAATGACTACCAAAAGTTGCTTAGGTTGGACTGTCATGTGAATCTGAGTCAGAGTCTTACTGAAGCTCTCTGCCTCAGCCCCTCCACCGAGATTTGCAGCTAGAGATTCTTTTATCATTTGCTTATTGATACCTTCCGTAACATTGGAGAGGACTGTTTTACCAACTTTTTCGGCAAAGAAACTCGCTAAAGCATATGATAAAAGAAAGGCTGGTAAGGCAATCATCAGTAATTCCATTAAAAATTGACCCGCAACCTGTGTCTTTTTAAGTCCCAAGGCCAAAAAGATACCAACTTCTCTACGACGAGCATTTAACCATAAAATCAACAGAAGAGTTAGCAATAAACTTGTAAAAATGAGACTTCCAATAAACATACGATTTGCCACACGATACATCCCAAGAATAGATTCCTGTAAAGCAGGGTAGTTTGATGAACTCTTAACAAGATCGTAGAGGGTCCAGTTAATGTCCAACTTTTGAATCTTTGCTATCAAGGAATCAAGATTTTGATCACCTTTAGCAAAGAAAGTGGCATCCTCATAAGTGGCAGTTTCTACCGTATTTCCATAGAGTTTTGCAGCTGTGTCTAGATCAGTGATGAGGGTGTTTTCATACAACTCCTGAGCGTAGGTAACGGCTGCTTGATTTTGACCAGAAAATAAACCTTTGATAGTCACTTCTACTGTTTCATCAGCCCTTTTTTCGTTATCAGCATCATAGAGATTAGATTTAAGCTTTACTTTATCTCCTACATTAAGACCATTCTTTTTAGCTAAACCTTCGTGCATCAAGATTTGATTATGGTCCTTATCGGTTAGATGTTCTCCTTCAACTAGTTTATAAGCACCTGAAACAAATTTATCTTCTTTTGATGAGTCATTGACTCCTGTCAACATCAAGGTAGACTTAAAATTTTTAGCACGTTCTGGCGATTGATTTTGTAGCGTTTGCTCTGTTTCAATAATCTCATAATCTAGTAAATCACCAATACCATTTATCCGTTTAATAGTCGAAACAATTCCTTTAGTCTCACTAATCTTTTTAATATCTTCTCCCTTAAGATTTCCAGCCCCTCGAGGAGTTCCAGGATTCGTGTTACGATTAATCTGCATTGAAAAACTATTGGTAATTGCCCCTAGACTCTTTGATGCAGCTTCTTGGGTTGCACTTCGCATAGCAAGTCCTAACAAACTAAGAGTACTCATCAAAAGAATAATAGTTAACAGTAATAGTGACTTTGACCATTTTCGTGTAATATATGCAAAAGCGTTTCGAAACATAAGAGTCCTTTCTTTATTTTTTCTTTTCTATGAGTTGTTTCTTCTTCAACTCTAAAACAACATCAGATGCCTGAGCAACTTCCTTACTGTGCGTGACAACTATAACACATTTTTTTGGCGATCTAAGGCCATTCTTTTTAAGGATAGCAATAATATCCTTGGCAGTTTCGTCGTCTAGATTTCCTGTCGGTTCATCTGCTAAGATAATCGGAGCCTCTGAAACCAAAGCCCGTGCAATAGCTACGCGTTGTTGTTGCCCACCTGAAAGTTGTAGGACATTTCGATTAATTTGTTTTTCATCTAATCCCAATTCAGAAAGTATCTTCTTATCAGCATTTTTTTATTAACAAGTCGTACATTTTTCTAAAGGTGTAAGATAATCAATGAGATTGTAATTTTGAAAAACAAGCGCAACATGGTGTCTACGATGATAACTAGAGCTTTTTTTCTTGATATTTTCTCCGTTAAACAAGACCTGCCCCTTCTTGGGATAATCAAGACCTGCCAAAAGGGAAAGTAAGGTCGTTTTTCCCGCTCCAGATTGCCCAATAATACTATAAAATTTACCTTTCTCGAAACGATAATTCACCTTCGAGAAGATAGCTTCACTTTTATTTTGATAACTATACGTAACATCTTTGAGTTCTAACATAGTGTTCCTTTCTCCTTAACTCATATTAGATAAGATTTCTTTTGGAGTTTTGCGCCAAATGAGACCTGTTGTCACACCGAGCGATAATATTACCAAGACTAGAAGACATAGATAAGATAGCCCTAAAGGTAGTCCCTGAGGAATTTGATCTAATAACTGAAGAGCCTGCTGCTGTCCTTGCTGTCCTATAAATTCTTGCAAAAACAGTCGACTTAGTAGTCGTCCAATAGCAAGGGCTGGTAGCAAAGACATAAGGGACACCAACAATATCTCCATAAGAAATTGAGCAAAAATGCGTCCCTTGCTCTTCCCAATTGCTAAAAGAATACCTATCTCATGATTTCTCTCACGCGTCCATAGTGCCATTAAAAACGAGAGGATACCTGCTCCTGTAACAATTAAACTAATCATCATCGTTCTGACGATTCCTTGTAGCGCTTGAGACGATTCCTTCAAGGAGTCAAAAGCTTTTCGGTCCTCGTCCAAACGTAGACGATACCAATCGATATCTAATTGTTTCACTTGTTTAATGACTTGGTCGATTCTATCTGGATTCTTAATACCAAAGGATAATTTTGTCACTAACTTATCAGTCAAATTAAGCAACTGGCTAGAGTCCTCATAATGGAGGAAGACTTGATTTTCACTTAAATCTGAGGACATTCCAGTAAATGTCTCCTCCTTCTTGCCAGAAAAAATACCAACGATATCAAAGCTCATTTTCTTAGCTCTATTTTCAGTCACCTGAAAATTGGACAAGGTCAGCTTGTCTCCGACGCTTAGCTTATTTTTTCTAGCAAGCGATTCATGAATCATAATTTGACCTTTAGCAGATAAGTACTTTCCCTTAAGGAGTTGAAAAGCACCACTCCTAAAATCAACACTTTGCCCTGTTCCCTTAGTGAAAGTGGCTCCCAAGGCTTGATTAGCCTCATTATCAAGGTCATCACGTTTCACCGTTTGTTTTCCTGTAACAACCTTCTTATCGATTAGTCGTACTGGGCTTATATATTCAGGTATCGTTGTCATCACATCAGATAGATGACTAATCTTTTCCCCCTCTTTCCAGGAAAATGCACTGCCTCTTTCTTTACTTACCAGAGCAAAACTTGCCCCACTTGACTTCCTGATTTGTGCTTTCATTCCTCCACCAACTTGCATAAGAGAAAAACAAAAATACAAGCAAGATAATATCAAAAATAAAATGAGAAAAAGGATAAAATTCCGAGTTTTTTTGCGAAAAATATAAGCAGTTGCCTGTTGTAAGAGAACCATCTTCCACCTCCATTTAAGACATTAGCCCTCAGCTATACCAAAGATAAGTGAGGATGCTTTAATTTCTTATTCTAATTATAGACGACAAATGTGAAACCTTTATGAAATTAAATATTCTAATCATGATTGACTTTAAACTCTTTTTCTCCAATAAATCGACTTTCGCTAATAGCATTTACCTTCGGCATTTGATATAATTTTTCTCAGAGGTATTTTTATTTATGAAGAAACAAGCTTTTAGTTCTGAACAGTATTTGAATCTGCAACGCGACCATATTTTGGAGCGTATTAACCAGTTTGACGGGAAACTCTACTTGGAGTTTGGTGGTAAAATGTTGGAGGATTTCCACGCTGCTCGTGTCCTTCCTGGTTATGAGCCTGACAATAAAATCAAGCTCCTTCAAGAGCTCAAAGATCAGGTTGAAGTGGTTATCGCCATCAATGCTAGCAATATCGAGCACTCTAAGGCTCGTGGTGACCTTGGCATTTCTTACGACCAAGAGGTCCTTCGTCTGATTGATAAATTCAACGAGCTCAATATCTATGTGGGTTCTGTTGTTATTACGCAGTATTCAGGTCAACCTGCGGCTGATGCCTTCCGTAACCAACTGGAAAAAAATGGCATCACGTCTTACATCCACTACCCTATCAAGGGCTATCCAACGGATATGAACCATATCATTTCTCCTGAAGGTATGGGAAAAAATGACTATATCAAGACCAGCCGAAACCTTATCGTTGTTACTGCTCCTGGTCCTGGTTCTGGTAAATTGGCGACATGTATGTCTAACATGTACCACGACCAAATCAATGGCATCAAATCAGGTTATGCAAAATTTGAAACCTTCCCAGTTTGGAATTTGCCACTTCATCACCCAGTCAACTTGGCCTATGAAGCTGCCACTGCCGACCTTGATGATGTCAATATGATTGACCCCTTCCACTTGGAAACTTATGGCAAAACTACGGTAAACTACAACCGTGACATCGAGATTTTCCCAGTCCTTAAACGTATGCTTGAACGCATCCTTGGTGAGTCACCTTACGCTTCACCTACAGATATGGGTGTTAACATGGTTGGTTTTGCCATTACGGATGATGAGGCAGCCAAAGAAGCTTCTAAACAAGAGATTATCCGTCGCTACTATCAAACCGTCCTTGATTTCAAAAATGAACGTGTTCCTGAGACCGCTGTCAAGAAGATTGAGTTGCTCATGAACGATCTTGGCATTACTCCTGAAGATCGCCAAGTGGTCGTTGCAGCACGCGCTAAGGCTGAAGAAACAGGTGGTTCTGCTCTTGCCCTCGAATTGCCAAATGGTCAAATCGTCACTGGTAAGAATTCAGAACTCTTTGGTCCAACTGCAGCTGCTTTGATTAATGCTATCAAGACTTCTGCAGGTATTGATAAGGATACTAAACTTATCGAGCCTGAAGTGGTCAAACCTATCCAAGGTCTGAAAATTGACCATTTAGGTAGCCGTAACCCTCGCCTTCACTCAAACGAAATCCTCATCGCCTTGGCTATTACAGCTGCCAACAATGCGGATGCGGCGCGTGCCATGGAGGAACTTGGTAACCTCAAGGGTTCTGAAGCCCACTCAACCATCATCCTTACTGATGAAGACAAAAATGTTCTCCGTAAGCTTGGTATCAATGTGACCTTCGATCCTTATTATCAATACGACAAATTGTATCGTAAGTAATAAATCACTAGAAACATCAAAGACCTCAGTTTTATCAACTGAGGTCTTTTAGAACTGAATTTAACTTGAGAAAGAAAAAAGGGAAACTCTATCGAGTTCCCTTTTTGATAACCCACTCTTTCCTCTCGACCCGTTCCCAATGAAAAGGGAGTGGCCTAGCATTATTATGAAAAAGTGAGTTAAAGGTATCAAACAGAGGGCTAAGCCACTCCCGATTCTAATCAGCCTACGATTTCTAACTTGAGAAAAGGTAAGCTAAAAAGCAAAATTATAGTAGATAGGACTGCAACAAGTGGGAGGTAACGTCCTCCAACAAGATAGAGTAACAATGGCGCTATCGCTATAAAGCGATTTAGAAATTGCTAGTAACACGGACAATTTGCCCGTCCTCCACCGTAATGGTGTTAGACTTGTAACCCAATTTTCCGACACTCAAACGAGCTTTTGACGATGGTAGGGAAACGCTCACGTCTTCCACTCCAGAAACGGTCCCCACAAGACTAGTGTCTACGCGAATAGGACTCTTTCTAGCTACCTTGCTCGCTTCAATTGTTATACTAGCCACTAGCCATCTCCTTTTCCTATCTTTCTACTTATAGTATACACTTTTTGAAACGCTTACACAAGGGAAATGACTGTTAAATCAAGATTTCTTGAAAATGTTTTATGTTTTCAAAAGTTCTTAAACCGCTTTGAGGGACTTTGGAAATATTGGTTTTTAAATAGTAAAAAGGGCTCAGTCCTATCTAATACAGAACTGAACCCTTTCCTATAACAATTTGTCTATCCTGTTGGGATAAGTGCCTGAGAGGGATAATATTCCTATACGGGAATGGTGCCACTTTCCCTACAAAAGACCAAATTTACTTAGGCTAATCCATGAACATAAGCATCTACAGCAACGATGGCTTGCGCAATATCAGAGGCTTTCACTTCAAATGGCATTTGATGGATAGTTTCTCCTTCAATAGTCGCTTGTTGACCAACCTTGAGAAGATCTTCATAGCTTGCATTTTCAAGATGCATTTCTTTAAGAGTAGTTGGCATGCCAATTTGTTGATAGAAGCGAATGTATTTATCCAAAACTTCTTTTGGACGATTTTCTAAGAACAATTGCACAAGAGTTCCGTAGGCTACTTTTTCACCATGAGTCAAATGGTGAATATCGCCAGTGAGAGCTGTGAAACCATTATGGATGGCATGAGCAGCAGCCAAACCACCACTTTCAAATCCAATACCACTAAGAAGGGTATTAGCTTCAATAATATTTTCCAGGGCAGGCGTTACCACTTTAGCTTCACAAGCGGCCATGGCTTGTAGACCATCTGCAAAAAGAATCTCTTCACAGCGTTCAGCAATGGCAACACCAGCAAGTGTTTGGTGTTTGCCTAGCATGGTTTTTCCATTTGCTTGCATAACTGCTCGAGCTTCTACCCAAGTTGCTAAGCCATCTGCGATACCAGAAGCGAGCAAGCGTTTTGGCGCTTGAGAGATAACCTTACTATCAACCAAAACCAATTCTGGGTTCTTAGAATAAAAGATGTAGCGTTCAAAGGCACCCTCGTCCGTATAGATAACAGACAAGGCTGAAACTGGAGCATCTGTAGAGGCAATGGTAGGAGCAATCACTACTGGAGATTTTAGAAGATCTGCGATGGCTTTAGCACTATCAATAGTCTTACCACCACCTAAACCAATGACTAAATTACAGCCCTTTTCTTTGGCCAAACTTACCACACGATTAATTTCATTATCTGAAGCTTCACCATTAAAGAAGACTGGAACAACTTTAAGTCCATTTTGAACAAGATATTCTTCGAAACGTTGACCCACAATGTCATAAACTACTGAATCACACAATAGTACAGGGTGACTTCCTAGTTCCAAAAATAGTTTTTGCATTTTTCAAATAAGGCGTTTTCACCTTGAATGTAACGCGACGGACTTGCAAAAATTTCTCATAGTCTTTCTCCTTTGACATAAATGTATTTATATAGAATCGGTTAAATGGACCTATTCCTATCTTATGCAGGGCTAAATCCTTTTTAAGAGACTGTCTATCTTTTGTAGTCAGTACATTATACTGGTCTTGTTTATCATCTAATCGCTACTCTTCTTCTGGGTAGACCAAGCCCCAATCTTTGCGGAGTTGAGTCATAAGTTCCATGACATCTCGGCTATAGTTCAGATAAAGATGATTTTCCCTTCCTGAGACGGCTGCTTCCATGTCTAGGACTTCATACTGGAGGGCTTTGGCGGTTTCTCCGGCCTCGATGACTTCTTGTGAGCCATCTTCCGTATAGGTGATGACCGCCTTTTGCCCACGTGGGTATTCATAAAGTTCGATATAGCCCTTGTCATAGGCGATAGTACCACGTTTAGGCTGTTTGGCGTGAAGACTTAGCGTCACCGTTGCCATTTCCCCTTCTGCATTGGTAAGAAGAATACCCGCTTGTTCATCAACACCAGTTGGAGCTAATTTAACCTGTGAAACCATCTCTGTCGGTTGCGACGTCATGAACCAACGTACAAAGGAAAGGGCATAAACACCGATATCAAGCAAAGCACCACCTGCCAGATTACGATTGAAAAAGCGGTTGGTCATGTCATATTCTTTATAAGAACCGAAGTTCATCTGGATGACCTTGAGAGGTCCTAGCTTACCACTTTCCACGATTTCAGAGAGTTTTCGATAGATAGGCATATGGAAAATGGTCATGGCTTCTGCCAGTTTGACATGATTTTCTTCGGCCAGTTGAATAGCTTCTGCCAATTCCTCACTATTTAGGGTGATGGATTTTTCACAGAGGACGTGCTTGCCAGCTGCTAAGGCCTTGCGAAGGTAATTAATATGCGTATTATGAGGCGTTGAGATATAGATAATATCCACTTCAGGGTCTTCAAAGACTTGGTCAATCTCTTCATAAACCTTTTCAATGCCATATTTTTCAGCGAAGGCCACTCCCTTGTCGTAGGTACGATTGGCTACGGAATAGAGTTTCCCGCCAAGAGCTTCCAAGGCTTGTGCCAATTCGTTGGCAATAACGCCAGTTCCAAGACTAGCCCAGTTGTACTTAATTTGATTTGTCATAGTTTTCCTTTTTCTATTTTTGAATGGTCAATTCATTAATCTGAGATAAGATTTCAACCTCACTCGCTCCTGCCTGAAGCAAGGCTGAAGCCGCATAGGCCCCCTCAATGAGAGGTACCTGTTGAATAAGGATTTCCTTGTCTGAAAATTCCTCAAGCATTTCCAAATTCATACGGGAACTACCTAGGTCGTAAAAGGCCAAGAGTCGGTTGGCTGGCTGACTTTCCACAGCCACTTGGACATGGTCAAAACTAGATCCCAAGCCACCATCTTCCAGACCACCTGTAGCCGTCAAAGGGATATCTGGAGCGACTTCACGAATCAGGCTCACCAAACCTTTAGCAATATCCGCAGAGTGGGACACAATCACAATTCCAAGTTCTGGCATATCCTAGCCCTCCGCTTCTAGCAAGGCTTTGAAGAGTAGACCAGACGAATAAGAGCCTGGATCAATGTGACCAATAGAACGCTCACCTACATAAGAGGCACGCCCCTTGGTAGCCACAACTTCCTTGGTTGAAAGAACAGCTTGATCAATGACATCAATGGTGAGTTGGCCTTGTTTGACAGCTTCAACAACTGGATGCCAAACATCCACCATGGTCTTTTCACCGGCTTCTGCATGGCCACGTTTTTTAATCATCTCGAGACCTGCCTCAAGCACACCTGCCAAATCCTGACCAGCTTGTTCAGCCTTCATCATGCCCATAAAGGCAGACCCATAAAGCGGACCTGAGGCACCACCAACCTTACCAATCAAGGCCATTGACACCGCCTTAAAAACTTCTGCTGCACTTTGGGGTTCAGTACTGTTAATAGCCTCAATAGCTGCCGCCATACCACGCGCCAAGTTAGCACCATGATCACCATCGCCAATAGGACCATCTAATTCAGACAAGTGGTCTTTTTCTGCTTCAACCCTTTGATCAAAGCATTGCATCCATTTTACTGCAACTGTTTTATCCATAATATACCTAATTTCTAGTTTTCATGTCAGACTACCAAGCGGTGGTCTTAACAGGACTCTCCAGAGCCTCAAGCCAAGCGTCATTTTCAATCTTCATGAGCGTCAATGAAAGACCTGCCATATCAATCGATGTCATGTAGTTACCTAATTTTTTATAGGCCACTTCTAGTCCAACTTCTCCAAGAATGCTTGCTACATCGTTAGCAAAGACATACTGCTCCATGAGAGGTGTCGCACCCATACCATTGATGAGAAGGGCATAGCGTTCACCTGCCTTAGCCTCAAAGGCTTCAAGGAGTTTCCCTGTCAATTCTTCAGCTAACTGGCGAGATGGCTGCATAGACTCCTTGCGATAGCCAGGCTCACCATGAATACCAATACCATATTCAATTTCATCCTCAGCTAGGACAAAACCGGGCTTACCAACCTCAGGAACCGTCGCACCGCTAAGGGCCAAACCAATGGTGTGGATATTAGGAACAATCTTGTCAGCCAAGTCCTTGATTTCAGCCAGAGACTTACCTTCACGAGCCGCATGACCTAGGATTTGTGAACGAAAATAGTACCTGCAACCCCACGACGACCTTGTGTATAGAGGCTATTTTCCACAGCAATATCATCGTCTACAACAACACTAGCAACCTCGATGCCTTCCATTTCAGCCAATTCTTGAGCCATCTCAAAATTCATGATGTCGCCAGAATAATTTTTAACAACCATGAAGACACCAGCTCCTTGGTCCGCTTCCTTGATAGCTTCCAAAATCTGATCTGGCGTTGGTGACGTGAAGACAGCACCTGCAATGGCTGCAGAAAGCATACCATCACCTACAAAACCTGCGTGAGCTGGCTCGTGACCACTTCCACCACCAGAAATGAGACCAACCTGACCAGTAGCCTGCTCATTTCTTGCGATGATGTCAAACCCCTCAACACGATGTACCAAATCACTGTGAACATAAGCCAAGCCATCTAGCATCTCTGTCACTACATTTTCAGGTTTATTGATAATTTTTTTCATGGGATTGCCTCCTTTTCAAAGGTATCAACTATTTGCACTTACATTGGCTTCCTTCTGTGATTGCTCTTTCCCTATAAACAAAGGAGTTCAATGCTTTTTGAGAAAGACAGCGTAAAAATATGTAAACGCATACATTTTATAATTTAATTGTAGCATTTGCCTCTATCAATAGCAAGGCAAAAGGCAAGACCTCCATTTTCCTAACCTCTATCATTAAGTAGAAGAAAAATCTCATAGAAAGTCCTATTTTAGTCGCCAAAGCTATTGAAAAACCACCATTCAAACCTTATAATGGAATGACGAATTAAGCGATTAGGAGGTTCAAATGACCATCGATTTTCCAAGAGAGACAGAAATAGAAACTAAAAACGAAATGGATGCCGTCCTTCAGGCAGGCCGTGTCCTTATGGAGAGCGGTGCTGAGATTTACCGTATTGAAGACACTATGGGACACATGGCCAAGTCTCTTGGTATCAGAGACTTCTCCACTTACGTGGTCAATCGAGGGGTCATGATCTCCGGACTCAACCGCTCAGGTCTTAAGGAGTCTCGTGTCCTAGCTACCTCAGCTCCTTCTATCCATCTGGGAAAGCTCGAGGAAGTTAACCGCTTGTCTCGCGAACTGGCAGAGCAGCCAAATCAGCCTGTCTCTAGCATTTTCCAAAAGCTGAAAACTATTGAGCAGAAGACTTTCTATCGTCCTTTAGAGGATATTATAGCCTGTGTCATTGGTGCAGGGAGCTTCTCGCTAGCTCTGGGAAGTAGCTGGATTGATGGAACTGCTGCGGCTATATCTGGACTTTTTGTAGGGATTGGTATGCAGCTCTTTTCTCGTTTTATTCATACCAGTTTCTTGCAGATTATCCTCTCTAGTGCCATTGCTGCTTTATCAGCCAATGTTCTCTACTATCTAGGAATCGGCCAACATCGTAGTGTGATTATTCTGGGAACCTTGATGATTTGATTCCTGGGGCCTACTTTGTTAATGCCATACGAGAATTCACCCAGAACAACTACTATAGTGGTCTGGCCCTGATGCTGTCTGGGGTCTCCACTTGTCTGTCTATCTCTGTCGGTGTTCTTGCCATGATTTCACTTCTTCCCTTTGCGGAACAATTATCAGGCATGTTCTCAACACCATCTACCTCATGGCAGGAGGTCTTGATTCAGACCTTCATGGCCGGGCTGGGGACAGCAGCCTTCTCCGTGCTTTACCGAGTTCCCAAGAAATACTTCTTAGACCTCGGAACCCTAGGTGCAGGCTCATGGCTCCTCTACCTCTTGATTTGGAACAATACCCATCACGAGGTCCTTGCCATCCTCTTCCCAGCCCTACTGGTTACCTTCACCTCACGCTTTTTGGCCCACTACCGTAGATGTCCAGCTACAGTCTTTCTAGCCTCAAGCATGTTCCCACTCATCCCTGGGATGAGCTTCTACCGTGCGGTCTACTTCCTCTTGATTGGAAATTCAGACCTAGGTCTCAGCTTCCTACGAGCTTGTTTCCTGGCCTCATTTACCATCGCCATCGCCGTCAGTTTGACACAACAAATCCCTAGCCGCTATTTTGTACTAGGGAAGAAGAAATAAATTGTTAAAAGCCAGTGGTTTTGTATGCCAGTGGCTTTTTTTGGTGGCGTTCTAAAATCAGTGAATAGCATATTATGAATATCAAAAAAATACCCTACTCAAGGATCTATCCGCTGCTAACTTAAAAGCAAATACATCATTAACACTCTTTAATGAAAGTTCATCATTCATATACTATCAGTTTTTGTTTAGAGTAGAGTTGGAAAGAGTTTATACAAAAAAATAAAAAGCAACTTACACAATTCTTTGATTTTATTAAAATGTGATGATAAACTTGATATGTAAGTAATAGAACCATAATACTAACTTAATTTTTACTCATGAGTTAACCATATCCTTGCTACTATTATTTAGTTTTTATGAAAGGAGCATTATCATGGAAAAGAAAGTATACTTTAAACTTCACAAAGTAAAAAAGCAATGGGTAACCATTGCAGTAACTGGTCTAGCTCTAGGACTTAGTTTTGCAAGCTTGGGCTATGTGTCCGCAGCTGAACAGACTCACTCCACCTCAGAACCAACGGTTGAAAACAGCATAGAAGAAAATGCAATCGATGTCATAAGCCCGTCAACTAATGAAGTCACTACTAAACCAGAGGAAAACAAATCTTTAGTCACAACAAATTCAAGTGAAATCATCACTGAAACTACTTCTACTGAATCTAAACAAAGTGTCACTGATGCAGCTACTTCAGACATAGGTACTTCTGAAATTAACTCTCAACAAGCTCTTCGTTCGGAAGTCTCTACTGTTACTAGCAGTGAAGTCGTAAGCTCTGAAACATCACATTCTGAAACAAATGCAGCCCATGAAGTAGAAGAAAGTCCCGTAATATCCGGCGGTCATTACACTAGCGATGATCAGGGCAACTGGTACTATATTAAGGATGGGAAAGCACTTACTGGTATGCAAATATTGATAATGTGGCTGTCTACTTCGATGCCGATGGTAAGCAAGTCAAAGGAGACACTCGTCACGTTAATGGATCAACATATCACTTTGAGAAAGATAGTGGACAACTTACCCGTAGTGCTTTTGCATCTGATAAGAATGGAAATTGGTACTATTTAGGCAAAGATGGGAAAGCACTTATCGGTAAACAAGTTATTGACAATATACCACTCTACTTTTACCCTAATGGTGTCCAAGCTAAAGATGCCTTTGTCGTACTAGATGGAAATTCCTATTATTTTCAAAAAGATACTGGCCAATTGGTTCGTGACCGTTTTTGGTCGGATGACGACGGCAACTGGTACTATAGTGATAAAGAAGGGAAACTTCTAACAGGCGAACAGACTATAGATGGCTTCGACATGTATTTCTACCCAGACGGTGTTCAGGCCAAGGGTGAAATCGTTACAATAGGTATCGAACCCTATTACTTTGATAAGGATAGTGGTCATAAGGTTATAAATACCGACATCACTATTAATGGAAAAACTTACCACGCAGAAGCTAATGGTCTTTTGATTGAAACTGAACAGAAACTTCCTCAACGTCCACTTGTTTCTGGTGGCCATTTCCAAGAAGATTCCTCAGGCAACTGGTACTATTACACCGCAACAGGAGAGAAACTAAAAGGATGGCAAAATGTAGATGGAGTAACTCTTTACTTTGACGAAGAAGGTCGTCAAGCGAAAGATGGGGAAAGAATCATTGACGGCTCCCATTACTATTTTAGTCACTATTCAGGTGCTGTAAAAACCAACTATTGGCATACTTGGTCTATTGAAATCAGAAGACAGGAACCATTTGCTAAAACGTATTACGAATATTATGGTTCTGATGGTCGACGTTACTATGGATGGCATCGAGTTGGCGATCAACTTTATTATTTTGATCATACTGGTCGAGTTGAAAATGGTCTTACTATCTTCAAAGGACAAAACTACCTCTTTGATAATCATGGAAAATTGGTAAAAGATGCCTTTTATATTCAGTCATTACGTGTCTTTGTTGGAACTTTAAATACTAGCTATCGCTCCAATAAATTTGGCCAAGTACTAACCGGAGAACATCATATTAATGGTGATGACTACTATTTTTCAAATTCTGGTTCACCAGTCACTGATATAGTCGAAAAAGGAGGCAAGGACTATTACTATTTTGAAGGCAAACTTCTAAAAAACTATCTCGGACCTTTACTCAAACGTCAGGAACTGGATTATGATGCATACTACTCTGGCATCGTAGGTACAGATAAGGATGGGGTTTTACTTACAGGTGTTAGCACTGCAAATAATGGTAAACTCTATTATTTTGAAAATAATAGAAATATCCCCAAAATGTTTACAGTTACAACACCTACTTGGAAAACGATTGATGGTAAGCTATACCACTTAGAGCCTAGCATAAATAGAACTTACAAGCATGGTGGAAGAAGTTATACCGCTACCGTCAGGGAAGAAGTAGACATTATTGACCACGGAGTACGAACAAAGACCGATAAGATTAAACGTATTATTGGTGATGATTTTAGTAATCTATACTATCTTGATGAAAACAATGATTTTTACATCGGACATCTACTTCCAGAAAACACAGATTTAACTAAAATTGAAGAAACTGTAATTCAAAGTGATAATAAATTCTATGCTTTCAATAGAACAAGTTCGCTTTCCGAAACTTCCCCTCTCACAGTTTCCAAAACCTTAGTTTACAATAAAAAAGCCTACCTCATTGATGATAAAGGAGTAGCGACCGAAACTAAACTAACAAATCGTTTCGAACACGATGATGCATGGAATTGGTACTACTTTGATAACGAGGGAAAAGCTGTCACAGGACTCCATTCAATAGATAATGTCACTCTATACTTTGATAAAGAGGGCAAACAAGCTAAGGGAAGACTTGTCGAAATTGACGGTCAAACACATTATTTCGATAGAGACAGCGGAGCAATGTGGACTAACCGAACACTTGAACTTAATGGTATTCGTTATGTCATTGACCAAAATGGTTATGTAACTATGAATAAACCTGGACAATTTATTCAAGATAGAGATGGTGATTGGGCTTATATTAAAGAAAATGGACAGTTAGCCACTGGACTTCAAATTATTAATCATCAAAAATACTACTTTGATCCAACTGGAAACAAGCCAAAGGAAAACGACTTCTGCTTGATGGAAAGTACTATTTCTTCGATAAAGATACTGGTGCTATGTTCGTAAATAAATTCCATGAAACAGGCAATTACTTTTCTAAAAAATATACTTATTTTGGCGAGGATGGAAGCCAGATATTTGGTTGGGCAACTATTGAAGGTAAACGTGTTTATTTTAAAGAAGATGGCTACCAAGTTCGAAATGATAGACACAAGATAGGTGATTTCGATTATTTCTTCAAAAAAGACGGTAGTATGCTTTCTAATGATATTGACGGCAACTACAAATACTATTATGCTGATAAGGACGGTCATCTACAGTTCGGGTGGGTTAATCACAATAATGAAACCTACTACATTAGCCCACCATGGGGAGCTGAAAACCGAACATATCTACAAAATATCAATGAAAAGACCTATCTTTTGGGTCCTAAAGGACGACTTCTAAGGAATACAGCTACAGACACCTCGACCTCTTGGAATGGTTTCTGTATCTCTGATGAAAATGGAGTTGTAAAAACAGGTGTCATTCGGTTAGAAGATAATAGACTTTATTATTTCAACCCTGAAATTTATATGACTACTCCTTTTAGTGGCGAATGGGCAGAGTTTGATGGTAAACTTTATCATTTTGAAAAGCCGATATCAGTTAGTCCAGAGTCAAAAGGTTCTCCAATTACCACTAACACTACGCTTGAAAAAGATGGAAAAACCTATATTATTGACGAAAATGGCGTAGCTACAGAGAAAAAGGATTAATATCAAACTAACAACTGTAAGTATTTGAAAAATACCTCATTTTTGCCAAAATGTATTCAAAAACACCAGAAATCATTTTTTCTGGTGTTTTCTTTTTGTTTTCTAAAACCTAGTAAGGCTACCGGCAAAATCTCTATCATCAATCTACTTCAAGTCAAAATATTTCTTGACATCTTTAGCATAGCCATACTGTTGATTTAAAGTCTCTAATAAGGCTTTGTTATAATCTGGATAATTGTCATTCCTCACCATCACCCTCATACAAACATGCCACCAAGCGTTCAAAGGGCTCTATATACTCCCAGTACTCTAAAGGGAGATTGGAAATCTTACTTAGATCATTATCATCAAAATGATACACAAGATGGCGTAGTATTTGATTTTCAATATAATGGATATCTCTCAATTGCTCGAAACTGATTGTATCCAGTTCTATGATGTAGTGACACAAATCATCAAGTGCCTTTACGTCAAATTTTTTCTCCTCGTGTAGGAAGTAGAGAAAGCTCTGATTCTCACCTCTTTTATTATCTTCTATCAGATTCCTTTTATGCATCATTCTTGAATCCTTTCCTTAATAGCACCATTATAACACTAGAAAATGATTCCCCAAAGCTACAACATAAAAAGAGAATCTGGGATGATTCCATTCCAAATTCTCTTCTTCTTGATTAGCAAAGTAGCAGGACTTTTTTACCACAAACTAATGCGCTTGCTTGGTGCTAAATACATGGCGTCTCCTTCCTTAATCTGAGGATAGGCCTCATAAAACTCAGGAAGGTTTTTAAGTTGTTGGTTAACACGCAACTCATTTGGTGCGTGGACGTCTTGCACCATGGTATATTTATTGTACTGCAGGCTAGCCTTTTGTTTCCAGATATTTGCGTAGTTTTCAAAGTAGTCCTTAAGATTAGGTTTTGTCACATCTGTTTTGAGCACTTGGAGTGTAGATGATAGACCTCCAGCATCTGCAACATTCTCAGTAACTGTGAGTTTTCCATTTACCTTAGTCCCGTAAATTTCTAAACCATTCCACTGGTCTTCAAAGGCTTTGATTCTCTTGTCGAAAGCTTTAGTATCTGCTTTTGTCCACCAGTTATGCATGTCGCCATTCTCATCATAATCGGCACCATTGGAGTCAAAGGCATGGGTAATTTCATGTCCAATCACGACACCGATACCACCATAGTTCTTTTCAACACTTTGGTTCTTGTCGTAAAACGGAGCTTGCAAAATACCAGCTGGGAAGTTGATACTGTTACTTTCTGGGTTGTAATAAGCATTGATATCAAAAGCAGAACCAGACCATTTATTCTTATCAATAGGATCATCAAAATGATCAATGGTATAACGTTTCCGAACTGGGCAATGTCTTCTGACAATTCAAAGAAGGACTTGTTAGGGTCAAGATGTAGTTCCTTAGTACCAGGATCGACATCTTCCTGATAACCTACGAAAACCTTCATTTTATCCAACTTTTCGATGGCCTTGTTGCGTGTATCTTCCGTCAACCAATCATTCTGTTGGAGACGGCCACGATAGACATTTTTGATTTTATCAATCATACCTGTCACATCAGTCTTGGCTTCTTCACCAAAGTATTTACGTCCATAATAGACACTCATGACATCGCTAAATAGATTGACACTCATCTCATAGACTGTATCTTCTTTAGAAAGTGGCTTTTGTGTGCCCATAATAGCCATGCTAATCGATGCAAAATTCAAACGGTAATCTTCTGTCAAAGAATTTGACGCTGCCATAGCTTCTTGCACTAATATCCATGATTTTATTTTAGAAAAATTGTCCTGATTAACGATCTTACTATAGTTCTCAAAATACTTGGTATTAGGGACGTTGATGGTTTCTAAATCACGTCCCATAATGCCTTTAATGACATCATATAATTTGAAGGAACCCGAGTAGGCATTAATCTCTTCTGCTGTTTTAGGGTGAACCAAATTCTTACTTTCAGACATCTCTTCGTTACTGAGACTGTACTTAGCAATGATTTCGTCGAACTCCAGTGCTTCTTTGACAATCCGTTTACTATTTTTTTCGCTATATCCAAGCATTTCCAAGGCTTTTTGCGTGGCTGTTTCAATTGGAGTCAAATATTGTTTCTTGCTGGCCTCATCTTTATAAATAGACACATCTGGCAATAAGATACTTGGGGGACTCAATTGGATTTGTTTTTGGCTGGTATTCTCTGCGTTAGTTCCTACGTCATAACCAAATGGAAGAGGAATCCCTTTATCAGTCAAGCTAGCAGATTTACTGGCCAAATCATTTACATCCTTGATATCCTCAATCTCTTTTAGATAAGGTTTGAGAGGTTCAAGGCCATCTTTCTCACGTTGCTTGTAATCACTAGCAGCCTTGTAGAAGGTGATAAACTCAGACATCCCCGTAATATCTGACGTCTCCTTACCCTCCCCTAAATTTTTGATATCCTTCTTTAGCTTTCCTTTGATATCTTCATCCAAAGTATAAAAATTATCAATGCTTGGAGAATCAGCAGGAATTTTGGTTTTTAGAAGCCAGTCCTTGTTAACAGCTTGGTAAAAATTTGAGGTTACCGTAGCATTCTTGTCAATCGGTGTCTCTTGTGGGACAAAGGTTTTATAGGCCCAAAAACCACCTCCTGCAAGAGCCAAGGCCAAGGCTCCCGTTATGGAGCCAAGAATAATTTTCTTACGCTTTTTCATAAATACTCCTCATAAAATTAAATTAATATATTTGTATTATATCATTAGAACACTTATTTTAGCAAGCTGTTTTTGGGAGATAAAAAGAAGTAATCAGACGATTACTTCTCTTTATTTTCTTAAATAGCGAAAATTAGGTATTACGACACTCAAGATAAGAACAATAAAAGATCATCTAAAAGACAAACTGCCAAGTGATGTTAATCCTTTTGCTAGATTAATGTTACGCTCTGATTTTTCTTGGAATTCTGTGAGCGTCTTACTCAAGTCACTCACTCCAGAACTCAGTGATTTGCCTTTAGAAAGATTGCGGACTGCTAGAGCTTGAATAGCTCTACATAATTCTGCAAGAAGTTCATCATTATCCTTCTTCTCAACTTCTATTTCATTTTTATACGTTACGAGCAACTCTCTCTCATTTTCAGTTGTTTCTGGATTTACAATCAGATTATAGATATTGTTTAAGATATCCGTAATTTGCGTGTTATTGCTTTTTGTCATTTAGATTACCTCCTATAACCTGTAGCAAGATTAGGTCGAGCAAGTGAATTAAATTGGTTAATTGTTTGTGTTGTCATGAGCAACGACCTCTTTTAATAGTTCGCTGTGACATCATTATACACATCTAGCATATCAAATTCAAGACTAAAAATATCCTTCTGCCACAAATGGTCCAAATTTAGTACCAACAGATAAAAAAAAAAAGTAATCAAACGATTACTTCTCAGATTGAAGAAAAAGTTCATTTTAGGCAACTTTCTTCAATCTGTTTCTTTTAGAATATAAAGTGAAAAACTCTTATAAATTCCATTACATCAATATTCCTAAGAGATTTACTACGTGGTAACCAACTTCTAAAAGGGCTTGCCTATATTCTGAAGTAAGCACTTCGAGCGGTTATTTTTCTATTGCTTTATTGACACAAAATCGTATGTCTAACGCTATTCCTTATATTTTTCTATCATTCTTTATGATACAATAGCATCAATTTATTTCTAGGAGGATAATATATGGCTTCTACTATTGGTATTGTAAGTTTATCTAGTGGGGTTATCGGAGAGGACTTTGTCAAGCACGAAGTGGACTTGGGGGTCCAACGACTCAAAGACCTGGGACTCAATCCTATTTTTTTACCTCATTCACTAAAAGGCTTAGACTTTATCAAAGAACATCCCGAAGCTCGTGCGGAGGATTTGATTCAGTCATTTTCTGATGATAGTATCGATATGATCCTATGCGCCATCGGTGGAAACGATACCTATCGCTTGCTACCTTATCTTTTTGAAAATGACCAACTACAAAAGGTTATCAAACAAAAGATTTTTCTTGGCTTCTCGGATACGACCATGAACCATCTCATGTTGCAAAAACTAGGAATCAAGACTTTTTACGGCCAATCATTTCTAGCAGACATTTGTGAGTTAGACAAAGAAATGTTGCCATATAGCCGCCACTACTTTAAAGAATTAATTGAGACTGGTAGAATCTCAGAAATCCACCCTAGTAACGTTTGGTATGAGGAACGGACTGATTATAGTCCCAAAGCCTTGGGAACACCTCGTGTCAGCCATGCAAATACAGGTTTTGACTTGTTACAAGGCAATGCTCAGTTTGAGGGAGAAATCCTCGGTGGTTGCCTCGAGTCTCTCTATGATATTTTTGACAACTCTCTACACGCAGATAGCACAGACCTCTGCCAAAGATACAAACTTTTCCCTGACTTGTCAGACTGGGAAGGAAATCCTCTTGCTAGAAACAAGCGAAGAAAAGCCTAAGCCTGAAGACTTCAAAAAGATGTTGCGAACTTTAAAGGACACGGGCATATTCGCGGTCATCAGTGGACTCTTGGTCGGAAAACCTATGGATGAAACCTTCTATGACGACTATAAAGAAGCACTATTGGATATCATTGATAGCAATATCCCGATTGTCTATAATCTGAATGTCGGCCATGCCACACCAAGAGCGATTGTTCCCTTTGGAGTCCACGCGTATGTAGATGCAACGGAGCAAGTCATTCGCTTTGACTATCACAAAGAAAGCTGAGATGAATTTCTCAGTACAGATTGAAGATAAAGTCCTTGGAACACAAGTTTCCAAGGACTTTGTTTTCAATCTGAAAGAAGTAATCAGACGATTACTTCTCTTTAATTTCTTAAATAGCGAAAATTGGGTAACAAGATACTCAAGATTAGAACTACAAAAACACCTAAAATAATAATTGTAGTATAGGGGTTAAAGCATAGGCTGATTAACAAGGCAAGACTCATTGCAACCATTAGGTAACCTAACTTTCTCGCTACTGAGTTACTGCTCTCACTGTGATTTTTAGTAGCTAGACCAATACTTTTAGGAAGATAATTTCCGATTACTAGAAAAATGAGTGCCACTAACCAAATGACAGTCAATCGAACTTGGACATGTCCGCCCATGGCAACAGTCAATATAAGACCTTGGATAAGCACAGCAGAAATTGGGACTAACCATAGCATAAACTCTTTTAAGAATGGGATCGTTATTTGTTTAAAGAATGAAAAACAGAGATTATACATGATTAACGCAAGAAAAGGTAGAGCAACAATTGCTAAATTGCGATTCATAAAGCCATTGGCTTGCTCTTCTACATTATAGTGGATTGCAATCTGATTTGGTAGTTGTTTGTAAAAGACTAGTCCGACAATAACCGGTGTAAGTATCACTATATTACCAATGACTCTTTGCAAATTATTTTTCATTTTCTTTTCCTCCAAGTGATTGAATCCAAGTTAAAATTTCTTCAAAAACGGTCAAGTTCAAACTATAGTAGATAAAATTCTTCTGCTTTTCTTCTTCAATAAGTCCCGCTTTTCTCAAGGTAGACAAATGATGGGAAACTGTTGCGGGAGCTAAGGCAAACTGCTGGCTGATTTCACCAGCGGACTTGGGTCCAGACTTTAGATAGTCTAAAATTTCTCTCCTCACAGGGGCAGAGATGGCTTTTAAGGTTTCAGATAAGCCCATGAGTTCCCTCCTTTCTCCAAATCCGACGTGTCAGAAGTCCAATACCTAACACATAAATAGCTAAAATAAGTTCGATTAGTAAGAGATTGCTGACTAGCCCTAGTTGATAAGCACCTGCCAAAAAATCAATGGCAGCATGGAGTATAATCGCCCAGAAATAGAATGAAAGCTTTTGCTTAGTGACTGCTAGAAAATCCCAAGCTGTAAGCAAGACTTGTAACACCAAGGCAACTAGTCTTTCAAAGAGAGACATAAGCACAGTAAATCCCGTTAATTGGTTGACCTGACTCACAAGAGTTGAAGGTAACTCACTGGCCTGCCCTGAATGGATGGCCTGTAAAACAATGATGTTAGTGAGTAAGCCCACCACTCCAAGCAAGATAAATTCACTAAGGCCATGTCCAAAACCGTAGGCTACAATATCAGACGTCATCAAACTTCTTTTCTTTGCAAGTACCTTAAAAACCAAATAGCGAGTGGTTTCTTCAACAAGGCCAGCCATAAGCCCTCCATAAATAATGGTGAACCATTTAAAAGAGTGACCAAAGCTTGAAAGAACTAGGGCATTGATAGGTCCTTCAATCATCATGACAGGTAGGGCAAAACCAATTAGACCGACTAAAAAGAGCTTGATTGAGAATTGCCATCTTTTCTTCAGAACGATAAAACTTATGATGGCGATAACTAACATGGTAAGAATTGCCATAAAAAGGAATGTTTCCATTTGATTTATCCTTTCATTGAAACGGAGCATCAATACGACTTGAGTTAGAACACCTATTTCTATACTTTTCGAAATAGATTCTACGCTTTTCTGAAAGCACTGTCAAGGCTATTTCGAAAAAAATCGAAATAGTGATACAAAAAAAGACCGTTTTCACGATCTTTCTTCTTGAGAATTTTCCCTCATTCTCGGCTGTGTATTCTCTGGTCAGTCACATGAGCTACTACTGCTTACCTTCCTGGGACATATTCGCCAGTGTTAGCATCGTAGTAACGGCGTTGGCCGTTGACTGTGACGTAGGCACCTTTAACTTGGCGACCTGATTGGTCAAAGTAAAGGTGTTGGCCATTGATAACTTGTTCGCCTGTTACGGCATAACCATCTGCTCCGAAGTAAGCCCAGACGTTAGGCTCGATTTGGGCAAAGCGATTAGTTACAGGTTGACCGTCGTTTTCGTCATAGTACTTGTAACGGCTGCCGACCTTAACGGCCTTGCCCTTGTATTGGATACCATTTTCGTCAAAGTAGTATTCCTTGCCATTGATCGTCCACTTGCCTTTAAGGGCTTGGCCATCAGTATTGAAGTAAGACCATTGGTTTGGTGCAATCTCAGCAAAGCTGCTTGTGACAAGAGCTCCACTGTGCGCATCATAGTAATAAGTCTTACCATCTTCGACAACAGTTTTCCCCTTAACTTGGATACCATTTTTATCAAAGTACTTAAGGTATCCATGATCAGCACGAACTTGGCCGATAGCCAGTGAACCGTCTTGTTTGAAGTACATCCACTGGTCATCACCAACTTGGAGGTAGCGTCCGCTAGCAAGAATACCTGATTCTGGCTCATAGTAATACTTAATGCCGTTTTCCTCGATAATTTCACCCTTAGCTTGGCTACCATCTTCCTTGAAGTAATAGAGGTGACCATCAATGTATTGACGTCCTGTGACACGGTTACCTTCTTTATCAAGTAGTTCCATGCCTTAGTTGCTGGGTTATAAACAAAGATGCTACGTCCGATTTCCCCTGCTGGTGTGATGTAGCGAGCCTTACCATTTTCAAAGATAATAGAATCTGCACGATTGCTGTAGGCCGTACCAACACTACCATCTTGGTTAAAGTAATAAGTCTTACCATCAATGACACGTGAACCAGTCACAGTATTACCGTCAGCGTCAAAGTAATAACGTTTACCTGTGCTGCTGTCTGTCGCAAAGACGTTACGTCCCATGTCACCAGTTTCAGCAACATAGTAATGCAATTTGCCATCATCTGTACGAACAACGCGATCCTTAGCCTGGATACCAGTTTCACGGTCAAAGTAGAAATGGTGGCCACTCCAATGAAGGTTACCCACTACCATTGTTCCTTGAGTCGTAAAGGCACGAACCTGCTTATGTTTGTCATCAAAATCAACGAAGGCATTCTTAACCATTGCGCCGTCTAGACCGTAATAGTAGGTATAGCCGTTGCTAGCACGACGAAGGGCGTTACGCAATTGGATACCATTGTCAAAGAAATAGTAATCCTTGTTATTGATGTTTTGGGCACCCTTGGTCATCTTACCGTCACCACCGAAGTAATACCAGTTACCGTTTCCGTCTTGAACAAATTCATTCTTAACGGTTTGGTTATCACGTAGGAAGTAAACATCTTGTCCACGACGTTGGAAGACTTGAGTGCTTGTGATGGCACCAGTATCACGAAGTGGTGTTGGCAAGAGTTGGCTGTTGGCTGAGGTATTAAAGTACTGGTTGGTCTTGTCATCACGAAGGACATAGTTGATGCCTCGTCCAAGGATGTTAGTTCCATTGAAGTACTTAGCAGACCATTTGGTAATCTTTTCATTTGTAGGCAACTGTTTACCATTTGAGATTTGCACACGGTTGAAAATAGATGGGTACTTAGCTTTAAGCTCATCAAGGAAGGCTCCACCGTATTTACCTTGATAGTCTGTACCATCTGTACGGGTATTAGCCACATAGGCTTGGTCAATGATTTGATAGCCTACTTGGTGGTTACCATAACCGTTAACACGTGTCGCATTTACCACTTCTTTTCCTGGGAGGTTATAGATTTGGTCTGGCACCCAGTCAGCAATGGCTTGAATACCGTCTTTATGGAGGGCACGAAGAACGTTAAGGAGGTCCTCAAGTGATCCGTATTTATTATTTTGACTCAAGGCCATATCGTAACGGTCATCAAAGGCATAACCATTATCAATTGTTGAGTCAAGGAAGGTACCATCCTTACTTGAAACGTACTGTGGTGGAAGTCCGACTGACGTGATCCCCCAAGCTTTGAGCAAGTCAGTGTTCTTAGCCAAGACACGGTTCATGTAAAGTTCAGGTTGATCGTCCGCAAAGGCTTGGAAGTTTGAGAAGGCTTCATACATGACTTGCGAATCAAGGGCTGCTGAAGACTTGTAAACTTGACCGTCGCTATTGGCACGATTACTTGGCTGTGTACGTGCATCTTGATTAGCCTTAGCTCCGTATGGTACCCAGACACCGAGGTAACCTGAGACTTGGACATTTCTACACCGAAAACATCGTTGGCATTGAAGGTCAAGTTCCCATTCCAGTCAGTGCGTTTAAGAAGGTTTTTAGGCACATCAGAATCGTTGAGGTAGGTTGCTATACCATCCTTTGTCGTCAAAAGCAATGGACGATAAAGCTGATTACGGTGAGCTCTACCCATGTTCATCGTTACGGTTTCATTGCTACCTAATCGGAAATCATAGTTGTTGGTCATGATGACACCCATACCTTGCGTACGAGTTTCTGAAGTTCCCAAATCTGTTCTGTTATTGGCACCTTTACCATAACGAACTGATGTCAAGAGGCCGTCATTTCCGACTTTCTTCACTTCCATGTCTTGACCACCAGCTACATACTTGATACGGGCACGTAAGAGGGTGTCGATGGCATCAAAGTAAGGCGTCTTCTTAGCCATGTAGTGACCATCTTCACGGTAGAGGTCTCCGTAATAAACACGTGTTACAGAGTCCTTATTGGTCAACATGAGGGCATAGACAGATGGCAAGTTGTATGACGCATAAGTCTTGTGAGCCTTATCAATATCCTCATTGTAAATCTCGAAGGCTTTCTTGATTTCATCACGAGTGAAATTGTAGCCAAACAAATTTGGATTGATACGATCACGGATGATACGTTGGATAATCGTTTGAGCTTCCGTATCGTGGGCACGGGTGAAAATATAGTTAGCCATACGTTCACCATTTTTATCGTTGGCACCACGTGGATTCAAACTACTATTGATGAAAGCAGTCATGTCTCCAAGCTGCATACGTGTATTTTTATCACGCATCAAGAGGTTGGTAAGGGCATTACGAAGGGCATTGTCAATCGGAAGTTGTGCCCCCTTAGTGTCCTTGTTATAGTATGGGTCGTTGGCAGACCAAGCTTCCAAGTATGACAAGTGCTTAATTGCATTGGCTTCAGACTTGTCAACACCATAGGCTGCTTTAAAGTAATCTGATGCGATTTGGAGCAGGTCGGCATCCACATTGTCCAAGGCATCGACACGCAAACCGTCAAAGTTGGCTGTTGGGTCATTGGCCATGATGCTTCCGATATTCATCATAAAGTGGAGCCAGTTAAGTTGTTCTGCCTGAACTGCTGGGTTTGAGTTATCAATATCGTTGGCAAGCAAGAACTCAAGACCACCGATAGAATTGTCCTTGAAGTACTTACGTGTCCCCGTTTGGTTAGTCGGTGTGCGGTTAAGCAAACGATAGTCAGAGTTGGCGTGGCTGGTACGGTTGCCCGTATCACCCTTACTGTTGTTAAAGAGCAACTGTCCACCTTGCAAGTGGTCGTATGAACTATTTTCAGTGCTACTATTCCAACCTGGCTGAGTCTTGATGAACTGGTCGATACTTGTACGCAACCAGTTGGTATTACCCTCACGAGCGATACGTTCTTCAATCTTAGTCTGAACCATCTTGGCAGCTTGGTCTAGACTTTCCTGGCTAGAGTTGGTTGAGAATGATCCTGCACCAAGACCTTGATTTTGCATATAGTTAAGGTAGTTCACCTGAGTTGACTTGTCAGGCCACCAAACCATCAAGAGTGGACGTTTGTCAGCCTCGGTTGAAGCTGTCCAAGTCTTCCCATCCTTGAGAATGCTCTTTGGACGGTACCAAGCATCCGCTGTGATGAAGGTGTCAAGTTGGTCCAAAGACTTGTCATCGTTTTTGTAGAGCTGGTTTCCAGATGAAAAATCTACAGTTGCCTTGATAGGTTCTGTTGAAAATTCATCCTGTGACTTAGTCGCAAGAGCCCCAGTTTCAGCATCAAAGTAATAAGACTTACCATCTTGCTCAAAGACATAGTTCTTACGCACACTACCGTCACTATTGACATAGTATTGTTTGCCGTTAATCCATTGGATACCAGTCGATGTGTTGGTGTTGGCTTCACGAGCTTCTGCCAAGGCACGACGACTACGTGTACGAGCTTCTGTATTTGCCGTATCAGTTGTTGCTGCACGGTCTGTTGTAGCAGCATTAGTATTTGTATCTGTAGTTGTAGCACTCGTATCAGCTGTAGCTGGTTGTACATTTGTACTTGGTGCTGCTTGACCTGAGTTGGTGTCAACTGTTGCTGCGTTTGTGGTAGGTGCTGCTGCTCTATCTGTGACAGCTGTTGTCGTGCTAGTGGCGTCTGCGACAGGTATGTTGACACTAGCAGTATTGGCATCTGTCGCGATAGTTGGTGCTACCGTAGTTGCTGCATCATTAGTTGTGGCAGGTGTTTCTTGAAGCAAATCCTGACTGCTATCACCCGACTGATTCGCAGGATTTTGCTCATCGGCCTGAACCTGTTGATCCGCCAACAAGGTTCCACTAGCAACAGTAACCATTGAGAGTGCTGTTACCCCAATTGTCACCCAATTCTTCTTCACTTTATGCATTTTAAAGCGTACTTTTTGTTCCATATTATATACCTTTTTCCCTTATATTATTTCTATCATAAGCTATTTGACAAGAGAATACAATTACACAACTATAATATCAGCTAATGTATAGCCCCTGGTTTTCTAAGAAATCAGGCTCAAATGAA